>Ga0209097_10000415_pt1 | contig 43500 bp, 44 predicted proteins | sample AD_UKC052_MetaG_FD_184419 | JGI IMG/M metagenome (GOLD analysis project Ga0209097, IMG submission 184419) | Active sludge microbial communities of municipal wastewater-treating anaerobic digesters from USA - AD_UKC052_MetaG (SPAdes) (version 2) | ecosystem: Engineered > Bioreactor > Anaerobic >... | reverse complement strand
CATAGTCCACATCAAATCTTTGCAACGCGTCAGTGATCCCGTGAAGACTGGCTTCACCACTCACGACCTTGCCCGTGTACAGCGTAATAGGCACCGTTTTGGACAACTCCCGAATCCGTGCCAAGGCCGGTGCTGCCGTGCTTCCTGGGAGCAACCAATCCAGCACGTAGCAATCAAACGATCGGTCCTGCAAAGCTTCAAGCAATGTGTTGACCTGATAGAAAGGTGAAGCCGCAAATCCCAACTGATCCAGCACTTCACACAAGGTGTCACACCCGTCAACGCTGTCATCCAGAACGGCGACCGTGGGTTTCACCACCGTGCTCCCTGGCTCTAGCACGACACGATGGGCCTCCCGGAACGCGGGGCCTAGAAGATCTTTGGCTCTGCCCACATGCCAGGCATCCACCTGACGTTCTGCAACAAACCCGGTGGCCTTGTCCGCAGCGACTTCGTCGCCCAGCCAGAAACGGCAGGGCAGCCGCTCGGACCCCTGAATCACAACTCCTGTCACATTGCGCGACGGTGATGCGCCGGCATCGAGTACATCCGCGATAGAAAAGCCAAGGTGTTGGCATAAAGCGGCCATTTCCTCGACGTCCCAACTGGAGATGCCCGACAACTTGCGCTTGGCCTGGTGCGTGGTGACCCCCAGAAACCCTGCCACCACGCCCGTGTGTTTGTGACCCGGATAACCCAGTCTGTTCAACAGTGCCTTGATGGACCGGGCGGCCAGGGGCAAGTCCGAAGAAGCCAGTTCCCCGTCGTTGCTGGCTTCGTTGGCGTCAGGCGTCATGGCAATGAATACATAAAAAAAGGTTCTGCATCAGCGAATTCATCCGATAATGAACATATACTGCACGCAATTAGACCAATTCACAAATAATAAATCTGTTATTGAACATACTTTGTTCAATTGATTAGAAATCCCATCTGATGAAACTACGCCCGTGCAAACTGGGTGCGCCGCTGCTTGTCGCCATCATGCTAACAGGCCCGCATCTGCCAACTTGGGGACAGACCCTGCTGACTGGAGACACCCGTCTGGCCTGCGAGGCCATTTTGTGTCTGTCCAGTGGTGTGCGGCCCGCCGCCTGTGTGCCTTCCCTTCAACGGTACTTCGGCATCAGCTTGAGTCGCTGGTCCCGCACGCTTACTGCCCGGGTCAATTTCCTGAATCTGTGCCCAGCCGTGGCTCTGGATCCCAACATGCAAACCCTGGTGCACGACATCGGCAACGGTGCGGGTCGTTGTGATGCCGCCTTTCTGAACGCCTCTGGCCTGGTCCCGGTTGGTGGACATGACAGCGGCCAGTACGCGATCAACAACGTGTTGCCGACCACCTGCAGTGCGTATACCCAAAACGCCTACACCGACCTTCAATCGGTTGCGCCCCGTTATGTGGGCACACCGGAAGCCAATGGCTATTGGGTGGAGTCCAGTCAATACACGCAGGCGCAGCACGACTACAACGCCCAGATGGCCGCACAGGCTGCGGCGGCGAGGAACTGAGTCCATGGACATTCTGGCGCTGGCGCAACAGTGCGCCCCTTCGGTGCATCCACAAACCATGGCCGCTGTGGTCGGTGTGGAGTCCGGCTCCAACCCGCTCGCCATCGGTGTGGTCGGCGGCGCGCTGGTTCGACAGCCCAATCATCTGGCCGAAGCCACCGCGACGGCCCTGGCACTGGATCGTGCCGGGTACAACTTCTCAATGGGGATCGCGCAGGTCAATCGCTACAACCTGGGCAAGTACGGTCTGGACTACATCACAGCGTTTGATGCCTGTGAGAGTTTGCGGGCGGGTTCATTGATTCTCAAGGACTGCTTCGACCGGGCCCGGGTTCGCATCACCGATCAGCAACAAGCCCTTCACGCGGCCTTCAGTTGTTATTACTCGGGCAACTTTGCCACCGGGTTTCGGGTGGACTTCCAGGGTCAACCCAGCTATGTGCAGAAGGTGGTCAGCCGTGCAGTCGGATCTGTGTCCCCTGCCCTATCAACTCGGGCCATTGCTGTGATTCCCGCCGTGCGCATCAAACCCGTCCCCATTAGCACCCAGACCCGCACACGCGAATCGCCCGAAACGCCCACTGACACGGATGTCGAAGGCGATCACACCGTCATGGTGTACCGGTAGGACGGGAACACCGATATCGGGTGAACGACGGGGTAATCCCGGACTTTGACTTGCCGACCAATGATTTGAATACGGCGCCATCTTGCAGCCTAACCCCAGCTATTACTAAAACTAACCCAGGGAGAAACCACACCATGAACCTTATCAACCGCTACCGCCAGGCCAAGTCAGCGCTGGCTGCCAACCACACAGCCTGTGAGGAGACCATCCATCGCACGCTGGTGCTAATCGCTGGCTTGACCGTTGTCGCCTTCCTGCTCACGCCCGGCCTGGCGATGGCCACGCCTTGGGATGGCGCCGCAGCATCGGTGTTGGCCATCTTTACAGGTGGCCTTGCACGGACCATCTGCATCATTGCGGTGGTTGCCTGCGGTATCGCTGCCATTGCCGGCAAATTGTCCTGGGACTGGGCCATCAAGATCATTTTGGGCATCGTGCTGATCTTTGGTGCGACCTCGTTCGTGGACTACATCATTGCGGCGGTTTGAGCATGTCGACCCAAACGCCCCAGTTGCACACCGACGTGCTGTTTGTGGGTCTCACCCGACCGGCCACGATGTGGGGCATTCCGTTGGTGGCCTTTGTCGTTGAGTTCATGACGACGGTGCTGATCTTTCTGGCGGTGGGTAACCCGCTGTACTTGCTGCTGGCAGCACCCATTCACGCCATCCTGTACCTGATCAGTGCCCACGATCCGGGCGTCTTCAGTGCCATCTTCATGTGGATGAAGACCCTGGGGCGTTGTCGCAACACCCGGTTCTGGGGATCGGCCAGCTTTTCGCCTACCGTCACCCAAAAGTGGACCGCGTAACCATCCTTTGCGCTGGACACCAACCAAGGAACCCCATGGGTAGCCGTTTCAAATTTGCTGATGCCCTGCGGCTGGAAGAGTCCACCGCTGCCTTCATTCCCTACAGCAGCCAGGTGACCCGCACCGTGGTCAAACTGGCCAATGGGGACTACGTCCAGACCCTGCGGCTGCAGGGTGCTGCGCACGAAAGTGCGGATGTGCTGGATCTCAATGTCTGGCATGACCAGCTCAATGGCTTCCTGCGCAACATCGCCTCGCCCAACGTGGCCGTGTGGTCGCATGTGGTGCGCCGTGAGTTTGGGGAATTTCCGGCCGGCGATTTTGCGCCCGGCTTCTGCCGTGATTTCAATACGAAGTACCGCGATCACATGGCCAGCGAGAAGATGCTGGTCAACGAGCTGTACCTGACCCTGGTTTATCGGCCGGAACCCAACAAGGCCAGCCGATTGTTCGGGGGACTGGGCATTTTCAGCCAACCCGATGCACCGGAGCGTGAACAGCGCCAGACCGACGAATTGGAAGCGATGGCGGATCTCAGCGGTGCGGCCATGGCGGCATTGGACCGGTATGAACCGGAGTTGCTGGGCTGTTATGACCGCAACAGCGTCATGTATTCGGAAATACTGGAGTTTCTGGCGTTTCTGATCAATGGCGAATGGCGGCCGTTTCCGCTGCCCCGCTCCGAGATCCGCGAAGTTCTGTCCACATCGCGGCCCTTCTTTGGCAAGGGTGGCCTGATGTCGTTGAAGGGGCCGTCACACACCCAGTACGCGGGCATCGTCACGATCCAGGAGTACCCGGCGATGACCTGCCCGGGCATCCTGAACGACCTGCTCAGCCTGCCGTTTGAATTTGTGTTGTCCCAATCCTTCACCTTCCTGTCCAAGCCAGTGGCGGTGGGTCGCATGAAGCGACAGCAGGCCCGTCTGGTCAATGCCGGTGACGTGGCCATGAGCCAGGTCGAGGACATTGATGAAGCACTGGATGATCTGACTTCCAACCGCTTTGTGATGGGGGCCCACAACCTGGCCCTGGTCATCCGCGCAGCCGAACAGAAATCCCTGAACGACCACATCAGTGAAGCCGGTGCGGCCCTGTCGGACAGTGGCATGAAATGGGCACGCGAAGAGGCTGGCGTGGCCGGTGCGTTCTGGTCCCAGCTGCCAGGGAATTTTGCGTACCGGGTGCGGGTGGGCGACATCACCAGCCGCAACTTTGCGGGTTTCAGCAGTTTTCACAATTTCCCGATGGGATGGATCAAGGGCAACCAGTGGGGGGACGCGGTCACGATGTTCAAGACCTCCTCGGGTGCCCCGTTCTACTTTAATTTCCACAAGGGAGAAGCCGGTGCCGATGCCCGCAAGGCGGCCCAACTGGATCCCAATCACAAGGACCTGGCCAATACCGTGGTGATTGGCAAGTCCGGGACCGGCAAGACCGTGTTGCAGATGGTGCTCTTGGCCCAGGCCCAGAAGTTTCGACAGCCGGGTGCTGGCAAACAGTTGTCCTGCGTCCTGTTTGACAAGGATCTGGGTGCTTCGGTCGGTGTGCGGGCCATGGGTGGTCGTTACTACCCGCTGAAGAATGGAGTCCCCTCCGGGTTCAACCCGTTTCAGCTGCCGCCCACACCCAACAACCTGGCCTTTCTGGAGGTTCTGGTGCGCCAGCTGGTCCGGCACGGGGGACTGCCGCTTTCGCCGCGCCAGGAACGGGATATTGCCCACGCCATCACCGGCGTGATGGGTGCGGCGCAGGAGAAGCGGCGGCTGGGTGCCCTGCTGGAGTTTCTCGATCCCACGGAGGACAGTGGCCTGCACATTCGTCTGGGCCGCTGGTGCCGGGGCGGTGCCTTGGGCTGGCTGTTTGACAACGCCCAGGACACCCTGACGCTGGATGACTGTCCGGTGGTGGGTTTTGATGTGACGGAGTTTCTGGACAACGACGAAACCCGAACCCCCACCATCCTGTATTTGTTCCACCGGATTGAAAGCCTGATGGATGGTCGGCGCATTCCGATCTTCATGGACGAGTTCTGGAAGCTGCTGGACGATCCGGCATTTGAAGACCTGGCCAGGAACAAGCTGGTCACAATCCGAAAACAGGATGGCTTTCTGGTGATGTTCACCCAGTCACCCCAGCAGGTGCTGAAGTCCCCGATTGCCTACGCCATCATCAGCCAGACTGCCACCAAGATTTTTCTGCCCAACTCGGAAGCTGACCATGACGACTATGTCAACGGTTTCAAGCTGACCGAACGTGAGTACGAGATCGTCAAAGGTCTTGGCGAGAAGTCCCGCCAGTTCCTGATCAAGCAGGGATCCAACTCGGTGGTGGCTGAACTGAACCTGCGCGGGTTTGACGATGAACTCGCTGTGCTGTCGGGCAATACGGCCACCTCCCAACTCGCAGAACAACTGGTAGCCGAGCTGGGCGACGACCCAGCCATCTGGTTGCCTGAATTCCATCGCATTCGTAAAGGAGTATTGACATGACCCGTTTGAAAAGACTCATTGCCACCATCACCCTGTTCATCGGCGTGGCGAGCACCGCCCACGCTGGCATCCCGGTGATCGACACGACCAGCATCGCGCAGCAGATTCAGCAAGTGGTGGCCTGGGGTGCGCAGTTCCAGCAGATGCAGCAACAACTCTTGCGCATGCAGCAACAGTTCGACAGCCTCAATGGGTCGCGCGGCATGGCCAACCTGGTGAACAACCCGGCCGCCCGGCAGTACCTGCCAGCGGACTATCAGACGATTCTGAACAGTGGGTATGGGAACTCGGCAGCGATCCGTACCAACGCACGGGTGTTTGACGTGACCGATACCACCCTGGGTGCCACGACTGATGCCGCCAGAGCGTTTCAGTCTTCCGGGAATCAAGCTGCCTTCAACCGTGCAACGGCTGAAGAAGGCTATCGACAGGCCAGTCAACGATTCAGCACCATTCAGGTCTTGCTTGATCGGGTGAACAACGCACCGGACGCCAAAGATATGGCAGACCTGCAGGGGCGCATCCAGGCTGAGCAAGTGATGATGCAAAACGAAAGCGCCAAGTTGGTAATGCTGTCCCAAATGCAACAAGCACAACGGGATCTGGCCTATCAGCAGGCGGCGGAGATTCGAATGAAGTCCACCAAGGGCGTCATGCCCGTCGGCTGGTAGATGGGCTGAGTTCCACTCATTTTCAGGCAACGATATGAAACCATTTCAAATGAAATTTCTGGCAACGGCAACTCTGATCTTCGTATGGGTACTGGCAGGATGCAGTGATGGCGTACCTAAGGTGGACGATCCACACGCAATCTTGGTCGATGGTAAGAAAATGACCCCTGCTGCCTTTTTGCAAACCTATTGCACCGCTAAAGGGAATAACGAGACCTGTCTGAAAGTTGTGCAGGCCATGCGCAGCGACGCTACCAAGGGTGTGATCCCAAAGGGCTGGTAGTCCATGCCCAGCAGTTTTCATTTTTACGAAAGAACATTCACCGAACTCAGCGGCGCACTGGGTACCTACGTCAATGACGTGGCGGCGAGTATTTCGAGTGCCATCACACCGGTGGCCACGACGCTGCTCACCATCTATGTCATGTTGTGGGGTTGGTCCATGATGCGCGGCGTCATCAACGAACCCGTGATGGACGGGGCCAGTCGGATTGTTCGCTTGTCGTTGATCGTCGGCACGGCACTAACTGTTGGCTACTACAACGCGTTTCTCTCTGACATGCTGTGGAATTCGCCAGACGTCCTGGCTGGCTACATCGCTTCAGGGTATTCGAACAGCACCACCAACACCCAGTTCCTGGATAGCCTGATGTCTCAAATCTACGATCTGGGGGATGCTTATTGGCAAAAAGCCAATGCTGGTTCTGCCATGCTTCCCATTCCAGATCTTGGCCTGACTGCCATCGCCATTCTGATTTGGGCTGCCGGACTTATGACGACGGCTTATGGCGCCTTTCTGCTCGCGCTCTCCAAGATGGCGTTGGCCATCATTCTGGGCGTCGGTCCCTTGTTCATTTTGTTGGCCATGTTTGAACCCACGCGCAGGTTCTTTGACGTCTGGATCGGTCAGGCACTGAACTACGTTTTTCTGGTGATGCTGACGGCAGCCGCCATCAAGTTGGTCATGACCATCATCCAAACCTACCTAACCGATGTGACAACTGGAGGCGTTCTCGCAGATCCGGCGATTAGCCAGGCCTTGCCCGCGATCGTGTTGAGTGTTGTGGGCCTTCTGGTCATGATGCAACTTCCCTCGATTGCATCCGCGTTAGGCGGTGGCGTTGCTATTGGCACTTTGGGTGCGGTGGGCAATGCGGTCGGCCGTGCCCGCAACACCGCCGGTGCTGGTAAAGACCTGTTGACCGGTAAGACCCTCAGCGACTACCGGGGTGCCCGTCGGGTTAAAGCCATGAATGCCCGCTGGGCAGCCAACAACCCCAGTGCAGCCGGACAGGCGGCGCGCAATGTCGCAGGTTCACCTGCGGCCTTGTACCGAAAGGTCACTGGTGGCAACCGGAATCGCGTCACCCGAGGCTGAACCCAAGCCCTATTTCATCTCTTGTTGTTTCCGCTGTTGCGGGAACCACATCCATTAAGGACTATTCATGAAACTCCTCTTAGGGGCCTTGGGCCTTTGCCTGCTCGTCGCCTGCAGCGCACCCCCCAAACCGCCCGTTGTCAATGGCGACTACCGCCCGGTCAACCGGGTGGAGGTCAGGGTAGTGGCCCCCGTGTCCGATGCAACCACCACGGAGCTGAATTGAATGAGCGCCGCCGTTGTTAAGAAGGACTTCGAGGCGTACTTGCGCGAAGCCCGCTCCTGGGAGACCGACAAGCTTCAACAGCTGGAACAGTCACGAACCATCGCCTGGCGTGTTGCGGTGGGTTCTGCCGTACTCGCCGTTGCTGCGGTGTTGGCCCTCGCCGCCCTGACCCCACTCAAGCGGGTAGAGCCCTTTGTCATTCGCGTCGACAACTCGACCGGCATCGTGGATGTGGTGCAGACGCTCAAGAATGGCAACACCACCTACGACGAAGCGATGAACAAGTACTTCACCCAGTGGTACGTACGGTACAGGGAAGGCTACTCAAGGGAATTGGCGCCCGACTACTACACCAACGTCGGCCTCATGTCGGTGGGTCTGGAACAACAAAAGTATTTCGAGTTCTTCAACCCCAAGAATCCGCTGTCACCCCTCAATGTCTTTGGCCCCTATGCCAAGGTCAGGGTGCGCATCCAGAGCACGTCCTTCATCAAGCCCAACGTCGCGTTGGTCAGGTACACCAAGGAAGTGGAACGCGGCGCCGACAAGCCGCAGGTATCCCACTGGGCGGCCACCATCACGTTCCGGTACTCGGGATCCCCGATGTCCGAGAAGGACCGTGGCGTCAATCCGCTGGGTTTTCAGGTGATGGAGTACCGCAATGACCCGGATGTGCTGGCACCGGTGGAGTCCGAGGTCGTGAAACAGGACATTGCCCCTGTCGTCCAGAGCGGCCCGACCGTCTTTGCCGGTCAGGGTGCGCCGGTACCCGCCGTGGTGGCCGCCACGCCGGTGGTGCAGCCATGAGGATCGCCATGAAACAAAACCTGGTCACAGGATTGCTGGCCCTGCTGCTGCCCACGCTGACGCTGGCCGAGCTCACGCCGTTGCGGGGTGAAGCCGACCCCCGGGTGCGGGTGGTGGACTACAACCCGTCCGATGTGGTGCGGATTGCCACGTTCTTCGGGGTTTCCACCCACATCCAGTTTGCCGACGGTGAAGCCATCAAGGATGTGGCCATTGGTGATGAACTGGCCTGGCAGGTCAAACCCAGAGCCAACCACTTGTTCATCAAGCCACAGACGACGCGAGCGGACACCAATGTGACGGTGGTGACCTCGCGCCGCACCTACCAGTTTGTGTTGGTCGTGCAACCCCGAGCACCCAAGGACCCCTCAGCCTGGGCCGATCAGAACCTGATCTATTCCCTGTCCTTCCGTTATCCCGATGACGAAGCCGACCGGGAGCAGGCCCGCCTCAAGGCCGAAGCCTTGAAACTGCGCCTGGGTGACGTCAAGTCCCGGCTGACCGATACCGGCAAGGGCATCCAGAACTTCGACTACTGGGTGGCTGGCTCGCAGGAAGTCAGTCCCACGGCCGCACGCGATGACGGACGGTTTATCTACCTCACCTTCAGCAACAACCACGACATGCCCGCCGTGTTCGCAGTCACCCGCGACGGCACTGAAGCCAATGAAGCCCTGATCAATACCCACGTGATCGATGGTCACACCATCGTGGTCCAGAAACTGGTGTCGGAATTGATGTTGCGCAAGGGCAGCTGGGTCGCCTCGGTGGTCAACCGGTCCTTCGATCTGAATGGCGGCACCGACAACACCACGGGCACCGTATCCCCCGATGTGGAACGCGTCATCAAGGGAGTCCGGTAATGCGTATCTTTGACCTGTTCCGAAAGAAACCAACCGTGTCACCGATAGACCCCGATTTGCCCCGCATGGAGGTGGAACCAAACGGGCTGGATTCCGATACGCAGTTAACCCAAGAACCCGCGATCCCGGTGCCTGCGTCGGCCAAGGCCGCGCGCGGCCCAAAGGATCCCGGCGACAACCCGGAAAACGTCGGCCTGCCCTCGGTCAACCGGCGCCGTGGCAACAACAAGCTGATCACCTTGTTGGGCTTTCTGTTCATTGTGGGTGCTGCGACAGCGCTGATCATTGCGGTCAATCGCGACAAAACCGTCAAGAAGAAGGTCAATCCGCAGGAACAGCGCATTGCCAACAACTTGCCCCCGCTGTTGATCCCGGCGCCGCCACCGCCCTTGCCTTCTCTAGGCGCCGCTTCGGCTCCGGTATCCGGCAAAGCCGGTGTGGATCAGGTCCCGGCCATTCAGGCCGCACAGGGCGGCTCGACGGCCATACCTGTGCTGGGAAGACACAAGCCGGCGATGGGCAGCAACGGCAAACCGGTCCTCGACTGGATGGATCGCAAGATGGGTGGCACCCTGCTGGTGGCCACGTCCGCCCCGGGTTCACTAGCCCTTGCCCGCTCGACACCTGTCGAGTCGGATGATCGTGCGACGGCATTCCCGGGTGAACCGGGTCGTGCTTCGGGTACGGGCAACGAGCTGGCAGCCCGGCTGGAATCCACCACGACCAAAGGCGTCACGGCGAGCCTGCTGCCCGACCGCAATTTCCTGATCACCAAGGGCACGGCGCTGGACTGTGCACTGGAAACCGCACTGGACAGCACCCTGCCGGGCCTGACGACCTGTCGTCTGACCCGGGACGTGTACTCGGACAACGGCCAGGTGCTGCTGTTGGACCGGGGATCGCAACTGGTGGGGGAATACCAGGGCGGTGTCAAACAGGGTCAGGTCCGCCTGTTCGTGTTGTGGACCCGTGCCAAGACCCCCAAGGGTGTAGTGGTGTCGCTCAACTCCCCCGGCACCGACGCATTGGGGCGTTCGGGCCTTGAAGGCTGGGTGGACAACCATTTTATGGAACGGTTTGGCGCGGCGATCCTGATGAGTTTTGTGAAAGATTCCGTGACGGCGATGGCCAATCGCAACACGGGCAGTTCGGGTGGTACCACCAACGTCTACGGCAGTGCCGCCTCCGGTGGTGAAAAGATCATCGAAAAAATCCTCGATGCCACGGTCAACATCCCGCCCACCATTGTCAAGAACCAGGGCGACCACATCCAGGTGATGGTGGCCCGTGATCTGGACTTTGCCAGCGTCTACGGCCTTCAGGTCAAACGATGACAGCTACGGTCACCCATCTGCCGAATGCGCAACACGCCGAGGCGCAGTCCTCGACGATGCTCGATGAATACCTGGCACCCCTGTTGCCCTTCCTGCGGGACCCCAACCTGACCGAAATCTGCGTCAACCGACCGCAGGAAGTCTGGACGGAGAGCCGCACGGGTTGGTCACAGCATGTCGTGCCCGGTCTGAGTTTTTCGTATTGCCGACAGCTGGCCACCTTGATCGCCAGTTACAACCGCAAGACCATCGCCCAGGACAAGCCGGTGTTGTCCGCCTCACTGCCCACCGGCGAGCGAGTGCAGGTTTTGGTTCCGCCCGCGTGCGAAGCCTTCACGGTATCGATCACCGTGCGCAAACCCTCAATCATCGACAAGACACTGGAAGAACTGGATCGGGAAGGCGCCTTCACCGCCTGTGCGGACGTCAGCAGCGACCTGCAGCCGTTTGAGACGGAATTGCTGCGCCTCAAGGAGCAGCGCAGCGTGATGGCCTTCCTGGACCTCGCCGTGCGCCGTCACCGCAACATCCTGATCGTGGGCAAGACCGGTTCCGGCAAAACCACCGTCACCAAAAGCCTGATTCGCAGCATCCCGGCAGAAGAGCGGTTGATCACCATTGAAGACGTGCACGAGCTGGCGCTGAACCATCATGGGAACAAGGTGCACCTGTTCTACGGCCGTGACGACGAGGGCGGCGCCCCGGTCACCGCCAAACAGGCGCTGACAGCCTGTCTGCGCATGAAACCGGACCGCATCCTCCTGGCCGAGTTGCGGGGGGATGAAGCCTGGGAGTTCATCAAATCGGTGAACACCGGCCACCCGGGCTCGATTTCTACCATGCACGCCAATGGCGCCTTTGAAGCCTTCGAGCAGTTGACGGCGCTGATCAAGGACAGCCGGGCCGGTGCCCATCTGGACACCGCCTACATCAAGCACCGCTTGTTCACCACGCTGGACATCGTGCTGTTCTACCAGCAGCGTCAGTTGCGCGAGATTTATTATGACCCCGGGTACAAGCGCCAGCAGCTGGGCTAGTGGTTCGGGCGCATTGAAGGGGTCGTCTGGCACGGCCTGGGCCACGTGGCCCACCTGGGAACGTTGGCCGCTGTGGGCCAAAGCCAGTCTGATCACTGCGGGCGTATTGACGGTCATCGGTGTCTGGCTCTATCTGGCGGGTGGCATCTTCCTGATGCTGGTCGGACACCGGTTTGAGGAAGCCCGGCCGCTCACCCTGTACCAGTACGGCTACCACTATGGCGCGGTGCGCGAGGTCCAGCACCGCCTGGCGACAGCCGGTGGCCTGTCACTCGTGGTCCTACTGCTCCCCTCGCTGTTCTTCATCGTCCCCGCCCGGCGCAGCCTGTTTGGGGACGCCCGCTTTGCCAGCCGGCGCGACATCCGGCGTGCCGGGCTGCTGGGTGAACACGGCATCATCGTGGGCCGTCGGGGGCGTCGTTACCTGACCTACGACGGGCCCCAACACGCCATCATCTCGGCGCCCACCCGAAGTGGCAAGGGGATCGGGGTTGTGATCCCCAACCTGCTGAACTGGCCCGGCAGTGTGGTGGTGCTGGACATCAAGAAAGAAAACTGGGACATCACCAGTGGTTACCGCCGTCAGTGTGGTCAGGACTGTTTTCTGTTCAACCCGGCAGCGAGTGACTACCGCACTCACCGCTACAACCCGCTGGCCTACATCAGCGCGGATCCGAATTTCCGGATTGACGATATCCAGAAAATCGCCAACATGCTGTTTCCGGACCAGGCCGGTACCGACGTGATCTGGACTGCCACGCCGCGTGGCCTGTTTCTGGGCATCGTACTGTCCCTGCTGGAGACACCCGGCCAATTGGTGACCCTGGGCCAGGTGCTGCGTGAAACCCTGGCCGATGGTGACGGTTCGGCCTACTTCACGCGCGTCATCCAGCGCCAAGCCGCAGCGGGCACACCCTTGTCCGGCGCCTGTGTCCGCGCTTTGAAAGGTTACATCTCCATCGCCTCGGAAAACACCCGGGCGGGCGTCATGACCTCGTTTCGCTCCCGGCTGGAGCTGTGGATGAACCCGCTGGTCGATGCGGCCACCAGTGCCAATGACTTTGACCTGCGGGATGTGCGCAAGCGGCCGCTGTCCATTTATCTGGGGGTGACACCGGACAACCTGGAGCGCATGGCGCCGCTGCTGAATCTGTTTTTTCAGCAACTGATCGATGTGAATACGCGGGAGTTGCCGAACCAGAACCCGGCCTACACCCAGACCTGCCTGTTGTTGATGGATGAGTTCACTGCCATTGGCAAGATTGGCATTCTGTCCAAAGGCATCAGCTACATCGCCGGCTATGGCCTGCGCATGATGCCCATCATCCAGAGTCCGGCCCAGCTGGTGGAGGTCTATGGCAAGGACGCCGCGCAGACCTTCACCACCAACCATGCGCTCAACATCATCTACCCACCCAAGGCCAGTGAAACCCAGACCGCCCGGGACATCTCGGAGTGGCTGGGCTACCAGACCGTCAAAGGCCAGTCCGAGTCCCGCAGCAAGGTCTGGTTCAGCAAGAAGTCGGCTTCCTTGAGTGTCTCGGACCAGCGCCGGGCGTTGATGCTGCCGCAAGAGATCACCAGCCTGGGCCAGCAGATGGAACTGGTCGTCATGGAAAACGTCCCGCCGATCCTGGCCAGACGGGTTCGTTACTACCAGGACCCCGCCTTCATGGACCGCCTCAAGGGCGTCTCACCCCGGCTGAAGGCGCTGGGCAACCGCATGCCCACCAAGCAGCAGCTGGACCGGGCCATTCATGCGGGTGAACTGCGGGCACCGGTCACACGCATCGATCTGGAGGCCCACCACCGGTTGACCGGCGCGGTGACGGGGGATAGCACGGATACCGATGCAGCTGCATCGGTTTCAACCCCGGTCGGGGTGGCGCTTGTGATGGAGGAACGACCCGTCATGCCGGACGACATTCCGAATCTGGCGAAGCTGGCGTTGGATTGTTTCGTGGTGGATTTTTCATCGGTGAAGCCGCCCAGAAAGGGAACGCTCGATGTCGAGGCGTTGCACGCCTATGCCGATCACCTGTGTGAACGGGCCGGAATACAAATTTAAGGAGGACCTATGCAAACCAAGACCCAGGACGAACTGGACCAAATCAGCCTGCGGGCCATCGAAGGCCGTGCGCAACAACGTGACCGGACACCACTGGACGCTAATCCCACGCGGGATCAGGAGCTGGTGAAAGCCGATGTGACCGATTTTGAGAAAATCAAGGGCCCGGTCTGGCGGGAGGGTGCCGCCGTCCAGATGGTGGACAACGCCCGTCAGTGGCCGGGCTACCGGCAGGCGCTTCAAGCTGAATCCAGCAACCTGCGGGAATCCGTGGAAGCCCTGGATCGGGGCCATCAGGACAAGATCATGGCCAAGGAAGATCGCAAGGCCGCCGAAATGAAGTCCATGTTGGAGGACATGCAAGCCATTGCCGCCAACTGGACCCCGGAACAGGCGAAACAACTGGCGCAACGTGACATTCAGGCGTACCAAAGCGAGTCGGTCGCGTCGGAGCGAGGCTTCAAGCGCAATGACATGGCCTTGTACGCGGGTGCCAATGCGAACTACCGATCCACGCTCGAAACCCAGGCGCCGCTTCTGGCGAAAGAGCTGCTCGACCATCGTTCAACTCAGACGAGTCCCGAGATGTCGCTTGATTCGTCTGCACTGCGTCAGGTTGCGACGGTTCGGGAACACGACACCCGACTGGCCCGCCAGTCCATGGGCTTGAACACACTGGAACCCCAGACCGACGCGCCGCCAGTTGCTGTGAAGGCAACAGCCGCAAACGCCGTGGAGTCCGACGAAGTCTTCACGGCCACCCAACGGGATGCAAGAAGGGATGTGCAGACCATGATCCCTTCGGCCATCGAGAAGCAGTACCTGCGGGTTGGCAACAAGTTCTTTGACCCGAAGAACACCGGCGCTGCAGCCTTTGAGGACAAGGGCAACAAGCTGGAAACCCAGTCCAATAGCCACAACGTGGCGGAGACTTTGGTTCACATCGCCCGGGCCCGTGGCTGGGACGAGATCAAGGTATCCGGTTCCGAGGCGTTTCGCAAGGAAGTATGGCTTGAAGCCAATCAGCTGGGGATGAGCGTGAAGGGCTACACCCCCCAGGATCAGGACAAGGCCGAACTGGCCCGGCGCGTGCAGGCCCAACCCGCCAACCGAATTGAACCCAAATCCAGCCCGGCACCCGCTCAGGTGGACCACACCGACCGCACGGCCACCTTCCTGTGGGAGACCCCTGAGACCACAGTCAAGGCGCATCCTGAACTGGCCGGGACGGTGGCGGCTGCCATCGCCATCGATCAACAGGTCAAGGATAGCGGCCTGACGGCCGCCCAGCAATCCATCGTGGCCGCCCGGGTCAGGCAGAACATCGTCAACAGCATTGAGCGCGGCGACACTCCGAGCCTCAAGATCTCGGTTCCGGTAGAACCCGCGCGGACGACGAAGCCTGAACGAGAGTACGTGCGTTGATACAACTTCCCGAGATTGGAATTGCCAAGTCCTCGGGACCCCTGCACATCGACAACGGAACGCTGGAGGCCCTGAAATGGCTCGCGCTGGTGTTGATGACAGGGGACCACGTGAACAAGTATGTGTTCGCCGATTCGATTCCCTGCCTGTTCGAGCTGGGACGCATCGCCATGCCGCTGTTCATGTTGGTACTGGCCTACAACCTAGCTCGACCGGGCGCCTATCAGACAGGTGTCCACCGGCGCATGGGGATACGACTGGCGGGATTTGGCGCACTGGCCACGCTGCCCTACATTGCCATCACCGGGGTGCTAGGTGGTTGGTGGCCCCTGAACATGTTGTTCACGATGCTGTTGCTGACATTGATGTGCTGGTTGACCGATCACGGCACCCCCCTCCACTCACTGTTGGCCGTGGTGGCCTTCAGTCTGGGCGGATCGCTGGTCGAATACTGGTGGCCGGGTTTGTTGTTGGGACTGGCTTGCTGGGGGTACTGCAAGCAGGCTTCCAGTTTCCGCCTTATCCTGGTGTTCGTCGCCGCAGGAGCATTGTGGCCGGTTAATCACAACTACTGGGCCATGGCGTTCTTGCCATTTTTGCTGTTGGCGCCCAGAGTTCGACTCACATGCCCCAGGAACCTGCACCTGTTTTACGTGTACTACCCAGCCCATCTCACAGCGTTGTGGGCCTTCATTAGTCTCTCAGCCAATCACGCTTAGAGAAGCTGCCCAACACGTGTTGAGTCTTGGACTAAGACGGACTCATGATGTTGATCGCATCCGAATGTCGGGTGATGATCGCCTGACTCGGGAACCGCAATGAATGACGACGGTATTCCCTGCAACTGCAATGACCTAGTAGGCAGGGTTTACAGTTTATCAACGAGGGACCACTTCACAATAGCTGTATTTATTAGCTTTGTAGATTAATTAGTGCATATAAGTCATATTTATAGCATTTAAAAAAAGAAATTGCTATTGTCATAATGTAGGCCCACAAAACATGGCTTTTTCAGGTAAAAAAACGAGGCCTTAGCCCACGTCAAGTATGCGTGAGTAGCTATTAAACTAGTAGCAACTAGGGATTTAATTTGCGCTTAGCCCAAGTGAGTGTGGCGCTCGGATTTCTGTCCGTTTTCCATCGCTGCCAACCCATGCAAGATGCCGCAGGCATCGACCGCTTGTTCGGTTCGACATCGCTGGCGCAGGGTATTCAATTGCAGCTTGAGCTGAGCCAACTCCTGAATGCGCTCTTCCACATGGGCAATATGCTGATCGAAGACCGCATTGATGGCGCCGCAGCCCTCGGCAGGTTGGACGGCCAGATTGAGCAGCGTGTGAATTTCCCCATGGCTCATGTCCAGTGCGCGGCAGTTTCGAATGAAGCGCAAACGCTCAAGATGTTCGGGGCCGTAAACCCGGAAATTACCCGGCGTGCGTGCCGGTTCAGACAGCAAGCCTTCCTTTTCGTAGTAACGCACCGTTTCAACCGTGCATTGGGCTACCTGTGCCAACTCACCAATTTTCATAAAAACTCCAAAAACCCATTGACTCTATAGTAGCTTTAGGTTGTGTAATCGGTGGAACTTATTTGGAAAGACCCCATGGCAGCCCACCGCCCACGCGACGCTCAAAGTCACGACCATGACCACGACCATTCACATGCAACGGCCCATGCTCATAGTGGAGATACCTGCTGTGCAGCTCCCGCGCTTTCTGCGCCAGTAGCAAGTTGTGCCACGGCGTGTTGTGGCGATGGTGTGGCCCAGCCTCTGGTTCAATTGAATAACCCCAAGGTGCTCAGTGGAGGCATTCAAACGCCCATCCGCATCATGCAGCTGGACTGCCCCACGGAAGAGGCTCTGTTACGCAAGAAGCTGGGTGACATGGCAGGTGTGGCGGGCATGGAGTTCAACCTGATGCAGCGTGTGCTGACGGTGACGCACGACCCCAAGGTCATGGAGTCGATTCTGGAGGCTGTGCGCTCATTGGGCTTCACGCCTGAGATTGCCAGTGATAGATCCGCCCAAGTTGAGCCGACACCAGAGCCCGTCAAGCCCTGGTGGCCGCTCGTGTTGGCTGGCGTCGCAGCCATTGGGTCTGAGGCCGCGCAATGGGTGGGCTTACCCACATGGGTTACCGCCGCGCTGGCCTTGGCGGCTGTCCTGGCATGTGGCGTCACCACATACAAGAAGGGCTGGATTGCGATTCGCAACGGTAACCTGAACATCAATGCCCTGATGAGCATTGCGGTGACGGGCGCGCTCTTGCTGGGCCAGTGGCCGGAGGCGGCCATGGTCATGGTGCTGTTCACCATTGCGGAATTGATAGAAGCCAAGTCGCTTGACCGGGCGCGCAACGCCATCAAGGGCCTGATGCAATTGGCCCCGGAGCGTGCAACTGTCTTGCAGGACAACGGCGCTTGGCGCGAGGTGGCAGCAAAGTCGGTTGCTGTCAATGTGCGTGTGCGTATCAAACCGGGAGAGCGGATTGCACTGGACGGCACCATTGTCAGTGGACGTTCCTCCATCAATCAAGCCCCGATCACGGGCGAAAGCCTGCCAGTGGAGAAGGCCGAGGGCGATGCCGTGTTTGCCGGGACGATTAACGAATCAGGTTCGTTTGAGTACACAGTGACGGCGGCGGCGGGTGACAGCACCTTGGCGCGCATTATTCACGCGGTGGAGGAAGCGCAAAGGGCAAGAGCACCGACACAGCGGTTCGTCGATCAATTCGCCCGCATCTATACCCCGGTGGTGTTTGCCATTGCGTTGGCGGTTGCCATCCTGCCACCGTTACTCTTGGGCGGTGACTGGTTCACTTGGATATACAAAGCCTTGGTTCTTCTGGTAATTGCTTGCCCTTGTGCATTGGTGATCTCTACCCCGGTCACCATCGTCAGTGGTCTTGCGGCGGCAGCGCGCCAAGGCATCCTGGTCAAGGGCGGTGTCTATCTGGAGGAAGGCCGAAAGCTGAAATGGCTGGCGCTGGACAAAACAGGCACTATCACCCACGGCAAGCCTGTGCAAACAGATTTTGTGGTGCTGAATGGCTGGAGTGAGGCGCAAGTTCGCAGTCTGGCAGCCAGTCTGGCCAGTCGCTCGGATCACCCGGTATCACGCGCTTTGACTGACGCGGCCAAGCGTGATGGCATTCCACTGCAAGACGTGCACGGCTTTGAAGCATTGCCCGGGCGAGGCACCAAAGGGATGATGGGCGGCAAGGTGTACCACTTGGGCAACCACCGCCTGATTCATGAGCAAGGTCGCTGCTCCGATGAACTGGAAGCCCGCTTGTCGGCGCTGGAAGAACAGGGCAAGACGGTCATTCTTTTGACCGACGACCAGAGCGTCCATGGCCTGTTCGCTGTAGCGGACACAGTCAAGGACAGCAGCCGCCAAGCGATTGGTGAACTCCACGCATTAGGCATCAAGACGGTCATGCTGACGGGTGACAACGCGCATACGGCCAGGGCCATTGCTTCGCAAGTAGGCATAGACGAAGCTTTGGGCGATTTGCTGCCCGAAGACAAGCTCAAAGCCATCGAGGCCAAGATCGGTAAAGGCGGCAGAAACAGCGAGAACCAAAAAGTCGGCATGGTGGGCGACGGCATCAACGATGCGCCTGCACTGGCGCGCTCGGACATTGGTTTCGCCATGGGTGCTGCGGGTACGGGTACGGCCATCGAGACGGCTGATGTGGCCTTGATGGATGACGACCTGCGCAAGCTGCCCCGCTTTGTGCGCCTGTCGCGCAAGACCCATGCCCTGCTGGTGCAAAACATCGTGCTGGCGCTGGGCATCAAGGCGGTGTTTCTGATCTTGACGCTGACCGGCACAGGCACCATGTGGATGGCCGTGTTTGCCGATGTGGGCGCCAGTTTGCTGGTGGTTGCGAATGGCTTGCGCCTTGTCCGGTTTCGGGGGTAAGGAATGAGCATTCACTTTGGGGCTGTAACGGACGCGCGTTCTGTTTTCGACACATTGCTGCGGCAGTTTCATGCGTCACCACAAACGGATACTGAAGGTGCATGGGACTTGCTTTCCGCAGCCCATATCGTGGGCCAAACCGATTTCCGGATGCATTGCCGGGTTCACTGGGCCATGCTCGCGTTCGCAGCCAAAACCCGTGACGGTGGCGAGGTCTTGGGCCAGCTATTCCGGTTGGGGCTGGTGCCGATAGGTCATTTGTTCCAACGGCTTCCGCTGGGCAATATTGGCCGCGCCAACGTGAGTGCGTTCCAGAGCATGCCCGTTGCCCCCAAGTTGACTGAACTGATAACAATAGCCAAAAGTATGAGTCAAATTGGCCTCTAGCTCTCGTCGAATATGCATGAGAAGCTACTACTTTGATAGCAAAGTATCAATAATCACATTTACATAATTACCTGAAAGTTTTGAATGAAAACACTGCGAATGTCGCTGGTCTGTCTGGTGCTGGTTGTCGAAGCCACCACCGCCTGGGCACAAATCAAGGTAGAAAATGCTTGGGTGCGAGCTACCGTTCCCAAGCAGCAGGCCACCGGTGCATTCATGAAGATCACGTCTGTTGAGGCGGTCAAGCTCATGGCGGTTAACACAACTGTGGCTAAAACCAACGAGATTCACGAAATGAAGATGGAGGGAGACGTGATGAAAATGCGCGCCCACCCCAACGGGCTGGATATCCCGGCCAACACCACGGTAGAACTCAAATCGGGGGGCTACCACCTGATGATGATGGAGCTGGAACTAACCATCAAGGCTGGCGACACGGTGACGCTGCAACTGCAGTTCATCAACGCCAAAGGCAACAAGCAGGTTGTGACTGTGAACGCCAAAGCCAGTTTCAAAGACCCGTATAAGCCATGACGGTTGCTCCATGGCTCGGCTGTTGTCATCCGGGCGGCTGCCTCACAAGCCCTTAGATAAAGTCGCCACTACAATCCTGATATGCGATTTTGGGTGATCACTTTTCTAATGGTGTTGATGCCGTTGCAGTTCTCATGGGCAGCAACAGGTCAGTATTGCCAGCACGAAAAGGATATTTCCTCAAAACACTTGGGGCATCACGTGCATCAGCACCCGGCCCCGGATCGCACGGATTCAAATGGCGATCTGGGTAGCGTTCAGGTGACGGACGCGGATTGTGGAACCTGCCATGCGGGATGCTCTATTGCTCTCCCGAAGTCAGAAGATACCGGCAGCAACCAGTCCAAACTGGTTTTCGCTGCCCACCCAAGAGACCCATCAAATCCGGTTCCTCCGGATATTCCCGACAGGCCTCAGTGGACTGCTCTGGCTTGACCAGGGCATTGATCTTCGCTTAACACGCGTACTCGGAAGCATCGATCCCTGTGAATTGCGTCAGCCCTGGCGGCTGACATGAGCAACACATTTTCGGGATGCACTTCATGCTTTTTTCTTTATGGCGCCGACGCCCGCGAATCCTCTGGATGGCGGCTATCTGCGTTCTGGTGGCTTTTGACCAAGTTTCCAAAGCGTACTTTGCAAGCACGATTACTTTGGGCCATGCGATTCAGGTTACTGATTGGTTCAACCTGGTTCATGCGGTCAACAAAGGAGCGGCTTTTTCATTGTTTGCTGATGCTGGTGGTTGGCAACGTCCGTTCCTGATTGGTGTAAGTCTGCTGGTGATTCTTCCAGTAACAGTCGTCTGCATGTTCAGGCAGGTTGATCCTGTGGAGCGTGGTGTTGGCGGCTTGGTAGTCGCCGGCGGTATGGGTAACCTAATCGACCGGATTCAGACGGGTGGCGTGGTGGACTTTCTTGATCTCCATTGGCGTAGCCTCCACTGGCCAGCATTCAATATGGCTGACGTCTATGTCGTTTCTGCTTTGCTCCTCTGGATTGCGCTGTCATTGAAGGGCACCGTTTTCACAAGTCCATCTGAACTGAAAGCCAAGGTGAAGTCATGAAACCCAGTTGGGGCCTCCTGTTAATTGCCTGGGTGATCGCAGTGGCTGCGACAGCGGGCGCCTTATTCATAGGCGAAGTCATGGGTATGACGCCGTGTTTGCTGTGCTGGTACCAGCGCATTTGCATGTTCCCAATGGCCATCGTACTGGGGATTGCTTGTTATAGCGAAGACCGGCGTGGGGCGATTTATGCACTGCCGCTGGCTATGGGTGGTATTGCCCTCGCGGGCTACCACACGTTGTTGGTGGCAGGTCTCATTCCGAAGGCCTGGATTCCTTGCACTGCAGGCGTGTCCTGCGCCGACCAAAAACTTGAAATCCTTAGCGGTATCCAGATCCCCTGGCTGTCGCTGGCTGCTTTTCTTCTGATTTTCAGTCTTCTAACTATCTACTTGCGAAAGACCGCCAAATGAACTCCAAAAAATTGACTGTCACGATCCTGTTGGGAATCGTCCTCGTTGCCTTTGCTTTCGGTATGTACAACTACCAACGACGTGTACAGAGTTCACAGGAGCAAAAGATCACTCAGCAGGAGGGTCGTCTGGTACGCATGCATTCCCCAGTGCTTGGTCCCCAGAACGCACCAGTGACTATTGTCGAATTCTTTGACCCAGCCTGCGAGACCTGCCGGGCCTTCTACCCCGTTGTCAAAGATTTACTAAAGAAATATCCCGATGACGTCCGGTTGGTACTTCGGTATGCACCGTTTCACCAGGGTTCAGACAAGATTGCGAAACTGCTTGAGGCGGCCAAACGTCAGAACAAATACTGGCCTGTGCTGGAGAGGTTGTTAGCTGAGCAACCTAGCTGGGCTGATCATGGTGCGCCGAACCTGGAGCTGGCCTACAAGGCGGCTGAACAAGCTGGTCTGGATATCCAAAAAGCGTTGATTGATGCGTCAACCCCGGCAGTGGACGGTGTGCTGAAACAAGACATTGAAGACCTCACGGCATTTGAAGTCACCAAGACCCCGACATTTTTTGTCAACGGGCGAGGTCTTTCCAGTTTCGGCCCCGATCAGTTAGCGACCCTTGTGGCTGAAGAAGTGGCCAAAATCAAAAAGTAGATTGAACGCTCACATCATGGTTTCAACACATCTGTCTTACGACAAACAAATTTCCCGACGAAAGCTCATGGCGGTGTCTATTGCAAGCTCATTGCCTCTTATCGCTCTAAGCGGGTGTTCTCCAGAAGCGATTAGCTTCAACAGCATCGACCTGACCGGAGCGGCATACGCCAAAGATTTCAGACTTCAAGATCACAACGGCAACGTCAGAACCTTGTCTGATTTCCGTGAAAAGATCGCGGTCATTTTTTTTGGATTCACGCAGTGTCCTGATGTTTGCCCAACGTCAATGGCAACAATGGCCGAGGTCAAACGTTTATTGGGTTCGAAAGGGAGTTTGCTTCAAGTGCTATTTGTGACGGTAGACCCTGAGCGAGACACTCTGCCAGTACTCAAGGAGTACATGCTGAATTTTGATCCGGCTTTCTTGGCACTTCGTCCTGAACTCGGCGAATTGAAGTCGCTTGCCGAACACTTCAAGGTCTACTACAAAAAGATTGATGGCAAAACGCCGACTTCTTACACCATGGATCACACGGCTGGGAAGTACATTTTCGATGCCAAAGGAAATATTCGCTTGTTCTCCCGATATGGAACTGAGGCAGCGGCAATTGCGCAGGATATACAAAAGCTGCTCTGATTCTCATGTCTCTACATCAAATAGCCAGAGACAGTTCGCCGCTGCCAACCGCAGTTGCCAGCGAGCTTTTTTTGAGAGCTGCTTCCCTTTCTGATTTGCGGTCTCACCGTTCTGTTCGGTCGCTCGTACTAGCAATAGCGCTTTGCTGTTATGCAAGTGTTTCACTAAGTGCTGCTCAAACAACCAAGGCCAATTCACGAGTAGCACAAGCGGGTGAGGGAGTGGCTGAGGCGCGACTGATTGAAATATACCGACAAATTGGAAGTGGAAACGTCCGCGACGCCTTGATCAATGCAGAGCGCTTGGTGACAAAGTACCCTAACTTTCAACTTGCACAGCTCGTTTATGGAGACCTGCTGGCCAGTCAGTCACGCCCAATTCAGGGCTTGGGCGATGTACCCCGTGAGATTGCGCAACACGGGGTTCAAAACCTACTTGCGCTGCGGGCAGAATCGAAGCTGCGCTTGGCGGCAGTGACGGAAAACCCTTCTGCGGATGCCGTGCCTTCCCAATTCGTTTCTCTGTCAAGCAGGAATAGACATGCCATCGCCGTAGACACGGCAAAAGCCCGCCTTTATCTTTTTGAGAACACCCGTGCTGGCACACGCGTTTTGGCCAGTTACTATATTTCTGTGGGCAAAGAGGGGGTAGGCAAGCAAGTGGAAGGCGATCAGCGAACACCATTGGGAATTTACTTCATCACCAGTAATCTGGACCCCAATAGTTTGAAAGATTTGTATGGTTCGGGGGCGTTGCCAATCAATTATCCGAACGTACTTGACCTGCGCCGTGGGAAGACGGGTAGCGGGATTTGGCTGCATGGAACCCCGTCAAATCAATTTACAAGGGCACCTCAGGCCACGGATGGTTGCGTAGCGGTAGCCAATCCGGATTTGGAAAGAATCCTTAGAACGGTGGAGATACGGACCACCCCGGTTCTGATCGGGGAAAATTTTAAATGGGTCCAATCATCCAACATGGTCGAGCAGAAGCAATTTTTTACCGAAAGATTGCAAATGTGGGCTAAAACAAAAAGAAGCGGACGCGAAATTGAGTTGCTACGTTTTTACGCAAATGACTTTAAAACCGACGGAAAGGACTTGGGTAATTTCAGTCTCAATCTGGCTTCAGAATTGAAAAGGCTGCGCGGCAGACCCACACTCCTAAAAGATGTTTCACTCATTCGCTGGACAGACGATGCCGACACTCTGGTTGCCACCTTTGGCGAAATAGTGCAAGGCGAGAAAGTTGGACGCACCGTTCGTCAGTATTGGCAAAAACGCGCGAATGGCTGGCAGATTATTTATGAAGGGGAGGTCTGATCTAAACTGCCCGGCTCCCAGTCTGATGTACCAATCCCAACTTTCTGAAGTCCGTCACTATGGAGAACGTCGGAAACGAAGAGGTGCAGATACAGCGAAGAACTATCATTGAGTACTTCAAACAGGCCGATACGGTCATTCAGGTGGTTTCTATCTATAGGGCTAGCGTAATCACCTGGTATGACTGGTGTTTGCTCTAGAATCCAACAATGAGCAACGGAAAACACAGTCATGCATGGACAGTAGCAATTGTGGCTGTATGTCTGCTGTTCACTCAACTTGCGACTGCTGCCTATGTTTGCCCACGTTTGGGCAACGCCTCAAATCCAGTTGTAAACGAGGTCGTGACGACCATGGTCGACTGCGATTCCATGCCGAATGGTCAATTGGATATGGATCAGCCGGGACTGTGCAAAGCACACTGTCAGACTGTTCAACAGTCACATGAATCCAAGAATAAATTCAATGTGGAATCGCCGACATTGGACGTTTTATGGACAATGGTTTGGATTTTTCAATCCGTGTCGGAGCTCAGTACGTCATACTGTTTTCAAATCTCGACTGCGGTGCGACCTCCCGGAAGCCCTTCGCTTTATCTCGTCAACCAAGTCTTCCGTCTATAGCCTGACCTAGCTTCTCGCTAGGCTCGGGTTCGTTCGTCACACACTGACCAACGCCTTGAGCGTTCCCTTCTTTGTGATGTTCGTGGAGGACTTTTATGGTCTCTATTTTTACGCGCAGCACGCTAGCCGTTTTGCTGGCTGCGCCCGCTGTGCTTTTCGCGGTGGAATCACCACCCCTGACTTTGGCTGGTGCGGTACAACTGGCCGTTTCTCAATCCCGCCTTGTTGACGCTGGTAACCTGCAAGCTAGTAGCTCCCGTGAAATGGCGGTGGCAGCAAGTCAGTTGCCCGATCCAGTATTGAAACTCGGCATCAACAATCTGCCCATCAACGGCGAAGATCGTTTCAGTTTGACGCGGGATTTCATGACCATGCGTTCGGTCGGTGTGATGCAAGAGTTCACCCGTGAAGACAAGCGCCGTGCGCGAACTTTGCGCTTTGAGAGGGAAGCCGAAACAGCGGAAGCCAATCGTTCCTTAAATTCAATAAGCATACGACGCAGCACCGCTCTAGCTTGGCTAGATCGATACTACCAAGAACGCATGGTGGAACTGCTGGTACGCCAACGCAACGAGGCAAAGCTACAAATCGAAGCGGCTGATGCCGCGTACCGGATTGGTCGCGGTACACAAAGCGACGTATTTGCCGCCCGTTCTGCCGTGGCTCAGATTGAAGACCGCATCGCCATGTCTGAGCGCCAAGTGAATACCGCCAAGTCGCAGTTGGCCCGATGGGTGGGCGTAGCAGCGGAGCAAAGTTTAAGTGGACTACCCACGGTTGATTTTGTCCCGTTGCAAGAAGCTCATTTGGAGACCCAGCTACAACACCACCCGCAGATCGCCATGATGGCAAAGCAAGAAGAAATGGCGTTGGCCGACGTAACACTGGCACAGGCCAATAAAAAAGCCGATTGGAGCGCAGAAGTGATGTTCAGCCAGCGAGGTCCCGCCTACTCGAACATGATTTCGATCAATGTGTCGGTGCCCTTGCAGTGGGATCAAAAGAACCGACAAGACCGTGAACTTGCAGCCAAGCAAGCAACCGCTCTTCAGCTACGCGCCGAACGTGAGGACGCGGTACTCGCTCATGTCGCGGAGGTACGTGCCATGTTGCAGGAATGGCATGGCAATCGCGCAAGGCTTAAATGGTATGACCAATCCATCATACCGCTCACCATGGAGCGCACGCAGGCTGCTACCGTGGCTTACCGAGGCGCCTCTACAGCGAATGGAACCTTGAATGCCGTCTTAGATGCCAGACGCGCAGAGATTGAGGCACGCATGGAGCGCCTGCGGCTGGAAATGGAAACGGCGCGTCAGTGGGCGCAACTGAATTACCTCACCGACCTTACATCTGCTGGAGCACAACCATGAAAAGACAACAACTACTGGGTGGCTTGGTGATTGTGGGTCTCATCGCTGGTTCTGGTTTCGGTATTTATCGAGTTGGAATGCAGCGCGGAATGACGATGGCGAGCAGTGCTTCAAACACCACCACAAGCGATGTTCCTGCGCAAGCTGGAGCCATTCCCCAAAGTGTTGCCGAAGGCGAAGATGCCACACGCCGCCACATCACGGCAGGCATCAAAGCCGGTGATGTCGATCCAGCCACCGGACGCAAGGTACTGTACTACCACGACCCCATGGTGCCGGGCAACAAGTTCGACAAGCCCGCCAAGTCCCCCTTCATGGACATGATGCTGGTGCCAGTGTATGCCGATGGGGATGGGGGCAGTGACGGCAGCAAGGTCACGGTCAGCCCGCGCATCCAGCAAAACCTGGGGGTGCGGACTGCCGAAGTCACCGAGGGCGTGTTGTCGCCGCAGGTCTCTGCCGTAGGCAACATCGCTTTCAATGAACGCGACCAGGCCTTTGTGCAGGCCCGTGCCACCGGCTACATCGAACGCCTGCATGTTCGCGCCACCCTGGACCGGGTGAGCAAGGGCCAAGCTTTGGCCGAACTCTATGTGCCCGACTGGATTGCCGCACAGGAGGAATTTCTATCGGTCCGGCGCATGCAAGGCACAGACCTGGCAGCGTTGGTTGACGGTGCCCGCCAGCGCATGCGCCAGGTGGGTATGAGCGAAGAACAAGTTCGACTGGTAGAGAGCAGCGGTAAGACCCAAGCCCGCATCACACTGGTCGCCCCGATAGGCGGCGTGGTGGTCGAACTAATGGCCCGTGAAGGAATGACGGTGATGCCGGGTGCCACGCTGTTCCGCATCAACGGCCTGGGCAGCGTATGGGCCAACGCTGAAGTGCCTGAAAGTCAAGCGGCCTTGGTTCGCCCCGGCACCAAGGTGCAAGCCAATAGCGCTGCCGCACCCGGCACCACCTTGCGTGGCACGGTACAGGCTCTTTTGCCGGAGGTGAATGCCGCCACCCGCACCCTCAAAGCCCGTGTGGAGCTGCCCAACCCCGGCAATGTGCTGGTGCCAGGCATGTTCGTGAACATGCAGTTCATGGACATGCGGGCCGAAAAATCCCTGTTGATCCCCACGGAGGCCGTCATCCAGACCGGCAAGCGCGTGGTGGTCATGCTGGCCGAGGACAAAGGCAAGTTCCGCCCGGTCGAGGTGGAAACCGGCATCGAGAGCAATGGCCAAACCTCTATCTTGCGTGGTCTGAAAGCCGGGCAGCGCGTGGTGGTGTCGTCGCAGTTCCTGATTGACTCGGAAGCCAGTTTGAAGGGGGTAGAAGCTCGCCTCAACGACGAGCCCAAGCCAACCGCAGCCAACACCGCGCCCCGCCATGACGGCGAAGCTAGGATTGCGGCCATTGGCAAAGACAGCATCACGCTTGTGCATGGGCCGGTTCCGTCGCTCAAATGGGGTGCGATGACCATGGACTTCAAACTGCCCGCAAGTGGCACGCCGCGCAATCTGGAGCCGGGCGACAAGGTGAACTTCGAGTTCTACATGGATGCGGAAGGTCTGCCGCAAATCACCCGAATCAGCGCCATGACACCCGAGCCCAAAACGGCCACAGTCAAACCAGCCGGGAGCAAGCCATGATTGCCAAGCTCATCCGCTGGTCTATCGGCAACCGCTTTCTGGTGTTGCTGGCGACCTTGATCGTTGCAGCCTGGGGTGTCTATGCCGTGATGCGCACGCCGCTGGATGCCTTGCCCGACTTGTCGGACGTGCAAGTCATCATCCGCACCAGCTATCCTGGCCAGGCACCACGCATCGTCGAGAACCAGATCACCTATCCACTGACCACCACCATGCTGTCGGTGCCGGGAGCCAAGACGGTGCGCGGGTATTCCTTCTTTGGCGACTCGTTCGTCTATGTGCTGTTTGAAGACGGTACGGACTTGTACTGGGCACGCTCCCGCGTGTTGGAGTACCTGAACCAGGTGCAATCGCGCCTGCCCCCCGGTGCCAAAGCCACGTTGGGGCCGGATGCCACCGGCGTTGGCTGGATCTACCAATATTCGCTGGTGGACCGCTCGGGAACACAGGATGCGTCCCAACTGCGGGCACTGCAAGACTGGTTCCTCAAGTACGAACTCAAAACCGTGCCGAACGTGGCGGAGGTGGCCTCGGTCGGAGGCATGGTGCGCCAGTACCAGATCGTGCTGCAACCGGACAAACTGGCGGCTTACGGCATTCCGCATAGCAAGGTGGCTGAAGCCATTCAGAAGGGCAACCAGGAAGCCGGCGGTTCGGTACTGGAGCTGGGCGAAGCCGAATACATGGTGCGGGCCAGCGGATACTTGCAATCGCTAGACGACTTCCGCAAGGTGCCCCTGATGACAACGTCGACTGGCGTGTCCGTCCGTTTGGGCGACGTGGCCCGCATCCAACTCGGGCCAGAGATGCGCCGGGGCATTGGTGAACTCGATGGCGAAGGCGAAGCCGCAGGTGGCGTGATCGTGATGCGCTCCGGCAAAAACGCGCTGGAGACCATTGCTGCCGTCAAGGCCAAGCTCAAGAGCCTGCAATCCAGCCTGCCCAAAGGGGTGGAGATTGTGCCCGTCTACGACCGATCCGGCTTGATCGAACGGGCAGTAGAGAACCTGGGCCACAAGCTGCTGGAAGAGTTTGCGGTGGTGGCCGTCGTCTGCTTCATCTTTTTGTTCCACCTGCGTTCGGCCTTGGTCGCCATCGTGTCCTTGCCGCTGGGCATTCTGGCGGCGTTCATCGTCATGCATTACCAGGGCGTGAACGCCAACATCATGTCGCTGGGCGGTATTGCGATTGCCATTGGCGCCATGGTGGATGCCGCCGTGGTGATGATCGAAAACGCCCACAAGCATCTGGAGTATTGGAGCCATGAGCACCCGGACCAAACGCTCCAGGGCGATGCCCGCTGGCGGGTGATTGGAGAATCTGCCGCCGAGGTAGGTCCCGCGCTGTTCTTCTCGCTGTTGATCATCACGCTGTCCTTCATTCCAGTGTTCACGCTGGAGGCGCAGGAGGGACGCCTGTTCTCGCCGCTGGCGTTTACCAAGACCTACGCCATGGCGGCGGCAGCGGCGTTGTCGGTCACGCTGATTCCGGTGTTGATGGGCTACCTGATCCGAGGCCGTATCCCTGATGAGAAGGCCAACCCGCTGAACCGTTTTTTGATTGCTGTGTATCGCCCACTGTTGAACGTGGTGCTGGCGTGGCCCAAGGCCACGCTGGCTGTCGCGGCGCTGCTGCTCGGCTTGAGCCTGTGGCCCTTGCAGCACATCGGCGGTGAATTCATGCCTCGCCTGGACGAGGGTGACTTGCTCTACATGCCCTCCGCGCTGCCAGGCTTGTCAGCAGGCAAAGCCAGCGAATTGCTGCAACAGACCGACCGCCTTATCAAAACCGTGCCCGAGGTGTTGAGCGTCTACGGCAAAGCAGGCCGAGCAGAGACTGCCACCGACCCCGCACCAATGGAGATGTTCGAGACCACCATCCAATTCAAACCCAAAGACCAATGGCGGCCCGGCATGACGCAGGACAAGCTGGTGGACGAGCTGGACCGCATCGTCAAGGTGCCCGGCCTAGCCAACATCTGGGTGCCGCCGATCCGCAACCGCATCGACATGCTGGCCACCGGCATCAAGAGCCCGGTGGGGGTCAAAGTTGCTGGGACCGACCTTGCCATCATAGACCGCCTCACCGGCGAGATCGAAAAAGCACTCAAAGACGTGCCCGGTGTCAGCAGCGCGCTGGCTGAACGCTTGACGGGCGGACGCTATGTGGACGTGAACATCAACCGTGATGCCGCCGCCCGCTTTGGCATGAACATCGCCGATGTGCAGTCCGTCATCACCTCGGCCGTGGGGGGCGACAACATCGGCGAGACGGTGGAGGGCTTGCAACGCTTCCCCATCAACATGCGCTATCCCCGTGAGATCCGCGATTCGCTGGAAAAGCTTCGCGTACTGCCCATCATCACAGAGCGAGGCCAGCGGCTGGTGTTGTCCGACGTGGCCGACATCCGTATCACCGACGGCCCACCCATGCTGCGTAGCGAGAACGCCCGTCTGTCCGGTTGGGTGTATGTGGACATTCGCGGGCGCGACTTGCGCTCTGCGGTGCAGGGCATGCAAAAGGCCGTCGCAGCGCAAGTGGCCTTGCCTGAGGGCTACTCGGTGTCCTGGTCGGGGCAGTTCGAGTTCCTGGAGCGCGCCACGGCCAAGCTCAAGGTGGTGGTACCGTTCACGCTGCTCATCATCTTTGTGCTGTTGTACCTGACGTTTCAGCGGTTTGACGAGGCCCTGCTCATCATGGCCACGTTGCCCTTTGCGCTCGTGGGAGGCATCTGGCTGCTGTACCTGCTGGGCTATAACCTGTCAGTGGCCGGTGCCGTGGGCTTCATTGCGCTGGCGGGGGTATCGGCAGAGTTCGGGGTCATCATGCTGCTGTACCTCAAACATGCGTGGGATGATCGCATCGCACAGGGTAAAAACAGCACAGAAGACCTGCTCGATGCCATTCGCGAAGGGGCGGTGCTGCGGGTACGGCCCAAGGCCATGACAGTTGCCGTCATCCTGGCGGGCCTATTCCCCATCATGTGGGGGACGGGCACCGGCTCCGAGGTGATGCAACGCATTGCTGCGCCCATGGTGGGCGGGATGATCACGGCGCCGCTGTTGTCCATGTTTGTCGTGCCCGCGGCGTACTTGCTGATGCGCCGCCGCCAAAGAAAACAGGGAGGTGAACACCCGTAGATCGCAGCCTCTCATTTTTAACCCCATACTGCGACTTGAATTCTGCGGGTGAAGGTAACGCGTACCTCCATGCCGGCGAGCGTCGGTTTCGCTCAAACCATTTCAACCAAGGAAAATCAAATGAAAAAGTTCTCATACTTTGCACTCGTTATCGCATTGCTGTTGCCCGCTACAGCAGTCTTGGCCCAGCAAAAAATGGGGGATATGAAACCCATGGACTCAGACATGAAGTCGTCAGCTAAAGCCAAAGCAATTCACAAGGCCACGGGCGTGGCTAAGAGGGTCGATCCCAAAACGGGCGTCGTCACACTCGCCAATGAGGCGGTCAACAGCATGAACTGGCCTCCGATAACCATGGGGTTCATGGTCAATGACAAGATGCTGCTCGACAAGATGCCCGTGGCAAGAAGGTGAACTTCGAGTTTATCCAGGATGCGAAGGGATATGTCGTCACGTCGGTTAAGTAGGCGTTTCGGCCCTCAACTCTCTCTAGGCCAGTAGAGAGAGTTGAGGTATTTTTCGCAGGATGTTGATATGTCATCAATTGCCATCAGACATTCTGAACGCTCAATCCGGATAGGCTTGGCCGATATCGCAGCTCCTATGCCCCTGCGCAGCACCCACGCTGCTGCTGGATCGGTGGGCATGGCACCGAGCCGAACGAGCAGAAGACACAACAATCGCCCGACTTCGGGTGCAACAGCACCTCACAGCTCGGGCACTCGTAGAAGAACTGGCAGGTGTTTGTAAGCATGGATTCCTCATGAGCGTGGCCGCAGTGCGGGCAGGTCAGTACGGATTTGAGAATGACGGCGCTCATCGTGGTGTTACTTTTGAACAGTGGATAGATAGCCTGCGTTCGTCGTCGCCTTGGTCAACGCTTCCGATGGAGCCAAGTCGGCGTCATAGGTGACAGTGGCCGTCTTCTTGTCGAAATTGACCTTGACCGCGCTGACGCCAGGTACCTTTTCAAGGGACTTTTTGACCGTGATCGGACAAAGTTCGCAGGTCATGTTCTGAACGACCAGTGTGACGGTTTGCGGGGAGGCAGCCAGTACTGTGAGCGGCCCGGCAACCCATAGGGCCATCAGCAGTTTGCGCATGAGAGTTTCCTTTCAGTAAAATAAGGGGGCCAGTGACGGCAGGGTCAACAGGCCAAGCAATAGCGCGGCAACAATCCAGAACGTCAGACGCTGCTTCTGGCTTGTGCGTGAATCGGCGCACCGTGTGCCGGGCGTGCAAACTTGCGGCACCAGATAGAGCCTGCGGAAGGCCAAGCCAACAAACAACAGGGTCAAGCCGATGAAAATCGGACGGTACGGTTCCATGACCGTTAGGCTCCCGACCCAGGTGCCGCCAACGCCCAGTGCCAGCAGCACGAGCGGCCCGATGCAGCACACCGACGCGCCAATGGCGGCCAATACGCCCGCGATCAGTGAGCTCTTTCCAGTGAGTTGTGCCATGTTGATTTCCTTGAACTTGTTTGTCCACGTGCTACTCTAATTTCCGTACCTAAGTACGGAGTCAAGAGGAATGTGATGGCTACAAGAATGACGATTGGCAAAATGGCGGACGCTTCCGGGGTGAATATCGAGACAATCCGCTACTACCAGCGGCGTGGTTTGCTGATCGAGCCACCGAAACCCCTGGAAGGCTATCGGCACTATGAGCCAGAGCAGGCCAAACGGGTGCGCTTCATCAAACGTGCGCAAGCGCTAGGCTTTACGCTGGACGAGGTGGGCGCGCTGTTGACTTTGGACACGGGCTGCGCCTGTGACGAAACACGGACGCTGGCCGTGCGCAAGCTGAGTCTGATTGAGCAAAAGATAACTGATCTTGCCGCCATACGGAAGGCGCTGGGTGGATTGGTGAATCAGTGTGATGCAGGCGACGGCCACGCGTCCTGTCCGATCATTGACGTATTGGCGAGTGATTAAAACTGGTTCCAGACGCTGTGCAACCGACTTCTGATATTTTGTCTGGTCGTCTTCTGAAAAAGACAAAATGCATCTTTATTGAGTTCAGTTTATACATGTTCGTTCGGTGTACCCAGGAATCGAGACTTTGTTGAAAGATGAAGTTTGGCGCGGGATTACCTAGGTGTTTCGATCCAGCCCCAGGAATTCGTATTTTGCTTTCAGAGCACGCAGGTATTGCGTTTGATCGTGTTCTGACTGAGTGCCATGGCGAGCATAGTTGGCCATGACCGGGGCGGTGAAATATTTAACTGCAACTACGTCGGTAGACGGGTCCTGCGGCATCAGTATCTGGTCTCTAAACAACGCCACAATATCCAGCCACATAAACGGCGTGTTTTTGAGCCGCGAGTAGTAGAGGTTGTAGCCGTCGATATAGATAATTGTTCTTTTCGGCACAATTCGGACCCGCAAATGAAAAGACCACCTTACGGTGGCCTTTTCGCCTTAAGCCTGAGCCAACTGAATGACACCGCGAAGGGATGGTGAGTCAATCATAGCGAATCGACTAGAAAGATGCAAAACGAGTCCGTGTTGCGTGGCAACACCGTCGTCTTGCAGGCTTAACGTCCGGGTGAAGTGTCACGTTTATACCGATCTATTCGTGCTTATACGGTCAATACCGTATAAAAGCTTATAACTCCAGTCGTCCAGATGCCCGTCCTGCAGGGGCACCCTTACTACCGTTCAAGGTCGCCTTTTCCGTCCGGTCCATTTGGTGGGTCGCTATTTTTGCTCAATCCTTCGCGAGATTGATTTCTTGCTTGCGGAGCGCTCCCTAACGAGACTCCTGGCGACTTCGTGAACCGGTGGACCAATTCAGCCTTGATCTGCTGGTTCTCTGTTTCGACTAAAGGCATCGCCATCACGAAGGATTTGATTCGCAGCGCAAGATCCTGACGCTCCTCAAACTGAACCAGGTGACCTTGCGTGGTATTACCGTGTCGATCCAGTTCTCGAGCAGCTGCCAGCCAGGCATTTCGAATCTCACGCTGCTTCACAGCAATAGCCCGTTCCCAAGGCTTGGGAGTCACCGGAACCCCCTGAATCTCATGGCTGAGGTCGCGTGCCGCTTCCGCCTCCCTACCCTGTTTGGCGATGGAAGTCCGTGGTGGATGTGTCTTGTCACCGGTGACGATGTGCTGGATCACGCTGCGCTCGGCCTTTTTCACGATACCCCGACTCTTTCGGGGAGTGGCCGTGGCATCCACCCCGATGTCCCGGAGCTTTTCGGCAAATGTCTCTCTCCAATGCTGCAGGTCAGCCCGACCTGGGTTCAGACGGGTTTCATCAAAGCCCAAACACTTGACCGACAGGTGGACGTGCGGCTGTTTGCTATCTTTGTCGTTGCCGGGGTGATGCAGGGCCATCACGTATTCGTGGTTGTGACCGTACAGTTCTTTGGCGAATGCTCTGGCTGCCCCGCGTACCGCTTCGGGATCAGTGGTCTCGGGCATCGACAGCACCAGATGCATGGTGTCCCGCTGGTTCTTGTGGCGTTTGGTGTTGCCCAAATCCGCCTCCCAGTCCTTGAAGTACTCCCGGACCTTGGCCTGCGTGTCAAAGACTTCTCCCCGGTCGTTCTCCAGTTCCAGCTTGCCGTTACGGGCGATGTAGTCCAGGTGGGAGCGAACATGGGAGCCGCCCTTGCCGAAACCGGTGATTTTCACCATCACCTCGGACGAGCTGGCGGCGTTACGGGCGGTCAGTCGGCTGGCGATGGCCCGAAAGTTTCGAGTGGTGTTGGCTTTGCGCCGCACCGAGGGTTCGAGCGCCTTACGCAGTTCAGCTTCAATCAGGCTCATGGTTCATCCCCCAGGCTTGTCGGCTGGCCCGCACCAGACGGCGGATCTCGGACCGGTTCGACGTGACAGCTGCACTCAGTTCGGTCAACGCCTCCAGATGGACCTTTTCGACCTCCAGACCCGATGCATTCAAGGCCCGAGCCACCTGGCTGAGGTTGCGCCCGACCGCCGCCAACTCCCGGTTGCTGGCCAGCAAGGCTTCGACTTCGACATCCGTCATCACAGGTTGTGCCGTCAGGTTGGACTGCACCAATGCAGCGACCCACCGGCTGGGGGCCATGCCCTGGGTTCGGGCGCGATCCTTGGCACCGTCTATTACGAAGCCAGGCATCCGCACCGTCATGCGGTCGAGGTCTGCGTTGGACTCATCTGGCTGGATGGGCGCAACTCCTTGCGATGGTTGGGCTGATGCCTGCTGGGTCGCGGCGACCACCAGAGAGCGCAACTGTTCGGATTCGGACAGGCCCCGCTTGACGCACAGGTCTTTGAAATCCTGCTTCGTGGTGTCTTCCACGATGGTTTTAAGAACCGGCATGCGAGGACTGTTCTTTAGCGGTTTCGGGACACCGGATCGCAGGGCTTGTACCGACCAGCGGCGCAAACGCATATCCTGCCCTAGTTTTCATCCCCCTTCTCCCAGGACGTCCTGTCGATCCGGAAAGATGCATGTCGGGTGCAGTTGGGTTCACTTGGGATTCATGAAAGCGGCAGTTTGGTTCACTGAGGGTGCAATTTCGGTTCATTGGGAGCCTTTTGAATGTATTAATGAACTATGTATGTTCATATGTCATTCTATAATCACAATAAACAGGCATGTATGAACTATTTATGTTCACCATTTGTCTGACGAATTGCTCCCGTTCCGCTCAACCGTTCCACCTTAAAACCTCTCCAAACCATGCTTTTGGACAACACCGTCATCCACCAACAACTGCAAACCGCAGCCGCCCAGGATCCCACCCGGAGTCAAACGGCCCGGCTTCTGGACTACCTGGACAGTATTGAAACTGCCCTGAACTCCGGGGTATCCCGGGCCTCGGTGATCCAGATCCTGTCGGCCAATGGCTTCGAGATCACCCTGAATTCCTTTGCATCCGCCCTGCGTCGGGTTCGGCAGCGGCGCGCCAGGATGGGTTTGCACAACTCACGATCCGTTCAGTCGTCGCGCAAAACACTGGCCCATCCTTCGGTTGAGTCTGCTGTGCCATGCCATGTTGAACCAGATGCTTCGTCATCTCCAGTCAGTGTCAGCTCCCACAACCCCTCCGATCTGAACAAGATCTTCAGCCAGAAGCCCGATCTCGGTGCTCTGGCCAAACTCGCAAAGAACAAACCCACATGAAAGTCGCGGTACTCAACTTCTCAGGGAACGTGGGTAAAACCACAGTGGCCGCTCACTTACTCAAACCCCGCATGGGAGACGCTCCGGTGTATTCCATCGAGTCGATCAACGCCGGCGCCGATGCCGATGGCCTCGATGTTGAAAAAATGAAGGGCAAGAAGTTCGGCCAACTGGTGGATGAGTTGATGACACTGGATGCGGCCATCATCGATGTGGGTGCTTCCAACGTGGAGGACTTCCTGAAGCTGATGCAGCAGTACGACGGCTCCCATGAAGAATTCGATGTCTTCATCATCCCGGTCGTCAAGGAAAAGAAAGTTCAGGCCGACACGGTGAACACCATCCGGGCCCTGCAGCAATTGGGTATCCCTAAAAAGAAGATTCGCATGGTGTTCAACAAGCTGGATACCGATGAGTCGGTCATCGATGAGTTTGCTCCCCTGTTTGGCCTGGCCGAATCGGAGAAGTCGTTCACCATTCGTCAGGAGGCGGTGATTTACGCCAACGAAGTGTTTGAGCTGTTGAAAACCGTGGGCAAGTCGCTGGGCGACATCAGTACCGACACCACGGATTACCGGGCCCGGATTCGCGATACGACGGATCTGTTTGATCGGGAGGCCAGCATCCGCATGGTGTCCCTGAAACGCCTGGCGGTCACCGCGAACAAGAATCTGGACGACGTGTTCAAGGCCTTGTTCGGCAAAGTGGTTCCGTGAGTGTTGCATCGCCGCGCACGGCACGGGATGCCTTGCTGGCCGAGATACTGGATGAAGTGGATTCGCTGCACCGTCAGGTTCTGGCCCTACCCGACTCACTGGTCGCGATGGAGGTCAAACTGGCCCAGACGGTCACTGTGCTGGATCAGGCGGCCGACAATTTCAGGATGGCGGTGACAGCTTTCAGCGAGCAAGCGAAGGTGGATTTGTTGGAGTTTCATGAGCGCAAGACGCAGCAGGCTTCCAATCTCATTCTTGGCCAACAACAACGGGCTATCAGCGAGTTGGTCAGTTCTGTCCTTGCTTCTCGAATTGAAAACTCTACCCAGCAGATTGACAGTCTAACCACCGACAAGACGAATCAACGCTATAAACCTCCTTGGATCCGGTTCGCCGAAATCACGACGATTGCATTAATAGCATCTACTGTGACAACAGGCTTGCTGGTGTTGGCACTCAAGCTATAGTCACGCGAATTTTGCAGGGATGCCGATGTCAGGTTGCTTGGCGGCCCTCCATTCCGTTGCCAACCTATTGGCTTCCATGATCTGCTGTTCGGTCATTCGCAGCGATAACCTGTCGCAGCTATCTGCAGCCTGCCTGTCCCCGCTCTGCGCGCTGAGAGAGAACCACATCAGTGCCTGTATGGCGTCCTGCGTTACGCCGAGTCCTTTGATGTAACCCACGGCAAGATTGAACTGTGCGATGGAATCACCTTGTTCTGCGGCCAACTGGTACCACTTCACGGCTTCCGAATGGTCTTTTGGAACTCCGATCCCCTTGCAATACATGCTGCCAAGGTTCACCTGTGCACGGATGTGTCCGTGTGATGCCGCCAGTTTGTACCATTTGACCGTCTGGGAATAGTCGTGGGGAACACCCCGGCCCTGGGCAGACCGAACGCCCAGGTTGTATTGCCCTTGTGCGACGGCCAGCCGGTACCATTTCAGCGCTTCGTGATCGTTCTTCGCAACACCAAAACCATGCTGATACAAGTAACCCAGGTTGAGCTGTGCCCTGGCATCGCCTTTTTTTGCAGCCGATAGGTACCACTGCACGGTCTGAGCTGACATCTCCCCGATGCCGCGAATTCTGACATCGCCGTGACCCTGCTTTGGTCGGGGTTGTCTCTCTAATGCTTTGGCACCCCAAGCCAATTTGCGCAATGTGAGCGCGAGAGACGTCTTTCCAGACGGGGATTCTTGGGCATCAATTAGTGGGTTGATGGTGGAAGACATTGTTTGGGGGATCAATTTTTAGCAACTGTTTCAACTCTAGGTGGCGACCGATGAAACGTCGATTCCGCCCAGACAGAACAACCAGAAAACATGACTTAATAGACAACCCACTTGTGCACGATGTCACGGCAAGAGCTTGAAACATGTCAGCTTGATTCACCTATCGGCAGAAATCTGACTATCTTGAATTCAGCGGCCCCGCCCTGAAGTTCTCTCGATTTTTATTCGAGTTGGACTGACCACAGTTTGCGTTTCTCAAGCAGAGACAGATGTCGGCTTCAGACGCCTCGCCGAGATCGCTTCGCATTGTGTGATTAGGCTGTGTCGACCCCTATGCACACCACCGAACTATGGGCAGATGGGAATTGGGCCGCTGCAAATCAACAATGCGAAACTGACGTTCCATTTTCAAAACAGACTAACCTTGCGGATATCTGGATTGCCGACGGAAACGGGCTTTCGGATAAAAGTCGTTCGACATCGGGGATGTTCAAATCGCAACTCAACAGCGAAAATTGCTCACGCGACGAGTCAAGTTCAATACTTACAACTTACGTGGTTTGGTGCAATTTTTTGAGGCAAATCATTCAAACGTGCAAGCAGAAATGCTAGCTCCTTTAAAAAACTTTACTACTTTTATCGCAGGTTTTGCGGTATACATTACGTCACTACGTTCGGCCACAAAATAGGGCATCTGCCGCGAGGCAAACACCCTTTGTGCTGCAAGCGTAATGAGACGGCTATTTCAATGCTTCGATGCCGGCGCCGAAGTTGATATGGAATGCTGCTCCATCCATGACAAGGGCGGGCACGGACTTGACACCGGCAGACTCCGCTTCTTTCAGACGCGATTTTTCCCTGCCAAGATGGATAATTTCAACGTCATATTTCGCAGGGTCAAGTGCATTGGCTACGTTCTGTTCAGCGGCAACGCATACGGGGCAGCCAGCGTGGTAGAAAATGGCTTTGGTTTTCATAACTGTTCTCCTGGGTTTGTTAGTGCCAACGGCACATCTACATACTAGGAACAACGCCAGCCTACGCATAGAAGGCACTTCCTGGTGTCCAGGTAACTTTTTGGTGTAACTTGTGGAAAACAGAGGAAATAAAAAAATGTCACCACCGGTGAAGTCTGCCTATTCGCAACTCGAAGATGTGGTCGGTTGCAAGTGGTCTGTCTCGGTTCTGCGTGCCGTCTCCGACGGTATTTCGCGCCCTGGCGCCTTGGAACGTTACGTACAAGGTATTTCGACAAAGGTTTTGTCTGAACGGCTGCGCAAGCTGACCACTTATGGTTTGCTAGCAAAGCATGTTTATGCAGAGGTGCCACCCCGGACTGAGTATTCGCTGACCCAGAATGGCCGGAAGCTAGTTGGCATTATTGATCAGCTAAAGTATTTGGATGACGAAATTAGAAATGCCGAACAAGACGCTCCAGCCGACGCTAAAAAACGCCGCCGTTAAGCTTGAACGTTGAACGACTGCTTTCGGGTGAACTGAACGACTGCAATGTGTCTTAGTAAATGCTTTATTGTTTAAAGCAGGAGGCAGCATGGAACAAATTTCAACGCATAAAGCTAGCATACATTGAGGTCGGCAACTGGCGCCATTCCGAAAGCTCGTTTCATCCAGTTGACGAATCGCTACCTCCCAAACAGAAATGCCCATCTCTTGCCCGGGGAATGATCAGATCCCCGGAGGCCGACACCACCAGTGGTTTGGGTTGGAGGTACTGATTCATGGCTAGGTAGAGCACACCCATGACTACCAGCCAAAAGACCAGGATGCCAAAAGGACCCCGTTTGAGACCACGGGTCAGGCCATTGCCATTGGGGTGAGCATTCGATTGGCAGCCGCCCTCATGAGCCGCTTTTTTTCCCTTTTTGGGCGTCGCGCCACCAATCCCTGTCCTGCACACCCATGTCTGATTCCTTCGTTGTCTGACCATCCTGTTTCAAGCGAGTGGACCACAACTTGAAACCGCCAATCTTCCCTGCTTCATGAAATCCACATGGATTCCAGAGTTGTGGATAGCACGCGACTGATCAGTGGCATAAATGACGCAAAACAGTCCGTCTTCATGGTTCAGGGCTTGAGACGGGCCCGCCTTCCATTACAGTCACTTCATAAATAGAAGTTCATGGAGGAATGAGATGAAGTGGTTGTTCATTCTGGCCAGCCTGCTGCCGTTGGGCGCCAGTGCCGGGTCCATCTATCTGTGCAAGGCGTATGCGGGTGGCACCTTTTGGGCCAGCAACCATTGCAACCAGCACAACGCCTTGATTGAGCGCATCGCCAACGTGCCGGATGGTCTTCCGTTCGACCAGCAGGTCAACATTGCCAATCAGCAGCGTCAATCGGCCGCCAGCACAACCACCAATACGGTGACCATCGATACCACGACCGTGACCAACAACAACTCCGCGGCCGGTCACCTTGCTGAGTGCAAGGCCCTGGACGCATCCATCACTCAATACGACGCCATGGCCCGGCAACCCCAGACCGGGCAGATGCAAGACTGGATTACTGGCGAAAAGAAGAAAGCGCGAGACCGTCAGTTCAGGATCCATTGCTGATCCCGCTGCAGGGTGCCGAGCACCGTGCAGGAGCCCTGGGGATAAGCCATGAGGCAAAGGGGGGTCAAGTCTGACGGTGACGCGGTTGGTCCCGCACTGGAGCGTTCCGGCAACTTTGGGCTTGACGCCCCTTTTTGAGCGGCACCGCTGGCCACACGAGGACAGCCAGATTTTCACCGCTATCAGGCCCGCTCTTCCAAAAGTTGGTATGTCCTGACCACAGCCACGGTATCAACAGGGATGGGGCCGGGGCCGGCGAGTGCCTGTGAGGTCATCGTAAAACGTCACCAGGCTATCCAGAACGGCCAGTTGTCCCCGAACACTGACCACCAGTCCCCGGCGGTCGCCCCGTTGCGTACGTCCCTCTTCCCATGCCAGAGATTGGGACTCATCGCTGTACGTGGGTCCTCGCCAGTCATCCAAGGCACAGAAACGCCAGGCATCACAGCTTCTGAAATCCCGGCTGTACAGTCCCCCGGTATTCACATACTGGCGACCTTCATGAGTGAACACGCGGACTTTAGCCACCCCGGCTCCCGCGTCACTCAATGCCTGCGCACAGCAATGATCCGCAAACAGGTCGTCGTGCACCCGATACATAGGGACGTCGTCCAGATAACTTTTTCGGAAGAAGGGGTCCCGTGTTGGCCGGAAGGAAACACGCACAACACCGTCGTACCACTGAGATACCACCAGCGTACCGACATCCAGCCGGTGCAAGCCGGTCTCAACCCGGAAACGCGATACCCGCCGCTTGTAGTCATGCCCCGGTGAATCCCAATCACCATCAATCATGCTGTTGCATCCCACCATGAACTGATCGAACAATATCGCGTCCGGTTCGATTTGTGACTGCAACAAGCCATAGGGACCACGAGGGTTCCAGCAACTCAGTTTCTCGGCATGGTCCGCTCGCGCTGCTTGCAGACCCAGCGCAAACATCTGGCGCTGGGTCCAGTTCAAGTCTTCCAGTCTTGCTTCCGCGACTTCAAAAATCCGGGCGTACTCCTCCCTCGTGAATTTTGGGGTGTGCCAGGTTCCGGCTGGTTGCTCGGCAAACTGGGGATGGATGTCGAGCGGGAAATCAAACCCAGACTGTGTAGGGGTGTTCATGGTGCGTGTTCTCAATTTCCGACGGGCACTTAGTTTTGCGCACGTCGCGACAAAAGGGTAGTCAGCGTGCAGGGCTGAAAGTGCAGGTTCAGTTCAGCACCATTGCGCGTGATCTCTTCAATCGAGAGGTATCCCAGTTCGGAGCAGTCTTCATCGCCGTTCAGAACCACATACCCAAAGGCCTGCTGCACGCCGCCGTCGACGTCCTTCTCCAGGATGTACCAGTCGCTGCCTCCCAGGAAATAGTGCAAATGCACCGTTGCCTGCATCATCAAACCATCCTGTTCATAAGTCTTGGGCATGGCTGTGATGCGCGTACCCAGATCAATGAACAACTGCATGAAGTACTCTTTCTCCTCACCGCGGCAACCGGCTGCCATGGTGTTCAACTGGGCTCGCGCCAGGAAGGGTCGTACCACGCTGATAGCCGCTGTAGCTCGGGTTTTGAGGGACTGGAGGTCGCAAATTCCGTTTGATTCCAATCTCGCATTGCTTGCGTCCCCTGCCCCCACCCCGGTCATCGCATTGCAAGATTCAGAGCCGGTTGTGGAAGTTGTTGGGTTTGCCGTGGTCATGAGTAAGTTCTCCTGGTTGGGTTAAAAAGGCCATCGCCTCGCTGAGTTCTTTCGCCGTATCCAGGGGGCATGACGGTCAACCAAGGCACAGGCTCCTGGTGACACGCGCGCTCTAGCGCCGTGACTGCAGGTCCGGTGATGAACGGGAGCGTGGAATAAACAGGGTGTGCCTGTCGCGTGACACGCAGTGACTGGCGTCAGGTGCGCCCGGCTTTATGCCGCGAAAGCCCGGGCAGCTGTGCCGACTTGATCTACAGTGCAACCCGGTGAAAGAACTCTGCGTGCGTGGCCGCCCGGGCAGGAAGAAGAATCACGACGACCCCGGCAAACCGGATCAGTCCCCGATTCACCGAAGTGGGACTCCAATCAACGCACAGCGGTCCCAGCCCATGGCGCAGGCTGTCGCAGGGCGACAGATATCAATGAATCCAGGATTCAGATGAATGAGCAGGGCAAGCACTGCCGTGCGTGGCTTTTGGGGGATCAGCCCTGCGGCGAAGGGGGGTCCGGCTGGCAGTGACGTGGTTGGTCCCGCACGGGAGCGTTCCGGCAACGATAGGGTGGATGCCCCTTGATGAGCACCGGCAAGGGTGGCCTGTAAGGTGATCAGCGGATCAGGCGCGCCCGTAATGGGCATCCCGCTTGAGCACCTGCTCAAGGCCACTAGCTTACTTTGAACTGATTACCGCAAGTCATACCAGACCCCACGCCCGCTCCCATGTCGATTGAGACTGCCGCGCTCAACCAAGTTACGGAAATGCTGCTTTAAAGTGTGACGGCTGGCCCCGGTTAGCCTGATGGTGTCACCAATGGTCACACGTCCGTGCTCGCGGGCGAACTCGACAATCTGAAGCGACAGCTCCGGCATCGCCGCCAATACGATCTTCTCGCGCTCGACTTTCTTCTCCAGTCGGCGAACCTGCTCGGCAAGTGACCGCAGGAAGAACACCAGCCATGGTTGCCAGTTGGGTGATTCGGTACGGATCGTTCCCTGAGTCTGGCGTAGCGCCAGGTAATAGGCTTCCTTGTTGACCTCGATCACGCTTTCCAGCGAGCTGTAGGGTACATAGGCGTAGCCCGCCTGAATCAGCAGCAGGGTGGTCAGCACGCGGCTGAGGCGGCCATTGCCATCCTGGAAGGGGTGTATTTCGAGAAACACCACCACGAAGATTGAAATGATCAGCAGG
>Ga0209097_10000411_pt1 | contig 44024 bp, 29 predicted proteins | sample AD_UKC052_MetaG_FD_184419 | JGI IMG/M metagenome (GOLD analysis project Ga0209097, IMG submission 184419) | Active sludge microbial communities of municipal wastewater-treating anaerobic digesters from USA - AD_UKC052_MetaG (SPAdes) (version 2) | ecosystem: Engineered > Bioreactor > Anaerobic >... | reverse complement strand
CAGATAGGGACCGAACTGTCTCGCGACGTTCTGAACCCAGCTCGCGTGCCACTTTAATCGGCGAACAGCCGAACCCTTGGGACCTTCTCCAGCCCCAGGATGTGACGAGCCGACATCGAGGTGCCAAACCACTCCGTCGATGTGAGCTCTTGGGAGTGATCAGCCTGTTATCCCCGGAGTACCTTTTATCCTTTGAGCGATGGCCCTTCCATACGGAACCACCGGATCACTATGTCCTAGTTTCCTACCTGCTCGACTTGTAGGTCTCACAGTCAAGCACCCTTATGCCATTGCACTCTACGCACGGTTACCAAACGTGCTGAGGGTACCTTTGAAAGCCTCCGTTACTCTTTTGGAGGCGACCACCCCAGTCAAACTACCCACCATGCACTGTTTCCCGACTAAGTCGGGATTAGGCTTCAAAGAAACAAAGGGTGGTATTTCAAGGTTGACTCCACGAAAGCTAGCGCCTCCGCTTCACAGTCTCCCACCTATCCTACACATTGTTTATCCAAAGTCAATGCAAAGTTGCAGTGAAGGTTCACGGGGTCTTTCCGTCCCGTTGCGGGTATCCGGCATCTTCACCGGAACTACAATTTCACCGAGCTCATGGCTGAGACAGCGCCCAGATCGTTACACCATTCGTGCAGGTCGGAACTTACCCGACAAGGAATTTCGCTACCTTAGGACCGTTATAGTTACGGCCGCCGTTTACTGGGGCTTCAATTCAATGCTTCGCCTTGCGACTAACATCTCCTCTTAACCTTCCAGCACCGGGCAGGTGTCAGGCCTTATACTTCATCTTAAAATTTTGCAAAGCCATATGTTTTTGCTAAACAGTCGCCTGGGCCATTTCTCTGCGCCCTACCGAAATAGGGACCCTTTTTTCCGAAGTTACAGGGTTAATTTGCCTAGTTCCTTAGCCATGGATCACTCGAGCACCTTTGGATTCTCTCCTCGACCACCTGTGTCGGTTTCCGGTACGGGTTGCATATATCTGAAGCTTAGAAATTTTTCTTGGAAGCATGCTTAGGTCCATTATCCGCTTGTCCGAAGACTCACGGTACTATCAGGTTTCAGCAAGAACTACGGGTTTTCCTGTTAGTTCTTATACCTACGCCCTTCAACGTACTATTCCGTCAGTACGCAGGACTTTCACTTCTCCGTTATTCCATCGCAATATATGCAAGTACATGAATATTAACATGTTTACCATCGACTACGCCTTTCGGCTTCGCCTTAGGACCCGACTAACCCTGATCCGATTAGCGTTGATCAGGAAACCTTGGTCTTTCGGTGTGCAGGTTTCTCACCTGCATTATCGTTACTTATGCCTACATTTGCTTTTCCAGCCGCTCCAACATACCTTACGATACATCTTCGACGCAACTGGAATGCTCCCCTACCAATTGAATTGCTTCAATTCCATAGCTTCGGTATTATGCTTATGCCCGATTATTATTCACGCCCGATCGCTCGACTAGTGAGCTGTTACGCACTCTTTAAATGAATGGCTGCTTCCAAGCCAACATCCTAGCTGTCAATGCAATCAGACTTCGTTAAACCAACTTAGCATAAATTTGGGGACCTTAGCTGATGGTCTGGGTTATTTCCCTCTCGGCACTGGACCTTAGCACCCAGCGCCTCACTCCCGAGTATATATCATAGCATTCGGAGTTTGTCAGGATTTGGCAGGCGGTGAAGCCCCCTAGTCCAATCAGTAGCTCTACCTCTATGATACTCATACCTCGAGGCTGTTCCTAGAAACATTTCGGGGAGTACGAGCTATCTCTCAGTTTGATTAGCCTTTCACCCCTACACACAACTCATCCAAAGACTTTTCAACGTCAACTGGTTCGGTCCTCCATCAACTGTTACGCTGACTTCAACCTGGTCATGTGTAGATCACAAAGTTTCGCGTCTACCCCCACTAACTACACGCCCTATTCAGACTTGCTTTCGCTTCGGCTCCTTCCGTAAACAGAATTAACCTTGCTAGTGAGGAGTAACTCGTAGGCTCATTATGCAAAAGGCACGCCGTTAGCTACTAACCATGCAAGCATGGTGTTGGCCTCCGACCGCTTGTAAGTGTACGGTTTCAGGTTCTATTTCACTCCTCTGTTCGAGGTTCTTTTCACCTTTCCTTCACAGTACTTGTTCGCTATCGGTCTCTCAGTAGTATTTAGCCTTACCAGATGGTGCTGGCAGATTCCCACAGGATTTCTCCGGTCCCGCGGTACTCAGGATACTGCTAGGTAGCAAATTTATTTCATGTACGGGACTATCACCCGCTATGGTCTAGCTTTCCAGAAATGTTCCATTATAAATTTGCAGTCCACGTTGCAGTCCTACAACCTCCCGATTGCCTTAACAATCGGGATTTGGGCTGTTCCCCGTTCGCTCGCCACTACTTAGGGAATCACTATTGTTTTCTCTTCCTCCACTTACTAAGATGTTTCAGTTCGGTGGGTTGACTTCCCTTGCGGGATATTCCGACTTCATCGGAACAGGTTTCCCCATTCGGAAATCTCCGGATCAAAGGCTATTAGCGCCTCCCCGAAGCTTATCGCAGCTGGTCACGTCCTTCATCGTCTCTGAGAGCCAAGGCATCCTCCATACACTCTTAATTACTTTCTTGTACTTAATCTATTATATAGATGCTTGAGTTTTTCTCGATTAATCATCAATTATTGTATTTTCTTCCAATATGTCAAAGAACTTATTTACCTTTCGGTAATGTGTTCAGAATTTCAGTATCACCTGAGAACTTTGTTAAAATTTGCTCTGTCGAGCCATTCTGAAATAAGTATTTTAAAGAACAATTTTTGTGGAGAATAACGGATTCGAACCGTTGACCCCCTGCGTGCAAGGCAGGTGCTCTAGCCAGCTGAGCTAATCCCCCAAAACGAATTTGTAGTCTCGAGCAGATTTGAACTGCTGACCCCTACATTATCAGTGTAGTGCTCTAACCAGCTGAGCTACGAGACTATTGCATTGCTGTTTAAGAGCCCTAAGCTGAGCTCGTTGTGGGCAATCATTATAAATAATGAAGAAAGAGTAAGAAAGAGGAATATCTTTCCGGAAATTCCGGAAAATAATAAATCACTCTAGAAAGGAGGTATTCCAGCCACACCTTCCGGTACGGCTACCTTGTTACGACTTAGCCCCAGTCATCGGTTTTACCATAGGCAATTCCTTGCGGTCATCGACTTCAGGTACTCCCGACTTCCATGGCTTGACGGGCGGTGTGTACAAGGCCCGGGAACGTATTCACCGGATCATTGCTGATATCCGATTACTAGCGAATCCAACTTCACGAAGTCGAGTTGCAGACTTCGATCCGAACTGAGACCGGTTTTAGAGATTTGCATCCAGTCACCTGGTAGCTGCCCTCTGTACCGGCCATTGTAGCACGTGTGTAGCCCTGGGCGTAAGGGCCGTGCTGACTTGACGTCATCCCCACCTTCCTCACTACTTGCGTAGGCAGTTTCGCTAGAGTGCCCAGCATTACCTGATGGCAACTAACAATAGGGGTTGCGCTCGTTATGGGACTTAACCCGACACCTCACGGCACGAGCTGACGACAGCCATGCAGCACCTTGCAATTTTCATCTACATTTCTGCAGACACCTTCTTGCGAAGTATAGCATTCAAGCCCAGGTAAGGTTCCTCGCGTATCATCGAATTAAACCACATGCTCCTCCGCTTGTGCGGGCCCCCGTCAATTCCTTTGAGTTTCAACCTTGCGATCGTACTCCCCAGGTGGATTACTTATTGCTTTCGCTTAGACGCTGACTGTATATCGCCAACATCGAGTAATCATCGTTTACAGCGTGGACTACCAGGGTATCTAATCCTGTTTGATCCCCACGCTTTCGTGCATGAGCGTCAGTTATAGTTTAGTGAGCTGCCTTCGCAATTGGTGTTCTGTGTCATATCTAAGCATTTCACCGCTACATGACACATTCCGCCCACTTCAAATATACTCAAGAATAACAGTATCAATGGCAGTTCTGCAGTTAAGCTGCAGGATTTCACCACTGACTTACTATTCCGCCTGCGCACCCTTTAAACCCAATAAATCCGGATAACGCTAGGATCCTCCGTATTACCGCGGCTGCTGGCACGGAGTTAGCCGATCCTTATTCTTACGGTACCATCAGCCCCCGACACGTCGGGGGGTTTTTTTCCGTACAAAAGCAGTTTACAACCCATAGGGCCGTCATCCTGCACGCGGCATGGCTGGTTCAGACTTGCGTCCATTGACCAATATTCCTTACTGCTGCCTCCCGTAGGAGTCTGGTCCGTGTCTCAGTACCAGTGTGGGGGATTTTCCTCTCAGAACCCCTAGACATCACAGCCTTGGTGAGCCGTTACCTCACCAACTAGCTAATGTCGCGCATGCCCATCTTAAACCGCCGGAGCTTTAAATGTAAAAAGATGCCTCTTCACAGTGTTATGGGGCATTAATCCCTCTTTCGAGGGGCTATTCCCCAGTTTAAGGTAGGTTGCATACGTGTTACGCACCCGTGCGCCGGTCGCCGCCAGGTATTGCTACCCGCGCTGCCCCTCGACTTGCATGTATTAAGCCTGCCGCTAGCGTTCATCCTGAGCCAGGATCAAACTCTTCATTGTAAAAATTTGATCTTAAATGTTCTCAAGATTTACTATTCTTCTCAAGGTTATTGACAAGAGATATTCACTCTTTTCTTACCTTCTTCAATATTTTCAAAGAACTTGTCTTTCTGTTTTCCATTTTCATCAAATGGGGTTGCAAAATTACTCACTTTTTCTTTATCTCCAAATTTTTTTTCACTTTTTTTTAAAATATTTTTTTTAACATTCTAAATCAGTGATTTAAATCAGAAAATATTTTAAAGAACTTCTTTTTTCAACCCTTATTGTCAAACGGGAGTGCAAAGGTAAACCTTTTTTTTAATCTCCAAACTTTTTTTTACTTTTTTTTTATTTTTTTTTGAAATTTCTTCTTAATCAACCTTTTTATACAATATTTATATTATAAGGTTACACCTGATGACGACTTTTTTGTATTTTTACTTTCGTTAATACCGTTTGTCGTGATGAAAAAGTGGATGAAAAAATACTCACTAATATACTTATGCCTGCTGGCAGTCCTTATTTGTAGCGCCTTTCAACGGCTCAACGCTCAGAATGAGACCGGACAGGAACCCAGCCGCAGTTTTCAGGAGCCTTTTAAAAAGACTTTCTTTACCGGAGGAAGCCTGGGTTTGCAGTTCGGCACCGTTACCATGATAGATGTTTCGCCCCAGTTCGGATACTATATTCTTGAAAATATCTCTGCAGGCATTGGCGTTACCTATCAATATATTGCCGACCACCGTTACACGCCAAAGGCTACTATGCACGTGCTGGGAGGCAGGGTGTTTACCAATCTGCATTTCCCTTTTTTCAACGCCATCTTTGCCCATGGCGAATATGAGTTTATGGCATACAAAACCAATGTCTTCAGCTCTACCAACCTGCCCGAATGGATCACACTCTCGAATGTACTGGCGGGCGTTGGATACCGGCAGCGGGTTTACGGAAGGTCATGCATTACCTTAATGGTATTGTGGAATTTCAACGAATCACCTTATAATTTGTACAGCAACCCGGTGATACGGGCAGGCTTTGATATAGGATTGTAAGATAAAAAAACTCACCTTACTCGTTACCATCAATATCATTGTATCATATGGAACACAACCCTGGTGGAAAAAAAAGTGAAAAGATAGTTGTATTCTGGTTTCGCAGAGATCTCAGGACAGATGACAACAGGGGTTTTTATCATGCCTTATCATCGGGATATCCTGTACTGCCAGTGTTCATCTTTGATGCAAATATCCTGGAACAGGCTGATGACAGCCGGGATGCCAGGGTACTGTTTATATGCAGCGCGTTGTCCGCTGTAGATCAGACCATGTGTCTTGCGGGATCATCCTTACGGGTATTTTACGGAAAACCGGCCGGGATATTTGCTATGCTTTCCGAAAAGCTGAATATCCATGCGGTTTACACCAACACCGATTATGAACCTTTTGCCATACAGCGGGATGCTGAAGTCGCGGCAGTGCTGAAAAAGAAAATCACTGATTTCAAAGCTTTCAAAGACCAGGTTATTTACGACACTACGGATATCATAAAACCGGACGGTACTCCTTATAGTGTTTTCACGCCCTACTCGAAAGCATGGAAGAAAAGGTTTCTTCAAGAAAGTCATACTTATTATAATTCGGAAAAGCTGTTGGGAAATCTGGTAAAACATCTGCAGGCAGATTTTCCGGATGATACTATATTTCATATTGCGGAAACGGCACCTTTGCCACCAGTGGTAATCCCTGCAACCATCATCCGTGATTATCACAAAACCCGTGATTATCCTGCATTGGATGGGACAACAAAACTGGGCCACCACTTGCGTTTTGGAACGGTTAGCATCAGAAAAGTTGTTGCTGCCGCGGCCATCAATGAAACCTGGCTCAATGAGCTTATATGGCGGGAATTTTTTATGATGATACTATGGCATTTTCCGCAGGTAGTTACAGAGAGTTTCAAGAAAAAATACGACGATATCTCATGGCGAAACAATGAGGAGGAATTTGCCCGGTGGTGCCGTGGTGAAACAGGATTCCCCATAGTGGATGCCGGTATGCGGGAACTCCATGCAACAGGCTGGATGCATAACAGGGTACGCATGATTACCGCAGGATTTTTGGTGAAGCATCTTTTGACAGACTGGCGATGGGGAGAGGCTTATTTTGCACAGAAGCTGATAGATTACGAACTGGCTTCAAACAACGGCAACTGGCAGTGGGCAGCGGGTAGCGGCTGCGATGCAGCGCCCTATTTCCGTATCTTTAACCCGGCCGAACAGACCAGAAAGTTTGACCCGCAACATGAATACATAAAAAAGTGGGTGCCGGAATATGCCACAAAAAATTATGCCCAACCGTTGGTTGAGCATAACTTTGCGAGGGAACGCGCCCTCAATACATACAAAAGGTCTTTATTACGATAAAGACTATTTAACGCTTTTCAGCACCTCGAGCAGCAGGTCCCAGCATTTCTGGACGGTATTGATCTCAATCTTTTCTCCGGGGGCATGCACACCCATCAAAGTCGGGCCAAATGAAATCATGTCCATACCGGGATATTTCTCGCCGATGAGTCCGCATTCAAGGCCGGCATGTATTGCCTTTACCAGAGGATCGGAGCCATAAAGCTTCTTATAAGATTTTTTGGACGCCTCCAGCATTTTAGAGTTCAGATTGGGTTTCCAGCCGGGATAACCATAAGCATGGGAGATTTTCACTCCTTTGTGCTGGAATGCGCAATCTACCATATCCACCATATCCTGTTTGGCCGATTCGATAGAACTGCGCTGGCTGGTGGCAATCTTGATCTCATTGTCTTTTAATAAGGGTATTTCCTTATCGTCGGCTTCATCTTTTTTGTCGCCTTTCATTTTTACGGAAGCCAGGTTGGTGGAGGTTTGCACCAGACCCTGAATATCCGGTGACATAGTGATAACGCCGTGGGGACAAGCATACAGGCAATTGAGCAGTGTTTGCTGGGTTTTTATATCGAGCACCTGAGCAGGTTTTTTGGCTCCCGTGCAGGTAATGGTCAGTTGAGGTTCGTTAGTTTGGTATTCGTCTTTAATGTTCCTGGCCACCTCATTGAAATATGCGGCAAAGACCGTGGTATTTTTTTTGGGAATCACGACTATGCATTTTCCTTCGCGGGCTATAGCATTGCGCAGGTTTCCTGCTTTGATATATGATATTCTTGCATCGAATTTTTTTGAAATATTCCACAGGATGCGATTCAGCAATTTCACGGCATTGCCTCTGTTTTTGTTGATGTCTTCGCCGGAATGGCCTCCCTGCAAATCGCCGACATTGATGAGGAAAGCCTCATGAGCTGCCGGAACGGGTTCCTTTTTGTACAGGAATCTTGCCACCGTGTCGCCGCCGCCGGCACATCCGATAGTAAATTCGCCTTCTTCTTCCGAGTCCAGATTGATGAGCATACGGCTTTTTAAGAAGTCGGGTTTCAGCGAGAAAGCGCCTTTAAGGCCGGTTTCTTCATCAACCGTAAACAGGCATTCGATGGGACCATGCTCGATGGAAATATCGGCCAATATAGCCATCTGCATGGCAACGCCGATACCATTGTCGGCGCCCAGGGTGGTTTCTTTTGCTATCAGCCAGCCTTTTTCAACAACGGCCTTGATTGGGTCCTTTTCGAAATCATGAGTAATGTTGCTGTTTTTCTCACAAACCATATCCACATGGCTTTGCAACACAACCCAGGGAAGTTTCTCTTTGCCCTTGGTGGCCGGTTTGCGGATAAGCACATTGCCCACTTCATCGACAAGGGTTTCCAGTTTATGTTTCTGACCAAATGCTTTCAGGTAAGCTGTAATTTTTTGCTCTTTGCCCGAAGGCCTCGGTATCTGCATTATTTCATCGAAATAGCCCCATACAGACTTGGGTTTCAGTTTTAAAATTTCCTGGTTCATATTATTAAAATTTAAGGATTAATTAATATTTGAGAAAGGAACATTTCGTGAAATGTCCTAACAGCAACTTCATATAATCATTATACACCGCATTTCACTTCAAGCACTTTCGCTGCGAAGCTTTTTCCGTATTCCACACAGCGTGTGATATCATCAGCGGAGGGGGTAAATTTAACAAAAATATTGTCTGGGACGAGGTTAAGTTTCAGTGCAGAGAGGTTGGCTTCAATAATCTTTTGCGCTTCACCGCTCCAGCCGTAGGAACCGAAGCACCCGGCAGGTTTGCCTTTGTCGCGCAGGGGACTCATGAGGGCAAACATGGTGTATACCTGGGGCAGCGTATTTTGATTGATGGTGCAGCTACCGATAATGATGCCGCGGGCACGTGCAATTTTATCGGCCAGTTCGCCGGCGGGCATTTTTTCGATATCACACAAGTCGGCATGTATGCCTTCGACCTGCGAGAGGCCTTTGGCGATGCTTTCCGCAAGTATTTTAGTTTTGCCATAGGCAGAAACATAGGCTACCAGCGCCCTGCCAAATTCAGGGAGAGCCACCGCTTCCTTTGCATATTGTTCAGACAGGTCAACGTAGCGTTTCCAGTTTTTTGTAAGCAAGGGGCCATGTCCGGTGCAAATAGCCGAGATATCGAGCGGCCTTATTTTTTCGATAGCTTTCAGCATATACTTGCTGAAAGGTTTCAGGATGACATCAAAATAATATTTGAAAGCCTCATCAAAATTGCCGACTTTGTCATCGTACATCTCTTCGTGGCAATAGTGTGAACCGAATGAATCGCAGGTAAATAAGACTTTATCTTCTTCCAGATAGGAATACATAGAATCGGGCCAGTGCAGGTTCGGTGCATTGATAAACCGCAGGGTTTTGTTGCCAAGGTCGAGGGTGTCGCCCTCTTTTACTATGATATGCGGGAAGTCCATATTCATCAGGTCGGTCATATACCGGATGACATTACCTGTACCGACAATCTTAGCATTGGGAGCAATTTTCAGCAGATTGATGGCGTTGCCCGAATGATCGGGTTCGGTGTGATTCATGACGATGTATTCAATTTCCTCCGGATTGACCACTTGTTTAAGCTTTTCAAGATATACATCCCAGAATTTTTCTTTGGTAGCTTCAACGACAGTCTTTTTTTGTGCATTAATAAAATAGGAGTTATAAGTAGCTCCATATTTGGTTTCCATCACGATATCGAAAGTGCGGATATCGGGGTCAAGCACACCTATCCATTTCACGTCGGCGGTAATGTCCAATATTTTGTTATCCTTCATAAAAAGTAAAATTAATGATTTTAAAATTCAAATTCTATCTGTATGGCGCCTGGAAAATCGTTTTTTCCTTTAGTTTTCTTTGTTCCTTTCTTTTGTGTGGTGGGAGGAGTTGCTTCCGGAGCCGGTTTTTCCGGTTCTTTGGGCAGTGTTTCTTCCCTGCTTGCTTTCTCAATTATGGTTTTCGGGGTTTTGGTTTTTTTCTCATGAGGTTCAACGGCAGGCTTTTTTTCCTGAACTTCTTCGTCTTTGACCTCATTATTTTCGTCGGTTTGAGAATCCATACCTGCCTCTTTGCCGTCTTCTATGTCCGTATCATCATTTACGGCGTCATTACCTTCATTTTTTTCTTCGTCCGTGGCATCCGCCGGCCCGTCGTCCTGCATCTGGATGTTTTCGGTGCCTTCCAATGGTTCTTCGGGAGGTTCTTCGGTGATGACAGGTGTGATAGTGAGTATTTGGTTGTTCGACAGCCGTTTTCCCTTGGCTTTAAAACTTTTTACACCGATAAAATCAACCAGGTTGATAATTTCAGAAGGTTTACTGCGTGCATTTTTCAATTCGAAAGTCAGCTCTACCACAGGGTTTTTGCAGGGCATAAATTCAATCATCTGAGAACCTGGGGTTTCGCTGATGAAGAACTGTTTTTTATCAGAATCTTCTGCTGTGAAACGTTTTACGAACGTCAAGCCCGACTCGCCGTCAAAATAAATCACAGTGTACACCTTATCAGGATTGTATTTCTCAATCAGGAGGAGATCCTCATCAAAATGTATGGATAAATCGTTGTTATAAATCCTGAAATGCCCTGACTTCATGAAGGTAATAATCTTATCCTCCGGTGCGAAGGAGCCCAGGTGTTTGCCGCGTTGTTCGGTATTCAGGCGGTTCACACTTTCGTCGAACCACACGTCCCTTTCGCTCAGGGTGGAAATGCCGGAATCTTTGAGGGTGATTTTTCTCACCGGGTTCTTTGACAGAATGTTTCCGATAGAGTTTCGCCCTTTGATAGCCAGCGTACTAAAATCAAAGTCGAAGGATAAAATTTTAAGGCGCGGTTTTGGCCGCAGGCTCACATTGACTATTTCGGCCTCACCATTGGGGTTGGCTGTAAAATACAACACTTTGGAGTCGGCGGTTCCTTTGGTAAGCACATATTCCTTGTCGCGGTTGACGCCGGTAACCGCAAAGCGTTTTACCATGGCATTGCCATTTTTGCCATCGCGGTACACCATATTATAAATGGTACGTTCATCAAAACGCTTATAAACAGCCACATGAATGATGTTTTTCCCCACGAAGACCTTGTCGGCCACCTTGGATAGCATAAATGTTCCGTCTTCCCTGAACGTGAGAATATCATCGATGTCGGAACAATCGCATACATATTCGTCTTTCTTAATGCCAGTACCAATGAATCCTTCCTGCCTGTTGACATACAGTTTCTGGTTGGCGATGGCTACCATTGTGGCCTGTATGACATCAAAATTCTTTATTTCTGTTTTGCGCTCCCTGCCTTTGCTGTATTTCATTTTCAGGCGTTCGTAGTAGGTAATGGCGTAATCAACCAGGTGGTCGAGGTCGTAATCCACCTGTTCGATATCGTCTTTTAAAGAGTTGATGATATCTTCGGCTTTATCGGAATTGTATTTGGATATTCTTTCGATCGGAATTTTGCGCAAGCGGTGTATATCCTCGATGGTAACTTTTCGGATAAAGAGTTTGGTGTAAGGTTTCAGGCCTTTATCAATGGTATCATCAATTTCTTTATCGGTTTTCGATTTTCGTATCAGTTGATATACTTCTTTTTCGATAAAGATGCGTTCGAGCGTGGAAAAATGCAACTGCTCCAGGCATTCGGCCTTTTCTATTTCGAGTTCGCTTTGCAGGAGGTCGAGCGTATGCTGAACGGAATCTTCCAGAATTTCGTGAACGGTGATAAACCTGGGTTTCTGATCATCGATAATACAACAGATGGGTGAGATGCTGGTTTCGCAGGCTGTAAAGGCATACAGGGCGTCGATGGTGGTATCGGGTGATACTCCGGGCGCCAGATGAATGACGATCTCCACCTTTGCTGCGGTATTATCTTCAATTTTCTTGATTTTAATCTTACCCTTGTCGTTGGCTGCCACAATACTATCGATAAGCGATACGGTGGTGGTGCCAAAAGGTATTTCGGTAATAACCAGCGTTTTTTTGTCTTCCTGACTTATTCGGGCCCTGATCCTCACCTTGCCTCCCCTGGCCCCATCGTTATATTTGGATACATCTATCATGCCGCCTGTGGGAAAATCGGGCAGGAGTTCAAATTCTTCGTTTCTGAGGTGTTTGATGCAGGCATCGATGATTTCGATGAAATTATGAGGTAAAATTTTTGATGACAGGCCAACGCCTATACCCTCAACGCCTTGTGCCAGGAGTAACGGAAACTTTACCGGCAGGGTAACCGGTTCACGGTTTCGGCCGTCATAAGACGCTTGCCAGATAGTGGTTTTGGGATTAAAAACCACTTCGAGGGCAAATTTCGAGAGACGTGCTTCGATATAACGTGGTGCGGCTGCGCTGTCGCCTGTAAGGATATTGCCCCAGTTTCCCTGCGTTTCCACCAGCAGGTCCTTTTGTCCGAGAATTACCAAAGCTTCGCCGATGGAAGCATCCCCATGGGGGTGATATTTCATGGTATTGCCGATGATATTGGCGGCTTTGTTGAAGCGCCCGTCATCCAGCTCTTTGAGCGAATGCAGTATGCGTCGCTGCACGGGTTTAAGCCCGTCGCGGATGTCGGGCACGGCACGATCCAGGTTAACATACGATGCGTAATCCAGAAACCAGTTTTTGTACATGCCCGTAAGGTGCTGCGTTTTGGGAAACACCTGCGGGGTGTCGCCTTCCTCTTTGGGGGTATCCTGATTTTCGTTCTTTCCTAAAATTTCGTCTTCCATAATTTACTGCCTGTCATTTCCATATACGCAAAAGTACAACTTCTGAAGCAAGAAACAGTAGAGCCAACAATACAAAAGTTTTCCACAATTTTTTCCCCTGATTCAGTTCGCTCACTACTGCCGCAAGAGATTTGGCTTTTCCTTCCAGCATCATAGTGTTTTCCATGGTATTTTTATCAATAAAAGCGGTAATCTCCTCCGGAGTATAACACTTCATATCGGATTCGTCTTTGCTGTAATTAAAGGCCAGGCCTGCAACAGGCCCGCTGTTAGAAAGGATGTAATTTCCATGGGTGCGTACCTGATCATTCAAAAGCAGTGTGATGTGTCCGTTCTGGTTTTGCAGTTGAGGGATTATCTCATCATTTCCACCTGTATTTTTTAGTTTTAAAACCATATCTTTTTCACCACCCGGCACGGTAGGCACCTCCACCGGCTGATGGCTGCCTATGACATAATATAACCGCGGCTGCATCCGGCTCATCATAGCTATTTTATAGATGGTGGGCACAAACAAAGCATGTTTGGGAAAATTGCTACATTCGGCTTTGAGGGGCACAGATAACAGGAATACCTTTCCGTTGCCGCAATCCTGAACGCTTAAAAATGGCTCCCCATTCTGTAGTTTCATCAGGTAATCCTGGGCCGACCTGCTGATACGGCTCATGGAAAAAAATGTTGTAACCTGTGGAAGATCAATATTTTGAGGCACACTCTCAAAGACATCGGAATATATAGGATGCTGCCAGTTTAATTCTGCAACTTTTTGTGGCCGCTTATTCAGCACCGTGTAATAATTGGAGTTGAGCACGGTCAAAAAACTCTGGTAATTGCGTATATTCATTTTTTCGTCCGGCGCTATCAGCAAATGCCCTCCATTGGTAACAAATTTGAAAAGTTCTTCGGACAAACCGGAAGACACTTCTGGGATTTCGTTGAGAATGATTAGGTTATAAGAAGCCAGGGAGTTATAATCCACCTGATTTACTGATACGTTTACAAAGCTAAAAGCCGAATCCTCCGCCAGCAGTGAGTTTAGAAAGACATTGGATTGCAGTCCGTTAATACACAATACGGGGACAGAATTTTTTATTTCGTACGAAAAATAAAACTTATCGTCAAAAGTAACCGGGCTGTCGGTAATCTCAATAAGGCCGTGATGTATGCCGGGCTCTTTATCAACATAAGTAATGATGGTACCTGCTGAGCTTCCCGGGGCAATGTCGAAGCTGCTGACCGCCTTTTGAGTGTTGTTGACAGAAAGTTTGAGCGGCACTTTTTCAGCGATGGTAGCGGCATTATTTTTCACAGAAACAAAGAGTTTAACTTTTTGCCCCAGCAGGTGCACGGGCGACTCGAACCAGCAGGAATCGATACTCAGGTTGTCGGATTTATTTGATTTTACGGGTACCATATAATAATTCAGGGCGGTATCGGGATCGAACAGGGCCAGTTGTGCGGTTGATTTTTGAAAATCGGAAATTACATAGGCTATTTTGCTGGCACCGCTGATTTCGCTAAAACTCTCGGCCTGCCGTCTGGCCACCTCGGGCAGGCTGCGGACAACCGGGCTCCATTCCACTTCGCGCAACATAGCCGCGAACTCTTCCCGGGTAACAAACTGCCGGTGGCGGGCTTCAAAATCGTTGGTAAGCAACTGAAAATGATCGGCACTGCGGTAAGCAGAAATGATTTCAGAGGCATTGGCCTTGGCCTCTTCGAGCAGGCTTCCCCTGCCGCCTTCTGCCTGCATACTCAACGAATTATCCAGATAAATACTGATATAATTTACGGCTTTAGGGTTGGTAGTGTTTTGGGCCAGCGGGATGTAGGGCTGCGCAAAAGCAAACACCAGTGAAGCTATGGCCAAAATACGCAAGGCCAGAATTATCAAATGGCGTAGTTGTGATTTTTTTTTTGTTTCCTGCTGAACTTCTTTAAGAAAACGTACATTAGTAAAGAAAACTTTTTTGTATCGCCTAAAATTAAACAGGTGTATAATAACAGGAATAGCAATAGCCAACAAGCCGAAAAGAAAATATGGATTAAGAAAAGACATGTTATGAATAAAAGGCAAATTTAAAAAAAATAATGCAGCGATAAATTAAAAAAAACCAAATAAAAAAAAGCCCCTGAAGGGCTTTTCTTTATTGCTTGTTAGCCTTTTTAACCTTTTTTTCTTCGCGTTTTTCTTTTAAGGATTTTGTGGCTTTTTTCTTTTCTTCTTTTTGTTGCTTTGATTTTTCTTTGCTCATAATTTTTAAGTTTAAAAATTAACGTATGTAAAATTAAGAAACATTTTTATTTCTGCAAAAAAATCTGATTTATTTCACATTGGCCACGGCAAACTCTTTGCCCAGTGCCATGGCTTTGAGGTTGGTCTGCACCACTTCCTCGCCTTTTTTTCCAAAAATGGTGCGAATGGCTTTTTCGAGTTTTTCATATTCTATGCCCAGGTAAGGTGAAGCAGCCCCCAAAATCACCATATTGGCCGATTTGGCCGCATTGATTTCTTTGGCCATTTTGTCGGCATCCATCAAAACCTGACGCGGAAACGACCTGATGGCATCATGCACTTTACCAATCTCAGGATAATTCGGTATGTTGATAAATGGTTCCGAATTGGCAATCAGCCACCCATCGGGCGAAAGCATGGGAATGTAGCGTAGTGATTCCATAGGCTCCACGGAAATAATGAGATCTGCCTGTCCCTGTGGTATCAGATCCGAAAAAATTTCCCGGTCGGAAATTCGGAGGTTCGACGACACATCTCCGCCACGCTGACTCATGCCATGCACCTCGGCCTGTTTGATATATAAGCCCATGTCAATGGCAGCAAAGCCTATCACTGCCGCGATGGAGAGAATTCCCTGTCCTCCTACTCCGGCCAATATTATGTCTTTTTTCATTTTATTTATTTTTTATTAATTCCCGCAGATGGCGGCTGTTTAGACGAATCCATATCGGCGTTTATCTGCGCATGCTACGGGAAAATGTTATTCATTATGATTAGCTATACTTTTTCCTCTTTTTTCTCTTTAAATTTTTCCCGCATACGTTTGTTGAGCGAAACGATACACTCGCGTGTGGGAATAATTACTGAAAGACCCTGATAAGCCAGTTCTTTTTCGAAAATTTTCACGTTCTCTTCGTGGTTTTTCTTCAGCGGTTTGATGATATGCACATGTTCAGGGTCGGCGCCCAGGCCTTTTACAATTTTTTCCACTTTCCCTGTGGCGGCAGATTTTTGTCCGCCGGTCATGGCTGTAATGCTGTTGTCAAGGATGACCACTGTAATAGGTGCGTTGTCGTTGATGGCGTCGAGTAAGCCTGTCATGCCCGAATGGGTAAAAGTAGAATCTCCGATGACGGCAACAGCCGGTACAAGTCCTGCATCGGCAGCGCCTTTGGCCATGGTTATAGAAGCGCCCATATCCACACAAGAATTGATTGCATTGAAAGGAGGCAGTGCACCAAGGGTATAACATCCGATATCTGAAAACACGCGGCCTTTTCCGTATTTGGCAATAGCTTCATTCAGCCCAAGATAAGTATCAGCATGCGGGCAACCTGTACACAATGAAGGAGGACGTCCCACAACAATTTCAGGGACAGGCATCGTTTCATTGACTTTGATACCTAATGCTGCCGCTACAATATTGGGGGTTAACTCTCCGTCGCGCGGAAGGGTTCCATCCATCCGGCCTTTGATTTTTAAATTATTGTCAAGATATCCCCTGAGCCATTCTTCCATCATGGGAGCACCTTCTTCAAAGACCATGACTTCTTTGCATTCGCTGCAAAGCTTTTCGATAGCCTTAAAAGGTGCCGGATATTGCGAAATTTTCACCACCGGATAAGGCACCACCCTGTCGGGATAATTTTCGAGAAGATAATTATAAGCTATGCCGAAAGTGATGATTCCTTTACTCTTGTCCTGCCCATCAACATATTTGTTAAAAGGCGACTGTTCGGATTCCTGCACCAGTTTCTCCTGGTTGCTCAGCAAGAGTTTATATCTTTTGCGGGCGATAGCCGGAAGCAGCACATATTGTTTCATATCTTCCGGAAGTTTCAGTTCGTTTTGCGCCCTGGCAGGTTTGCGCACCACGCCCGAACGTGAATGGGCCAGTCGTGTGGTAATCCTCATCAACACAGGCAGATGATATTTTTCAGAAAGTTCAAAACCATAATGAGCCATGTCATAAGCTTCTTGCTGGTTGGTCGGTTCCAGTATAGGCAACATCGAAAATCTTCCATAAAATCTTGAATCCTGCTCATTCTGTGAAGAATGCATGGAAGGATCGTCGGCAGCCACTACTATCATCCCCCCGTTGGTACCAGTGATAGCAGAATTAACAAAAGCATCGGCGGCGACATTCATACCCACATGTTTCATACAAGTAATCACTCTCTTGCCGGCGTAAGCCATCCCTATAGCGCCTTCTACTGCTGTTTTTTCGTTGGCAGCCCAATTAGCCTTAATATTTTTTTCTTTAGCTTCCCTCGAATGTTCGATGTATTCGGTAATCTCAGTCGAAGGGGTTCCAGGATAAGCATAGACTCCTGAAATACCCGCATCGATGGCACCCTGAGCTATAGCCTCATCACCCAATAACATTAATTTTTGCATATCTTGTTTTATTTAATTTAATATTCGGTGCTTACAAAACTACACAATTTTTTTTTCCTGCCAAGACAATTTTCCATTTTATACCGATACGCTATCAGTAATACCTCAAATAGGCCCATAGTACCGGCATACCTTAGACTCTAACACCCACCCGTTGCGCAAAACCATTACTAAATCCTGGTTTTGTTTTGGGCTCATAAATTATGTAATGTTGTTATTTATTTCCGGGAGTCCAGCTGAAAAGCAATTCGCTGCCGGCAAGACACACATCAGTCCATTTATCTGTATCGATTTTCACAGCAGCCATAGCGCCGGGCGGCAGGAATAAATCATTTTCTTTCATAAAATAACTTGCCAGCGCCGTAATTTGCGGATTATGACCTACTATAGCCAGGTGACAATTTTCGTCGGGCTGCTCAAATAGAATATTGATATACGCATGCAAATCTGCAGAGTACAAGCGCCTGTCTTCCACTATTTTATCATTTGACACGTTGGTGGTTTCGGCCAGGTACAGTGCTGTTTCGTAGGCCCGCACGGCGTGGCTGGCAAGGATGCTGTCGAAACAAACTTGTTTTTTGTGAAGAAAGCTGCCAAGATTTTTAATGATCTCTATGCCGTCGAGTGACAGTGGCCTCATAAAATCGGGCATGGAACCCTGTTTGGGCTCTGCCAGCGAGTGCCGTAGCATGTACAAAGTTTTCATAGGCACAAAAAAAGAAAACACAGGGTTGTGGCCCTGTGTTTTCGAAATCAGAAGTTATTAATAGGCGAAAAGAGGAAAATCTCTCATCATTTTCTGAACCCGTTCGCCGACCGAAGCTATTACAGTTTCGTTCTCAATATTGGCAATTACCTCATCGAGCAGATCAACTATAATAGGCATATGTTCTTCTTTCATACCACGGGTGGTCACTGCCGGTGTTCCCACACGCAGGCCTGAAGTGGTGAAAGGCGACCGGCTGTCGAAAGGCACCATATTTTTGTTTACGGTGATGTGTGCTCTCACTAAAGTGTTTTCCACTACCTTACCGGTAATTTCCGGAAATTTTGTACGCAGGTCAATCAGCATCAAATGGTTGTCGGTACCGCCGGAGATGACTTTGTATCCCTTGTCGGTAAAGCATTTCGACATTACCGCGGCATTTTTCTTTACCTGTATCACATAGTTTTTATAGGAATCGGTAAGCGCCTCGCCAAAGGCTACCGCTTTGGCAGCAATGACATGTTCCAGCGGCCCACCCTGTATTCCCGGGAACACGGCTGAGTCGAGCAGTGCCGACATCATTTTTATTTCGCCTTTCGGTGTTTTCAATCCCCAGGGGTTTTCAAAGTCTTTGCCCATGATGATCATACCGCCACGAGGCCCGCGCAGGGTTTTGTGTGTGGTGGTGGTGATGATGTGGCAATAAGGCACGGGGTTGTTGAGCAACCCTTTTGCAATAAGTCCTGCAGGATGTGCGATATCGGCCATCAATATCGCTCCTATTTTGTCGGCTATTTCGCGCATGCGTTTGAAATCCCAGTCGCGTGAGTAAGCAGAAGCGCCGGCGATGATAAGTTTCGGGCGTTCGCGCAGGGCCACTTCTTCCATTTTATCATAATTCACGGTGCCGGTTTCTTCTTCCACGCCGTAATCAACAACTTTATATAAAATACCCGATGAGTTCACGGGTGAGCCATGCGAAAGGTGTCCGCCGTGCGATAGGTTGAGCCCCATAAAAGTATCGCCGGGTTTGAGGCAGGTCATGAGTACTGCCATGTTGGCCTGAGCCCCTGAGTGAGGCTGAACATTTGCCCATTCAGCGCCAAAAAGTTCTTTGGCACGGTCGATGGCTATCTGTTCAGTCTGGTCCACCACCTGGCAACCGCCATAATACCGTTTGCCGGGGTATCCTTCAGCATATTTGTTGGTAAGCACCGAGCCCATGGCTTCGAGTACCTGCTGGCTAACAAAGTTTTCTGAAGCAATCAGTTCAATGCCATGCAACTGGCGTTCATATTCTTTCTGTATCAGGTCGAATATTTTTACATCTCTTTCCATTACATTAGTTTTTAAGTTTGTTTTGCAAATGTATAAATAAAATTTATAAAAAAAATTCTTTACCATTAAGGTAGTAACATAGAAATAATGTCTATAAGAAAACTTGTGTTTGTGCAAAGAAAACGTCAAGTTTGAGGCCTGCCCGACTGCGCCAGTCAGGCGGGCTTGCGAAGCGACAAAAAGCGGAGTCCCGACACTTCACGTCGGGATGAGCATTTTTGTTGCAAGCGTAACCCTGCCCGATGCAAGCGGGGAAAAAATTGGCGTTTTCTTACAAACACGAAACAGGGTGGCTGCACCTCACAACACCTAAAAAAGCTGCCGGGCAACAGGCGGGTTTGCAATTCATAAAAAAGACTTATTTTTGATTTTTTAATTGCGACAACTGATGAAAACTTTCCCAAAAATATCCCTTACAGGCGACCTGGGCAGCGGCAAAAGCCATGTCAGCCGCCTACTGTGCGAAAAACTTACTTAAGAAATCTCGAAATGAATTTTGAAAAAGACCATATTTATCACATTTATAATCAGGGAAATAACAAACAAAAAATATTTTTCATAAATGAAAATTATTATTTTTTCATTCATAAGATTAAAACGCATGTATTGCAATTTGCAGATATTCTGGCATGGTGTCTAATGCCAAATCATTTTCACATTATGGTTTATGTGAATAATCCAGAACTTACTTTCAGGGGAACTAACAAAAGCAGAAGCCAGGCGCGCAATGAAACTGTCGGGGTGACTGACAACAGCACAGGGCAGGCGCGCAGTCACCCCGACAGTAGCAAACGCTCATTAAACAATTCAATTGGTATTATGCTCCGCTCATATACCCGGGCTGTTAATATTCAGGAAAAAAGAAGTGGTGCATTATTTCGTGAAGAAACCAAAGCTGAATGCATGACAAATTCTTCAGGAATAACACCTGCTTTTTTCAATACTAATAATGGGACATTGATTAATATTCCTCTTAATGCTAAAGAATATCCTCAAATTTGCTTCGACTATATTCATAATAATCCTGTCAAAGCAGGACTTGTCGCTAACCCTGAGGAATGGGAATTTTCTTCTTTTCGTGAATTTTTCGGAGAGAAGATTCTTGTTAACAAAACAAGGGTAATGCAGCTTAAACTTAAATATTTGCCCGATATTGGCTTGCAAACTCACTTTAATTAACTTATTTATTTTAAACTTACTGATAATGAAAACTTTCCCGAAAATATCCCTTACAGGCGACCTGGGTAGCGGCAAAAGCCATGTCAGCCGCCTGCTGTGCGAAAAACTTGGCTTCCGCATTGTTTCGACGGGAGGCATACAAAGAGAAATAGCGGCAAAATACCACATGACTACCCTCGAACTAAACGAATACACCAAGACACATCCCGAAATTGATGACGAGATTGACGGCACTATTTCGAAGCTGCAGGAAGCCGGAGAATCCCTGATTTTTGATTCGCGCCTGGCATGGCACTTCGCACCAAAATCTTTTAAAGTATATCTTACGGTGGATATCAATGAAGCAGCACGGAGAATTTTTTACGACAAGCGTACCAGCGAGAATTATCAGAATATTGAAGAAGCCCGCGACAAAATTCTTGCCCGCCGCAAAAGCGAACTGGAAAGGTTTAAGGATTATTACAATATTGACTATTCCGACCTGGGCAATTACGACCTGATAGTTGATACCACACACATAAACCCCGAAGAAGTCAGTGAAAAAATAATCAAGGCTTTCAGAGTATGGGAGCAGAAATAAATTATTGTGAGTAATATTTTCCCGCAGATCGCGCAGATATACGCTGATGAGAATCTGCGAAAATCAGCGGAATCAGCGGGAACTAATAAAAAATACAGAAAATGAAAATAGCAATCATAGGGTTTGGCGCCGCTTCCATTGGTTTTATCGAAAAGATAATCAACAGCAGGCATGAGTTTCATATCTTCGAGAAATCCAAAGACATATATTCCTCAAGTATTTCGGGCATACGTGCCGACGGAAAACTATTCGTGTCGGCAGAAATGGGCGGGGATATTCCTATCGACCTGAATGTGCAACGGCAGTTGGTTGATTTTTACATCCAAAAAACCAAAAATCACGAATATGAAACCGGAAAATCTTTTCATGATTCCAGGTATTATGAAGAGTTTTACCGGCACGGCTTCATGCCTGTTGCAGCAGAGTTTTTTCATATCGGCACTGACCAGCTCAAAGACGTGCTCTATAATATTTATGAGCATTTTAAAAGTTTTAAGAATGTTCACTTTCATTTTAATTCACCCGTCAGTGATATTAAGGTTATTGGGGACAAGGTGCTGTTAAATGAAACAGATGAATTTGATGCCGCCATTGTTTCTGTAGGCAGAAGCGGGCACAAACTGATAAAGACCGTCATTAACCATTACCCCGAATTGGTTCTTGAAAACACCAAACTTGATCTGGGTATCCGTTATGAACTGCCCAACCATATTGTGAACGAGCTGAACAAAGAAATGTACGAATTCAAACTGAAGTACCGCAGCAAGACCGGTTATGTGGTGCGCACTTTCTGCAACAACCCTTCAGGTTATGTGGTCGGCGAAAAATACGAAGATTTTATCACGGTGAACGGTCATGCCAAAATGAACCAGAAAAGCACCAATACCAACTTCGCTATTCTTACAACGGTAGAACTTACCGAACCTTTTAACGACCCGATCGGTTATGGCTCCAACATTGCCAAACTCACCAACCTGCTGGCAGGAAAAAACAAGGTAATCCTTCAAAAATACAAAGACCTGAAAAACTCAAAACGCACCAAAAAGCTTTACCGCGTGTCGCCTACCCTGCCGGCCGAAAGTTATATTTTGGGCGATGTCAACCTGGCATACCCCCGCAGGATCATTGAAAGCATCATCGACTTTATCGAGCAGCTCGACAAAGTGGTGCCGGGCGTTGCCAACGACGACAACCTGGTGTATGCCCCGGAGATAAAGTTTTATTCCAATAAATTAAACAACGGGCATTTCAAAAACTTAAAGTTTATTGGCGACTGTTCAGGTTTTACCCGTTCTATCATCTACGCCACGGCACACGGCTATTTGATGGGAGATGAATTTGTGGGGTGATTGACGGTCGGTGGCTGCTTTTCGGTGGCATTGGAGTTAATTGTCTTTATTTCACAAGCTGTCTGCCACTGGATGCAACTGCGTGTTAGCGCATTATTTTCTTAATCTTTATTTATTCTTCTATTTGTTATGCAATTTTGTGTAAAGTTGTATTCCAATAATAACTAAATTTAATATCCCGAACAATACTCCTATCACGATGACTCCACCAAGAGGTAGTCCATCTCTAATTCCGGTTTCATGGAGCTGATTCAGGGTCAAAAAGAAGTTTGCAATAGTCATTAGAATTAGTCCCATATAGCTAATGATACAAACTTTCCAGAATTTTAGGGAGATATAACCATGTACAGCTTTGCTTCCGAAATTAAATTGGAATATCAACGGAATTATAAACAGTAAGAGAAACAGTATCATTGTCATTGTTTTTGTTATATCTTTTTGGTTTCTTAGAACGAACGGTCGGCGGTATGAAACGTTGGGGAGTACGGGCTGCGTCTGTATCCACCGATACAAAAGCCGATGCGGGGCAGTCCGCTTGAATAACCACTTAAACCCCAATGTTTTATACCGCTTGTTAGGCACTGGCGGTTTTTATTTGTCGTTTTATAATCAATCCAATTTGCTGCACTGTCTTTCTGTCCGAGCGTTGGAGCGGGACGGGCTTGAAGGCTCTTTTGGCATTTTTGGACTGAGGGCAAGCCTTGTGGGAATGCCAAATGTGCCTGAAAGCGAAGGGACGGGTGTGTTTGCATATTATTTTCCAAATTCAGTTACTAGTTTCTTGAAAGTCATGTTTGTGTCTGTCTTGTCATGCGGAATTATAGCGTATTTCCATGCTTTTTCTTTTCTCGCTTTGTTTATTTCAGTTGCGTTTTTGCAATAATTTATAGCCGCTTCTTCTTTCATCTTAACATCCTTGTCGTCAAGCTCGTTTTCTGCTTTAATTTCAATTAAGTAAATTATATCTGTTGTTTCAGCAACAAAGTCAGGTACATATCTGTCGGAATTGTTATTGTACCAAATATTAAATTGCTTCGATGCTGGTCTTAACCATTTAATTACATCGTCAGAATTTTCGATTATTTCAGCAAAACGTTTTTCAGGAATTGAATCAAACTTATATTTGTCGTGGCATGATTTAGAAAATCCATTAAAAACCTTTGAGGAAAGAAGTTTTGCACTTACTGTTTCTCTGAAATTCAATATTTCATCGTCTTTTTCCTTTGAATAATTCCAAGGTAGAATTAAAGAATATGGTTCAGCTTCGGGCTTTGATTTAGCAACAATTTCAATAGTGATATTTGCTTTTACTTGGTCATAAATTTTATTTGCAATCAATTCACGATACATTAAAATTGTGTCGCCTAAGGTTTCGGGCTTTTTCAAAGAATCTTTTATTGCATTTACAGCCTGTCCGCAAAGTTTATACAATACATCAGAATTGTTGTCATAGTCAATTTCCGATTTCTTCTTTAATAACTCCAAGATGCTGAATTCGGGCAAGTCAAGTGTTTGAGCTTGTATTTTTATTTTGTCCTGCTTGTGGTCGTAAATTGTTTCTCTGATTAATTCAAATTCTTGTTGTAAAATGTTTTCTGAAAACGTTTTTGTGTTTAAATCAAAGTCTTTTATAATTCCCTTATTTTCTGAAATAGATACTTTTATGTTTGGAATTAAGATATTGTTTTTTATAATTTCCTGTACTGCCATTTGATAAGTCGTTTCAATATCTTTGGCAATTTCCTTTTGTTCCTTTTCAGGCATTTCAGGATAGGTCGTTTTAATGCTTTCTTTTATTTCTTTGATAACTTTTTCTTGCACCTTAGGAGTTGTTAATTCATTTGGTGTTTGAATTACTTTTTGTGAAATTTTATTTCTTATTACAGCATTGATAACAACCTTTGCTTTATGTTTTGTTTCAGCTTTTGCCCTGATGTCCTTGTCTTTAATTTGCGTGATTTTCTTTTCTTCTTCTTCCAGTTCAACAACATCTTTAGTTTTAGATTCAACGGTTACTTTTTTCGAGTTTAAATCTGTCTTGTTAAGTTGAATCTTACCTATTGAATAAAGAATGGAGCTTTTATCTTTTGCAGCATCAACAACCTCCTGAAATTTGTCGTGCATCATAATTGAAAGCATATCCACTTTTTCAACGGCTGTTCTTTTTCCACCGAAAGGCAAACGTAAACCTCTGCCTATGGTTTGTTCAATCAATGTTAATGCGTTTGCAGCCCTCAGAGGAACAATTGTATAAAGGTTTGAAACGTCCCAACCTTCTTTTAGCATATCAACATGAATTACTATTTCAATCGAATTATCAGGTTTTTCAAGAGTTAGCAATTGCTCAACTTGTTCGTCTGTTTTACTTGTAGAGTCTATTTGCAATGCTTTTTCTTTGAATTCACCATCGTAAAATTCATCAGAAGTAACATAGTCAAATATTGATTTTGCATGAGTTGTGTCTTTACAGGAAACTAAAATTGTCGGTTTTACTTGATTCAGATTATTGTCAGCAACATAATTTTCAATTGCAATTTTTGTATCGCGGTGCATTTGAATAGCATCTTTCAATTTTAGCTTTTCAATTTCGTCATCTTTCATTCCTTTAAAATCTGTATCTGCACGAGTAACGACAGCAGGATTTTTAATGTATTTGCCATCTTTTAAAGCATCAGCCAAACCATATTCAAAAACCACATTTTTAAAACGCTGATTTGTACTTGCATCAATGGGCGTTGCCGTTAATTCAATCCCAAGCAATGGATTGAGTTCGTTTAGCGTTTCCATACCTCTTTCACCACGATAACGATGCGATTCGTCCATGATGATTACAAGGTCTTTTAAGTTCATCAAGTAATTATAATAACTATCGCCTATTGTTTCTCTAAATCGTTTTATTCTTGGTGGTAACGTTCTACCGTCTTTTGTTGTTGTTTTAATGTCAGCATTAATTTTGCCGATATTGAACATGTTAATTTGTATGGAATCATCAGATGCTTTTATGCCCTTTGTTTCGTAGTCCTCACCTGTGATAATTACTGCATTATTTGAAATATCTGTCAGACCTTTAAAAACATATTTTTCTGCTCCTTTATTTCCGAAATCATCTTTGAGTTTGTCGTAAATAGTAATGTTTGGAGATAAAATAAAAAAGTTTTTAATTCCTTTTTCTTTCACCAAATATGTAACAAAAGCTCCCATTAGTCTTGTCTTGCCAATACCAGTGGCAATTGAAAAACAAACCGATGGAAAAGCACGTTCAAATTCTTCAAATAGTGAACAATCTGTTTTTATTTTTTCGATTTTTTTCTCTGTCCTTGAATTACCAATTAAATCGGCTTTTGCAATTAGAGAATCCAATAACTCAAGTGATTGTTTAAGAGGTTCTCTTAAACTCATGGTATTGCTTATATAGTCAGTTGTTTTGCTCATATTCTAAAACAATAATTTCGTTTGCGTTGGTGTGTCTTTCTTAATATTTGCCGGTTCGGGTTTTACATCAGGTTTTACATACGATGGAGTAAAAGCAGGTTTGTCAGGGTCGGCAGGCATATTAATAATATTGGTATCCGTGCAATAGTCCTCTTTACCAAACTCGCATTTGCCTAAAAGCACTTCAGGAATTTTTTTGATTTCAATTCTATTGCTTATTTCATTGCAACCATCAATAAAAGCGGTACAGCAAATACGCAAACTTTCGTCAGGTTTCATTTCACTGAGAATTTGCTCTACTACATCAGGCGTAATGGTATTTGTGGTTGTGAAAATAAAATGATTTTCTGTTGCAAAACCTTGTTTCCAAACAACACTTTCATCGGGTGAATATGAAAAACCCTCGTGTCGTGCCATAGCTGCTGCAAGTAAATCAGCGTTGTAATTTGGATTGATAACCCATTGATTGTATTTATCTTTGTTTAATAAACTGGGTGCAAGATTATAAAACTTAAAACCACCACCACCTTTCCATTCAATAGCTTTTGAAATACCTCCTTGGTCTGTACCATCACAAACTTTCCTTAAACGAGGCAAACTATGTGTGTTAGCATGGTCACCCAATTCAATACCAATCCATTTTCTACCCATTTTATGTGCTACTGCGGAAGTTGTACCACTTCCAAGAAAACTATCTAATACAATATCCCCTTCATTTGTAGAAAGTTGAATTACTCTTTGGATTAATTTTTCGGGTTTTGGTGTTGCAAATACATTATCTGAATTAAATTCTTTAACTTCTTTTTTTGCATCTTGATTATGACCAACTTCTTGATAAGTCCATAATGTCATTGCCGTAATACCCGATTTAACTTCAGTCAGAAATTTTTTAACAGAAGGAACAGAGCTACCATTTGGACCAAACCAAATACGATTATCAGCAACCATTTCTTTAAAACGTTCTTCAGTATATAACCAGCATCTTCCATCAGGAGGTGTTACTTTTCTGCCTGATGGAGTTGTAATTGTATATAGTTTATCCTGAACAACTGGACCCACCGAACAATCACTGCTTTTCCAAACACCTCTTGGGTCATTATCTGGATTTGAATAACGTTTATTAGCTTCCTCACTTCTTGGTAATTTGTTTAATTCAAATTTTTCATCAAAATTTTTAGCATAAACAAGCATAACATCATGACTGCGTGACAATGTCTTTTTTAAGTTTATTGGAGAATAAGCTCTCTGCCATATAACTTCGTCTATAAAATTTTTACGCCCAAATATTTCATCACAAGCAACTTTCAAATAATGGCTTTCATCCGCATCTATAGAAATCCAAATACTACCATCATTCGATAATAATTTGAAAAGTAATTCCAACCGTGGTTTCATTAAATTGAGCCAAGTGCTGTGTTCCAATCCATCATCATAATGCTCAAAAGCATTACCAGTATTATAAGGCGGGTCAATATATACACATTTAATTTTGCCCGAATAATTTTGTTCCAATGCCTTCAATGCGAGAAGATTGTCGGCATGTATGAGCATGTTTTCGGTATCAGCTTTGCCATAAGATTTTTCAGGGTCTTCAATCAATACTCTTGGTTCGGGCTTAACCTCAATATCCTTTCCAGGCCAACAAAGTTCGAGTTTTTTATATTTACTGTTCATTCAAAAAGTGTCTTTAAAATCAATTTATTTATCAAGTTGCAAGATAGTCAATAAATGCGGTGCGTCGGCAAAAAAAGCATGTGTGTGGCTGCGAAGGGACGGTTGCAGGGAAGGGCAGCCACACTCTTGCTTTTGTGGGCTGGGTTTTCCTCTTTTTCTTTGTCTTTATGCAGCAAATTTTCCATTGTCGTTGTCTTTTTTCCGCTTGTGCCTAACGGTTGGCTTGCACCAACAGGTAGCTATCGGTCCGATAGCTATCGGATAGTGTTATTTTTACTATATCTTTGGAATTACTGTTATCCATTTTTAGGCTTATAAACATTTGTAAATTAACATATTAATTTTTAAATTAAAATAATTGTAAATGATTGTAACTGCTTAAAAAGCTTAATAACTATTTCGGACAAATATATAAAAATAAATTTCAAATCAAAATATTTTATCATATTATTTTTTTTCAAAACATCTCTTCAGTGCTCTGATTTATTATACCATTTGTGCTTATTTTTTAGTCTACCTTAAAAAATAAGCTACAATGGTAAATGCCGATGCTACATGAAAATAGTACAATGAGATGCAGCGAAATTGGACTATATTGAATGTGCTATCGGTATTAATAATAGAGTTTATCACAATTACGCGATATAAATTATAAGCATTGAAAATAAAATAGTTGAGACAGACTTAAAGGTTTGCACAAAGTCTGACAATGTACTTTTGAGACATCCTCCTAAACATGAACCAATACTCAGGGCTTCAGCACATTTCGATTACAGATTCAGTGCTTCGGCAATCAACTCCGCGATATCAAGGTTTTTCACTTCTTCTTCCTTGTTTTTGTATTTCAGCCCGTCGGTGAGCATGGTCATGCAGAACGGGCAGGCGGTAGCAATAATATCTGCGCCTGTCTCCAACGCTTCTTCTGTACGTTCAATAAAAATTTCCTTCTCCCCTTTTTCGGCTTCTTTGAACATCTGTGCTCCTCCTGCCCCACAACACAAAGCAAAGCTCTTATTCCTTTTCATTTCTTTATTATGTGTTGAAAGGGTTTTAATCACCTCCCGGGGCGCCTCATATTCGCAGTTTGCGCGCCCAAGATAGCAGGGGTCATGAAAGGTAATGGTTTTACCCAAAAAAATATTGTCGCTGATTTTCAGGATGCCTTTGTTTTTCAGTTGTTGCAAAAATTGAGTGTAGTGCACCACTTCGTATTCGCCACCGAGGTCGGGATATTCATTTTTTAAGGTATTAAAGCAGTGCGGGCAAGTGGTTATGATTTTTTTAATACCATATCTTTTAAAAGTCTCAATATTGGTGAGTGCCTGCATCTGGAAGAGCATTTCGTTACCGGCACGCCGTGCGGGATCGCCGGTGCAGCTTTCTTCCACACCCAAAACGGCGTAGCTGATATTAAAATGTGTGAGTATTTTGATAAAGGCGCGGGAAACTTTTTTGTATCGGTCGTCAAAAGCGCCGGCACAGCCTACCCAATAAAGATATTCAGGATTTTCGCCTTTGGCCGCAAGATCGGCTATCACAGGAACTTCAATTTTTATTTTTTTATCCATCAGGGAACTTTTTATTGTTTGGAGGGTTTTTATTAATGGGGTTTTTAAGTCAGAAGTTAGCAGTTGGAGTTATTTTATTTTTTCTTTAAATGCAACCATCATGTTCATCAGATTGAATGCAAATTCGTAATGCTCATTAAATTCTTGGTTTGTGATATAATTTCTTTTGAATGCCTTATGAAGGCAGGTAACCACTTCGGCCAAAGACCTGATAGAGTAACCCATAAACTTTCTGAATTCAGGTTTTGACTGTCCAATGGAGCCTTCTGAAATGTTCAGAGCAATGGAATCTACTGCCCTGCTAATTTGCGAACTAAGATTATACATTTCACTTTTAGGAAAACGGCTAGAAAGCTTATTTATGCTCTCGCCAAAATCCATCGCCATTTGCCATATAATTAAGTTTTCAAATTTAAATTTCATTTTGATAATTTTATTGTTTTTTAAATAATTGTCTTTCGTTCCACTTTCACCCCCCCCACTTCCTGCTTCCTGCTTCCCTACTTCCCGCTTCCTACTTCCCGCTTCCTACTTCCTGCTTCCTGCTTCCTGCTTCCCTACTTCCCGCTTCCTACTTCCCGCTTCCTACTTCCCGCTTCCTACTTCCTGCTTCCTACTTCCTGCTTCCCTCTCCCCTTCACCCCTTTAAAACCAAATCCTCCGCCCACTGCATCCTGTCTTCCGGCGAAAACTGCCAGGGGGCGCCGTTATTTTCAATATTTGCAAACATGGTCTTAAGTTGGGCGGGCGCATTACCCTCTTCCATCACCAGGTAACGCCGCATCCCCATTATCAGCTCGGGCTGGTTGATCATCAGCGGACATTCCTTGGCACAGGCATTACAGGTGGTGCATGCCCAGAGTTCCTCCAAACTTAAATAATCATCATTGATCAGCGACTTTTTATCATCATACTCCTTGCCTTGCTTTATCATGCCGGGACCCTTTTCTTTCATTCGGGCACGGTAATTCATCATGACCTTGCGGGGCGAAAGTTTCTTCCCCGTAATGTTGGCAGGGCACACCGAAGTGCATCTGCCGCATTGGGTACACGTCAAAGAATCGAAATAATTTTTCCAGGTACCGTCTTCTACGTCTTTTATCCCAAAGCGTTCTATAGCCGGCTCTGCACTGTTTTCAGCATTAGCAAGAGAAGGATCAAGCATCATCTTTACTTCGCGTGTTATACTTGGCATATTTGGAAGTTTTCCGAGCGGGTCTAACCTGACAAACAACACATTAAACACCGACAAAAAGATGTGAAAATGTTTGGAATAAGGCAGTATGTTGGCGAATACAAAAATCAGCAGAATATGAATCCACCAGAAAAGCTGGTAAAAATCATAGTCTTCTTCACCAACGCCCATCCAGCCTGCAAGAAAAGAACTTACCGGGTATGTGCCATGAACATCGTGTTTTAGGAACTCGCAGGAAGTAAGATAAAAGGTATTCATCCCCAGCAGTGATATCATCAGAATAAGAATCATCGTAAGCGCCATGGCTGCATCCCAGTGGTTTTTCGGCTTCATTTCGATACCTTCAAAGCGCTTTACTTTTATAACTAGCCTTCTTACCAGGAAAACAATTATTGCCACGATAATGATCAGGGCAAAGATATCTCCGGATGCCGTGATAATATCATAAAACACCCCCAGGCAGGACAACACACGCTCTGACCCCGAAACGCCATCGATAACCATCTCGATACTGCCAATGAGTATTACGCAAAATCCCCAAAACACCATGGCGTGGAAAAAGCCTATCACCGGACGACGAAAGATTTTTGACTGAAAAATCGCCACTTTAAACATAACACGAAATCGCTTGCCCCAGGTGCCCAGAGCAAATGGCTTAGTGAAACCGAAAAACTTGTACAGACGGGATATCGTGTAGAAAAAAACACCCAGCGTTATTGCCAGAGCAATAATAAATATGATTTGCTTTATCATAAAATTCTGTTTACCGTGTTATTTACTGACAAAAAACTCTGTTGAGAAGTATATCTTACGAACTTCGTAAGCGCTTTCATTATCTTTTAATTTTATCTCCTGCACCATCCCCCTGATAACATTTTTACCTTTTTTATAACTCTTTGTTTTGTACAATGCGTTGTAGTTGTTGCTCTTGATTGTATCGCAGGTCGCGTTGGCCGGCAGTTGGTATTTTTCGTCAAAAGGACCAACAATCAGCAACATGTACTGTTTAAAAAAGGATGCTTCCAGAGCAACCGACAGTTGAAATTCTTCGCCGTTTTTTATGGTGTCTTTGGGGGCCTTCACATTCAGGTAGCTGCTGTTCATCTTATCAGGCAAGCCATTCCGGTCGTACTCTATCCACTGATTCAGATAGCTTTTGCCATCCAGGACTATATACTCGCGCTTTCCTGTAAGCACGCTGTTTCTGTCGAAAACATAAAACCATCCCGAACGTTCACCATCTACATAATTTCCGACATTGTTGAGCATGCCGTTTTTATGAAAAACCAGCCCTGTACCATGATTTTTCCCCTCTTTGATAAAAGTAAGGTTATCAGGCTGCTGATTATCGTGAAAATTCAGGTAAATCCCTTCGGCCTTTTCGCCGGCATATTGCTGAATGTACTCAAGGTTGCCGTTGGCATTGTATTTTACGTGTATCTCTTTGGCATCGCCACCGGGCTTAATGACATATTCGCCTTTTTCATTCGGGCCCTGCGAACACGACACCATGAGCAGGGAAAGCATAAGTACAACAAGGATATTTCTCATTTTTTGTGTTTTTTTGATGATGTAAAATTACAACTTTTCAGTTATAACGATGTTTTTTGAAATTTCACCTAAAACATATGCACACGTCATATCTGACTAAATAGTCAATAAAAAACATACTTAACAATGGTATTACGAACGCTCAGTTTTAACAAAACAAGGCGTTATATTTTATTTTGTAAATAAATATTTTTCAACAATAAAATTTATAATTTTGTAGTCATAAAAGAACCTAAATCTCAAAAAAACATACATTTATGGCAAAAAGAACCATCGTAGCAATGCCCGGCGACGGCATTGGAGCAACCGTACTGAAAGAAGCAATCAGAGTCCTCGATGCAGCAGGCTTTGATGCTGAATACGTTAATGGCGACATCGGCTGGGAATTCTGGTGCAAAGAAGGAAACCCGCTGCCCGACCGTACCATCAAACTCCTTGAAGAACATAAGATTGGGCTCTTCGGCGCTATCACCTCGAAACCAAAAGATAAAGCTGCAGCCGAACTTGTTCCCGAACTGCAGGGCAAGGGCCTGGTGTATTACAGCCCTATAGTAACCATGCGGCAAAAATTCGGCCTCGACATTTGCATGCGTCCCTGCCAGACACTGAAAGGCAACCCGTTGAACTTCGTCCGCCGCAACGCAGCCGGTGGAGTTGACGAACCAATTGTTGACACCATGATTTTCCGTCAGAACACCGAAGGTCTCTATGGCGGTGTGGAATGGACCAACCCTCCCGACAATGTGTATAATGCCCTGATGACGCATCCGCGTTTCAAACCTAATTTCGAATGGTGCCCCCGCGAAGAGCTGGCCGTGTCAACCCGTATCACCACCAAAAAATTCTGTACCCGCATTATCAGGGCAGGCTTTGAATACGCAAAAAAACGTGGTTTTGACAAGGTCACCTTATGCGAAAAACCTAATGTGATCCGCGAAACATCAGGCATGATGCTGAAGATCGCCCAGGAAATGAGCAAAAATGAATACCCCGGCATTCGCGTGGAAGATGTAAACATCGACGCTATGATGATGTGGCTGACCAAAAATCCTGAAAACTACCATGTGATTATCTCTGAGAACATGTTTGGAGATATTGTATCTGATGGATTTGCCGGCCTGATTGGCGGCTTGGGATTCGCAACTTCAGCACAGTTCAATCCGGATTCCGGTGTTGCAGTTTTTGAACCAACACACGGTTCAGCTCCAAAATACGCTGATCTCAACCCATCCATAGTGAACCCGATTGCTATGATCCTTTCAGCCGTGATGATGCTCGAACATCTGAACGAAAACGAAATTGCCAACCGCATCCGCAAAGCAACAGAATCAGTTGTAGCTGAAGGAAAAGTACGCGCATACGATATGCTTAAAATGAGGGGTACCCAGGAAGTCATTAACCAGGGCGCTGCTTCAACTACCCAGATGGCCGACGCAATCATCGCAAAGATGTAGGCACCGTGTCCAATCACACCCAAAACAGATTGTTGTAGTTTAATCATCTTTAGACAAACATCAATCTGTTTTGCTTTATAATGCAGGCCGTCATGATATCTCAAAATAAATACGATTTTCTGAAAAAAACCATCCCCGGTATTTTTGTATTGATCCTGTTTTTTTCGGGAAAAAATCCGGCATCTGTAACAAAGCCGGAAGACATCACGTGGAATGAGCTGGATAAAGGGTTGTTTTATACTGAAATGACAGGCCCTTATATTTCAAAATTTTCTGATTCCAAGGTCAGCATACTTAAAATTGATCCGGCATTTTTTGATTTTGAGCTGGTCGCTTCAAGCGAATCCGACAGCCTCCTGAGGACTATTAAAGATTGGTGTGATGCAAGTAACCTGACCGGGGGAATTAATGCCGGAATGTACTCACTGAAGGATCACATCAGCGGTGTCGGGCTAATGCAACATTATGACCATATAAACAACGCGAAGGTGAAAGAAAATTTTAATGCCCTGGCTGTTTTCAATCCGAAAAACAAATCACTGGCTTCATTACAGATTGTTGACATGGTTAATCAGGATTGGAAGTACATATTAAAAAATTATCACTCCTGTTTCCAATCAATCCGGATGATTGATAATGAAGGGAAAGCTGTTTACTGGAACAAAAAACCCGAATTAAGATGCAGCATGACCGTCCTGGCAGTTGATAAATCAGGTAATACCCTTTTCTTATTTTCCCGTTCACCATACAGCGCAAATGAGTTCATTAATTTCATGCTGAAATCCGGGCTGCAGATTCAAACGGCGATGTATCTGGAAGGTGGCCCGGAAGCTTCTTTGTATGTTAATGTTGGAAAAAACGAGATCATAAAATTCGGGAGTTATGTATCCCGGACCAATCCCGACGATGATAATAATGAATTGAGAAAAATGCCCAATGTCCTGGGCATCAGAAAAAAAACAAACGACTAAAGTATTCTGTAATAAATGTTTAAAAAGTTAAAACAAAACAAAGCCATCAGGTACTCCTCGATAATACTTACCGTACTTTTTGCATTGATAGGTTTTATGTTGACTACGGCCTTTGTAGGTATCAAATTGCATGTATTCAATGATCCCGGAGCTGTGGATTATAACGACCGGTATTTTCAGAAGATGGATAATGATTATAGTTCACTTAAAAGTGATTCTTCAGAAAATGATGTCTTCAGGATCGCAAAATTCTATTCCAAGCTGAATGTATTAAATGAATACTACCCTGCAAATGCACAATTGATTCATAAGGCCTATCTGCAACATCAGAACATAGCCATAGCAGAACGCATGATTGACGCGGCCGGCCTTAATATGATAGACAGCAATGATTACACCAACAAAATAAAAGAATGTGAGATTTTATTCGGTCATAACAGGACAAATGCTCAAAAAGACTGTAATTTATATGAATGGATGAACATTCCCGAATGGTCGGATTTTAAAATTGCCGTGATGAAAGATACGTCGCTGATCGACAGTGCGGGTATGGTGATGGATGTGGAACCCAGGCTTATTGTATCCGTATTGCTGGGGGAACAAATGCGCCTGTTCAATTCAACACGGGAAGTCTATAAAACCGTTATCAGCCCATTAAAAATTTTATCGGTGGAAGCGAAATTTTCGCTGGGTGTTACCGGTGTTAAGGAAGAAACGGCCATGCTGGCAGAAAAATACCTTCAAGATTCCACATCCATTTTTTATCCTGGAAAAAAATACCAACATCAGCTGGATTTCAGCACCACGGATGTAACAAAAGAACGTTACGACCGGCTGGTGAATTACCGTAACCACTATTATTCTTACTTATATGCCGCCGTGATCTTAAAAGAAGTCCGGCAGCAATGGAAAAGATCCGGATATGATATCTCGGACCGGCCGGAAATACTCGCGACGCTGTATAATGTCGGTTATGCCTGTTCCGTTCCGAAATCAAATCCTTCAGTAGGTGGTTCAACTATTCAGATTAAAGAAAAAAATTATACATTTGGAGCATTGGCTTATGAGTTTTATTATTCCGGCGAATTGGCAGATGTTTTTCCATATAAACCAAATCTGTGGTAAAAAATGAAATTTTATATTAACTAAAACCAAAAAAACTATGAATGCACAAGTATTAGAATTATGGCCCGAACTCATGTGGATCAAAGATGAATCCCTGCGTGAAAAAACTGCAAAAACCTGGGAAGTAGCTCTCGAAAAAAGTGTTTTGACAGTCAAAGACCTGAACACTATTCCTTTTACATTACTTGCCGGACCAGACCTGAAAGTGACTTTTATGGGGCACAAGCGTGCTGTGGTGCACATTGCCAAAGATTGCGGCCAACAGATGAACAAATTTTTTAAAGATGACCTTCCGGTTAACATGGATGTGCTTATTGCAGGAGCTATTCTTGCTGATGTTGGAAAACTGCTTGAATATGAGATGAAAGACGGAAAATCCGTCCAGGGAAAATATGGAAAATACCTGCGCCATCCATTTAGCGGTGTATCGCTGGCTGAGCAATGCGGTGTTCCTGCAGAAGTTTGCCATATCATTGCCACCCACGCCGGTGAAGGCGATATGGTGAAAAGAACCACCGAGGCTTTCGTCGTGCACCACGCCGATTTCATGACTTTTGAACCATTCAAGGACCGATTAAAATAAATAAGAATAGTAAATACTTTTTATTTTTTTCTCGCAAAGGCGCTAAGTCGCAAAGAAATTTAAAAAAAATTGGATAAATGAAAAAAGAAATAATAAAATAGAGCCATGACACTAATAGAAAAAATTCTTGCAAAACATTCCAACCAGGCAACCGTAAAGCCTGACGACATCATTGATGTAACCATCGACACCCGTGCCGCACGCGACTTTGGAGGTGCCAACGTTGTAAAAAATCTTTTGGACAACGGACTCACGGTAAACGACCCGTCGAAGACGGTCTTTACCTTTGACTGCAACCCCGGCGGTTCAGACCAGAAATATGCTGCCAACCAGCATCTGTGCCGGCAATATGCCCGTGAAAACAACATCCGTGTTTACGATATTGATGCCGGTATCGGCACGCATCAGGCTATCGACGGCGGCCTGGCCTGGCCGGGAAGCACTTTTGTTTCCACCGATTCACATGCCAACATTATGGGCGCCATCGGCTGTTTCGGCCAGGGCATGGGCGATCAGGACATTGCCGCTGCATGGGCCAAGGGCTATGTATGGTTTAAAGTTCCATATTCTGTAAAAATAAACCTTACCGGAAAACGCCCGGCTAATGTTTCAGCAAAAGACATCGTACTCAACCTGCTGAGCATTTTCGGGGCAAATAAACTGTTAGGTACCTCCGTAGAAATTTATGGTGAAGAAACCGACAAACTCACCGTGGACGAACGCATCACCATCTCTTCAATGGCTACGGAGATGGGCGCTATCATCATCTTCTTCACTCCGACTACTGCTATCATCAGCCATTTTGAAAAAGTTACCGGAAAAAAGATAGAACCGGTAAAAGCTGATGCTGATGCCGTATATCAACAGGTTTTCGATATTGATATCAGCAAATTTGTTCCGATGGTGGCACGTCCCGGACATCCACACGACGACGCCAGCGTGGAATCAGTAAAAGGAACCAAAATCGATTCGGCCTTCATTGGCAGTTGCACCAATGGGCGCATTGATGATTTGCGCATTGCCGCGGGTATTTTAAAAGGCAAAAAAGTGGCCCCCGGCGTAGTATTAAAAATAGTTCCCTCCACCGACGATATCTGGAATCAGGCATTGGAAGAAGGCCTTATTAAAATATTCAAAGATGCCGGAGCCATGGTTTCCAACGCAGGCTGCGCAGGATGTGCTGCAGGACAGGTTGGGCAAAACGGGCCTCAGGAAGTTACTATCAGTACCGGAAACCGTAATTTTGAAGGCAAACAGGGAAAAGGTTTTGTGTACCTTGCTTCGCCTGCCGTGGTAGCTGCCTCGGCTGTTGCCGGATGCATTACAACACCCGACCAACTCCCTTCAGAACCGGCTGCTTTCGGCAAACTCGGAATTTTAAAACCTTCGGCAAAAAGCGAAAATATGCAGAAAACCCAAAAGCCATCAGTAGTGGAAGGCAGGGTATGGATCATCAAAAAAGATGATATCGACACCGATATGATTTATCATAACCGATACCTGACCATCACCGATATCAAAGAAATGGGACAGTATTCGTTTGACAACCTCAAGGGATACGAAGACTTTGCAAAGAAAGCCAAAGCCGGCGACATCATCATCACTGCAAAGAATTTTGGAGCAGGCAGCTCGCGTCAGCAAGCCGTGGATTGCTTTGTTTCGTTAGGAATTTCATGCATACTAGCCGAATCTTACGGAGCAATTTACGAACGCAATGCCATCAATGCTGCATTCCCCATACTGACATACAATCCCGAAGTGCTTGACCAGCTTGAGCTGAAAGACGGCGACACTGCAAAAATTGATTTTCTCAGCGGCGAGATTACCAACCTGACCAACAATAAGACAGGGAAAGTCAATAAGTTTTATGACGCACAGGCGAAGATATTTATGAACGGAGGATTGCTATAGGAAGGATTAAGTTAAATAGGTTGATTGGGTCAAATAGTACAAAGGAAGAAAGGAGGAAAGAAAGCGTTTACCCCTTACTCCTCTTTTCCTCATTCCAACTTAATCAACTTATTTGACTTACAAGTTAACTGATGATTAGGTTAAATAAGTACAAAGGAGGAAATAAGGAGGAACGAAAGCGTTTACCCCTTACTCCTCATTTCCTCATTCAAACTTAATCGACTTATTTAACTTACTAGTTAACTAGTGATTAGGTTAAATAAGTACAAAGGAAAAAAGTAGTGATTTACTGATTTCCCCTCCCGTTTAACTTAATCAACTCATTTAACTCATTTAACTTATTTAACTTGCTTAACTAATGTAAAAAATGTACAACCTGTCTGCTTTTCCCACCGAACTCAAAAAAAACATAGTTACTGCTCTCAAAGCAACAGTTGCTACGCCTGTCATAATTTGCAGCAAGGAACAGATAGCATACAATCTGCATTACTTTTTAAAATGTTTTAGCATCAGGGAACGACAAGTTTATTTTCCGGTCAAGGTAAACCACGACATTGCCGTACTGAGCTTTCTTAAAAAGCTTGGTGTCTGTTTTGAGATATCCTCTGCCGGAGAGTTGGAGATGCTCAAAAACATTCAGACAGATCCTGATAAAATCATTTTCAGCAATCCGGTAAAAATTCAGAAACATATCCGGTTGGCTCATGATTATGGCATCAAAACTTTTGCTTTTGATTCAGAAAGCGAACTTTTAAAACTTAGTCAACACGCCCCGGCTTCGGATGTGTATCTGCGAATTGCCGTTCCCAACAAGGGTGCGGAATGGAAGTTGGAACACAAATTTGGAGCCAGGTCCCAGGAAGCCTGCAGGCTGATGAAAATGGCGACAGACTGTGGATTAAGGCCGGTAGGCATCGCATTCCATGTGGGATGGAACAACACCCTGCCGGAAACCTTTGAGGCGGCCATGAACATAGCGGCGCAAGTAACAACAGCACTTGAAGAAAAAGGAATAAAACTCAACTTCCTAAATATCGGTGGCGGGTTCCCGGCCCATGGCGTGGACCAATACGCCTTGCTAAACAATATTTCCAAAAAAATTAAACCTCAACTGGCGATTTTCAGAATAAAACATGGCATGACAATAATGGCCGAACCCGGCTCTGTTATCATGGCCAACACCGCAGTCATGCTATCAGCTGTAACGGCCGTTATCAAACGCGGCAAAAAACATTGGATATTCTTAGACAGCAGCATTTTTCAAGGGTTTCAATGGATAATGGGCGGGTTGAAATATCAGCTTGTGTACCCTTATAAGACAAACGAAACTGTGAAATTGTTGCCATACAACATTACCGGCCCCACATGCGACAGCCATGATATTTTTGCTGAAAACCTGATGCTGCCGGAAACTGTAAAAGCAGGTGATTTTTTCCTTGTTTATCCTGCAGGTGCCTATATCAATTCGGCCAAAGAATATAATGGCTTTGGGTATCCGGAGACAGTGGTGTACTGATGAAGATACATTGGCTATTATGGGTTAATCGTTTACCAAACAATTTTCAAAAATCCCATATTTGATTTTTTTGGTCTTAATGGGAATTCATCAAATGATAGGCTGATTATCTTCCTGCCTTTACTGATTAACAATTTTAGTTTTTCCAATAATTCCATCACTTAAAATAATAAGAATGGAGTAGATACCATCCAGTAAATGGTCCATGTTTATTTTTGTTGTGCCGCTTGCATTGTGAAATAGAACTTCTTTACCTAAAATGTCGTAAAGTGTTATTGTAGCATTGTTTTCGGCATCTATGAAGAAATAATCTTTAACAGGATTCAGATAAATGCTGCTAATTGTTGTGGATTCTACAGTATTAAATCAATGCACCATCCTGATCACCATACATTTTGATTTATCCCAACCTGCAAATTCAAGTTTGAACGTGTACATGCCAGAAGACAGGTTCTTTTGCGAAAATACAACAGTATGATTTCCGATGGTTTGAGTTTCATTCACCAGTTCTGTGATTAGTTCGCCAAGAGAATTGTACACATTCAGTTTTACCTTGCCGTTTTCCGGAATAAAATATGTCAAAGTTGCATCATCATTGAAGGGATTGGGATAACCGGAAAATTCATATCCGGCTTGCGGCTCCTCTCCCTGGACAAAGATCTTTGGCATAGTAAGGAAGGCATCCTCATTAATTTCACCATATTGATTGGCTATCAAACCGGTGCCCTTCAGGTAAAAATCCAGTTCTCCTTGGCCCGCATTGGTGAGCGGACGGAAGCCAAGCCTTACCAGTTCATCATTAGCAGCAACATCAAAATGATCTGTGGTGGCAAAAACCACTCTGATTATTCCCTGGTCATCTGTTACCAGCAGGTCATTATTTGCTGCAATGATTTCTTCCAATGTAGGATTGATCTTTGCCGGACCATTGTCTTTGCCGGTATTGGACATGGAGGCACTTACCAGTTTGTATTTATCATTGGGATAGTTCAACTCCAGGCCCACTGCGGAAAGCTCATTCATTTTGGTGCTTATCCGTAGGGGAACTTCAAAATAATCAGGATCACTTATCATGATTGATTCGTCTGAACGGATGATGATATCCTCATCAGGCAGTACTTTTGCCATACTCCAGTTGGTTACAGCACCTTGGTATTTTCCACTGGATGCATCGTAGTCGCCAAAGGCAACTGTTTGCAGGGTTACGTTTAAGTCGGTACCGGCCACTGTTACCAGGGTATCAAAAGCTACCCAGTTTCCTTTCGGGAAATTTCTTGCCGGATCGCTTGGCATCCCGATCTTTGCACTGATTCTCGCCATGTCAACACTATTAACGGACGCATTATTATCCACATCCGCGCCCCTTCTGTGTTTGTCGGAAAAATATCTTGACGGATCGCTTACCGGATTGTGGCCTATGTTGTATTTTAATAATGCAAGGTCAATAGCATTAACATGATTTACATATTGCATGGTGTCAGGATAAGGGATGTGGTCGTAAGCCAGTATATAGTCTCCATCCGGGACATTGGTAAATTGATAATTCCCGTTGGCATCACTCATAGTGGTTGCCACTACCGCCCCGCCCGGGCTGGTATTCAGGATCACTTCTACATTATCAATATTATATGTTACAGCGTTGTATACGGGCTGATTTGGCGCGGGATTCCCTGCAATTGCCTTTTTCAGATACCGTGTTTTCCCGGCAATGATATGCCCGGATACACCGGATACAATTAAAATGCTTAATTGTTTTGTATCGTTACCTGCGCCGTTGGTTGCTTTTACAGTAAAATTATACGTTCCTGCCGTTGTCGGCGTGCCTGATATTATTCCGCTTGTTGAAAGGGATAACCCATTTGGCAGGCTGCCCGTTTCAAGACTCCATGTCATTGGCGTTTCACCGGTTGCTGTGAGTGTTTGGCTGTATGCAATTCCTGTTTCGCCGTTTGGCAAACTTACCATTGTAATTACGGGCGCAACCATTTGTAAATGTAATGGCATATCAACCGTATTTCCAAACAGGCCGGGCAGTTCGCCATTTTGGGTTGTCCAGCCGTTTGCTGTTGTAAAGTGGTTACCCAGTGTGCCGTCAGTATTTATTTGTACTTTATTCAAGCTCGCACCATCCAGGTTTGTCGCCCCAATGTTGTTCCATATGGTGTCTCCCGAAGGATTTACCATTTGCGAAAAGCCAAAATTGTTTAGAAGTGTGCCGGCGTTATATCCCGTTACTCGCCCAAAATATGTACTGGAGCAGGTCAAACCAGGATTTAATGCCACACAGTTGGATATAGTACCGACACATTGACCTGCTATTCCACCTGATAAAGCAATATAAGTACTATTGCTGCTTATGGTGCTTGTAGAATAGCAGTTTGACACCGTGCCGTGATCAACTATCCCTGCAACGCCACCTGCACGAGCATATATCGTAGTGGAAGAAGGAGAATTTGTACTATTAACCTGCCCTTGAGAATAGCAGTTTGTCACAGTTGTGTTTTGCCCTATCCATCCCACTATACCGCCTGCACAAGTCGAAAAAGAAGAGCTTTCGCTCATTACATGCGCTGAATAATAGCAGTTTGACACAGTTGCGTTTTGCCACATATATCCTACTATACCGCCTGCATAAGAGGGGCACTCAGAACTATACATATTATAATAACCAGAAGTGCCTATCACAGTAGCTGAAGAATGGCTGTTTGAAATTGCATCTTCAGAAACACCCGCTATGCCACCTACACAAGATTGTCCGGAACCAGCAGTACCATTAACACATAGGCATTGTATCAACCCTGCAGAATTGCAGTTTGACACGGTACCATTTGAATAATTATATCCCACAATCCCACCAGCAAATACACCACCTTCGTCACGTAAATAAATATCCATATAGCTAATACAAACATTATTTATAGATCCGTTAGAGCAACCAAATAAACCCACGTATTTAATATTGGTATTATAATTAAGATTGTTCGCGTATATTTTTAGGCCGGTTATTATTTTACCATTACCGTCAAAGTTCCCTTTGAACTGGTTGGTTGGTGTTCCAATGGGTGTCCAACCCACACCTGTTTGATAACCCGAAAGGTCAATGTTGTTGGCAAGTTTGTAATATACTCCAGCATTGGCGTAAGGGGCAGTACCATTGTTTACCCAAGTTGCCAATTGTGCAAGTTCCGCCGCAGTTGTGATCAGGTAAGGGTTTCCTGCAGTACCTGGCAATGCAGAGAAAATCGCGGTATACGAAATATCTGCATTTACTGTCACCGTTCTTGGATTAGAAGTATTTCCATCGTTCCATTGGGTAAAGTAATAACCCGTGTGTGGTGTTGCAGATATTATTCCCTGGAAATTGTTGCTACAAGTTGGAAATTGCGCAACAGCAACTGTTCCATACGATACATCATTTGCTAAAACTGTAATTAACGGAATGTGTTCAAAAACTGCAGTATAAGTAATATTTGAATTTACATTTACCGTTCTTGGATTAGTAGTATTTCCATCGTTCCATTGGTAAAAGCAATAACCAGTGTTTGGAGTTGCGGAAAAAACAGCCTGATTGTCGGTACAATTGGGTTGAGTGGTAATTTCAACAAAACCAAATTGATTATCATTACTTTCAACTACTAAGATTACGTCAAAAATTGGATTTTCGACAGAAATATTCGAAAAAAGGTTTGTCCAGTCAGTTGAGTTTTGATATAAATATAAATAACCACAAGTAACAAATACAGGAGTTGCTGCTGGAACATTTGTAAAAGCATTTGTTGCTATTGCCGGTGGGTTTGAAGCATCTGAATAGATTTTTTCCATTCCGGTACAGCCATAAAATGCGCATGTTGCAACATTCGTAACACTATTTCCAAAAGTTAAGCCTTTCACTGCGGTACCAAACAGATATGATGTCGTATTCAAGTAACCGCTTGAAAGATTTGGCGTAATATTTCTTCCATAATAAACTGTATCTATCGGACAATTATAAAAACTTCCATAATTATATTGTACTGAATTATAAGTGTAATTAACACATATGCTTAAATCCGTACCTGCATCTAAAACAGTTAGATTATGTAATGAAGTACAACTTTGAAAAGCTTTTAGTCCAATTGTAGTTACAGAGCTTGGTACTATTAACTCAGGAATACTTGAACATCCATAAAAAGCAGAATTATTAATTGTTGTAACAGCGCTTGGTAATGAAAGTGGCGTTAATTGGGTACAGCCATAAAATGCGCATGTTGCAACATTTGTAACGCTATTCCCAAAAGTTAAGCCTTTCACTGCTGTGCCAAACAGATATGATGTCGTATTCAAGTTACCGCTTGAAAGATTTGGTGTAATATTTCTTCCATAATAAACTGTATCTATCGGACAATTATAAAAACTTCCATAATAATTTGGCGTTGTGCCAGACATTGTATTTACATATATGCTTAAACTTGAACTCCCATCTGAAATAGTAAGCTTA
>Ga0209097_10000410_pt1 | contig 44062 bp, 36 predicted proteins | sample AD_UKC052_MetaG_FD_184419 | JGI IMG/M metagenome (GOLD analysis project Ga0209097, IMG submission 184419) | Active sludge microbial communities of municipal wastewater-treating anaerobic digesters from USA - AD_UKC052_MetaG (SPAdes) (version 2) | ecosystem: Engineered > Bioreactor > Anaerobic >... | reverse complement strand
CGGTGATCGCCGTTGGCTTGGCGTTTTTGAGCTTCCGCGCGGCTGATCCTGCATGGTCAACCACGGGCAGCAATCCCGTGGTTCGCAATTGGGTCGGCCTGTTCGGAGCGTGGGTCAGCGACATCGGCTATTTCGTTTTGGGCGCGAGCATTTGGTGGTTGATCGCTTTTGTGGCCGTCGCCCTTTACCGTGCGTTTCCTCTGTCACCCGCGGTAGATGTCGCCAATGACAACGCTGATGGCGTTGACTCAGACAGCGAGTCGTTCGCGCCGAGCGTTGGCTGGCGGCTCGGCGGCTTGATTACTCTGCTCGTCACAAGCGCATCGCTTGAAGCGATTGGGCTGCATAAACTGTTCGCTGCATTGCCCCAAGGCAGTGGCGGCGCGCTTGGGCAAAGTCTGGGCTTTCCGCTTCTGCGCGGCATTGGTTTTGTGCCCAGTACGTTGCTGCTGATCGTGCTCGTGTTCGCTGCGGCGACGCTGGCTTACGGTATTCGCTGGCTCTGGGTGAGCGAGCGATTGGGATCGCTGCTGCTCGATGGCTTCACGCATTGGCGCGAGAAGCGAGAAGAAACGCGAGAAATCAAACGCGATTTCGAAATCGCGGCTCCCGAAGTTGAGCTGCGCGATCTCTACGTGCAAGAGGAAACTCGTCGCGTGGAAGAGCACGAGCCAATTAAGATCGTGGAAACATTCGAGCCCGTTGTGCTATCCGAGCGTGTTGAACGCGAGAAGCAGACGACGCTATTCACAGACATTCCGGATTCAGCGCTGCCACAGCTCTCGCTCTTGGAGCCGCTGCCAAAAGATCAGCCCGTCGTTTCTGGCGAAACGCTGGAGTTCACGTCGCGCTTGATCGAACGAAAACTCGCAGAGTTCAACGTGCCTGTGAAGGTGCTCGCCGCGTACCCTGGTCCAGTCATTACCCGCTACGAGATTGAGCCCGATGTCGGCGTGAAGGGCAACGCGATCGTGAACCTCGCCAAGGATTTGGCGCGCGCGATGAGTGTGATGAGCATTCGCGTGGTCGAAACCATCCCCGGAAAGTCGTGCATGGGACTCGAAGTGCCGAATCCGCAACGGCAAAGCGTGGGCCTCATCGAAATTTTGGGCAGTGCTGTCTACAACGATTCGTCGAGCTTGCTGACGATGGGCATGGGCAAAGACATCGCCGGACGACCTGTGGTGAGCGACCTTGGCAAGATGCCACATTGTCTCGTCGCGGGCACGACGGGCTCGGGCAAATCGGTCGGCATCAATCAAATGATCTTGTCGATCTTGTACAAGGCCGAGCCGAAGCAGGTGCGCATGCTTCTGATCGATCCGAAGATGCTGGAACTTTCGATTTACGAGGGCATTCCGCATCTGCTGTGTCCCGTCGTGACGGACATGAAGCTCGCGGCGAACGGTTTGAACTGGTGCGTGAACGAAATGGAGCGACGCTATCGTTTGCTCTCGCACGCGGGCGTGCGCCAGCTCTCAAGCTTCAATCAAAAAGTGCGTGAGGCGCAAGCGCGCGGCATGCCACTCACCAATCCGTTCTCGCTCACACCAGACCAGCCTGAGTCGCTCGAAGAGTTGCCGTTCATCGTCGTGGTGATTGATGAGCTTGCGGACTTGATGATGACGGCTGGCAAGAAAATTGAAGAGCTGATTGCGCGCCTTGCACAGAAGGCGCGCGCTGCGGGCATCCATTTGATCCTGGCCACGCAACGGCCATCGGTGGACGTGATCACCGGGTTGATTAAGGCTAACGTGCCCACGCGCATCGCGTTTCAGGTCGCGAGCAAAATCGACAGCCGCACGATCCTGGATCAGATGGGCGCAGAGGCGCTCCTCGGGCGCGGCGATATGCTGTTCATGCTCGGCGGCACGGGAATTCCGAATCGCGTTCACGGCGCGTTCGTGACTGACGATGAGGTGCATCGCGTGGTCGAGCACTGGAAAGCGCAAGCGCCGCCGCAGTACATCGAAGGCGTGCTTGAAGGTACGGACGCCGAAACACTCAATGAAATTAATGGCGGCGGCGGTCCAAGCGACGGTGAAAAAGATCCGCGATACGACGAAGCCGTCGCGGCAGTGTTGGAGAGCCGCCAGCCCACGATTAGCTACGTGCAGCGTCGATTGCGCATCGGTTACAACGGTGCAGCACGCCTGATCGAAGCCATGGAAAACGCGGGAATCGTCACGCGCCCCAACGCGATGGGCAAGCGTGAAGTGATTGTGCCTAAAAGCAGTGAGTAGTGAGCCGTGGGCAGTGAGCGGTAAATGGTGACGCTCTACTTCCCGTTCGTGGTGACCCTTCGACGGGCTCAGGACTAAAGGCGAGTCGAACCATGAACGCTTTGCCACTGTTTTGTCGTCCGAGAACGCTCACCCCACGTTGAACGAATGAACGTTGCGACGTTCAAACCCCGTATTCCCTTTCGGATTGCCAAGATGAAATTTATTGCTGCGTTGTGTTCGGTGTTGGCGCTAGGCGCGAGTGCGGTTCATGCTCAAACGCCCGCCAACGCGCTCACTGATTTCCGAGCTTACACGCGAGACCTCAATGTGCTGTCCGGTGGATTCACGCAGGAAGTGCGCGACAAGAACGGCCGCGTGAGCCGCCAGTCGACGGGCACCTTCGCCATCGCGCGTCCGGGGAAATTTCGCTTCGTCTATGAAAAGCCGTACAAACAAACGATCGTCAGCGACGGCACGACGGTGTGGCTCTACGACGAAGATTTGAACCAAGTCACAATCAAGAAGCTCGGCGACACGATCAACGAACAGCCGCTCGCGCTCCTATTGGACCCCACAGCGTCTGACAAATTGTTCGAGCTCAAAGCGCTGGAATCGGCAGGTTCCATCGGCTACGTCGAAGCGAAATCGAAGAAGGTGGACGCTGCGTTTAGCGACCTGCGCGTGGCCATCGTTGCGCTGCAACCGCGCGAATTGTCGTGGCGCGACGCGCTGCAAAACGCCAATACGATTCGCTTCACCGATCTCGTCAAAAACGGCAAACTCGCTGCAGACGCATTCGCGTTTACGCCGCCCAAAGGCGCGGACGTCCTCAAGCAATAGCTCCCCAACAGCTTTTGGCGGTTAACGACCGGCTGCCGGTCGTTACGGCGACTTTTTCATCTTAGTCGATAAGTGCAGTTTTGCGGCGCAAACGGCCACCCAGCAGTCGCTAGCGCTAAATAGCTGTAACGAAGGCTTCGACGCACACATCATCGTGAAATGGGGGGGCGGCGTTGGCCGCGATGGGCGAGGCCAAGCGCTGCCATGTTCGCGCCCACAATGTCACTCGCACCGCGTGCGGTCGCGCTGCCGCTAGCATTACTCCATGACCACTACTGCCCCTCTCGCCGAACGCCTGCGCCCGAAAACCATCGCGGACGTCGTCGGCCAGCGTCATCTGCTTGGCGAGGGGAAACCGCTCGCCAACGCGATCAAAGCAGGCGTGCCGCACTCGATGATCTTTTGGGGGCCGCCGGGCGTTGGCAAGACAACGCTCGCGCGACTGCTCGCCGAAGCGTTCGACGCCGAAATGATCGGACTCTCGGCAGTGATGGCGGGCGTCAAAGACATTCGCGAAGCCATCGAGCGCGCGCAACTCACGCGCGACCAGTTCGGCCGCCGCACCATCATGTTTGTGGACGAGGTGCATCGCTTCAATAAGTCACAGCAAGACGCGTTTCTGCCGCACGTCGAATCGGGCCTTTTCACTTTCATCGGTGCCACGACAGAAAACCCATCGTTCGAAGTGAACTCCGCGCTTCTCTCGCGCGCGCAGGTCTACGTGCTCGAATCACTCGACACTGAAGCACTGCAAACGCTCCTGAGCCGCGCGCTACCGATGCTCGACGCGACTTACACCATCGAAGCGGACGCGCAGCAATTGCTCATCGACTATGCTGACGGCGACGGCCGGCGCTTCTTGAACACCATCGAGCAACTAGACGCTGCTTCGCGCGCCGGCAAAGTCGCGCAAATCACCGTCGACGTCGTCAAAGGCTCGATCACACGCGCCCGCGCACGATTCGACAAAGGCGGCGAACAGTTTTACGACCTCATCAGCGCGCTGCACAAAAGCGTGCGCGGCTCCGACCCCGACGCGTCGCTCTACTGGTTTTGCCGCATCCTAGAAGGCGGCACTGATCCGCTCTACCTGGGCCGGCGCATGATCCGCATGGCCAGCGAAGACATCGGCCTCGCCGACCCGCGCGCGCTGGAAATCACGCTCTCCGCCGTCGCCGCGTTCGAGCGCTTGGGCTCGCCTGAGGGCGAACTCGCGCTCGCGGAAGCCTGCGTGTTTCTAGCCGTCGCCGCCAAGAGCAACGCGGTCTACAAAGCCTACAAAAAAGCCCGCATCGCCGCCGCTGAAAGCGGCACTCGCCCGGTCCCGCTGCGCCTAAGAAATGCGCCCACCAAGCTCATGAAAAACCTAGGCTACGGCGACGGTTACCGCTACGCCCACGACGAAGAAGGTGGCTATGCAGCTGGTGAAACCTACTTCCCGGACGACATGAAAGCACAGCGGTTTTACGCGCCAGTGGATCGCGGAATGGAGGCGAAGATCAAGGAAAAGCTGGACGGCCTTCGCGTGCGAAATGGCAAGTAACGTCGAGCGACTAAGACAATTCGTATTCGGGTTTCCTTGATTTAATCGCATGGGCACGGATCTTCCCGCAGGTATGATCTTCCTAGCTTTGCGCCCGAGCGCGCTCCCTCTTTACCCTTGGAATTTGCACCATGCAATTTTTTCGCTTTGCATTTACGTTGGCCGTGACTTTGCTGCTTGCAGCGAGCGCGCGTGATTCGAGTGCAGTGACGCCGAAAATCGCCAGCGGAGAGGCACATTCCTGCGCTCTCACTTCGGCCGGGGGAATCAAGTGCTGGGGGTGGGGCTATTGGGGACAGTTGGGCACGAACACCACGGCGACATTGGGGCCGGCCACCGACGTGGCCGCTGGCGGCGGTCACACGTGCGCAATCTTGGTCGGCGGCACGATAAAGTGTTGGGGTGCAAACTATTCACATCAGCTTGGGGATGGCACCATATTTCCGTCGCAGGTTCCGGTTGCGGTGCTTGGTCTTTCCGCACAGGCTGTAAAGGTCGCTGCTGGAACGGGCCACACGTGTGCACTTTTGGTGTCTGGCGGCCTGCAGTGCTGGGGGGCGAACGCATACGGGCAACTAGGGGATGGAACAACAACACCGGGCGTATCCCCAGTTTCGGTCATCAACCTTCCTGGCCCCGTCATTGAGGTCGCGGCGGGGTACTCGTCGACATGCGCCATCATCCAAGGCGGCGACGTCTATTGCTGGGGGCTCGCGACGCATGCCGACGGATCTCAAACGCCCGGGCTTGTGGGCGAAACCGGGCTCCATGCAGTGAAAATTGGCCACACGCAAAATCGTGCGTGCGTGGTGACGGACTCCTCGGCGGTGAAGTGCTCTAGCGTTGGCAACCTGTTTGAAGTGGTTGCGGGGCTCGAAACAGGTGTGGCTGATCTGACCATCGGAAACAACCACGCGTGCGCGCTAATGATTACCGGTGCGATTAGCTGCTGGGGGAGCGGTGATTCTGGTCAATTGGGTGATGGGTCGAACGCGTACAACTTGCCTTTGACGGTGCTTCCGTCTTCACCGGCTGGTGTTGTCTCTTTGGCGGCAGGCTGGGCGCACACGTGCGCGCTCACTGTTTTCGGTTCGGTCAAGTGCTGGGGCGATGCGCGTGAAGGCCAGTCAGGCGGAGGTGGCACAGAGGTCGCGTACTCGGCAACGCCAGGGCCAGTGCTGGGTCTAGCCGCTGCGGCAGTGTCTGTTGACACTCGCGAAGGTGTGTCCTGCGCATCACTGGCGAATGGCGCTGCCGCTTGTTGGGGGCGCAATGGACACGGACAGCTTGGGGATGGCACAACTGTAAATCGGTGGACCGCCAATCCCGTTGCAGCGCCTGCCGGCGGTCTCGTAGGGGTGAGCGTGGGCGGCGGACACACTTGCGGCATTGGCAATACCGGCACTGTGTATTGTTGGGGCTCAAATTTGGTTGGCGCGCTCGGCGATGCCACCACGACTGACAGGTTCACGCCTACCGCAATTGCAGGCGCGCCGTTCGTAGCGCAGGAAGTTGGAACAGGCGGTTATTTCACATGCGCGCGTTCGGCGTCTGAAGTCTATTGCTGGGGGTCTGGCTCGTCGGGGCAGTTGGGAAATGCCGCATACTCGAGTTCACTGGTTCCTGTTCCTGTCACTGGGACGTCCGGAACGGTCACGTCCTTGTCAGTTGGCATGTCGCACGCGTGCGCTGTCGTGAACGGCGGTGTCAAGTGTTGGGGTGACAATTCGGGCGGCCTCCTCGGCGATGGGACTACCACTGTTACACAGGTTCCGGTGCAGCCGACCGGGCTAAGTTCTGGGGTTCGCAAGGTGATTGTTGGATACACGGCGACCTGCGCGACACTTGACGCGGGAGGCGCGGTGTGTTGGGGTGGTAACGCCAGTGGCGAACTGGGGACGGGGAACAATTCCGGCGCCCTCTCACCGGTCGCGGCGCCCTTCGTTCCGCCTACGGTATCCGACATCGTTGTAATGAACGGAAAGACCTGCGCGCTCGCCAGTGGTCACGTGACTTGCTGGGGGAATTTGGGTGACGGTACTTCGTTCGCGAATAGCCAGCCAGCAAGCATCTCCGGCATGCCGACGGATGTTGTGGCGTTCGGCGGACGTGGTGACACACTCTGCGCAGTGCGTACCGGTGGCGCTGTAGTGTGCCGTGGGTCAAACCAGTCGGGCCAGCTTGGTCGTGGTGTTGCTGACTATCGACCGCTTCCTACGATTCCGGTGCCGAACCTGAATGTGTGGGGCGAGATGCAGCTGACCGTCGCGGCAGGTCAACATTTAGCGGCAGCTCCGCTAACGCTTTCTTCGTTCCTTCCGGGGCCTTCGTCGACGGGAACGGTGACATTTCGGATTGACGGCGCTGACGCAGTCGGGTGCGTGGCAGTGTCAGTGTCCGGTTCGACAGTGAGTTGCACCACGAGCACTCCTGCAGCCGGTAACCATACTGTTTTGGCGATGTATAGCGGTGACGTTAATCACGCAGCATTGAGCGCGACAGCAAGCTTCTCGTCAACGGGGTCAGCTGTCGCCGCTATTACCTCATCAAGCACTAGTTTGCTCGTCCGCGGCCAGTCGAAAACTGTGTCCGTGACGCTCACCGGAGCAAGCGGCGTTCCTGCAGGAAGTGTGTCTGTCAGCGGTGCTGGAGCCTCGTGCAGCATCACGCTCACCGCGGGAACGGGTCAATGTGTACTGACGCCAACACAATTAGGCCTAGATCAGGCGCTCACCATTAGTTTTCCCGGCGACACTAACTACCAACCAGGCACAGGTTCATCGTCAGTAAGCGTCGTGTCTGCCCTCGATTTCGATGCCAACGGATCGACTGATGCCGCGGGCGATGGCATCCTGCTTGTTCGTTATTTGCTAGGGCTGCGGGGTACCGCGCTGACGCAAGGGCTGGTCTCACCCACCGCCAAGCGCTTGACGCCGGAAGCAATCGCTACATATCTGGCCTCGCGGCCATTTGATTGGGACGCCGACTTAGATGGTCGTGTACTCCCATTAACCGATGGCTTGCTCGTTACTCGGTATTTGCTGGGATTACGCGGCGCCGCTTTGACACAAGGCGCGATTGGTCCGAACGCGTTTCGCACCGCACCAGCAAACATTGAGGCATACCTGTATCAGTATGATCATTGATGATTGCGGACACCGCGAGGACATGCTTAGGTCTTCGATGCAGCTCTCCACGACTGTTGGTCGTCGCGACGCCGTTCGCGCGTTACATGCGAGAACGTTCCACATAGAATCGTCTGGTCAACACAGGCTCGACGGGCAGGACTAATAAACATGAAGAATCAGGCGATGCGCGGAGCGCTGCGCATCCTTAACGCGTGTGCAGTCTTCGCGGTGATGAGTCTGTTTGCCACCAGCGCCAACGCGGATTCGGACCGGGTTTCGTTTGGGGGTAACCAGGCATGTGTTGTTCAACAAACCGGGCAAATCAAATGTTGGCCATTTGCCGCCAGCGTTTTCGCGCCGCCACCGACGCCTGCCATTAGCGCAGCGGCCGGTGTAGCTGTGGGGTATGCGCACACATGTTTTACGAGCACAGCCGGAGCAGCCGCGTGCTGGGGAAACAATGCAGCGGGGCAGCTAGGCACCGGCGATTACACGGATAGCGCTGTCCCGATGCCGGTGGTGGGATTGTCGTCTGGAGTAAGTCGCACAGTTGCTGCGTCGTTCACTTCATGTGCCTTGCTTCAGTCTGGCACGGTAAAGTGTTGGGGAAACAACGGTTTCGGGCAGTTTGGCGACGGGACAACCACTTCAAGCAATCTGCCAGTGGACGTCGTAGGTTTGCCAACCCCGGTCTTAAGGTTGAGCGCGCATGATTCGGGGGCGTGTGCGTTATTGACCGGGGGCGAGATCTGGTGTTGGGGCTGGGGCCGATATCTTCCCTCGGGTACGACTCTGTCCCCCGTTTCGGTCGGAGGCTTTGGGTTGGGCGTCGTGGCTATCGCAGCTTCCGAGGCAAGCCTGTGCGTTCTGGATGCTCTAGCACGCGTGCTGTGTAAAGCGGACGGGGACTTTGCGACGGTCCCAGCGCTGCCTGATCAAATCATCGATCTCGTATCCACGTCGCTGGCCACCTGCGCACTTCACATTTCGGGCAGTCTTTACTGTTGGGGCAGGGGCGGGTATGGCATTTTGGGCTCGCAACTGAGCGGCTCCGCTAATGCGGTACTTATGTCGGGCATGCCTTCAGGCATCGTCGGGCTGACAGGTGCCGGGGATGGGCTTTGCGTGACGACCGTATTCGGTGGCGTAAAGTGTTGGGGTCGGAACGTAGACGCGCGATTCGGCGGCTACGGTCTGGAGGTGCCGAGGAATCTTCAAGTCGCACCTACAATTGGCACGTCCGTAGCGGCGTTGCAAGTAGCGACGAGCGAGGCGAGTACTTGCGCGCGCTTTGCCGACGGTACCGCAGGGTGCTGGGGGGCGAACACCGCCGGACAGTTGGGTGATGGGACGAAAGTGCCGCGCTGGTTTGCGCAACCTGGTTTCTCTGGTTTGAGCAACGTCATGCAAATTGCAACGGGTCCGCTCATGTCGTGCGCCGCCCGCAGCGGTGGCGAGGTGTGGTGCAGCGGGCAAGGCATTCCACCCTACGGACCAGACTACTTGACGCCCAGACGCATTGTGCGCGCCGTGGATGCGCAACCGCTTGTTGCTGACGAGGTATCCAACGGATACATCCACAGTTGTGCTCGTAGCGGTGGCGATCTCTGGTGCTGGGGGTGGGGCGGCGCTGTCGAGCCTGGACCGGGAAGCTTTGTTTCTGAAGACGCAGTTCAGATTCAGGGATTTGTCGGCTCAGTGAGCTCAGTGGCCGCGGGCCAATGGAGCACGTGTTTCGTTGCGGATGCGTCGCCCTGGTGTTGGGGAAACAACACCTACGGACAATTGGGCGACGGAGGGACATCGCAGCTCAACGCCCCGTATCGTGTATCAGCAGTCGCCGGCACCACACTTCGGGTTTATCTTGCGCACTACAGCGCTTGCGCGATTGTTCTTGGAGCGCCTGCTCAATGTTGGGGTAGTAACGCTTCGGGACAACTTGACGGCGTGCCTGGCTTCACAAGTACTCCACGAGCCGCCGCTGGACTTCCAATGGAACCTGATGCCTTGGCGCTAGGAGACACGTTTACTTGCGCGCTGAAAACTGGAATTGTGCAATGCATCGGTATGTTTGACGGGACAGCTTCCGGCTTGGCGAGTATCGTAAGTCAGATGCCTTCAGACATCGTGTCCATCGCAGCGACGAATTTCAGGTTGTGCGCCGTTCGCGCAACGGGAGTCATTCTGTGCGTCGGGGACAACGAATTAGGGCAACTCGGGCAGGGGACCGCCGGATATCGCCCAGAGCCCTATGCGTTCGTCCCCGAAATCAACCTTTGGGGCGACGCCGCCGTGGTTGCAAGTGCTGCGCCGTACGCGGCGGGTGATCCACTGACGCTGACGGCGACGTTGCCCGGTCCGTCGGTAAGCGGCAGCGTCGCGTTCAAGGTAGACGGCGGAGTGGTTCCAGGATGCGTTGCAGTGCCAGTTTTGGCACAGTCGGCGACCTGCACGACCACCGTTCCGTTGCCAGGCACAAAGACAATCACGGTTGAATACTCTGGCGATTCGAACCATCCTGCGCTGTCTGCTCAGAAAGTGATTCAGGTGACCGGCGGCGTTGCGGTCACAACGACAATGAGCGTTGCACCGTTGATTGTTAAAGGGCAAACAACGCCAATCGTTGTGCAGGTCACCGGCGCATCTGGGACGGCGACGGGCTCGGTAACCATTACAGGGACGGGCGTGAATTGCACGGTCACTCTGGTGGCCGGTCTAGGGCAATGCAATCTGGTCGCGAATACGCTTGGCGTCGGCGTTGCGCTGACTGCCTCGTACCTCGGCGACAGCACTTATCGACCGATGTCGGCGTTGGGTGTGCTCAACGTCGTCGCGGCATTTGACGCAAATGCCGACGGCGTCCGTGATGCACGTGACGGCCTTATCCTCGCTCGTTACTTGCTTGGAATTCGTGGGACTGCGTTGCTTGACGGCATCAACAACACGGGAGCATTGCGTCCGACAGTCGGTGCTGTCGCCACGTATCTCGATTCTGTTAAGAACTTGCTCGATATCGACTTGGATGGACGATGGCTCCCCACCACGGATGGTGTGCTTGTCCATCGCTATCTGCTCGGCCTTCGCGGCACCGCCCTGACGGCAGGCGCGATCGGTAACAACGCGTTCCGTACTGCTCCTGCGCTCATCGAGGCCTACATTCGAAACTTCGCCGACTAATCGCGTGACGTTGACAACGACGCTCAGTAACCGGCCTCCCATTGTGGAGACCGAACAGCGTTCGCGCGCTTGTAGCAGCCGGGTTCCTCGCGCGTGACACGTGGCCAAGCCTCTAATCGTCGCGGCGTGATCGCGATGACTGGCGCTATGGCGTCGTTCGTGGTGAACGATGCGTTGGTGAAATACGTGAGCCAATCGCTTGCCGGTGCGCAGCTCATTTTCATTCGCGGTCTCTGCGCGACGGTATTGCTCGTTGCGATTGCGCATGCGATGGGCTTGCTGCGTGGCCCGGGTGCGCGTGCTCGGGAAATTCTTCACCGCCCGGTGATGATTCGGTCGATGTTGGATGCGTCGGCGACTTTGGTGTATTTGACGGCGCTGTTTCATCTCCCGTTGGCGAACGCAACTGCTATCAACATGGCGACGCCGCTTTTCATTGCACTGCTGGCTGTGTTGTGGATGGGTGAGCGCATCGGCCCCGCTCGTTGGTTCGCGATTGCGCTTGGCTTTGTGGGCGTGCTGTTGATAGTGCAGCCGAAGGCGGATGGGTTTAATGGCTATGCGCTGCTTTGCCTTTTCGGCACGCTGTTGCATGCTTTGCGCGATTTATTTACTCGCAAAATCAACACGGACATGCCCTCGATTCTCATCACTATCGGCACCGCCCTGTCTGTGACTTTGTTAGCAGGCTTGATTTCGATATTGCAAGGATGGAAAGCGGTAACGCCAATGAGCGTTGCGTTGCTTGCTTGCGCATCGGTTTTTTTGAGCGGCGGCTACTTCTTGTTGATCAGCGCGATGCGTTCCGGCGAAATTTCGTTTGTTGCGCCGTTTCGCTACACGGGCTTGTTGATTGCTCTAATCATCGGCTTTGTCGTGTGGAACGAAACGCCCAACGCGCTCGCTTGGGGCGGGATTGCGCTGCTGGCGGGCGCGGGCCTTTACATGTTGCATAGCGAACGCTCGCGCAGCCGCGCCTCGGCCGCGCTCGCGGCCGCGCCGGAGTAGCCGCGGACGACCGTACGGCGCTCGACTCTTGAAAAGCGCCAATTCGGCCCGATGTAACGCGCAATGCTGCGCAAAGTCGCGGCGATCGTTTCGTTACGTTGACCCCAGAAGATCCATCAAATCATGAGCAAACAAACTCTTTCCTTCCAAGCCGAAGTTGCGCAACTACTGCACCTCGTTACGCATTCGTTGTACTCGAACAAAGAAATTTTTCTGCGCGAATTGATTTCGAACGCGTCCGACGCCTGCGACAAGCTCCGCTTTGAGGCGTTGGCCAACGGTGCATTGTGGGAGGACTCGCCGACGCTTGAGGTGCGCGTCTCGTTCGATAAAGACGCGAAAACATTGACCATTGCCGATAACGGCATAGGAATGTCAGAGCAAGAGGCGATCGACAATCTCGGTACGATCGCCAAGAGCGGCACGCGCGATTTCATGAGCAAACTGGAGGCGTCGCAGAAGGCGGACGCGAAGGAGCAGGGCTCATTGATTGGACAGTTTGGTGTGGGCTTTTACTCGGGCTTTATCGTCGCCGACAAGATCACCGTTGAGTCGCGTCGCGCGGGTTTGAAGGCGGACGAAGGTGTGCGCTGGATCAGCGGCGGCACGGGTGACTTTGAAGTTGAAAGCATCACCCGCGAGACGCGCGGCACAAGCATCACGCTGCACCTTCGCGACGACGCGCTCGATTACGCGAACGGCTGGCGCATCAAATCGATCATCAACAAATATTCGGATCACATCTCGCTCCCGATCGTGATGCCAAAAGAAGAGTGGAAAGACGGCGAGGACGGCAAAGACGGAGGCATGGTCGCCACCGGAGAGTGGGAAACCGTGAACAAAGCGAGCGCCTTGTGGACGCGCGCGAAGAAAGACATTACGGCCGAGGAATACACAGAGTTCTACAAACAGATCGCACACGACAGCGAAGCGCCGCTGGCATGGAGCCACAACCGCGTTGAAGGCGCAACCGAGTACACGCAGCTTCTCTACATACCGACGAAGGCGCCGCACGACCTATGGAACCGTGACAAGAAAGCGGGCATCAAGCTCTACGTGAAACGCGTCTTCATCATGGACGAAGCCGAGGCACTGATGCCCGCGTATCTTCGCTTCGTAAAGGGCGTGGTGGACTCGGCGGATTTGCCGCTAAATGTCTCGCGCGAATTGCTGCAAGAAAGTCGCGACGTGAAATCCATTCGCGAAGGCAATACGCGTCGTGTTTTGACGATGCTTGATGATTTGGCGACGAGTGGCGACGAGGCCGAAAAGGCGAAGTACGCGAGCTTTTACGGTGAGTTCGGAGCAGTGCTCAAAGAGGGCTTGGGCGAAGACTTTGGCAATCGCGAAAAACTTTCGAAGCTGTTGCGTTTCGCGTCGACGACGAGCGACACGGCAAGCGTGAGCTTCGCCGACTACAAAGCGCGCATGAAGGAAGGTCAAGACGCGATCTACTACATCACCGCCGACACGCTCGCAGCCGCGAAGAGCAGCCCGCAGCTTGAGCTCTTCAAGAAAAAAGGCATCGAAGTTTTGCTCATGACGGATCGTGTCGACGAATGGGCGCTAGGCTTCATGCAGGACTTCGACGGCACGCCGTTGCAATCGGTCGCCAAGGGCGCGGTAGATCTCGGCAAGCTGCAAGACGAAACCGAGAAGAAAGCCGCCGAGGAAGCCGCTGAGTCGTTCAAGCCCACGCTCGAGAGACTGAAAACCACACTCAAAGACAAGGCCGAAGACGTGCGTGTAACCACGCGTCTCGTCGACTCTGCGGCGTGCTTGGTGGTGCAGGATCACGGCATGTCCACGCAGCTCGCGCGCATGCTCAAACAGGCGGGGCAGCAAGCGCCGGATACAAAGCCGATTCTTGAAGTGAACGCCGATCATCCGCTCGTGAAAAAGCTCGTTGATTCTGCGCATTTCGACGACCTCGCGCACATTCTGTTTGATCAAGCGTTGCTTGCCGAAGGCGGGCTGCCCGATGATCCTGCGGCGTACGTCAAGCGGGTGAATGCGCTGATCAGCGCTTAGCGACGCATCGATGAGTTCGCTGCGCCTCGCCCCATACGAGGAAGCAGCGAGATCCATCCGCGCCGATTGAACGCTGCTTATGCGTCTCAGACGCAGTTGAAAGGTCGGCGCGGGCTTGGTGCGCGTCGTCACATACTTGGAACGACTGTGGCTGCGGGTTTGCGCGCAACGATGTAGGGGCGCACATCTCGACCCCGTGTGCCGTGGCGTTCCACGTTTACGATGGTCAGGCCTTGCCGCTGCATAGCAGCTAGCAAATCTCTTTCACCTAAATTCTGAACCGTAGGCGCTTTACCGAAGAGCCGGGCGAGAGGAACCGCGACATTGGGAATGAGCCAGTTCATTTCGCGTAGGCAAGGTGTTTTCGATATCAAGAGTCCACCTGGCCGCAGCGCCGCTGAGCAGCCTGCGATCATGTCGTCAACATCGTCGGCTAGGTGCAAGACGTTGAAGGCGAGTACTCGGTCATATTGCTTACCGACCTCTGCGGGCGAAGCCTCCGCGTCTGCAACTGAAAACTGTAGTCGTGCATTGGGTGAGGCGGCTAGCTTTTTTCTGGCGATTGAAATCATTTCGGTTGACACGTCGGTCGCCCGGTAACTGCTGCAATACGTCGCGAGGCGCAGCGCGGAGCTGCCTGTTCCGCAGCCAACTTCCAGCACATCGTAGGATGGCCCGAGGTAGTTGATGGTTCGCGCAACGCTTTGCTCGTAACCTGGAAGGTCGGCAATCTGGCTCGCTGCATACTTGCTTGCCGAACGATCCCAAAAGCGCGCCTTGCGCGCGTTGAGCCAGTCGGATTCTCCTTGCGAGGTGGCGACGAGTCTTCCAGTTGGATCCGTGGGCGTTGAAATTGGCATGTAACGTTCCTTTGATGCGGTTTCGAGGCGTGTCGCGCACACCATGTCCGATATGATAAGTTTGCAAAAGGGAATCGATAACATCCTAAAACGCACTACGATCATACAAAAACGCATGGAATGGAATCACCTCAGAGCGTTTCTTGAAACGGCTCAAACCGGCTCGCTCTCGGCGGCCGCACGCCGGCTTGAGTTGAGTCAGCCCACACTCGGCCGGCAAGTCGACGCGCTAGAGCGGCAGCTGGGAATCACCTTGTTTGAGCGTGTGGGGCGCCATTTGCAGGTGACCGATGCTGGCCTTGCGCTTCTGGAGCACGCGCGCACGATGGGCGCGGCGGCAGACGAGTTGTCGCTTGCGGCAACAGGCCAAACGCAGGCGGTCGAGGGGCTCGTTTCAATCTCGGCGACCGACGTCGTTGCCGCATACATTTTGCCGCCTATCGTTGCGCGCCTTCAGACGGAGGCACCCGGGATCGTAGTGGAGATTGTCTCGTCTAACGCTATCGCGGATTTGCGCCGTCGTGAGGCCGACATCGCTATTCGGCACGTACGACCAGAGCAGCCCGAACTCATTGGGCGGCTCGTACGTGAAGTCACGGCCAGTTTTTTTGCGTCCGAAGCTTGGGTGGCTCGGTACGGTCATCCGCGCACGGCCGCAGAGGCTGCGACGCATCGGTTTATTGGCGCAGATCGAACGGGTGGGTTTCTTGAGTACGCCCGTGCACATGGTCTGCCACTCAACGAAGCCAACTTTTCTGCCGTTAGCGAGAATTCAGTGGTTAACTGGCAATTAGTACAACACGGCCTCGGCATCGGCGTCATGATGGACGAAATCGCTGCCGGCACGCGCAACGTTGTTCGCGTCCTCGATGACGTGCCGCCTGTGCGTTTTCCGATCTGGCTGGTCACCCACCGCGAATTGCGCACTGCCCGACGAATTCGCGTCGTTTTTGATCGGCTGGCGGTCGCGCTGGGATCGTCTTAGAAGAATGTGCCCTTCACCCAACCGCCACCTTTGTCCACCCCGCTTCCAGGGGATCACATGCTGAAATTTGATAACCGTTTTTTGGGTCTACTTCCGGGCGATGCCCATTCTTCTAACCAATCACGTCAAGTGCATGGCGCGTTTTGGTCACGTGTCACTCCGACGCCGGTCGTTGCGCCACAGTTGATTGCGTATTCATCTGAAGTCGCACTGATGCTCGGTGTGAGCGAGGCGGAAATGCATGCCCCGGAAATGATTGCTGCGCTTTCGGGGAACGGTGTGTTACATGGAATGGAGACCTACGCCACTGTGTATGGCGGACATCAGTTTGGCAATTGGGCAGGGCAATTGGGTGATGGTCGCGCGATCTTGCTGGGCGAAGCAGTGACTTCGAATGGCCGCTTTGAAATGCAACTCAAAGGCGCCGGACGCACACCGTTTTCGCGCGGTGCCGATGGTCGTGCGGTGTTGCGTTCTTCGATTCGCGAGTATCTGTGTTCTGAAGCGATGCACCATCTTGGCGTTCCGACGACGCGTGCGCTGTCGCTCGTGCTCACCGGGGACCAAGTAGAGCGCGACATGTTCTACGACGGCAATGCCGCGCTTGAGCCCGGCGCGATTGTGTGCCGTGTTGCGCCGACATTTATTCGGTTCGGCCACTTCGAATTGTTCGCTTCGCGCAACGAAACCGCGCTTCTGCGTCAGCTCGTAGATTTCACGATTACGCATTATTTTCCCGACATTGCAAAAGGGCACCCAGACGAGAACGAGCGCATTCTTGCTTGGTTTGGAGACGTGTGCGAGCGCACAGCTAAGCTCATCGCCGATTGGATGCGCGTGGGGTTTGTGCATGGTGTGATGAACACTGACAATCTGTCGATCCTCGGTCTGACCATTGACTACGGTCCCTACGGTTGGGTCGACGACTTTGATCCGGGCTGGACGCCCAACACGACTGACGCTGGCGGCAAGCGCTACTGCTTTGGTCGCCAACCGGGCATCGCGCAGTGGAACCTCGCGCGGCTTGGCGACGCGCTGTCTACGCTCGGCATCGACCCCGCTTCGTTAAAGGCCGCGCTCGAAAAGTACGAGACGGCATACGGCGTTGCGATCAACCGTGTGTACTCCGAAAAATTCGGGCTGTACCAATGGCAGGACGCTGAAGGCGATGTGATGGACGCGGCATTCGCGTTGCTTATGGAAAGTGAAATCGACATGACGATTTTCTTTCGTGCGTTGGCGACGGCCGAAAGCACCGAAGCACTGCAAAACGCCTTCTACCTCGATGGCCAATGGCAGCAAGCACGTGAAAAGTGGACCGCGTGGTTTGCGCGTTATGCCGCGCTCGTCGCCGAGCAAAACCCAACGTTCGAGCAGCAGACCGCGCGCGTCAGTCGCATGAACGCGGCAAACCCGAAATACGTATTGCGCAACTATCTCGCGCAGCAAGCCATCGACGCCGCGCATGCGGGGGATTACTCAAAAATCGCGGAACTGCTAGGCGTAATGCGTAAGCCTTACGACGATCAACCGGGTCGCGAAATTTACGCCGACAAACGCCCTGATTGGGCACGCACGAAGGCCGGGTGCTCGATGTTGTCGTGCAGCTCTTAGTGCCACGCGCCTAACCGGCAGACGACGACTTGGCGTCGCTCCGTGCGCCGGAGAAGCGCGACCGAGTTCGCGCCTCCCAGCGTGTCAATCCTTGTCGAAATCGCTGCCACGCCCGCCGAGTCCGCCGCGCTTGACGCCCGCTTTTGTACTCTTTGGTTTGCGTTGCGCGCCCGATCTTGCGGCGGCGCGAGCGCCCGAGTTCATGGACTGTTTTGAGGTGTCTGCAAATGTCGAACCGGTGCCCTTGAGGGTCATTGTTGCTGCGGCCCACAGCAACAAACAGCCGACTAATGCGAAGAGCCCGACGAACACCAGCGCGACCATTTCTTTCTGCGGCTCTCGCGCCACCATCATAAACATCGGCAACGTGAATCCGCTCCACGCGGCGCCAAAGCCCCAGATGCCCACGGCGTCGAAAAGATTGCGGTAATAGGGCAGATTTGCGAGCGCGCCTAGCGCGCCTGCGATGCCCGCGAGCGCTATCAACCCGAAGCCCAACGCCATCGGAAGGCGCGGCGCGAGCGCGGCGAGGGGCAGGTCGCGCGAAACAACTGCGATTGCGGGCTTACGAGGACTGACCCAAATTGTTACGGGTTTGCCGTCGCGTTGTGCGTCCTCCAAGTGTTTCGAAACGGCGGCGTTGGCCGGTTCATCGAGTTCGTCCTCGTCCAGCACCGTCAGGCGTTCCGCCACATACTGTTTGCCGCCCAACTCATAGCGCACAGCGCGCCAGCTATAGCTGGAGCCATCACCAGCCTTCGCGGTTTGCGTCACCACGACACCGGTAACGGATTGGTAGTCCGTCGCAACGCGCCAATTTCCGACGGCCACCGCAATCGGCTTCACGGCGAAGATCCACCCGGTGATGGCAAATAGCGTCGCCATTGTCACCCAGAGTAGCGTCGCGAGAATACGTTTGGACCAAGAGGCGTGCGGAGAGGCGATTGCGTCATTCATGGATGCATCATACGTAATTGATGTGGTGGGGATATATAGCTTTTGGCCACAAGCGACAGCTAGACGGTCGATGCACCTATTTTTGTCTATAAGTCGACTGTAGTAAAAAAATGCGCGAAAGGACCGCCTACCGGTCGATTCAACCAAAAAGCCATTAACGGAAGCAACACCGGTTTTTTCGCTGCATCGCCGAAAGAACAGTGATAATCAAAAGACGATTTTTTGTATCAGGTGACGCCATGTTTGAACGCTCTTTCGCACTCGCAGCCGCGTTGCTCGCAGGCATTAGCTTTGCGGGCGCTGCGCATGCTCAGCAAAAAGTATCCTTCCAAACCAACTGGTTCGCGCAAGCGGAACACGGCGGTTTGTATCAAGCGCTCGCGGAAGGCACGTTCAAGAAATACGGCCTCGACGTCACGATCAAAATGGGGGGCCCGCAGCTAAACGGTCTGCAGCTCCTTGCGGCTGGAAACGTGGACATTTTCATGGGCTTTGACATCCAGAACTACAAAGCCTGGGAGCAGGGCGTGCAGGCCGTGAGCGTCGGCACGTTTTTCCAGAAGGACCCAATCGTTGTTATCGCCCACGACGACGTCAAGACATTCGCGGATCTAAAGGGCAAGACGATCCTAGTGTCGACCGATGGCCAGACCAATTGGTGGCCGTGGGCGAAAGCAAAGTATGGATTCAAAGACGAGCAAACGCGGCCCTACACGTTCAACGTTCAACCGTTCGTCGCGAACAAGAACGCAGCGCAGCAGGGGTACTTAACCTCGGAAACGCTCGCGGTGCAAAAGGCCGGGATCAAGGACGCGAAGGTCTTCTTGCTCGCAGACTTGGGCTATCCGCCGTACACCGAGACGATCACCGTACTCAAGAAAACTATCGACAGCAATCCGAAGATGATCGAAGCGTTCGTGAAGGCCTCGGCCGAAGGTTGGAAGAGTTACTTGAAGAATCCCGCACCCGCGAACGCGCTCATCAAGAAGGATAATCCTGCGATGACGGACGAACTGCTCGCGTACGGTCTCGCGAAGATCAAGGAAATGGGCATCGTTGATGGTGGGGACGCCGCGAAGCTCGGGATCGGCATCATCACCGAAGCGCGGATGAAACAAACGTGGGACATGATGGTCGCGAACAAATTGATCGACACAACGAAGGTAAAGTTCACCGACGCGTGGACTGATCGGTTCGTGAAGGATTCGAAGGTGATGCCTTAGCGCGCCCTGCGTTGCAACCTTGCGTGATATGTTGACGACGGCCGCGCCTGCGGTCGAAATTCTCGGCGCCGAGAAGACGTACTCGAGCGGTACGCGCGCCTTGTTGCCTGTGAACTTAGCGGTGCATCGTGGCGAAGTGGTGACACTTCTCGGGCCTTCAGGCTGCGGGAAAAGCACGCTCCTGAATATGATCGCCGGATTGCTGTCGCCCAGTGCGGGCGAGGTGCGAGTCTGGGGTAACGTCCGTGGCACTGGCGCCGCACCCGCGGCGAGCGGCGTGTCGTTCGTGTTTCAAGAAGCAACGCTAATGCCTTGGGCGCGTGTGGCGGCCAATGTGCGCTTGCCGTTGGACTTGCAAGGCGTTGCGCGAGAGGAAGCGGACGCACGCGTGAGCGATGCGCTGCGACTGGTGGGTTTGGAAAAGTTCGCCCAGGCTTATCCACGCGAGCTTTCAGGCGGTATGCAAATGCGTTCGTCCATCGCGCGCAGCTTGGTCACAGAGCCGACGTTATTGCTGATGGATGAGCCTTTCGGCGCACTCGACGAGATCACGCGCAATCGGCTCGACGACGAGCTCCTGCGCCTGCGTCGGCAACGTGACTTAACCGTCGTTTTCGTCACGCACTCGATTCACGAAGCGGTCTACTTGTCGGACCGCGTCGTGGTGATGACAGCGCGCCCCGGTCGCGTGGTTGATGAACTGGCGATCGCGCCGTCTGTGCCGCGTGATGACGCGTTTCGCGTCTCTACTGAATTCGCGACGTATGCAAAACGCCTGCAAGACGCGCTCTTGGCGGCGTCGACTAATGCTGATGAGGCGTTGGCATGAAGCGCTTTTTACCGCCTACTATCGTCGCGATTGTGTTGCTCGGTTTGTGGCAGTGGTGGGTGACTGCGTTCGAGATTCCGGTCTTTCTGGTGCCCAGCCCGGTGCGGATTGCGCAGACGTTGGTGGCCGATTGGGCGCTCTTGAGTGGCGCGTTGATGGTCACGTTGAAGGTGACGTTTCTGAGTCTCGTTTGCTCTGTTGTTCTAGGTGTTGCCGTGGCGTTCGCGCTTGTGCAGAGCCGCTGGATTGAGACCGCGTTTTTTCCTTACGCCGTGCTACTGCAGGTCACGCCGATTGTCGCGATCGCGCCACTCATCATCATCTGGGTACAGAGCCCCACGCTCTCGCTCGTGATCTGCGCCACCATTGTCGCCATCTTCCCAATCATCGCCAACACTACGCTCGGCCTGCGCAGCGTCAACCCGGGCCTTGTAAGTCTCTTTCGGATGAACGGCGCTTCTCGCTGGCAGACGCTTATTCGCCTGCGTGTGCCGAGCGCGCTGCCGTATTTTTTCGGCGGCCTTCGCATCGCGTCGGGCCTGTCGCTGATCGGCGCAGTCGTTGCCGAGTTTGTCGCAGGCACGGGTGGAACGGGTACGGGTTTGGCCTACCAAATTTTGCAAGCGGGATATCAGCTAAACATCCCGCGAATGTTCGCCGCGCTCGCGTTGATCGCTGCGACGGGCGTGCTTCTTTTCGTGCTCATGGGATGGCTGTCGCATCGCGCGCTCGGTGGCTGGCACGAGAGCGCGCGCGCGACAGACAGCGCGTTTTAGTTCCAACTCGCGCAGTGGCGAAACCGTTCAGGCCTCGTTGATAAAACCTCGACACGAAGGCGCGCCGCAGTGACAACGCATATCTGGCGCGCCGCCGCGTACTTTGTAGTCGAGCGACAATTCTTCCCCTGGCGCAATGTCACGCAGACTCACGAAGTGGACGTGCCCATCCGCGACGTTCGCTTCGAGGTTCGGCTCGCACGAATGGTTGATGTACTCGGCGCCGCTACCACCAACGGCACCATCAATCAGCAGGCCGGGCGTCAGCCAAAAAAGGTACAGGTATGGACGAACACTACGGCGCGAAGCTTCGGCGTACGAAATGCGCTCGCCCGTGTACTCAATGACCTGCTGCGCCGCCGGGATGCGCTCGGCAGCGAATACGCCGTAACGATGGATGGCGGAGTCGCGCACTTCGAGCGCAAAACGCGTTGCGTCGGCGGCGATCGCCGGACGCGCGTACGGGCCACCCGGTATCAGTACTTCACGCACAAACGCGGGTGCTTCCGCGAGGTCATACGGAAGGTGAGAAAACGCTGCGGACGCGTCCTCAGCTTGCACAGCACGTCACCACGACGACTTGCCGCCGGGACCGAATCCAGACTTTCCGAAGGGGTCGTTGCCACCTCCGAAGCCACTCTTGCCTGACGGATCGTAGCCGCCCTGTTTGCCGCCAGGCCCGAAGCCCGACTTTCCTCCCGGGCCTGAGCCCGATTTTCCAAACGGATCGTTGCTGCCACCGAAGCCACTTTTGCCTGACGGGCCGTTGCCACTCTGCTTGCCGCCCGGCCCAAAACCGGTCTTGCCGAAAGGGTCGTAGCCCGCCTGCTTGCCACTGGGGCCATACCCTGTTTGCTTACCGCTCGGGTCGTATCCCGTTTGCTTGCCGCTAGGGCCGAAGCCCGTTTTGCCGGACGGATCGGTCTTGCCTTGCGGGCCATAGCCGCCTTTGCCTTGAGGCGCACCCATCGGAGGCAGCGACTGGTTGGGGTACGGGTCGTAGGTCGCCAAGGTTCTAAACGTCGGCCCGCCGGGGTCTACTCGTCCATCTTGCGGGCATCCGTTAGCGCGTTGGAAATTGCGGATCGCGACGGACGTTTTCGGGCCGCACATACCGTCGATTACCAATTCAGGCGCGGGGCCGCCGCGCGACGCCGGCACGCAATCGAGTAGGTATTGCACGACGGCCACGTCGTTTGGCGCATTGCGGCCACCGATGCCGACCGCGCCGGATAGTTGCTTGGGCATGACTGTCTCCTTCGCTACTTTGCCTCTGTAATGACGCAAAGCGTTCGTTCGTTGCGCCATGCGCTTGGCGAATTTGTGGGTAAAATTTCCTGCATGAACAAACCTAACGCCCCTCTAACCACCGCGATCGCGCCGCATGCGCTTCGTGTGGGTGCGTTCGTTCATCAGGGCGCCTTCAGCCGCTCCTCTCGCTCCCGCTAGGCGGGACAATTTTTCTTTCCCCCGTTTTTAGTTCGCGCGCGCGCCGCATCGGCGATCGTGCGCTCGTGTCTTCCCTTTCCAGAATCTACCTTTACGAGTATTCATCATGTTTGACATCAACCTTCTGCGCAACGACCTCGCCGCGACTGCCGAGCGAATGAAGGCGCGCAATTTCATCATCGACACTGCGGCATTTGAGGCTCTCGAAGCAGAGCGCAAAGCGCTGCAAATCCAAACCCAAGAGCTGCAACAACAGCGGAACACGCTAAGCAAAGCCGTTGGCCAAGCCAAGGCCGCGAAAGACGAAACGAAGGCGCAGTCGCTCCTCGCGGAAGTCGCGGCCTTGCCAGAAAAAGTGAAGGCAACCGAAGCCTCGCTCGCCGCGATTCAAGAGCGCGTGAACACGCTGGTAATGACCATGCCCAACGTGCCGCAAGCGGACGTTCCTTCGGGCAAGGACAGCGAAGAGAACGTTGAGCAACGTCGCTGGGGTACGCCACGTGCTTTCGATTTCGAGGTGAAAGACCATGTCGCGCTCGGCGAGGCGCTGGGCTCGAATGCCGGTGCGCAGCTCGATTTCGAAGCGGGCGTGAAGCTCTCTGGCGCGCGCTTCACGGTGATGAAGGCGCAGCTTGCACGCATGCACCGCGCGCTGACCGCGTTCATGTTGGACACGCACGTCAACGAGCATGGCTTCACGGAGTGTTATGTGCCGTACATCGTCAACGCAGAGACGATGACGGGCACGGGACAGTTGCCGAAGTTCGAAGAAGACTTGTTCAAAGTGCCGATGCCTTCGGAAGAAGGCGGCGAAGTGAAGAATCGTTATTTGATTCCCACAGCCGAAGTCTCGCTAACAAACCTTGTGCGCGACACGTTGGTCGACGCTGCGAAACTGCCTATGCGGCTGACGGCGCACACCCCCTGCTTCCGCTCGGAAGCGGGCAGCTACGGACGCGATACGCGCGGCATGATTCGACAGCATCAGTTCGACAAGGTAGAGATGGTCTACATCGCCAAGCCTGAGGAATCGAATGAGTTGCTCGAAGAAATGACGGGCAACGCCGAGAAAATTCTGCAAAAGCTCGGCTTGCCCTATCGCGTAATGCTTTTGTGCACGGGCGACATGGGTTTCACTGCCGCGCGCACGTACGACCTGGAAGTGTGGCTGCCTGCGCAGAACACGTATCGCGAGATTTCGAGCTGCTCGAATTGCGAAGGTTTTCAGGCACGCCGTATGAGCGCGCGCTACAAAAACGCCGCGGGAAAGAACGAGCCGGTTCACACGTTGAACGGGTCGGGCTTGGCCGTGGGGCGTACGCTTGTCGCTATCCTCGAAAATTATCAAAACGCCGATGGCTCGATCACTGTGCCCGAAGCGCTGCGGCCATACATGGGTGGTCTTGAGGTGATTCGGTAGTTCGCGTCGGGCATCACATGGAACGCGTTGACACGATCATCATCGGCGCTGGCGTGGTCGGCCTTGCGGTCGCGCGTGCGCTCGCGCTAGTGGGTCGTGAAGTGATGGTGCTCGAAGCGACAGATGCCATCGGCACCGGTACCAGTTCGCGCAACAGCGAAGTGATTCATGCGGGCATTTACTACGCTGCGGGTTCGCTCAAAGCGCGGCTTTGCGTCGCCGGTAAAGCGTTGCTCTACCGGTACTGCGATGAACGCGGCGTTGCCCACAAGCGTTGCGGGAAGTTGCTGGTTGCTACGAGCGACGACCAAGTGCCGCAATTGCAGTCGATCGTCGACAAGGCCGCCGCGAACGGTGTGAACGACCTCGTTTTGCTCACGAAGCGTGAGGCGCAAGCGATGGAGCCTGACCTCGCGTGTGTCGCCGCGATTCATTCGCCGAGCACCGGCATCGTCGATAGCCACGGCTTGATGCTGAGTTTGCAAGGTGACATGGAAAACGCCGGCGGTATGGTGGCGTTCAACGCGGCGGTCGCTAGCGCCACTGTACGTGGTGACGGCATCGCACTGGTGATGAACGATGGCACTGAATTGCTCGCGGAGCGCGTGGTCAACTGCGCGGGGCTTTACGCGCCCGCGCTCGCAAGCCGCTTCGCCGGTCTCGCTGCTACGCACGTTCCGACGGCGTATTTTGCTAAGGGCAATTACTTCACTTTGTCGGGTCGTTCACCGTTCACGAGACTGATTTATCCGGTGCCGCAAGCAGCGGGGTTGGGCGTACACCTCACGCTCGATCTGGGCGGTCAAGCGAAGTTTGGGCCTGACGTGCAATGGGTTGATTCTGCCGACGACTTATTGGTCGATCCGAAACGGGGTGACGCGTTTTACGCCGAGGTTCGCAAGTATTGGCCTGCACTCGCGGACGGTGCGCTGCAGCTCGGTTACGCCGGTATTCGCCCGAAAATAAATAGCGCGGCCGAGCCTGCACGTGACTTTGTGATCGAGGGGCCTGCTGTGCATGGCGTAAGAGGGCTCGTGAATTTGTTTGGCATCGAGTCGCCGGGTTTGACGAGTTCGCTGGCGATTGGTGATTACGTGTCGGCAATGTTGACGTGAGTGTCTGGTCGCAGCAACGCCTTTTGTCCTGAGCCCGTCGAAGAGCGCTCCTACAAATTTTCGGTTCGTGTAAAGTCGGTCGCATGACAAAGAAAAAGACAACCCCTGCGGCAGACGCCTCCGTTGCCCCTGAAATCCGTCTTGGGCAATCTATTGAGTTGCTCAAGGCTCTGCACATCTTGACCGTCGACGGCAAGATGAATCAGGACTCGCGCCGCAAGTTAAAGCAGGTTTATCACCTGGTGCAGTTCATCGAGCCGCTGCTTGCACAGGTGTTGGCTGAGCGCGGCGGCGTGACGTTGGTCGATCACGGCGCGGGCAAGTCTTATCTCGGTTTCATCCTCTACGACCTGTTTTTCAAAGCGATCGCCGCGCAGTACGCGGGCAATAAAGTGTGGGGCATTGAGACGCGCGCACCGTTGGTCGACGGTGCGGTGAAACTCGCTGAAAAACTAGGCTTTTCGCAGATGGCGTTTCTCAATGCGTCAGTGGCCGATGCCATGACTTCAGACAAATTGCCCGCGCAGGTGGATGTCGTGACAGCGCTTCACGCGTGCGACACGGCAACCGACGATGCGCTGCGTTTCGGACTTCAGAAGCGTGCAAAGTTCATCGTGCTCGTGCCGTGTTGTCAGGCCGAGGTTGCCGCGCACTTGCGCAACGAAAAGGGCGAAACCACCGCGAGCAGGAGCGTAGCCGAGTTGTGGCGACACCCGATTCACACGCGTGAATTCGGCAGCCAAATCACCAACGTGCTGCGCTGCCTCGCGCTCGAAGCCCACGGATACAAAGTGACAGTGACCGAGCTTGTGGGCTGGGAGCATTCGATGAAAAACGAACTCATCATCGCGCAGTTCAAGAACGCTCCGCGCAAAGCGGCTGCCGAGAGACTGGACGAAGTGTTGACCACGTTTGGCTTGCAAGGCATGCGCCACCGCTTTGTCAGCAACGTACCGGTCAGCGCCGTGACCTTGTGAGCGCCGCGAAACATTGAGGTAACACGTCGTTACAAAGGCGCTCGGTTTTACGCAGTTCAGCGCTAAAGTACGCTGCATGAAAACGAAAGCTGATCGATGAGCGCGCAAGACAACAATTTGATCAAAAGTGAGCTTGATCGCCTGCTCGCGAGCGATTTTTTGCGTCGTTCGCCAAGCCACTTGCGCCTGCTGCGCTATCTGGTGGAGCGCCGACTAGCGAACGACGACGGCGCGCTCCGCGAGATGTCGATTGGCATTGAGGTGTTTCAGCGTAACCCGTCGACGTACGACCCCAAGAGCGATCCGATTGTCCGCGTAAACGTGAGCCGCCTGCGCGAGCGTTTGGTCAAGCACTACGCGATGTTCGAGACGCCGCCACAGGTGCGCATTGATTTGCCGAAGGGCCGCTACGTTCCCGAGTTCGTCGCGCTTGGCGCGCGACAGCTCGTCGCGCCGCGCTTACTAGTTCTGCCATTCGTCAGCGAGAGTCGCGACGACGCATTTGCGACGCTGCTCTTTGAATCAACGATTGGCGAACTGCAATCGCTCTTGCAATTGGCTGTGCTCGGTTCGCGCTCGGCGCGAGCTGTGGCGGACGACGAGCCGCTTGATTCGGCGCGGCGCGTGAATGCGCAAGCGGTGCTTTCCTCGCGGATCGTGCGCATGGACGACGAACAGCATGTGCACACGATGCTGCTCTCAGCGCCTTACGGCCACATGATGGGAAGTCAGCGTTACTCGCGCTTGCCGAACGAAAGTGACGCCGAGTTCGTCGACCGCGCGAGTCGAAAGATGCGTGACGATTGCGTTCGTGCCCTCGCGGATTTGTTGCCTGGCGAATACAGCGCGCCGGTGCAACGTAAGGGCTTCGCAGGGGTGTCGCGCGAAGCGTCTGATGCGTTTGTGCAGTCGCGACGCGCTGGCGCGCTGGGCACAGCAGACGGACATTTGCAAGCGCGCGCTTTGCTCGAAACCGCAATCGACGCCGCGCCAGATTTCGCAGTGGCGCATGCTGCTCTCGCGGCGACGATGGGCAATTTGTCGATGTACGAACAAGTGACGCCGGACGTTGCATTTCAAATCGGCAGTGCAGCTTCGAAGCGCGCGCTGGAGATTGACCCACTGGAGCCGAGCGCGTACATCAATCTCGCCGCCGACAAGATTTACTACGAATACGATTTTCCTGCGGCGCGGGCACTGCTGCTTGAAGCACGTAAGCTCGCCCCGCGCTTGCCGACTGTGCACATGCTCTTCGGCACGGCGGCAGCGTATTGCGGCGAGCTTGAAGAAGCGCTCGGGCATCTCGACGCAGCGCAAGAGGTGGACCCGTTGTTTCCCGCGATCCGGGCGAACCGTGGCGTGGCGTATTACTTCGCGGGCGAGTTCGACGACGCCAATCGCGTGTTTCTCGATTTGCTGACCGAATATCCGCAGCGCACCGCGACGCGCATTTCGCTCGCGAGTTCGCTCACCATGTGCGGCGCATACGAGGCCGCGCGCAACGAGCTCAATGCCGTGATCGAACACGATCCCGAAGAAGCCAGCGCACGCCTCGCGCTCGCGATCCTAACCGCACGTGACGGCGACAAGCGCCAGGCGAAAAAAATCGCCAACGCCGTGCGCAGCAGCAGCGACATCGAACGCACCAATCCTTCTGCGCTCGCGGGCGTTTACGCGCAACTGGGCGAAACGCAAGAGTCCATGAAATGGCTCACACTCGCAGCAGAATCGCACGAAGGCGGTTTCGCCGAAGTGCAGGTCGATCCGCTGCTCGCGCCGCTCGTGAGCGTTGAGTCATTCCATGCGTTGCTGGCTCGATATGGACTGACTGCGCGGCAGAATCGAGCGTAGGGCTGGCATTGCCCTCGGCAATGCACCGAAGTTAAGTGGCACGTAAGTGATTTTTGACACAGATTTCACAGATGAGTCAGTTGATTTACACAGATACTTACGAAGCAGCCGCTATCGCAACGCGCTCGCAAAATCTGTGTTTATCTGTGTAAATCTGTGGCGAAAAATTGTTCGTCTCGCTTAAGTTCGGTAAGTTGGTGCTCGCCCTCGGCAGTGAAATGACTTTATGCTTAAAACGACTGTAGAACGGGGTTAGCAATCATAAAAGTGCGTATGTCGACTAAGTAATAAAATCCCCGGAAATGACCGCCAGTTGGTCGCTAATGCCTAAAAGCTATATATAAGAATTTGCAATCGTAGCGTCAGCGCCCGCAGTTAACATCACGTCCTTGCGGACTAACTTTCCGCCCATTGATCTAGGACACGCACATATGCTGCGCATCAACGAACTCAAGCTTCCGCTCAATCACGTGGAAGCCGCACTGCCCGCCGCCATCATCGCGCGGCTCGGCATCAAACCCCACGAACTCATCCGCTTCACGGTGTTTCGTCGTGGCTACGACTCGCGCAAGAAGGCGGACATTCAACTCGTCTACACGCTCGACGTGGAACTGCGCGAGGGCTCCGAGCTTCCTGTGTTCAAACGCTTCAAGCGCGATCCGCACATCCTCGCGACGCCCGACACCAGCTACAAATTCGTCGCGAACGCCGCGGCGATTGACGCGCACAAACACACGCGCCCTGTCGTGATCGGGTTCGGCCCGTGCGGCATGTTGGCGGCGCTCGTGCTCGCGCAAATGGGACTCAAACCCATCATTCTCGAACGTGGCAAAGCCGTGCGCGAACGCACGAAAGACACGTGGGATCTGTGGCGTAAGCGCGAGCTTCATCCGGAATCAAATGTCCAATTCGGCGAGGGGGGCGCGGGTACGTTCTCCGACGGCAAACTCTGGACGCAGGTGAAAGACCCGAAGCACTACGGCCGCAAGGTGCTCGAAGAGTTTGTGAAGGCTGGCGCGCCGGACGAAATCATGTACGTCAGCAAGCCGCACGTCGGCACCTTCCGGCTCGTGAAAATGGTGGAGCACATGCGCGCCACGATCGAATCACTCGGTGGCGAATTTCGCTTCGTGAGCCGCGTGATTGATGTCGTGATCGACGAACCAGTCGCTGCCGACGGCCGTCGTCAAATGCGCGGCGTGGTGCTGGATAGTGGCGAGCGCATTGCCTCCGATCACGTCGTCCTGGCCATCGGCCACAGCGCACGCGATACCTTCCGCATGCTCTTCGATCGTGGTGTTTACATCGAAGCGAAACCGTTCTCAATCGGCTTTCGCATCGAGCATCCGCAGGGCCTCATCGACCGCGCGCGCTTCGGCCCGGGCGCCGGGCACCCGATTCTCGGCGCGGCGGATTACAAGCTCGTGCATCACGCGAGCAATGGTCGCTCGGTCTACAGTTTTTGCATGTGCCCCGGCGGCACGGTGGTCGCGGCGACGTCAGAGGATGGCCGCGTGGTCACCAATGGCATGAGCCAATACTCGCGCAACGAACGCAACGCCAACGCGGGCATCGTCGTCGGCGTCACGCCGGAAGACTATCCCGGCCACCCGCTCGCTGGCATCGCGTTTCAGCAGCAATGGGAAAGCCGCGCGTATGAACTCGGCGGTCGCACGTACGACGCGCCGGTGCAACTCGTCGGTGACTTCGTTGCGGGTCGCGCGAGCACCGCGCTCGGCAGCGTTGAGCCGAGCTATAAGCCGGGAGTGAAACTCACGGACCTAGCCACAGCGCTGCCGGATTACGCCGTCGTCGCGATGCGCGAAGCGCTGCCCGAGTTCGACAAAATCATCCCCGGATTTTTCATGGAAGACGCGGTGCTCACCGCGGTGGAGACGCGCACCAGTTCACCGATTCGCATCAAGCGCCGTGGTGACGACCTGCAAAGCCTCAACGTGCGCGGCCTGTTCCCCGCAGGCGAAGGCGCAGGCTACGCAGGCGGCATCATGTCAGCAGGCATCGACGGCATTCGCGTGGCGGAAGCGTTGGCGTTAAGTATCGTCAACGGCGCGTAGCCTCTCGTCCTTGTGGGAGCGGGCTTGCCCGCGATTAGCGGTGGCACTGAAAGGGTAGGCGACGACTTGGCGTCGCTCGGTGCAACGGGGAAGCGCGGCCGAGTCCGCGCCTACAAATTGCTTAAACGAACAGTGTTGGGTGGGCACCCTGTGCCCACCACCACGTTCGCTACTTAGCCAACGTACGTCACCCGATAAAACCCATCCGCAGGGGCCGACATCACAGCTTGCTTTTGCAAGCTCGCGGAGCCGGTTGCCGATTGAATCATCGCGATTTGGCTGAGCGATTCTGGGAAGATTTCGACGCGCGCGCTGCGGCCCGTTGCGGGGTTGTGCATAAGCGCCACGCCGAGCACGCTCGCGTAGGGTGCTGCCGCTTCGTTGCACACACTAGGGGAATCCGAATGCAGGCGCAACGCGTGCTCAATGCCTTCGCGCAGCGGGTCAATCGACGGACCGGCCGCGTCGAGATACGACACCGTCAACGGCGCTTCGCCTTCGCCAATCGCAGCAGCCACATCAAGCCCAATGCGCGTACCCAACGCATGCAACAAATCGGCATCCACCGCGCCCGACGCTGCGGCAGCGCCCGAAAACGCTTGCGCACCGCCGACAACACCGAGCGCGCCCACGAGCGCGCAAGTCTTTGCGGAGCCAGCCATAAATTGGCGACGTGATTCTTGAAACATCGTAACTCTCCAAAAAAGAAAAGCGCGTTGAAGTGAATTCCTCAAGCGGCGGGGAGCTAACGCGGGGTGGACGAATCGGGTTGACGCACTTTGGTCCGTTCGTGGTGAGCCCGTCGAACCATGAACGCGGCGGACATATGTCGATAGTGGTCACCTAGCCAATTTGTAGGCGCGGACTGGGCCGCGCTTCCCCGACGCACGGAGCGACGCCAAGTCGTCGCCTACCCTTTGAGCGAACGGTAATGCGGCTTGTCTCCGTCCGATCTACCGCTCAAGCGTCGGCTACCAGCCAATGCTCCAAGCGCATAACCTCACGGAGGCCACATCGCTCCGCCAACGCAATCGAAGGCGCATTCGTAGCGTCGACCACATACCGCACCGCAAGCCCGCGCGCAGCCAAATCAGCCAACGCCGCGCGCACCAACGCGCTCGCGTGGCCGCAACGCCGCGCGGCGGGCGAAACATACAACGACCCAATTTCGTATAGCGAAGGCGAGTTAGGAAAACTAAGCGCCACCGCAACTGCACGATCGCCATCGAAGCTCACAAGGCAACGCCCATTGCCGTCCGCGAACATCGTCTGCAATTCGCTCGCGCTATACACATTGTGCGCATCGAGCAAGGGCTGCGCTTCGTCCGTTATCGTTGTCGTCGCGCGAATCTGATGCGACGCATTCGTGCTGACCGCCGTAGGCGATTGCACCGCAGCGTCGCCCGCGACCGTAAACGTACACAGCGCCCGCTCGTAGTTGAAGCGTGCCGCCGGAGTGGCCACACGCAAGGCATCCAGCAACCTCGTCTCAATCGTCTTCACGACGAACGTACGCCCACGCGCCTCATCCAAAATCGCGCGAGCGCACACCTCCAACATCGCAGGAGTGGGGGCTTCAGCGAGCGCCGGATAAAACACCACGTCGGCCGTCGGATACTTCGCGCTGTCATACTGACTCGCGTCCCGCCTCGACCAAAGCAAATACGCCGCGTCATCCGCAACGCGCAAAGGCGCCGAGCGCAACTGCGAACCAAACAACCCCAACACCTTTAACGGCGTGATGTGATGAAGTTCGTTTTGGCGGAGGAAGGATTCGACTGTGTGCTGAGGCGCGTACATCAGCAAATATTACCGGCACGACCGCGTTCTCTCCGAATCGTAGGGCGGATGCCGAAAGGCGATCCGCCGGTCGCCAATGTCGTTTCGTCGCAATCGTCACGAGATCAGATCATGCGCCGATCGCCACCGATGCGTACGTACAATCTGACGCATGCGAACGACGGCGCCTCATATCCTCTCGGCGGCATGGCGTGCCAGCCTTTATCGCCCACACGAAAAATGAATATGAAATCCGCATCATCTCGTTCCGCAAAGCCACGCGCCGCGAAACCGATCTCTACTACCGTGAAATCGCGCTCTAAAACTGACTGGGCGCGATTGAATGACGCGTCGGACGCGGCGAAGCCGACCGACGAACATCCCGATAGCGCCGTGCGCCGCATCGTCCGTGGCGTTGTGCGCCGTGGCTTGCAGCCGGCCGCCACCAAGACTGCAATCTCACTGCGGGTTGATCAAGACGTTCTCGAATGGTTCAAAGCGCAAGGCGATGGCTATCAGACGCGAATCAATTCTGTGTTGAGGGCGTTTCGGGATGCGTCTGTGTGATTTCCAGCATCTAAGTTGTGCACCCCGTACCCGCGATCCATGTGCGTAGGAGAAAGGTACGTTAGCAACGGTCCATGCGCACACGGTTGCCCACTTACCGGGTTAAGGGCGGCGCATTTCGTAAGCTAGAGTGCGGCAGACACCGTCGAGCCCGGGAAACAGCGACGCATGCGTGATTCCCATGTGAGCTAGGTCGTCAAGCGCATCGTCTGCACACGTAATAGGAATATCGACCGCTTGCAAGGCGGACATATCCACTGAAAGAACGTATGACTCAAGATCAACGACATTGGAGACAAGAAACAGCCCACGTTGAGCATAAATTCTGTCGTTCAGGTAGGGTGACACCCTAAACGGCACAACGTAAGGCACGACAAAGTCCAAGGTAACGTTAGGTGTGTTCCATCTCGACAAAAAGGCGCTAGCCAGTGAGTAGATCCGCACGTGTGTCGCGCCCGAACTCTTATTCGCTATGGCGTCGGTGAAAGCGAAAAATGCAGCAACATACGGCGATTCTGTCCAATCGAGTAGCGGTGTGGGCAGGCCGTGATGTTGGGCCAATCCCATAAGCATTGCCATATCGCGCGCGTCTTGAAGATTGATCCGAGTGCGCAACACGGCTTCGGCGTGACTATGGAAGCGCGGTACGACGTCGGCAATGAACCTCTCTATGCGAGCGCGTTCAGTTCGATGAAATGAGCTCTTGAGCTTGAACTGGCTCTGACCATGACCTCTGTAGACATGGCCTGATCCGCGCAACTTATCTGCCCATTTCTTCAGGTCTTGCCAAGTGTTGCAGGGCGTGGCATTGACGCGCAAATTCATTGGTGCATCGATAGTAATAGGCGCCGACTTGCCAGACTCGTGCAACAACTCACCCACATATCCAGCGCCTGTTCGCCTTAGGCGCACGCTGTACCCGGCTAGACGTTTCCTAGTTGCCTCATCAAACTGTGCTATTTGGATGGAGCCAATTTGGCTCGGGGTAAACCACTGTTTCGGACGGAGTGTAGCGTCGTCCAGACTGGCGTCTACGAATTCCAGCAGCACTGCCTCAGTAATTTCTCGCGTCCAGTAGTGAACCATCACCTCGTTGGGGACATCCCGATCGACACACAACATCAATTCACAATCTTGTTCGTCGATTGTGGAGCGCCCGAAATATTGCGATTCAGCGAAGAAATTGCCCACGATTGTCGAAGCGTTTTTAAGCAAGATGCTGGCGCGGTTGATCCACCTAGCCTACCTAATCCATCTTCCGCAACTGCGGAAACAAAATCACGTCACGAATCGTCGGCGAGTTGGTGAAGAGCATGACGAGGCGATCAATGCCGATGCCTTCGCCTGCTGTGGGTGGCAGGCCGTATTCGAGGGCTTTGATGTAGTCGGCGTCGTAGAACATGGCTTCTTCGTCGCCTGCGTCTTTGGCGGCGACTTGCGCCTGGAAGCGTGCGGCTTGGTCTTCGGGGTCGTTCAGTTCGCTAAAGCCGTTGCAGATTTCGCGGCCGGTGATGAAGAGCTCGAAGCGGTCGGTCACGGCTGGGTTCGCGTCGTTCGCGCGCGCGAGTGGCGAGACGTCTGTCGGGTGCGCCATGATGTAGGTCGGCTGAATGAGCTTCTCTTCGGTGTTGGCTTCGAAGAGCTTAAGCTGCAACACGCCGAGGCCGTCGGTCGGGCGCACTTCTTCGCCCGCACGCTTCACGGCGTTGCGCAGAAACTCGATGTCGTTCAACTCGGCTTCGGTGAAGTGCGGGTTGTACTTCTTAATCGCCTGCGCCATCGTCAGGCGATCAAACGGTTTGCCGAGGTCGATTTCGAGCTCGCCGAACTTAATCGTCGTCGTGCCGAGCACCGCTTGAGCGCATTCACGGAACAGCGTTTCGGTTAGGTCCATCAGGTAGTTGTAGTCCTGATACGCCTCGTAAAACTCGAGCATCGTGAACTCGGGGTTGTGCCGCGTGCTGGTGCCTTCGTTTCGATAGTTGCGGTTGATCTCGAAGACTTTTTCAAAGCCGCCGACGGTGAGGCGCTTCAAATAAAGTTCGGGCGCGATGCGCATGTACATCTGCTGGTCGAGCGCGTTGTAGTGCGTGACGAACGGGCGCGCCGCTGCACCGCCGGGGATCGGGTGCATCATTGGCGTTTCGACTTCGAGGTAGCCGCGCTGCACGTAAAAGTTGCGGATGAACGCGATCATCTTCGAGCGAATTTCGAAGGTGCGTCGCGTCTCGGGGCTGACGATCAGGTCAACGTAGCGTTGACGATATTTCTGCTCTTGATCGGTGAGGCCGTGAAATTTTTCAGGCAGCGGACGCAGCGATTTGGTGAGCATGCGAAGCTTTTGCACTTTGATCGAAAGCTCGCCCTTTTGCGTTTTGAAGACGGTGCCAGTCGCGCCCAGAATGTCGCCCATGTCCCAATGCTTGAACGCGTCATGCGTTTCAGTTCCGACACCTGCGTCGTTGATGTAGAGCTGGATGCGGCCCGACATGTCTTGCACCGTGGCGAACGATGCGCCACCCATGACCCGTTTCAACATCATGCGTCCCGCGACGGTTACCGTGACGTTCGCCGCTTCGAGTTCTTCTTTCGATTTTTCGCCGTAGGCCGCAGCCAAATCGCCCGCAAGGTGTTCGCGGCGGAAGTCATTCGGGAAGGCGTGGGTGCCGGCTTTTTCAGCGCTGACGCGCAGCGCGGTCAGCTTCGCGCGGCGCTCGGCGATGATGTGGTTTTCGTCTTGGGCTGGCGCCGCGGTGGTCGTGTCTGGAGTGGTCATCGTCGTTGCTTTTATTGCTCGAAAGGGGCGCGACGGGGCTGGCGCAGGGGCCGCCACGGCGCGAAACCCTTAATTTTCCGCGAAAACGGGTTTTTGCGCTCTACATTACTCATGGATATGCCGCGACTGCTTCGCAAAAGAGGCAAGGCGCGCCTCCGCGCGGCCGACATGACCTTGCGGCAGCAGCGCTGAGTAACCCGTTGTCGCATCGCTGTAGGCGCGGACTTGGCCGCGCTTGGCACCAGTGAGCGACGCCAAGTCGTCGCCTACCAAAGGCGCGATCGGGGTGGCGATGCGCGACGAGTTTCGGACAGTGTTACGTTGATTTTTCTCAGCGAGCGGGGAGCCAAATGTCACGCGGTTGCGTCTACGCCGCCAGCACCCGCGGCAATGGTTTCCCATCAAGCCACAATGTCAGCGCTTCCACCACGTCGCCGTAGAACTTCCGGAACACCGGCTCGCACACGAAGCCAAGGTGCGGCGTGTGGATGACGTTGGGTAGGCCGACGAGCGCGTGCGTCGTGGGTACGGGTTCCTCACTGAACACATCGAGCGCGGCCATTGCCGGGCGGCCTGATTTGAGCGCGGTGGCGAGCGCCGCTTCGTCGACGAGGCCCGCGCGTGAGGTGTTCACGAATATCGAATCGCGACGCATCGCAGCGAACTGCGCGGCTCCGAATAGGTTGCGCGTTGTGGGGCCGAGCACGAGGTGCGCGGTGATGATGTGCGAAGTGGCAACGAGTTCGTCGAACGATACCGATGTCGCGCCCTTAGCGGCTGCGCGTTCTTGCGTCATGTTGGGCGACCAAGTTACGACTTCCATGCCGAACGCTTTGGCGACATTCGCTACGCGTCCGCCGATTTCACCAAGTCCCGCAATGCCGATGCGCTGGCCGTGCAATACGGGAGAGAGCATGTCGTGCGGGCGCCACGTTCCATGCAGCAGCGCGTTGTGTTGGCTGACGAGACGCTTTTGTGCGGCGAGGATCAGCGCCCACGTCATTTCAGTCGTCGCGTCCTTGTTCGGCCCCCAGCCGGTGTGCAGCACCGGTATTCCGCGCGCAGCTAGCGCCTTGGTGTCCAGCGCGCCGTTGCGCGTGCCGGTGAAGTGCACGAGCTTGAGGTTGGGGAGCTTTTCGATGAGATCAGCGAGAAACGGCGTACGGTCGCGCATCAACACAACGGCGCTTGCAGGCAACAAGGCGTCGAGCAACGCTTGGCCGCGCAGCGCCTCGCGGTAAACGCGCACTTCGGCTTTGGCGTCCACCGAAGACCAGTCGGCGTAGTCTCGTGCGACGCGCTCGAAGTCGTCGAGCACGACGATGATGGGCTTACTCATAGTCGCGTCGTCCTAGTCTGCTTTGATGCCGTAGTCCTTAACGACTTTGCCCCAGATGTCCACTTGTTTTTCGATGAAAACGCGGGCCGTATCTGGCGTGCCGCCGATTACGTTGATGCCTTGCGCTTGCAGTTTCTTCACGACGTCAGGGTTTTGCATCACCGCGTTCATCGCGGCGTTCATTTTGGCGATGATCTCCGGCGGTGTCTTCGCGGGGGCGAGCACGGCCCACCATGCGGGGGCTTCGAACTGACCGTAGCCGAGTTCTGCGAGCGTTGGCACGTTTGGCAACTCGGGACTACGCTTGGCCGTGGTCACCGCGAGCGCACGCACTCGGCCACTATCAATGTGTGGCTTAACGACGAACACGGAGCCGACCACCATCGGAACGTGACCACCGATGGCGTCTTGCATCATCGGGCCGCCGCCTTTGTACGGGACGTGTTGCCATGCGAGGTTGTTGCTCTTGCCCAAAAGGGTCATCGCGAGATGCGCGAGGCTGCCGTTGCCGATAGAGCCGTAACTGACCGATTTGTTTGCCTTGAGCGCGGTAACAACATCGCCGAACGATTTGTATTCGGAGGTTGCGGGCGTTGCGATTGTCATGGCAGCGGTGCCGATCAACGAGATCGCAGCCAAGTCTTTCTTGACGTCGTACGGCAAACCTGGAATGAGCGCCGGGTTCACCGCGTGCGAATCAAAAACCACAGCAAACGTGTAGCCGTCTGCCGGCGATTGTGCGACAAATCCCGCACCAATCGAGCCCGAGGCACCGCCCTTGTTTTCGACGATGACGGTTTGATTCAGCTGCGCTTGCAACGGCTGCGACAAGATGCGCGCGACTTGATCCACAGAGCCGCCGGGTGGAAACACGGCGACGAGTTTGATCGGTTGTTTCGTCGGCCAGGCCTGCGCAAAGCAAGACGCGGCGGCGAGACCAACGAGGGACGCGAGAATTCGGCGCTTCATAGCTAACAATCCTGTGACACAAAAAGGTGGCGAATTATCGGTGACATACGCTGTCGCCGCGCCCGGACGGTTCAGTCGTGGAGCGTCGTGCGTGGTTACGCGTTGAGGCGCGCGCGAAGTAGGCGAATGCCGCTGTCTGGTGTCGTCAACACAGGTAGCCCCGTTGCGGCTGCGACCGCGTTCGCGGCGCGTGCCATGCTGAACTGTGCCAATGCGATCACTCGTGCGCCCTGCGTTGCAAGCTGTTTGCTCGCGGCAACCACGAGCGCGTCGTGATGTGCCATATCGCCGCGATTGAGCGCGTCCATCGCGTCGGCGACCAGTGCGGTGCGCAGGTCAGTTCCGACCGGGAATTCTGGCGGCATTGACACCAACGTTGGCGCGAAGGAGGCGATCAGACCGATGGAGCCACCGTGTGCAACCGCTTCGGCAATCATGGCTTCGTTAGGCTTGAGCACTGGAATGTTTTGATGTTTAATCGCGACGCGCTCAATGCTGGGGCCGAAGGCGGAGCAGGTGAAGAGGATTCCGTCCGCGCCAGTGTTCACCGCGTAACCGGCGATAGTTTCGAAGCGTGCGTGCATGGCGTCGTCGAGAACGCCGCCACTTCGCGCAAGGTCTGCGGAGAGGCTGTCGTCAAGGATGTTGACGCGCACTGCTTCTGGCCAATCGCGAGCGAACGCGCTGTTGATCGGCTCGATAGAGTGCTGTAGCGCATGGATAAGCGCGATTCTTTTCATGGTAGCCAGACTCGTGAAAATTAGACGATCACAGGACGGTCTGTTTGCTCGTTGTGCCCCATCTCGGCGGAAAAGTGCTCGCGCAGCAAGTCGCCAATCGCCGTTACGCCACCACTTAATCCACGCTCAAACTCGTGCTGTGCAAATTGGGATTCCATGTCATGACAAATGGCGTCCCACTGCGCCTGCGCAACGCAGCGACTAATGCCACGATCGGCAACAATTTCAACGCGTCGCTCGGCGAATAGTAGGTAGATCAATACGCCGTTATTGTGTTCTGTGTCCCAGACTCGCAACTGAGAAAACCAGTCGAGTGCGCGGGTTCGGGCTTTTGCGTGTCTAACATGCAGCAACGGCCACGTCGCTTCTATGACGAGCCGAATTTGTCCGCTGGTGCCACGCTCCGCCATGCCGATCAATTTCTCGAGTCGATCCATGCTCGCCTCCGGCAGCGCACTGCGTACGGTTCGCTTGGAGGTGAGTGCATGGGCGAGAGTTCGATTTTTCATTCGCTGTCTCCCCAGCCGCCTGACGCGCCACCACCGCCGAAACTGCCGCCGCCGCCGGAGAATCCACCGCTATCGCCACCGCCACCAGACGACCATCCGCCGCCTCCTGATGTCCAGCCACCGCCTCCCCAACCGCTCGAATTCGTGTGCACGCGACGTCCGCCCAAAGGCGCGCTACGCAACGACCCAAACAAGCCTTTGAGAATGCTTGCTCCGACGAATCCAGCGAATGCGGCGATGCCCGCTGCGGGTAATGAATTCGTAAAGAAGAACGCTCCGCCGCCAGCGATCAAACCGACGAGCAGTGCCGGCAGGATGAACGAGAGTACGGCCACCACACCAAGAAGCACCGGTGCGAGACCGAGTAGCGATTCAGCCGCCGCATCTGCTGCGCTTGGGTTGTGACTTTGCGTCCACTGTCCTTTGTCGTCGACGGTTGTGCTTGCCGCTTTGTTTTCTTTGGAAACCGCGAGCTGAATTTTGTCGATTCCAGCATCAAGGCCTTGTGCAAATTGGCCTTGCTTAAAAAACGGCGTGATAGTTTCGCGAATGATGCGTTTGGCTTCAACGTCGGGCAGCGCGCCCTCCCAGCCGTAGCCCACTTCGATGCGCAATTTTTTCTCTTTCATCGCGACAATCAGAATCGCGCCGGTGTCCTTGCCCTTTTTGCCAATCTTCCATGCTTCACCTACGCGAATGCCATACTGGTCAATGGTCTCGGGTTCGGCAGTCTTGACGACGAGCAATGCGAGCTGCCCCCCCGTCGCTTGCTCGAAGGCTTGCAGCTTTGCATCTAAAGATTGCTTTGCCGACACGCCGAGCGTGCCGGCCGCATCGGTAACACGCGAAACGAGCGGAGGAATCGGAGCCAGGTCTTGCGCTAACGCAGTTGCCGATAGCAGCGCTGCCACCACGAGCCCCACCGCTCTGTGAGTGGCGTCCCGCAATGTCAAAGAAGTGAACCAACTCATGGGCAAACCGAACTTAGGTTGTGGGACGAGTGCGCGTGCAAGTAATCAAGGGCGGCCAATTCGCGCCTCACGCTCGGCAGGATGCGCCCAATGCAGGGCGCCTTCGGTGCGATGATCAGGACGGGAAGTGCCCGCCCTAATCGTGCCTACTGCGGTTTAGGTGCTGCGGCCGGTTTGTTGAAATCAACCTTCGGAGCGGATTTGATTTCGGCTTCGTTTTCTACCGTGAACTGTGGTTTTTCTTTGAAGCCAAAGACCATCGCGATCAAATTGGTCGGGAACGAAACGACCGTGTTGTTGTAGCCCTGAATCGATTTGATATAGCGATTGCGCGCGACGGTAATGCGATTTTCCGTACCTTCGAGCTGCGCTGTCAGGTCACGGAACAGCGCATCACTTTTCAGGTTTGGATAATTTTCGGAAACAGCGAGCAAGCGACTCAATGCGCCCTGTAACTGGTTTTGCGCTGCGATGAATTTTTTGAATGCCTCGGGGTCGTTCACAAGCTCAGGCGTGGCTTGAATGCCTGTGGCTTTGGCGCGCGCTTCAACGACCTTGGTCAAGGTGTCCTGTTCTTGAGCCGCGTAGCCTTTAACCGTGCTGACGAGATTGGGAATCAAATCAGAACGGCGCTGATACTGATTGAGCACCTCCGCCCATGCCGCTTTGATCGTTTGATCGCCTTGCGCCATGTCGTTGTAGCCGCAGCCAGAGAGCCCGAGCGCAGCGGTGAAAGCGGCAATTGCCAGAAAAATTCGTTTCATAGTGTGTTTCCTCCGCTGGCGCCCTCAGCGTTAGTGGGTGAGCGCATGAATTACGATGGCTGCAATATGCCCCCGCTGCAATGAGAATTCAAGAGACGATTGCCCTGAAACCGTATTGCAGTGGTAGCACAGTGCCGTCACGGCACCATTGAGCGAGCTTTTATCAGGTCTTCCCATGCTTTCGCCTTTTCTAGCGGGCTTCGCAACAGGTATGACGGATGGTAGGTGACGACCACCGGCACGCCCTCGTAGGCACCGCCAACGGCACGCATCGCGCCGACAGTATCTTCACGATTCAGCAAAGTCTGAGCGGCGAACTTGCCAGCGGCCAGCAGCAATTTAGGTTCGGCGAGGGCGATTTGCCGTTTGAGATACGGTGCGCACGCAGCGATTTCCGCCGGTTCAGGGTTGCGATTGCCGGGAGGACGACACTTGATGACGTTTGCGATATACACGCCAGCGCCCCGCTTCTTATTGACAGCAGCAAGCATCGCGTCCAGAAGTTGTCCAGCCTTACCAACGAACGGTTCGCCGAGCTTGTCTTCGTTTTCGCCCGGCGCTTCTCCGATCACCATCCACGAAGGCGAAAGGTCTCCGACGCCGGGAACAGTGTGAGTTCGTGTTTTGCACAGCGCGCATGCCGTGCAACTCGCAATGCTTTCGCGCAAATCGGTCCATGACATTTTCGCTATGGCGGCGCTGCGTTCCTCCGCACTTGGCGCGATGGAAACGACTTGCGCTGCAGTGGGGCGCGACTGCGGTGTAACTGCGTCGATCTGCGGGGATGCAGTAGCGTGCACCGCGGGATTGTCGGCCACGTTCGCGGCATTAGCGCGCGAGCGCCACACCGGCGTGAGCCCGATTTCGCGCAGGATTACGTCACGTGTGGTCATGGTGAAAGTATTCCCTGCATGAGGATCGCGTCTTCTCGTTCTGTGCCGTGAGCCCCACTGGGGTAATAGCGTTTGCGGCGGCCGCTTTGCGTGAGTCCGCGCGACGCGTAAAACGATTGCGCCCCGGCATTACTCTCACGCACTTCTAGATGCAATACGCGTGCACCGTTCACATACAGTCGTTCACTCATTTCGTTCCATAGTAGCGCCGCCACACCCTGCCGCCGCGACTCAGGCGACACCGCGATGAGCAGCAACTCGGCTTCGTCGAGCAACAGTCGCGCGATCGCGAAACCGCACACGCTAGATTTATCGCGCGCGGCGAGACACAAATAGCCCGAGGTCAGTGCGTCATGAAAATTGCGCTCGGTCCACGGGTGAGAATTGCTACGTCGTTCGATGTCTAGCACGCTCGGCAAATCTTCGGTGCTGAGAAGTTCGATGGTTGCGCAGGAGAAGCTTAGATGACGCATGGCGCTATTGCACTTTGGCTGCCGCTCGTTCGGCTTCTGTTTGAGCGACGTTGTTGCGTACGTAGAGCGGTTCTGCATCAGACGCACGCGTGATCTCCCTCCGCGCCAATTTCCTCGCGGCCACGTGCGCAACGCCTAGCGCCCAATTGGATTGCGCGTGCTCCGTTTGCTCGCGTGAGGCTGCGTGTAGCGCATTCGCGACGAGATGCGCACCTGAGCCGAGCACCATCATGTCGTTGGGAACTGCTAACAGCGCTGCCGAACAGACCGAGGTTTGCGTTAATCGATCGAGCGCGCCGGTATCGCCGCGAGTAAAGGACGCCACATAAATTTCTTGCATACGCGCATCAATCGCGATGGTGACGCGCGACAGCGCCGACGCTTCGGCCAACGCTTCGAGCGAATCCACCCTAATCAGCGGTTTTTGCCAAGCGTAAGCCAGCGCTTGTGCCGTCGCACAGGCGGTGCGCACGCCAGAGAACGAGCCGGGGCCCGCACCAAACGCAATTGCGTCAACCTCTTCTCCTCGTAGCCGCGCCTGCGTCAGTACGCGCTGCACGGCGGGCAACATCCAGCTTGAGACCTTAATATCGTTTCGGGCAACCTCGCCAAACGCCTGGTCGGACGTGTCGCCCACGCGCACAAGCGCGATGGCTCCAACGTGGGACGACGATTCGATGGCAAGGATCAAAGGCATAACCACTAATTTTAGGTGTCCGTTGCCCCATAAAATGGCGAACTCGTCGTGTCGCGTAATTTTTCGCGGCTCGCCACACTCTTTCTGAAGCCCCCCATGCCCGACTTGCTGACGTTGACCATTGAATCCATCGACCACGAAGGTCAGGGCATCGCCCGTAACGATGGCAAAACAGTGTTTGTGGAGGGCGGTTTGACCGGTGAAACCGTTGAAGTGCGGATCACACGGAGCAAGCCGACTTACGACAAAGGCGTGGTTGAGCGTGTAGTTAAAGAGAGCGCGCAACGCGTGACGCCCGCCTGTCCACACTTTGGCGTGTGTGGCGGGTGCAGCATGCAGCACTTGGACGCCCGTGCGCAGCTAGCGGCGAAGCAGCGTGTGCTGGAGGACAACCTGCAGCACATCGGTAACGTGAAAGCCGACAACATTTTTCCGCCGATCGAGGGGCCACATTGGGGCTACCGCCACCGTGCGCGCTTGTCGGTGCGTCATGTAGTGAAAAAAGGCGCAGTGCTGGTGGGCTTTCACGAAAAGAAATCGAGTTTTGTTGCCGACATGCGCGAATGTCGCGTGTTGCCGCCACATGTGTCGGCTCTGTTGGTGCCGCTGCGTGAGCTGATTGCAGGCTTGGCGATTCGTGATCGCGCGCCGCAGATTGAGTATGCGGAGGGTGACGGCACGCCGAAGTTGGTTCTGCGTCATCTGGAGCCCGTGCCGGACGGCGACATGGCCGCGCTACGCGCCTTCGCGGCCGCTCACAACGTGCAGTGGTATCTGCAATCGAAAGGCCCGGAGACCGCGATTCCATTGCCCGGCGAGGAACATACGCTGGGCTACGCGCTCAGTGAATTTGGTCTGCGCTACAGTTTTCAGCCGACCGAATTTACGCAGGTGAACCCGCACATCAACGCGATGCTGCTGCGCCGCGCCATGCGGCTCTTGGAGCTCAAACCCACTGATCGCGTCGGAGATCTGTTTTGCGGCCTAGGCAACTTCACGTTGCCCATCGCGCAACAAGCGGCGTTCACCTACGGCATCGAGGGCTCGGCGGGGCTTATCAAGCGCGCTCGTGACAACGCGCTTAGCAATGGCCTTGCCGGCAAAACGGATTTCGCCGTGGCGAATTTGTTTGAGATCGCTGACGACTGGTTTGACGGCTTGCCGCAGCTCAACAAATTGCTGATCGACCCGCCGCGGGATGGTGCGCTGGCAGTAGTCAATGCGCTCCCACACGCCGATACTGGCCGGCTCGAACGAATCGTTTATGTGAGCTGTAGCCCGGCAACCTTGGCCCGCGACGCCGCGATATTGACGCATTTGAAGGGTTATCGCCTGCGCGGGGCAGGGGTGGCAAACATGTTTCCGCACACGGCGCACGTGGAGTCGATTGCGTTGTTTACGACCTAAATCGGATGCGTCGCGGCGTTCTTTTGCTACGAAATTCGCGAATTTCTGGCATCAAAGAAAGCTTGTAACTCATTGATTTATAAGGATTTTCATGA
>Ga0209097_10000408_pt1 | contig 44213 bp, 42 predicted proteins | sample AD_UKC052_MetaG_FD_184419 | JGI IMG/M metagenome (GOLD analysis project Ga0209097, IMG submission 184419) | Active sludge microbial communities of municipal wastewater-treating anaerobic digesters from USA - AD_UKC052_MetaG (SPAdes) (version 2) | ecosystem: Engineered > Bioreactor > Anaerobic >... | reverse complement strand
CCTTACCGGCAAAAATTTAGCCGGGAATCCCGAAGTGTCGGGAGTGAACAAAAGGAAGGACGGGAAGGATTTCCCGCTTCGCGGTTAATATTGGCCACTAAAAAACACGAATAAACACGAAGGAATACAAAACCAAATCCGTGGCAATCTCCCGCATAAGGCGGGACAGGCGTGTCATCCGTGGCCTGCCTTTCTGTATTTCTTTCGTGCTCTTTTGTGCTCATTCGTGGCAACAAAAAAGCCTCGCAGAGGCTTCCTTCCCGTTCTTACCGCCTTACCGGCAAAAAATTAGCCGGGAAGAAAAGAAGGACGGGAAGGATTTCCCGCTTCGCGGATAATATTGGCCACTAAAAAACACGAATAGACACGAAGGAATACAAAACCAAATCCGTTGCAATCTCCCGCATAAGGCTGGACAGGCGTGTCTTTTTGTGTTAATTCGTGGCCACCCCAAAGCCGCAGAGCAGCTTTAAAAGTAATTCACAAATCCAAAGTGGATCTTTGACTGGCGCAGGTTAAACTCCGCATCGTTGCGTTTCCCTACTGCCCAGGCCAGGTTGAAGATACCGGCCTTCGTTTCAAATGCGAGTCCCAGCCCCGTACCGAGGTAGGTATATGTCTGACCGGCATTCAATGCATTATTCCTGCCCCATCCGCCATCCGCCAGTACATAAAAAAAAGAATTCTGCCCAACCAGGTACCGGTACTCAGCCGTGGCAATAGCAAACTGGGAGAGATACTGACTCTCTTCATCAAAGCCTCGCAACAAGCGATAACCTCCCAATTGAAACAATTCATTCCGGAAGATCGAACCACTCTCAAACAAACCGGCATTAATCGCGGTCTTTACCGTACTGCGCTTATTACCCAATGGGAAGTATCTGGCAGCGGTCAGCCGCAACCGGAACTGATAGGTTTTCAGTTTTACCGTATCATACAAAGTCCCGAAGTCAAACAACGGATCAGCAGGGTCTTTATATTCAAGCACACTGTTATTCTTTTTCAGCGTCTTCGTACCCACGGAACCGATTATCCTGAGTTCATTGCCTTTCCGGGGATTCAACCGGTAATCTGTATTATTCAATTCGTAATCGATACCCACATTAAAAGAACTGACATCGCCCAGGTCCGGCAGGCGGCGGTAGGTGACCACATACGATGAATCTATCCCCCCTTCACTGACGATGGTCTGGAAACGCTGGATAAACAATTTTCCCGATTGATTTTTATTAAGCACATACTGGGCACCCAACTGCAGATTTACATTCACAAAACTGCTGTCCTTCCGGAACATATCAAACGCAAAATCCAGTCCGACCGCGGACTGAAATAAATAGGGATGCTGGTATATGATATTCAGCCGCGGTGACTTCACCTGTAACTGCTGCCAGTTGAGCCCGATGGTTTCCCCGGCTCCCAGTGAATTGCGCAACAGGATATTGGCTTCTCCCGTGAGCAATAGTTTTTTGGACGACAACTGATCATTATTCGGCAAAAATCCGATCAGGGCATTGACCTGGCTGCTTTTCTTTTGCTTCAGATAGAGGTTCACCACGGAACCTGTGCCCAGGAGGGTGATATCAAAGGGCTTTTCTTCTTCCACATAGGCCAGCTCGCGGATCTTCTGATTGATGCGCATCAGCTTTTCCCGTTCATACCGGCTGCCATTGGGAATAGCAAGATAGCGTTGCAGATAAGCAGAAGTAATTTTCGCATTTCCATATACCCGGATGCTGTCAATTTTATACAGGGGCCCTTTATCCACTTTTAATATCCCGCTGACTTTATCCTGATCCATTTGCAGGCTGTCCAGGAATATCTTCGCAAAGGGATATCCATGGTTTTCCAGGTAGTCCATGAATTTTTCCTGCCAGTTCCGTACTTGTACAAAATCCATTGGCTTGTCCGCAAAATTCCGGTCCCGCCATCCCACCGCCTCCAGCAATCCGGGTTCTACCAGCCGGGTATCGAGCCGGGCCCATTGGTAACGTTGTCCCAGGAAAAGTACAATTGCTGCATACGTACTGTCAAACCGGATACTATCGAGCGAAGCTGTTACAAACCCTCTCGCCTGTAAACGGGCCGGAAGCTGGGCCAGGTAGTTGGAACAATCAATACGGGTTGAGAATGTTTGTTGAACCAGGGAAGTGTCTGCCATAAGAGCCGAAAGGGAATCTGCATAACGGACCCGCAGGGTATATTTCTCCTGACCCTGGGTACAAATAGCTGTAAGCAAGGCCAGCAGTACCGATATTTGCAGTCTGTATTTTCTCATGCGGCTTTTCAGCGGATTTCCGGTTGATAGGTCAGCTAAATTATTCAATTAAAAACAAACGGGTGGCAGGCATTTACATTCATATCCCATTTTGTAAAAGTGCCTGTCACTACTGCAACTTCCATTTCAGCACTTCCCTGCATTATAAGAACGAATTACTGGCTGCTTTATTGAAAGAGAGCAGGCTGCAGCAATCCTTTCCCGGCATGGAGTCAGTCAGCAGCCTTTATTTTGGGGGTGGCACCCCGAGCCTGCTTGAAAATGAAGAAGTGAATCAACTGATCGTTGAAATACGCACTCATTATAATCTTTTGCCCGATGCCGAAATTACGCTCGAAGCCAATCCGGATGACCTGACAGAACAAAAGTTGCAGGCCTGGAAATCCGCCGGGATCAACCGGCTAAGTATCGGCGTGCAGAGTTTCTTTGAAGAAGACCTGCGCTGGATGAACCGGGCCCATACTTCATCGCAGGCAACAGAAGGGCTGGAACTGGCGCTTCGCTATTTTGACAATATCACCATTGACCTGATTTATGGCACACCGGGACTCACTGACGAAAAATGGCAACAGAATGTGGCGAAAGCCATAGCCCTGGGTATTCCGCATTTGTCCTGTTATGCATTGACGGTGGAACCCAAAACACCACTGGACAAACTGATCCGTAACGAACAATACGAAAATGTGGATCCGGATCAGCAATCGTCACAGTTCTTACAACTGATGCACTGGCTGGAAGAAGCCGGTTATGAACATTATGAGATTTCTAATTTTGCGGTTCCCGGCAAGCGCAGCCGGCATAACTCTTCATACTGGAAGCAGCAGCCCTACCTCGGACTCGGACCATCTGCCCATTCTTTTTATGGCAATGAACGGCAATGGAATATTGCCAATAATAACACCTATATCAAGGCCTTGCAGGAAGACTGTATTCCTTTTGAAAAAGAAATACTGACCCCGGCCCAGCAGGCAAATGAATATATCATGACTTCCTTACGTACAATGGAAGGACTACACCTGCAACGGATGAATGAAGCGCAACAAAAACAACTGGAAAAGGGTGCTGCAAAGTATCTAAATAGCGGACTCCTGCTATTCCGGGAGGATCATCTGATACTGACCAGAGAAGGCAAACTACTGGCTGACGGAATCGCCGCTGATCTTTTCTTTTAAGCCTTACTGATCCAGCTGACCAGTATATTCAGAAAACAACCCAACGCTACTAATGAGGTGAGGATAAATGTAAACCAGCGGATCGGATATGCCTTCACCGCTCCGGATTTGCGGCTTTCATTCCACTTGTTTAAATCAAGGAAATTCATCACCAGCAATACCAGCGAGGCGATAAAAAAGAGGACCTGGAAAAATGCGATCATGGCGGTGGGGATTGCAGAATAAAGATAAGAAACCAGATTCAGTTGGCAGGCGGCAGTTGGCAGTCGGCAGTCGGCAGTCGGCAGTTGGCAGTCGGCAGTTGGCAGTTGGTAGTTGGCAGCCCTCCTTCGCTAAACCTGCCTGCCGGAAGACAGGGCTTCTGAGGATAAATCGGCAGTTGTCAGACGAGGACTTCTTCGATGTTTTTGAAACCTTCCGCTGCTTTTACCTCTTCCCAGAGAATTTTATAGATCGTTTCAGCAATGGGAATCGGGGCTTGCAGTGATTGATTGATAAGATGGATACAACGGGCAGCATTATAGCCTTCCGCCACCATATTCATTTCCAGTTCGGCGGATTTAACCGTGTAGCCCCGGCCAATCATATTCCCAAAGCGGCGGTTGCGGCTGTGTAACGAATAACAGGTTACCAGCAGGTCGCCCAGGTAAACTGATGCGGCATAATTAGGGGTCTTGCGGTGGGTCAGCGGATCCTCCCCTTCATGTTCACCTACTGTAATATGCTCCGCACCAAACTGACGAAGAAAGACCGCCATTTCATCGGCCGCATTGGCAATGTATACACTTAAAAAATTATCGCCATAATCAAGTCCATGAGCGATACCGGCCCCTAACGCGTAAATATTTTTCAATACCGCCGCATACTGTACCCCCAGGATATCATGATTCACCACCGTGTTGATATAATCTGTCCGGAAATGCTCCGCCATGCGGGCGGCAGTTGTGGTATCAATCCCGGAAAAAGTGAGATAGGATAATTTTTCTTCCGCCACTTCTTCTGCATGGCAGGGACCAAGTACCGCAAAATAATCCTCCAGTCCCAATCCGAATTCCTGCTGCATATAATAGTTGAGCAGGATATTTTTCTCCGGCAGCAAGCCTTTGATCGCTGATATTACTTTCTTCCCCTTCCAGTCTTCTGTGGCAAGTCCGGCCAGGCTCGAAGCCGCATAGGCCGAAGGAATGGCAATCACCAGCACATCTGAATTGCGCACTACTTCCCGTACATCAGTGGAAAGATGCAGCAAGCTGGTATCAAACCGGGCGGAGCTGAGGTAATGGGGATTATGGCTTTTTTTCATAAAAAAAGCGATCGTCTCCGCATTGCGGACCCACCAGTTAACCGGCTGCTTTTTATCCGTGATGATTTTGGCAAGAGCGGTGGCCCAGCTTCCGCTTCCGATTACTCCAAACCGCATACACTATTTTTTATCAAACAGTTTATCCTTCGGCACCACCGTTACTTTCATGCCATCTTTCAGGTCCTTACTGACGGCAGCATACGGGGCGGTGATCAGTTCCTCCCCTTCTTTTAATCCACTCAGGATTTCGATATAACTGATATCCTGCACACCGGTCTTCACTACTCTTTTTTGTACGATCCCGTCCGGGAGCAAAACAAAAGCCACTTCCTCCAGTTCATCACTTTCCACCACTATACCATTCTGATTCTGGGCTTCATTCTCATCCTTACTGGCTTCATTTTCCTTTTTCTTATCCGCCATACTCTGGTCGCTTCCTTTTACCCGCGCACTTACCGCGGCAATCGGCACAGCCAGCACATTCTCCACACGGCGGGTTTTAATATCAGCACTTGCATTCATACCCGGACGGAAAGGGAAAGTCCGGCTACTGAGATCTTTATATGAATCCTTGTCCAGGCGGATCCTGACTTCATAATTGGTTACATCATTGGAAGATGTCAGCGAGCCGGCCTTGGTGCTGCTGGCAATCTTGGTTACCACCCCTTTGAATTTGCGGTTATTGTACGCATCCACTTCCACATCCGCAGAATCCCCGATATTGATTTTCACAATATCATTTTCGCCCACATCCACCCGTACTTCCAGTACCGACATGTCGGCCACCGTCATCATTTCCGTACCCACATTAAAACTGTTACCGGCCACCCGTTCGCCTTTTTTGATCTTTAACGAAGATATTACCCCATCCATCGGAGCTACCAGGGATGTACGGCTCAGGTCTTTATTCGCTTTGCTGAGTCCAACCTGCGTGCTTTGTACACCTGCCTGCAGGCTTTTAATATTCTGCTGGGCCGCATTGAAATTGGCCTGGGCAGAACGGAGGGTGGTTTCAAACTGTTCGAGTTCGGATTTGGAAATCACTTTTTCATCAAACAGTTTCTTATTACGGTTATAGCTTTGCTGAGCCAGTTCAAGATTCGCTTTAAGTGATTCAATGGCGGCCTGGCTGTTATCCACCGTGGCAGCTGACTGATTCACCCTGGAAGCCGCTTCATCCCGTTGCAGGGCATAAATGTCAGCATAGATACGGGCAAGCAACTCCCCTTTCCGCACACTGTCACCCTCTTCCACATTCAGTTCAGTGATTTCACCGGAAATGTCCGGACTGATCTTTACTTCCACTTCCGGATATATTTTACCACTGGCATTCACGGTTTCAACAATAGTACGCTTCACCGCTTTTTCAGTTGCGACTTTAACCGTTTTGTCACCACCGCCGGCGACTTTCATAATAATGAATATCAAGGCCAGAATACCCAGTATGATTAATACCCATTTCAGTTTCTTATTCATCGTCCAAATTTTAAAGTTTTAATCCCTGCCCTTTGTAAAACTCAAGGAGTTTCATTTTAAAAACATAATCGTATTGCGAATAAAGCGCCTGAATCCTGGCCCGTTGCATATTGGTCTGGCTGGTCACCATTTCATAGGCGGAAAGCAGATTCAGTTCATACCGTTTGCTGGCAAAGGAATAGGCTTTTTCAGCGGTCTGCATCGCTTTTACATCGGCATTGTACTTCTGAAGGGCAGCAGTCGCATCATTATAGGCTTTGTAAATATCCTGCTTCAGTTGCAGATCGCCCTGTTCTTTTTGCAGTTCCTGTAATTGTAAACTGACTTTGGAACGATCCCAGGCCGTATGCGCCGCTTTGCCATTTAATATGGGAACACTGATCCCAATTCCGACACTCTGACCAAAGTTGGTATTGAATTGTTTGGTAATGCTGCCGGGTTTGAAATAACGGACTACCGTTGTACCATCACTGTAATCTGGCACTTCTACCGGATAAAAAGTGCCACCCCCGGCATCCACCCGGGCACCGGTTGGAACATACCCGTTAAAAACCTGGTTATAAACGGGCCGGCGGAAATTAATGGCATTGGTGGACAAACTGCCAAAAGCTGTAAAACTGGGATAGAGACCTGCTTTTGCCACATCCACATTCTTTTTTGCGGCCAGGATCCGCAGTTCATTAATTTTTTGCTGTGGCATAAATTTAATGGCAGAGGCATATACTGCTTCCGGCAACAAATCCGCAATCGGATCCACGGGAATCAGGTTGACCGGCGGTGTGGCTATATCGAAAGGCTGACCGGCATCGAGGTTCAGCAACGATTTCATCTGGAGTAAAAACTGAACGGCATTGGCCTGCGCGGTGATCAGAGAGGAACTGTCACGGGCGAGCTGGGCTTCCAGTTCAGCAGCATTGAGTTCAGGCAGAGAGCCTGCTTCCACCCGCTTACGGGTATTTTCGAGTTGTGAAAGGGACAGTTCAACCTGGGCCGCTGCAATATTGGCCTGCTCACGGGCGAGCAGGATTTGCAGATAAGCCACGGCCACGTTCAGGGAAATATCATTCTTTATTTTTTCTGTTTGTTGCTTATCCGCTTCATAGCTGAGCCGGTTGGACTCAATGGTATTCTTGCGGGCAAACCAGTTGAACACCGTGACGCCGCTTTGCAGCTGCATGCCCAGATTCAGGAAATTATTGTCTTCCAGCACACCGGTGGTCGGGTTTTCCGAACGGCCCAGCCGGTATCCCACACTACCACTGTAATTAAAGCTGGGCAATTGGGCTGATTTACTCTGACTGTAAGTCAGGGCAGAAAAGCGGGATTGCAGATCGGTCTGCCTGACAGAAATGTTATTTTTAACGGCGTGATCCACGCATTGGCGCAGATCCCATTTTTCCTGGGCTCCTGCTGCAGAACAGAACAACAGCATCAGCGCCAGTTGAATACTCCTTCTCATAAGGTGCAAAAATAGACCAAAAGCACGGGAGCTTTACTGATTTTTGACAAGCGGCAGGAAAATCCGGGAACAGGGGGTTCCGGGCCTGATTTCAGCAGGGGATTCCCACCCCTTTTCTGCGCTAAAAAGAGGGAATCCGGGCACCCGCCTTTTAGCGGTTATTCACTTACCCGGCTGATCAGCAGCTGGAGAAAAATTAATCAGGCTTTTTCCGGTGGTAAAAGAAGTAATATACGGCCAGGAAGAAGGCCAGTAAACCGGTACCGATCAGGGCCGCATTCACATCCTTGATCACGACCCCCACGGCAATCATAAAATAGCTGAAGACAAAAAATCCGGCCAGCATCGGGGTGAACCGGTTCCAGTTGCCCGTAATCATGGCTTCATTCTGCTTTCGCTTCCGTAAAATAAATAATGTGGCGGCAGATGTACTCATCCCGATACTGTCGAGAAACATGGTGAAGTTGAGAATATTATCGACCCCTTTTCCGAAAAAAGTAACAATGATCGTAATCAGGGAAAAAGTGAGCAGGCCGGGCACCAGCGCTTCTGTTTTCGGATGACGGTAAGAAAATATTTTTGGTAATACTTTATCCTGGCTCATGGCAAACATCACACGTGGATTACTCATCAGGAGAATATTGACATAGGCCAGTACGGAAAGAAACATCAGGGCGTCGAATACTTTACCCCCGGCTTTACCAAACCAGGCTTCACATAACAGGGCCCCGATAGCGGATGCGTTTTTCATTTTTTCGTACCCGATCACTTCCACATACGCCACATTGATGAGCAGATATAAACCGATTACAATGATAATCCCGATGATGATCCCTTTGGGAATGATCCGGGTTTCTTTGACCTCTCCGCCAAAATTGATGGTTTGCTGGTACCCCCCATACGCAAAACACACAGGGATCAGTGATATCACAAACAGAGAAAAGGCGGATTTATCATTCAGTGTGAATAGCGGTGAACCTTCTTCATAACCATGTGGTTCAATCACCACCCCTTTAAACAAGGCGGAGATCAGTAAAACCATCAATCCTACTTTAATAATAATGAGTACATTCTGGGTACGGCTGCTGGTCTTCAGCCCAAACAGGTTGACCACAAAAAAAGCAGCTACAGCTGTGATGGCCACTATTGAATTAAACAAAACACCACTCGGTTTTCCATATAAAAGATCGCTCACATAATCGGCACCGATCAGGGCTACTACGGCCAGGGAAGCTGCATTACTGATCAGGATGATGGAGTTGACCGAAAAGCCGACGGATGGATGATAGCATTCGGCAAAGACTTTATAATAACCGCCCATAGCCGGCAGCCGCTGTCCAATCTCCGCGTAGGTCAATGCCCCGAACAGCGCAATGATACCACCGGCAATCCAGAGCAGGAAAAAAATCGTGCTTGTACCCGAAGTCGCTGCTACGGAAGCCGGATTCCTGAAAATACCCATACCGATCACCAGGCTTACTACGATCAGGCTGATATCCGTTAAGTTGAGTTTGTTCTTTGCCGTCATAAGCGGAAAGATACAACTAAAACATACTAACTTTAACCGCCTGAACCGACGCTGATGTACAGATTTTCGCTTCTATCTATTTGGTTGTTTTTCGCTGTTTCCGGAATTGCCCAGGAAGAAATAAATGACAGTACAAAATCGCTCGATGAAGTTATCATCCGGGCCTTTGAGCAAAACCGGAAAGCCCGGTTCAGTACAGCCTCAGTAAAAATCATTGACCTGAAAAATGCGGACCGCAACAATAAGCTGTCACTTGTCAACGGACTGAACACCGTACCCGGTGTACGGATGGAAGAAAGAAGTCCGGGCAGTTACCGGCTTAATATCAGAGGCAGCTCGCTCCGTTCTCCATTTGGGGTGCGTAATGTGAAAGTGTATTGGAATGAAATCCCGGTTACGGATCCAGGTGGGAATACATATTTCAATCAGTTTGCCTATACTAATTTCTCCACCATTGAAATTTATAAAGGTCCGGCCGGCAGTATGTACGGAGCCGGCACCGGCGGACTGCTGCTGATGAATAATTTTCAACGCTGGAAACCCGGCCTGAGCCTGGAATACCTGAAAGGTTCGTATAGCACCGATGCGCTATTTGCAACGGTACGTTACGGCAGCGATGAAAACCGCCATCAGATCAGTTATGCCCACAACCAGAGTGATGGCTATCGCAGTCAATCAGCTATGCGACGGGATAACATCAGCTGGCAGTCCCAATTAAAACTTTCCGGTAAACAGGAACTTACAGCTTCACTCTTATATACCGACCTGTATTACCAGACACCGGGTGCCCTGACGCTGTCCGAATTTACCAGCAACCCCAAAGCGGCCAGGCCGGCTGGTGGTGGTTTTCCCAGCGCCGTAAATGCCAAAGCCGCCATCTTCCAGCAAACAATGACCGCTGGATTTACAAATGCTTATCAATTCAATCCCCGTTTTAAAAATACCACCACGCTGTATGGCGCTTTTGCTCAGATCCGTAATTCGGCCATCCGTAATTATGAAAGAAGAAATGAACCGGGTTATGGCGGACGTACGGTTTTTGTGTATAACAAGGAAACGGTTACCGGCCAGCGAAAGAACAGCCTGCAATTAGTGGCCGGCAGTGAGTTCCAGCAAGGACGATTCAATATCCAGGTTGCCAAAAACCGAAACGGGAATCCGGATACTTTACAGACCAATGACGATATCAGCTATACCGCACTCAGTGTTTTCGTTCAGGGCGACCTGCAACTGAATCAGCAATGGCTTTTCACCGCCGGTATCAGTCTGAATAAAGCAACAGCCAGTCTTACCCGTCTCAGCCATTACCCGATACTCACGCAGAAAAGAAATTACCGGAACGAACTGGCCCCGCGCTTTTCCCTCAAAAAATTTATTACGGAAGATTTCAGCCTGAAATCAACCGTCTCCCGTGGGTTTTCACCACCAACGGTATCCGAGTTGCTGCCCTCCACAGGAGTGATCAGTACAGCCCTGGAAGCTGAATACGGTTGGAACTATGAAATCACCGCGAATCATGATTTTTTCCAACACCGGTTGCAGACCGAACTTACCGGTTATTATTTCAGGTTAAATGAGGCACTGGTTCAACGCCGGGACCTTTCGGGGGCTGATTATTTTGTCAATGCCGGGGATGTACGTCAGCAGGGAGTTGAATTGCAGGCGGACTATACACAGACCTTTAAAAAAGGATTGATTGATTATTTTTTAATCCAGGCAGGATATTCGTATATCCATTACCGTTATGGTCAATTCATTAAAGGCACGGATGACTTTTCCGGGAAAACCGTTCCCTCGGTACCAGCCAATACCCTCTCAGTGCTTTTTGATCTGCACACCCGGACCGGTTTCTATTTCAACAGCACTTTTTACAACGCCTCACGTATTTACCTGAATGATGCCAATACAGCGTCAGCCGATCCTTACCAGTTGCTGGGTGCCCGGGTGGGCTGGAAAAAAACGGGGAAAAAGAAATATACGATGAACTTCTATGCGGGTGCTGATAACCTGCTGGATCAACAGTATAGCCTGGGGAATGATATCAATGCAGCGGCCGGGCGGTTTTATAATGCCGCTCCCCGGCGTAATTATTATGCAGGCATCAGCCTTGGCCGGATCAGGGCACCGCAGCACTAAAATTACTTTCAACGACCAGCAACAGCGCCTCATTACTACGAGCTTCCACCCCCGCTTCAGCCGTATCCCAAAGGGCCAGGCCATCACGTGCATGCAATAAACGACCCTCCACTTCAAATAGGCCGTCAATCACAAACATGAATAAGCCTTTGCCCGGGTATTTGCGTTGGTAAGTGGTTTCACCTCTTCCACTGAACTTCCCGATGGAAAGCCTCCATTGGTCCCCGCTCCCGCTGCCAACAGCCGCTACCTGCAACAGTACATTCATGAATTTATTCAGATCTGCATCAGCGGGTGCGGGGACCATATCCGGCATTTCCGGTTTTTTAACCAGAAAGAGTTCAAGGTAATTCACCCCTTTATCCGGAGATAAGTTACTGACCCGGTAAGTCTCATTTTCATGAATAGAAAAGACCTGAAGTTGTCCGGCTGAAATAACCCCGGGTGCCGAATTGCCAATAACATATTCAATCGAACCAGACAGTGGAATTAAAACCACATAAGCTGATGTCCCGGCATCCCGCGGCCAGCTTTTTCCGGCAGCCAGCAATATATCATCAAACCGGCAGAGATCACCCAGTGCGGTTTTATACGCATGAAAGCGGGTATCCCCATTAAACAGATGATGACAACGAAAACCCGGGCTGCTTTCAACGTCCCGTTGCCCGGACAAATATATTTTAGCAATGGAAGGTTTAAACATGTCAGCCAATTTGTGATGAATTCATATTATTGCCGGATCAGCATGACCATACCTGACACCAATTTGATGCCGGAATTCCGCTATTTATCCAAAAAAAACATAAAGTTCTGCCTGGACTGTATCATACATTTCAGGTTTACGGCAGCTTCAGCAGTATGGAGAAGATGCCGGGTACAGGAGCATCTTCTCCGGATGAATGTTGGATTTTATCACGAGGCTGTAATGAGTATTTGGGTAAATTCATTTCCCACAATGGTTAAATAAAGTCATTCCTTTTATTAAAAGACGTCGCTGTTGAAACAAGGTCCCGGTCTATTCATTTGCTAATAGCTGATCTTCGGGCAACTGAGCCTGTTCTTTGTCCCGGACCTGTATATAATACCAATTGAATAATTCAGGTAATGGTCCTTTTTGGCCGGATTAGCTGCTTCACTGAACCCATCCAGATAATCCGTATATCCGAGCCGGTAGGCGGCTTCAGCATTCATACCCAGTTTAGGAGTAATGAAGTATTTGATGCCCATCCCCACAGGGATTACCGGGATCAACCTGGGAACTGAATGAACAGTATCTGCAGCCAGTCCGCTGAAAATGGTGGATGTTTCTGAATCAAAATAACTGCTGTTGAGCCCGCTCCAGTCCCTTTTTATCCTTAGAAAAGCAAAACCGGCACCGGCAAAAAAGTATGGAGAGAACCCTTTCACCGCATAATTCCTGGCCATTGGGTTCCAAACGAAATGGCCGGTGAACTCTGTTACCGGGGTGCTGAAATTAAAATTCCGTTGTTGCCGGTATTCGGGGTTGGCATAAAGACCATCATCTCCCTTGAGTCGCCCCCGGAGAAATGCTGCTCTGACGGAAAAAGAGGGACTGAGCAGTTTAGCCGCCTGTAAACCAAGGGCTAATTTCTGCGTCCTGAAAGAACCCAGTTGTTGAGGAGTCAGATCACCCTGGTACACGGTAAAGCCCAGGTTGATCCCAAATTCATACTTCGGATTGTTTTGAGCTAACAATGGTGCACTGAAAGGAAGTGCTAAAGCAACTAATAAAACCGGAGGTATTACACGCTTCATTGGACAATGATTTATAAAAGTGAAAAATCCGGGCAGAAGCGACATCGCTTAATCCCCAACTTTGAAAAAACATAAGCAGATGTTAGCAGTCAAACGCAGAAATGCGCTTTCCATTATCGCAGAATTGTTAAAGAAATGCTTCAAAAAAAAATGTATAAAAAATGACAAAGTCCGATTAAACTTTTCTGAATATTCAATCAGACCGGGAAGCCTGTTTTCGGTTGAAGGTTTCCCGAACCTAAAGGGTAGCTGAAGGGAGCTACCACATCATCCATTTCGTTCAATCAATGCTTTTACCCGAAAAACGAGAGAAAAAATCAGTAATCCACGTTGTTGATAACTCTTACTTCAGATTTGGACAGGCATCTTACATTTGCACTGATTTGGTTCCCCCGCTTCATGCGGGAGATTAAAAGGGAAATCCGGTGTAAGTCCGGTGCTATCCCCGTAGCTGTAAAGGAAAGAGAATGGAGAATAGTGAATAGAGAATAGGAAAGACACGCGGTTTATTCATCCATTTCTTAGCTGTTGCAAATCCACTATTCCGCTTTTAGCGGAATGGGAAGGAGCAGCGAATCCTGAGCCAGAAGACCTGCCTGATCACTTAATTATTATTCAGCTTTCGGGTGAAAGGCATGAAGATATCAGCGTGTAAGGGCACACTTTTATTTTCACTTTTTATTTTCGGAAGCAGTCACACAAAATTCATTGTAGAATGAAAAGACATTTTTTTGTGCTGGCTGCTGTCATTATCAGCAATCAGCTACTGGCCCAGCAGGACACAAGCCTGCTGGATGAAGCGGTCGTAACGGCCAACAGGTTTCCCAACAAAACATCACTCAGCGGTAAGGTAATCACCGTGATTACCCGGGCCCAGCTGGAACAAAGCGGCAGCAAGGATCTCGCACAGGTACTGAGTGAGCAGGCCGGTATTTCCATTGCCGGAGCGAATGGTAATATGGGAAAGGATAAGAGCGTTTACCTCCGGGGTGGATACGTGGCCCACACCCTGATCACGATTGACGGTATTCCGGTCTATGATCCCTCCGGCATCGGTGGCAATTTTGATATCCGTAATCTGTCGCTTGCCCAGATCGAACGGATTGAGATCCTCAAAGGGAGTCAGTCGACGCTGTATGGGAGTGATGCGGTGAATGGGGTGATAAATATTATTACTGTTGGTCATAAGACCAACAGTACTCAGACCAACAGTTCGCCGCCAGTTGTTGGTCTTCTGACCAACAACCGGCAGGCCGGCCTGAGCTATGGCAGCTATGATACCTGGCGGGTACAGGCGGCAGTGAATGGTACGGCAAAAAAAATACAGTATAACAGCAGTTACTCTTATGTAAAGAGCCGGGGGATGAATGAGGCGGTAAACAACGGAAACTTTGCGGAGACTGACCGGGATGAGTATGCGCAGCATAATTTTCAGGCCGGTATTGGCTTTAGTCCGGCCAAGGGACTGAGTATAAAACCATTTATCCGTTATAGTGATATCAACGGATCGATTGATCAGGGTGCTTTTACCGATGAACTGGATTATACCTACAAACAAAAAAGTGTACAGGCCGGATTGCGGGGTGAATATAAATGGAAGCAACATACGATGACCCTGTTATACAATGTCAATAGTGTGAACCGGCGCTATACGGATGATTCGGTGAAGAGCCGGAACGGTTATGATACCTGGGCGGAGGGCAGCTACAAGGGCAACGAACATTTTGCCGACCTGTTATGGGTGATGAAAAAAAATCAATCCCTCAGCTTTACAGGCGGGATTGAATTCCGCAATTCCGTGTCCGATCAACGTTATAATTCAGTTGGTTTTTTTGGTCCCTATGGAACAATGTATGGAAAAGACAGCCTTCGGCAGCAACAGGGCGCTCTGTATGGAGCGGTGAACTGGAACAGTCCTTCCGGTTTTAATCTCGAAGCCGGCAGCCGCCTTAATCTGCATTCGGAATACGGTCCCTACCCTGTTTTCTCCCTGAATCCTTCCTGGTTACTGAATAAGAAGGTAAAGGTATACGCGAATCTTTCCTCGGCCTATCGTACGCCTTCCCTTTACCAGTTATTTTCCGAGTATGGCAATGCAGCACTGGAGCCGGAGTCGGCCATTACGTTTGAAGCAGGGGTACAACTTTACAGCGGAAAAAAATGGACCGCCCGGGCCACCGGGTTTAACCGGCGGGTGAAGGATATCATGTTCTTCTACTATAATGCCAGCACCTTTCAGTCACAATATATCAATCAGGACCGCCAGCACGATTTTGGATTGGAACTGGAAGGCAACTGGCAGATCAATAGCCGCAGCAGCCTGCGGGCCTGGTATACCTGGGTGGACGGAAAGATCAGTTCGGTCACCAACGGAAAAGATACCAGTTATAATAACCTTCTTCGTCGTCCCCGTTCTTCGGCTGGCATCCAGGGAAACACGATGATCGGCAAACGGCTATTACTGAACAGCAACCTGCAATGGAGTGGTAAAAGGAAGGATGCTTATTTTGACAACAACAGTTTCAGTACCGTGTATGTAACCCTCGATGCGTATATTTTATGGAACCTGTATGCGGAATATGGATTCAGCAAAAACCGGTTAAAGCTTTTTGCCGATCTGCGGAATATTACCAATAGCAGGTACACTGAAATCTCCGGTTTCAATACCGCCCGTTTTAACGCATATACCGGAATCCGTTTAAGTTTCTGATGAACGAACAAAAAATCAAACATGAATACAAAACCTGTCCCCGTTGCGGGACAGGTTTTGAATGTAAGGCCGGCTCTATCCTGCAATGCCAGTGCTATGGGATCGTTTTACCGCCTGTCGTTCAGCAGCAGATCGAACTGGACTACCGGGATTGTTTATGCAGGTCTTGCCTGGAAATCCTCCGTGACCAGGCCCCTGCGGATAAACCTGCCGAATAAAGTACTTTTGTAAAAAACAGCCACATGCAATTCAGTCTGCAGGAATTCCTGACGCTAACGTTCACGCTTTTTGCGGTCATCGATATTTTAGGTTCCATTCCCATGCTTATTTCGATCAAGCAGAAGACCGGGGGTATTAGTGCCATTAAAGTGACGCTGATATCCGGCGGACTGATGGTTTTGTTCTTTTTTATCGGGAAACCCTTTTTAAATATCCTGGGCGTGGATATCCGTTCCTTTGCGGTGGCCGGTTCCATCGTGATTTTTATCCTGGGATTGGAAATGATCCTGGGTATTGAATTTTTCAAACCTGAGCAGGGGGCACCGAGCGGTACGGTGGTCCCGATCGCCTTTCCCCTGATTGCCGGAAGCGGCACCCTGACCACGATTATGTCGCTCAAAGCCACTTTTGAGCGGTCCGACAAAAATGAATATATGATCCTTCTGGCTATTCTGGCCAACCTGGTTGTTATCTTCCTGGTGCTCCGATCTTTAAATGTGATCGAAAAAGTGCTCGGAAAAGCCGGATTAATGGCGGTGAGAAAGTTTTTTGGCGTAATTTTGCTCGCCATTGCCGTGAAGGTATTCGCGACCAATGCGCCGGGATTGATTAAGTGACCAACGGCCTCGTAGTACAATGGATAGTATAAGAGTTTCCGAAGCTCCAGATCCTAGTTCGATTCTAGGCGAGGCTACTGCAACCTCCAACGCTTTTTGTGTTGGAGGTTTTTTTTTTGCAAAATGGACTCGTAGTACAATGGATTGTATAATCCCGGACGTCCGGGACGAAGCTCTCCCGCACGAGCGGGACAAGTATATCCTAGTACGATTCTAGGCGAGGCTACATCGCCCTCCATAGCTTTAAGCGAAGGAGGGCTTTTTTTACCCTATGGTCTCGAAGTACAATGGATAGTATAATCCCGGACGTCCGGGACGAAGCTCTCCCGCACGAGCGGGACAAGTAGATCCTAGTTCGATTCTAGGCGAGGCTACATCTCCACTAATTTAATGGGAATTAAAAAAACAGAAAACCTTACGAAGTCATTGACTGGTAAGGTTTTCTGCGTTTAAGTACTCTTTTTAATTCCCGTGAACTCCCGTTAATTCGTTTACGGTTTTGTTTACGGTTTTTTTAAGAAACCTAAAAACGACCTTTGTATGGTGAGTATTCCGAGTATTGGCGTGGTGATGAACTGGAGAAATGAAAACAATAAATCCGGACTATATCCAGTGCATATCAGAATTAAGCAAGGGAACTTTGCACGGTATTACCGTGTCCCAACTCCAATCAAAATAAGGCATGATCAATGGGCCGGTAAAGAAGGTGCCTGGGTCAAACAAAATCATCCTTTTGCTTTTGAGATCAATAATAAGATCATCGAGATCAAGGGGCTCATTAACGAGTATATCAAACGTACGGTCAATTTCAGCAAGCCAGTAACCGTTGAGGGGATCATTGCAGGTCTTACCAATAAAGGAGATAATAAAAGTTTCCTGGATTTTATGCAACGCTATATCACCCGGCCACCAGAAAAACTCGAACCCAATACTATTAAGAAATACGCAACGACGCTTACACATTTAAAGAAATTCAAAAAGCAAATCTTCTTTGCGGAGATTGATAATACATTACTGAGAGACTTTAGCCGCTTCATGCAATCGGAACTGAAACTGGGCGGTGCTGCAACTAAAAAATACCTGGAAGCATTTAAAAAAGTGATCCGTCATGCCCGCAGGGAGAATTATATATCGCCGCAGCAAATGGAATTTTTGTTTGATGGATTAAATGTCCGGGTACAAAAAGCAAAAAGAACTTTTCTGGATTTACAGGAAGTAAGGAAATGGAAAGCCCTGACATTTACCGCAGACCAGCAACATCTGGAACGTGACCGGGATTTGTTCCTTTTTCAAATCTATACCGGGTATTATTTTAAAGACCTATTGATATTCACGAAAGATCATTTACAGATGGATGAAGAGTATGGTCATGTGATACTCGGTGCAAGAGATAAGAACGGCAATCAAACAATCATACCACTTTTTAAGTTTCCGTATGCGCAAACAATTCTAGAGCGTTACCGTTCAAGGTCAACGGACAAACTGGTATTCGATAAACAATACCTAGTCGAAGAACCGGTATACAACCGCAACCTGAAAGAGATTGCAAAGATGGCTGGGATCTATAAGAATATTACCAATAAGGTGGCCCGGCATACAAACGCCCAACTTTGGATCAGGTACGGTGCCGAAGGTGCTGTCCTCTCTAAAATGATGGGCCATACCAAGCAGGAAACAACAAGGAACTATTACGATGTAAATCTTCCGGAAATTGTGGAAGGAACGAAAAGGGTGGATTTTGAAGCGATGGGGATTTAAAATATGTAGCAATCCGGATGACAAAACCAGTAAGATGAATACTTTGAATATATTTATTATTTAAAGGTCACACTATATAATAGTTCCGATTGCTGTGATTTTTTGTTCCTCCCAGTCCATATAATTAGGAGAATTAGCAAGAACTTCAGTCCAGGCCTCATTAAGAATCTTTGATATTGGTAAATCGAATTTTCTCAACTGTTCTGGATAAGATCGTAGGTCAATCTTTTGACAACCCTTAATTACAGACTGACCCAAGGATTCGATCAATACCTGCGGAAAAATCTCACCATAATTGGGCGGAACTGGGTTCTTTGTACTTAAAAGAAACGCTTGCCACAATTGGTTTATATGTTTAACCTCTTTATTAAATCCAAGTTGATTTAACATATAAAAAACAGCCCGCATTCTCGCTTCATCTGAAGGGTGACTTGGAAAATCGGCATAAATTCGATCCTTACCGCTGCTAAGCGTCGATATTTTTAAATTTGTATAGGCATATGCCGGTCCAACAAGATAAGTAGCTATAAAATCACAGGTAAACTCCATTATCCAGCCATTCAGCCAACTCGCATGTTTGTCACGGTAAAAAGAAATCAACTTTGGGTCGCGCTGTTCATCAACAACCCGTTGCTCACCATCCCGGTAAAATCCATCAAGTGTGGGAAGAAAGCCATCACGCAGATCTGCCCTATGCTGTTTATCGATTAGATGCCCAATTTCATGATAGAGGTCTGGAAGATTGAGAAGATTCTTTTCCTCACCGGTGGGAACTGCAATAATGTTATAGGAAGGCAATGCCCAATAATAGCTTTCAGAGTTACTGATCGTTGTAATTATTGGCTCGGATTGAAGACAATTAATCTCTTTGTAAATCCTGGTAATTTTTTTCTTAAAGTATTTTTCAGGTTCTCCGTAATTAATAATCACCAGGTAACGGAATAGTTCAATTGTCTGTAGTCTTTCAGTAAACGTATTATACTTTACAATCGTAGAACTCGCAAGAGCGGGTATTTCCAGATCTCCTGATTGAATAAGTTTTGTAATATCCTGGTGCAGCTGCTCCAACAGCTGAATAGTACGTGCAAGAAAAGCCTTATCAATTTCAGGGTTAATCCCATCACCCCTAAGACGGGCCAGCATCTTCAGTGCTGCATTAGCCTGATCAACAAAAATACCTGTTAAAAACTGCGTCATCCTCTTGCAGTTTTTAATTTCCTGAACAAATTGTTTCTTTCCGTATCCAGGGTAGCAACGAGAAAATCCATCGCCTGCAGATCCGCCTCTGTAACAGTCTGCTTTTCCTGCAGATGTTTTTGAAGACGTTTCAGGTCCTCGTCCAAGTAAACATTTTTGCGAAGCCTCGCTTTATAGTCATCCATGACGGTCAGGGGTATAAATTTCTTTTCCGCAATGGTATCATCATGTAATAAATCAAAAACGTTCAACAAAAAAACCAATAAGTTATCGCTTGCCTGGGCAATTTCATCCGATGAAATTTTCAGGTTTGGATATTTTGTCCTGCTGGTCGCATCCTGCAACAAGGTTTGTTTTTTAAAAACGATCACTGAGTTATTGATTTTTTCTGAAATATCGACCAGTTGATCGTATTGATTCGACAATGCACTGATATCGCTCATAATAATTTTTTGAATAGTTATTCTAATGTTGATTCATCCAACTCTTCCTCATCTTCCTCTACCATGTCAAAGGTAGCAGTTAGTGGCTTTAATAAGGTATCAATCAACTTAATCGTCACTGGGAGAGAACTACTTCTATCCGGGGCTGAATAAGCCAGCATGGATTGGCAGAACACATCTTCCAGAACTTTCAAAAAATCAAGATTCCCGGATTGAAGCCGTAAATGTTGCGGCTTGGCGGTACCTCTCAACTGAAAGGGATAGCCGGTATTGAACAGGAATCCTTCTGTAGCACTAATGATTTTATAGGCCCCTGTCACCGGATTGTCCAATTGGTCATAGTTATCTGTCTTCATGGCAATCCGGAAAGGGATAGAGCTTTGTTTATAAAGATCAACCACGCCAAACTTCACTGTGGCTTTATTTATTAATCTATCAGCCGCAAGATCATTCACCACCCTTTCGAGGGCTTTTTGTTCTTCGCCAAAGCTGCGTCCGTCTCTCATAAACACAATACCGTTAGGATTCAGAGCATAGCGGGGTATAAAAGTTTTAAGTTTTTCATAAATATGCTCGTACAAAAAATCAGCCTTTAGTTTTTCAGCTCTTCTGCCTCTGGCTTTTTTAGGAACAGAAATAGGAATAAAGAACTGATGTTCTCCATTTTTGAAAAAGAAAGTGAATCCGGCGTGGCGGCCATGAACATCGATCCCAACATATACATCATAATGCAGGTCTTTTCCCAATGCATAAGGCCATTTTCTATTCATGATCAGATGTTCCATGATAAGGTTGAACAGGTAAGACCTGAATCTGGGTTTCGCTTCCTCGGGCACCTTGTACTCACGTACCTTCTTGTCCAAAGAAGACTCGAACGGGTGGAAGTAACTCATGATCTTTGATGCGGAGGCGCACTGGACTTTTAAGCCCGGATAGAACTTACTTTTCAAGCAATCGTGAAAAGTGCTGGCAAGGCGCTTTGCGTCCCGTCCGAGATCAGGAATAATAAATAAGGCAAAGCCGCTTGTTGCACTCTTCTCAATCAACGCCTTTTCGATTTCCTGTATCTGGAAGGTAGCCGATAACCCTTCTCTTGCCTTAAAGCGCACGACCTTGAATTCAGCAAATTTCGGAGCAAGCTTTTTCAATAAATGCTCTGCATTTTTCTTGAATGCTTCCACCTGCTCCTTTTCCATAAAGTCGGGCACAATCAGCCATTGTGGATCAAAATCAGAATTATTCAATATCCCGTTATCTTCCAGAAATTGTTTGCGCTCCAGTCCATATTCACGCAACTTAACATTTCCACCTTTACTGTAGTGCCCCGGTTTTAATATGTGGTCATTTTTATATTTCAAAGCCGGAACTTCGAAACTATTAATATATTCTTCCACCGATTCTGTTTCGATTCTCAACGGATGGCCGTTAAATTTGAGTCCCTGGAAAAAGGTAGTAATGCTATGAATAATCCCTTCAAATCGGCGCGAAGGATCCTTGATGGAGTATTTGTGCAATGCCCTCACCTGTTTATCCTGTGGACTGAGAATAAGTTTGGCAATAGAAGTGGCACCGCTATGTGCCTCCATTGACCGGCCTGGGTAGGTATACAGAAGAGCAAGATGATCCTCTTTCAATAATTGATGAGCCTGGAAACGATGCCGTTGAGTTTTCTGAGTAATGAAATCAAACACACTCGTTTCTGCCCCATTAAAAATAAAATTGTGCTCTTTCAGCGGATTTCCAAATCCTTGAATTTCTGCTGCATACCAATCGTCACCATTTTGATAAACCACCCTTCGGCCAAAAAGTTTTCTAAGTAATACATCAAAGTTCTTTCCGTTAACATACCTGGACAGATAATACTTATCAATATACCGGGTAGTAAGGTTCAGACAAACATAGATAACTCCATTCCAGCAAACCAGCCGATAGGAAAAGCCACCATAAACTTCGATGGAAGAATCTTCATTCGATTGTAGTGGCTTGCGGTACAGAAAATGGGAATTAGTTAATTTCCAAATCCCTTTATTATTGCCAAGCTGCCTCCTGACTTCAAAGTCCAGAAAGTTGATAACAATAGGAAGATTGCCATATTGAAAAAACTCCGTTGGCTTTACACGATAGACATCAGGCAACTCGGTGACGGTAACGACAAACGGACCAACATCAACCCGTGATTCACCAAAAGTACGATCCTCCGGGATAGCAATAAACCATGTTCCATCACGTTTTACAAAAGCAACCGGCCCCTCAATGATGGAAGCTACGCGTTCACCAGCTTTGCGGAAATGCTTGTTAAAAACTTCCTCTTTATCCGGGCTTGATTTTAAGTCGGTCTTCACCAATTTGTATGAAAAATTCAGTTCATGCAGATTGGGTAACCTGAACAAATTCAGCAAATGCTTTCTCGTCATAACTATTATTATTAAGATATAAATAAGCACAAATAGACCGGTAACTGCAGATTTTGCAGGAGCCATCATTGTCAGTTCCCTCAAAGTCATCAATATCCGGCTCCTCATCTTCCCCCCGCAGCAATAATATATCCCGGCTGGTAAGGTTAATCTCGTCAATCATATCATTGGCACGCTCTTCAGTAAACTCATGTTGCTTGACCGTTCTTTTGAATAAGTTTACTTCAAAAAGCTGAATATCTTCATAAGCATAGGGCTGTTTGTCTTTATTTTCCAACCTTTTCAGGAATACGACCAGCCCGCAGATTATAAGCTGACGGGAATAGTCCGCTAAATAGCTTCGGGATAGTTTCCAGTCGATAACTACCGGCTTCCAGTTATACTGTGCCAAAAGGTCAATCTGTGGTTTTACCGCGGCATGCTCAATTTCCACTTTCCAAGTGAAAACGTTCGGAGTAAGAGCATTGCATTGTTTCAAAAATCCAAGCAAGGTTTGTCCGTCAGGCATCCGGATTTCAGGCAATCCTGTAATCGCCGCCCTGATATTGATATAGGCTTCCGCTATTTCATTTTCCTCATAGCTTTTTCCTTGTTCGTGAATATCCAATATGCAGAAATCCAATGCAGTCTCCAGCTTTCCTGCTATGGGATCTGTATAGATTCTCTGCCTGGAATAATCGAATTGCTTTTGGGCAAATTCAACAGCTTCATCGGCCAGTGAATCGAAGTCTAGCGTTTCCTTTTTGCTGATTTTCGGGATAATGACTGTCTCCATGAATTTATCCACTACGCTTCCCTGCCACATAGAAAGTGTTTGCATTTTTTTTAACTCATGAACCTTTCGTTGTAACGGGTTAGACCGGTTCTTGGAGGCAAGCAATTGGGAGAAATAATACTTCCTGTTGCATTCCCGCAACATATTTACCGCAGTATTGTCCCATTGAACTTTCTTTGTCATAACAATTTATTCAGTCATTAATTCCTCTAACCGGTTCAGGTATTTATTTAATGCTTCTTCGTTTTCAAATAATTCGTTACCCTCTGAGATGCTATCCATCCTGACTGATTCATAATTCAACTGTTCATGTCCTTTCCGGTATGCGGGAACAAATCCAAATGCAGTTGTATCATTGAAACCTATCTGTTGCTTCAACTGACCAAATGTTTTCAGCACAGCAGCCCTTACATTCGTATACGATAACTCCAGTGCCATAACCAATTTCTTAAAGACCTGTATAGGTACATTATTAGGATAGACAGCGTCGTTCTTTAACTCACTAATAAGAACCGGAGTCAGCCCCGTCTTTTCTACCAGCAATTTTTCCTCAACATTGCTTTCTTTCATAGCCCACTGGATTAATTGACCCAAGGAGGGCTGCTGCATTAGGGCTGTCAATTTTGACATTATTATTTCCTCATTTGCCTGCGATATTGATACCTCTTTACTGTTAATCATCCTGGACAATTCTTGCTGGGTATGATCGGGGTCCATGGCATTTACCTGGTCCAGGTAAATCAGTCGCAACATCTCGTCAAAACGGTCGATACTAGCTGGGTTATTCATAATTTATATATTCGCTTCGTTAAGTAGATTTATCAATTTTTGTTTAGCACGGTGGTGTCTCACTTTCAGCTGCTTATTTTCAATACCCAGCATTCCGGCTATCTCTTCATAGCTATAGTTCTGGGCCCGCAGTAACAAAATATCTCTGTCCATTTGCTCCAACTGTTCTAGGGAAGTCTTTAGGATTTTCATGGCCGGACTTTCCAACTTGTCAGAGTAATAGTATTCCGAAAAAGACTGCCTGTTTAAAGCTTTCTGAACATTGGAAGGCAGTTCAAATTCTTGTTCCAGGTCAAAGAACTCAAGTTGCGGCAATTGCCTTTTTCTGTTCTCCCGGTATTTCTGCTTTAAAAAATTGATAAACACTTTAAAAAGAAATCCATCGAATAAAGCCTGAGACCCAAATTCATAATTAGGAAGCTTCAACACTAAGGTTTCCAATGTTTTATAAACAATTTCCGTAGCTTCATCTTCAGAAAATTTCCAACGCTCTAAAGCAAAGGAATAAAACGGCTTACCATACCGTAAATAAAGCAATTCCAACCCTTTAGGGGAATTCTCAGAGATAAATTGTAGTATCGTTCGGTAATCGTAATTAATCATTCTCTAATTTAGTATAATGCAATAAGGTTACAGGGTTTCCAAAACAGCCCTGATTTCTCCAAAACTAAACTCGTTTCCAAGTTCCAGCCTTAATTCGTGAACAGTCAATAAAGGGTTCTTTTGCCGGAGAGTTTGGATTTGTCGGATTTTTTCCGGGGTAACCAATTGATTGAGGCTTATTTCTCCCGACTTAATGAAACTTTTCAGGTGATCTTCAATAACTCCCCGATCCAATTTACGTTTTTTAGCAATTTCATCAATTGTCAGCCCTTTTTGAAAAAGGGCCAGTGTGGTCTTTTGCGTGGTTGTTTTGTTTTGGGGCTCTTTCTTTTTTATTTCTAAAACTGATTTTTCGAATCTTTCATACTGAGTATTTATCATTTCAAGCAGTAACTCTGTCTCTGTACCGTTTATGACCCCTTGAATTAGTTTAACTGCACTGCCGAATTCAACCTTTTTTTCAGTGTAAAGGACATGAAGCAAATTTAACTCTGCAATTAGTGGTTCATTCTTTTTTATTTCTTTGACTGTAAATGCAAATTCATGTAAAGGTTGAATCAATTTGTTGTCAACTACTTCAGTAAAATATTCAACTGCTTTTTTTACCCGAACATGAACCACATTGTACCGATCTCCTTCAGCAACAGTTAAAAGATGAGCAAGTTGGACATTGAACTTAGTGGATACTGCCATTAAATCTTCTAAAATGGACTTACACGAATCCGCAAATAAAAGTTCATGATATTTACCACAGAAGGTCTGGACAAACCGGTTTAATTTTTCTATACTTAATAACTTGAATAGTAAATGATGCCGGTATGATAGCTTTTCGGTAAATAATGTTTTTTCCAAATCTTTAGTTGGAGCCGCTCCATTATTAAAGCTGACAATACGAGGGTCTGTTTGAATCGCTTCTCTTGTTAATGGAGCTTGAAGAAAAAGCCCATCAAGGGTTCTCAGTCTGCTCAATGCCACATACACCTGACCGGGGGCAAAAGAATTCTGAGCATCAATAATTGCTTTGTCAAAAGTCATTCCTTGGCTCTTGTGAATAGTGATAGCCCAGGCCAGTTTGACAGGGAATTGCCGGAATGTGCCCAGTTCGGTATTTTCAATTTTGCCTGATAAAATATTATACTTTGCTCCCCGGTTTATCCACGTTGATCGGTCAAGGTCGATGCTGTCCGATTCATTTATCCGAATCCGTATTCGATCTTCTCCAATATGTACTATTGTGCCTGCTTTGCCATTATAATACTCTTTTCTCTCACTGCTATCGTTTCTTGTAAAAATGATCCGGGCCCCAACCTTCATCTCCAATTTGCGGGGAGCGGGGTCAGAAGATTCGGGAAATTCTCCCGTAATGTTTGCTTCTGATAAAACTAACGGGCTACTTAATTGGTCAAGGGCTTCCTTGTTGATGCTGGCTGCTTTATGCTTATGAGTTGTAAGAAAAACATACTCACCGGTATCTTCTTCAGGATAAATACATCGCTTATTCAATACTGTCAAATCATCATCACTGCATGAGTTGTTACGCACGTTGTTTAGCAGTGAAATAAAACGGCTATCGAGCTGTCTGAAAATAGAGGCAAACTCAATCCTTACATAATCCAGTCGCTTGATTGAATCGGCTTCAAAAAAAAACGGTGACGGGTAGATCTTTTTCATAGTTGCCGCATCCTGATCATTAAGCACAGGTGAAAGTTGGAATAGATCACCGATCATCACTAATTGAACTCCACCAAAAGGAATTGAATCTTTTCTTCTGTAATAGCGTAGTACCCTGTCAATTGCATCCATTATGTCCGCTCTAACCATTGACACTTCATCAATAATCAAAAGCTCCATTTCTTCAATAACTTCCTTCTTCGCCTCATTGTAACGTGGAAATGAATTTTTATAAAATTCTTCATCCAGGATAGTAAACGGAAACTGAAAAAAGGAATGAATTGTAAGCGCATTCGCATTAACGGCCGCAATGCCAGTTGGCGCAAGTACTATTAATTTCTTTGAGCATTTTTCACGAACCGATCTTAAAAAAGTAGTCTTGCCGGTTCCAGCTTTGCCCGTGATGAACAGGGACCTGTTTGTAAAACAAGTAAATTCTGTCGCTGTTTTTATTGGTTCTATAATACTTTGATCTCCCACAAATCGATAATGCCTATTGGCATTGCAATTTGCTGAATATCAGTGACATTTCCCAATAATCTAATTATGTCATTGTAGCCTGAGTTTATGGATTTCCTATGTTGAAGTATCTCTCTATCTCCCCCACGGGTACATAAATTTTCCGGTCCTTCTTGATCGTCTTTACTTTATTCGCCGCCACCAACTGGTCAAACTTGGTCCTCCCGATACGCACAGCCTGCATGAACTCCATCGCTGTAATATAGGGAACAACAGCGGCTGCAGCAGGGATCTTTCCCTTTAATTCCTGAACCAGCCGGAGCAGTTCCGCTTGTCCTAGAAGCAATTTTTGCCAGTCGGCCTCCGGCACCACAATAACATTCACAACCGTTCCCATCTCACACATTTTTCAGTCACACAATTTCAGTATCCAGTGGAATCAACCCCACCATACTCCTGCCAGGCGTATAACTCGGGCGGTAATCAATATACCCATATAGATGTAGTTCCTTTAAACACCGGTTGAGGGTGACGGGTGAACAGATCTTGGCCTTTTGCATCACGATGGTACGCTGCAGGTAAAAAGGAATGGAAAGCGTATGCCCGGCCTCATTCTGCAGGGCAAAATACAAGCTGATATGGGTTGGGCTGATCCGGCTATCAGCAACAGCTTTCCGGTAAAACAAAGTTTGCCATTCAGCCCAACCCAGCATTTATATACCCAGCCCTTTTTTGTTTGAACTGCGCTTCTTGGTTACAAGGCCGTTATCCTCACCGGCAGATCCTCCATTTACTTTACGGCCTTTACCCTGCTTTTTTTCGGGCTGGTCCTCCTTTCCCAGCTCCTGGCTTTTTTCCTTCCCTTTGCCTTGCTCTTTGCCCTCTTTTAATTCAGGCTTATTCATAAGTTCCTGACGCTGTTCCTGGTCCAGGCGCTGAAATTTACTGTTGTACAGGTTGATGGTTTTGTATTGTGGGTTGGCTTCAATAAAGACCCTTTCATCCTTACCGGAAACCTGCATAGTCACCATCTGAACATTACCCTTCTCCAGCGAACGGATCAGCTTTTCCATCTCTTCCTTCTGCTGCATCTCCTTAATAGGATAATAGCTTAAAGCCTCTTTCAGTTCATAGCCATAATTCTGGTGGAACTGCTTTCTTTCAAAATTGCCGTGCTTATCCTTGGCGGAAAAATCCAGTTGTATCCAGGCCTGGTATTTTTCCTGGTCCTTGCTCGTTAGCTCCTTGTGTACGGCACGGCCGTTAAGCAGGTTATAAGCCTCCTTCAGCGTAACACCCCATCCGTTATTAATGTAAAAGGTCTGGGCAATAGTTTCATCCTTTTCATTTTTCAGACGGGTATCGTACTTATTGAAAAAGTACAGATCGGATTCATTGGATTTTTTGAAATAAAGCGTTGCCTCCATTTCCCGCTTATTGACTTCCGTCTTAAACGCCAGGGTAAATTCGGCCTGCCCTGCTTTAAGGGCGGCTTCCAGTTCCGGCCCCAGCGTCTCGCCAAAGCCATGATTCCTGATATTAGATTTCAGGTAATCGAAATTTCGTTCGTTCATAAGGTCATATTTAATTGTTAGAAAATCTTCTTTATAAGTTTGCATTGGATGCCCTTCCCAGTAAGTAGCTGCCAGTTGCAGGGCCACTTCGGGGTCCCTGTTGTAAAGGTTCTCCCATTCAACAAGCAGGGTTTCCATCTTGGCCAGGTCATCTTTCTCCTGTTCCGTTGATGCTTCAATGGTATCATGCAATGGGTCATAGAACGCATCCTGCCAGTCAATTGATTTGAACAGTTCCTCCAGTTCCTTTTGTGTCAGGTTAAAATGAATGTCTTGTCCATAAGGCAATTGCCGCATGAGCGAGATCATGGAATTCGCGTAGATCACAGCATAGGAATCAACGTCGCTGATATTATCGTTCGCAAAATCAATCGCCTCATCCTTATCCCGGAAAAACCACATATCTGCATTGTCCAGGAAATAGGCCTTGGTATTGTAGGCAATCCAGTTGCGGCCTATTGCAAATTCTGCCTGCGCTTCATTGAACAGGCTGTCTGATATGACATGACTTTTTCCCATAGTTCAATTGAGTTCAGGCAGCATCCTTGCCCTGAGGATCTGTCGGTTATATACTTTCAGGTTAAAATGTCTTCCCCCGTTTTTCTCCATGAGCTGAATACCGAGAAATTTCGCATCAGGTATCGTGAACTTGTCCAGCGCCACCACAACAACTGAGAAATTATATGCCTTCACCTTCGACCTGTTGCCCGCCACATACAAGGGCACCAGTTCGTTTTCCTGTACAGAGCTTCGTTTCGACTTTTTCTTATCGGTAATGAAAAATTTCAACAAGTCAATATCGAAATCCAGCGGTGAATGATTGTGTATCTCCAGTTGGTAGTAAATCACTTCGTCTTTTATGTAAATGCCGGATAACTTTGCAATCACAGCTCCATGCTCAACCTTCGAGATTCTTCTCGGGGGATTGTTCAATATCGCATTTGCATAAGCCGAGATCGTCGCCTTCTTGTTCGGTGGCAAATGGAGCACCAGCACAGAAGGCTGAGGCGTATAGTTCACGGTGAACTCATAGACATTCCCGTCACCGGTAACGACACTCAGATTCGTTTCAGCAAATTGTTTACTGGCTGCTTTCACGAGCAGGATACGTTCATCTTCTTTTACCGGTTGTACCAGTATATCCCTGGTTCCCCTGTCCACATACTTAATAGGAAAAGGAAAGATCAGCGAAGTGGTTTTATCCGTGCTGATGGATAAAGGCTGCTGTGCAATAGCTGCATTCATTACCGAAATGAGAATAAATAAGATTTGTTTCATGGGTTTTGATTTTTATTATTAAGTAATACTTTATAGCCTGCCTTTAATTGCACCCGGATCAACTTGGCCTTTTTACTGACCAGTGATTTCAGGGCGCTGATACCGGTAGTGGTAGCCTGGGCTTTAAAAGAAGGTTCAAGAGAACTGACATCAGCCAGGGAGAGTGAATTATTCAGGGATTCTTTGGCTACATCCCGGTTGATAGTTCCTGGAATATAAATACCGTGCAACCCATCCATATCAAAGACTTCAAGTTTTACGTTGTAGATGGATTTGCCTGACCGGATAGAGTTAATTTCCACTTGTAGTCTTTCCCCTTCCAGGGAGGCAATACCGGAAACCAGTATATCTTTCGGGATCAGTTTACCCTGTATATAAACTTCATGCAGCAAACGGAATTTCACGACGGCCCCATTCACAATGGTTTGATTACCGGCTATGATCGCCTCAATCGCATTTTGCTCCACTGCCTCAAATTCCTTTTCCTCACTGAAACTGTAAAACCCTTTTACGATAGTATCAGCAGCCGAAGTTTTGCGGACGGCATAAACAGCTTCTTTATTCCGGGCTGATCGTTCTTTGACCCGCTGCGGATGCTGGATGTCAAGTATTTTATCCAGCGTACCTTCTAATTGCTTCATTTCAGGGTCTTCGGTTTGGGAAACATTATTTACTTTAAGTAATTGCTCCAGCCGGTCGAGTTCAGCGGAAAGTTCTTTACCGGGTAATGGGGCTGATTTTTCTTCATAATGTCCTGAACTGTTCTTTTTCATTTCCGCTTCAAGCAACTGCAGCTTTTGTAAAAGCTGGTCCTCCGGTTTATTGCCATTGCCCTCATAGGGGGAACTGTTTAACCGCTGGTTGTATTTCCCCGCGGTCAATGTTGTCAGTTCCTCGAGTTCATCGGGAAAAACCGGGCTGGAATCCCTTTTGTAATAGGGATCACTTCGCATCCACTCGGCCATTCGCATACTATCCTTATCCGCCTTTTCATAAAAACTGAGCTTGTCCATTAATTTATCTTCCTTTAACCGGGCATCAGGCAGATCAAGATTCAGACCGGGGCCATTGACAGCCATTTTCTCTTTTCCTTTCCCGCCACCCAGGGCCCAGAAAGCCATGGTCAGAAACGGTATCGCCAGCAGGGGCAACACCAACAGAAATTTTCTTTGTTTCACATTGTTATTCATACACACATTTTTATCTGGTTATTAATTTTAACATGACTTCATCATTCAACTTTACTTTTGCTGCTGCCAATACAATTCTTCCAGTATCCGCATGGAATCCTGCAGCCCAGGACGAATGGGTTCTCCGATGCTGTCCATATAATACCGGTACTGCTGAATTTCACGGTAAACATCCTCAGGCATCTCGTTTTCCATCACTTCGTCGCCCGAACGGTCAAAATGCTGAGGTACTTTTACCTGGTCAATCTTAAAACCCGGTTTGGGTTTGGCTACAATAGCAGAAACAAAAAAATAAAGACTTAGCCCTCCGCTGAATACACAGAAGGCTATCAGGAAAATCTTTAACCGCCTCGCCGGCATGTTCGCAAATCGTTTATTCATCATATCACTGAATTTGGTCTGCACCAGTACAAACCCACCGGCAATCTTTCGGGCCAGTTTGTCCTGCAAAGGGTTCTCATTGGTTTCCTTTCTTTTTCGTTTCCAAAACATCATTGCCGGTTTTCAACTTTTAAGTCAGAATTCTCCAGCGTTTTCCACCGCTCGATCAAAAACCCATGGGCATTATTATCCGAGCGGGAAACATTTCTCAGGTATCCTTCCGTTATCAGGCTTCGGGTGACGATGGTGGTAGGCCGGATGATCTTTTGCAGCCCCTTGTACCGGAAATAGTACGGGTAGTCATTGGTGTTGATGATGATACTGTCTGCCTGTATCTCCTGGCTGATATTACCCGAAATCAGGTTCGTGTAATACCCATTTTCTTTCAGGTTGTCATATTGCTGTTTGGCAGAACCATCAGCCAGGTAAAGCGCCTTGGTGAGATTACTGCTGATCACCTTATCATCAGGGTCCATCGTAAAAAAATAATGATGGAACATCTTTACATGATCACGGGCCTCTACCGGTATATTATCCTTCCGGTCAGCGGCATAAGCTTCCAGGGCCTTGCCATTCGCCAGGATGAATATCTTTTGCTGCGACTGACTCGCTAACTGGTAACTTTTGTAACTGATGAACAAAGTCAGGATCAGGCAAACAACCAAGACTCCAATGGAAAAAAGCCTTACCTGACGGAATGCTGTGTCAATATTTTTAGTCGTTCTGAACATTTATTTTCCTTCAATTTTATCTTTGAAATAACCACCGGAGGCGCTGCTGTCCGCCATACTATTGGCAATCCGGTTATACGCCGCTCCCATAGCATCCTTTGTCATAGACACCGACCCGCTGGCGGTATTACGGACAGATGTGCTCATGATGTTGGTTACTTTTTGCAGCAGGGCATTATTACCGCCTGCATGGATGATATAGTTTGCCACGGAGGGGACTGTGAAATAACCAATGATCCCGATGATCATAAATATCAGGTAAGCCGTATCGGTGGTAGAGAAAAACGTATCACCATTAGTGGCGATCTGCTGCAGATCTTCTTTGAGCATATTCTCCTGGATCTTACCCATGATGCCACCGAAGATGTTGGCAACCGGCAGCCACAAGAATATATTCAGGTAACGGGCGATCCATACGGTGAGGGTATGCTGAAAGCCATCAAAGACGGCTATACCAAATACCAACGGGCCAAGGATCGCCAGAACGATCATATAAAAAGTGCGGATGGTATTGATGCAAAGGGCAGCGGCCTCAAATAATACCTTTAATACTTCTGCCATCCATTGTTTGATCTGGTTACGGAGGTTATAGCCAAACTTGTCAAAAGCAAAGCGGATATTATTGCCGATACTTTTCAGCCATCCTTCTTTTTTATCTCCGTAATGATACTTATACCATTTATCCCGGTCGCCCCTTCCGGTCTCACCCACATACATCTGCCAATAGGCTGTTGTTTTGATGGCATCCTCTTTCATCTTTAACAATTGCGCTACGGCTGCATCGGAATCTTTTACCATCTGGGCAGTACCGGTAACGGTGGGTTTCATCAACTGGTTGATGAGTTGGATAACGGAAGGGAAAATCAAAATAGCAAAACCCAGCACAAAGGGCCGGAACAGTGGATAAAAATCAATAGCCTCCGCACGGGCAATATGCCCCCATACTCTGGTGGCAATATACCAGGTGGCAGCAAAACCGGCAATACCCCTTCCAACACCTATTAAACGGCTGCACAAAGGCATCATATCGTCATAAAGTTGTTCCAGCACTTCGTGCATGGAACGTATACGGGTGGCGATCTGGGCATCCGCCACAGAAGGCAATAATAAAACCACCAACACACAAATCAATCTCACAAATACTTTCATAGTTTCATTTTAAACCGTGGACCTTTCTCATCAAATCAATATCCATCTTCTCCTTTTCTCGTTGCAGAGAGAGGATAGCGGTGCCGTTATTGAATTCATTCAGGAAAGTATATTGCTCCATCACCTCATCATATATTTTGTCAATAGCCTGTAGCCGTTCATCATCACTCATCCGGAGTTTACCGGCCGTGACCACCATAGCCAGTTCATCCAGTGTTTTCAGACATTCTTTCAGCAGGTTGGCATATACATTTCCCAGGTATTCTATTTCAGCTATTGTAAATTGTTTGCTTCCCAGGAATTCTGCGAGTGCAGCTTTACTTTCTTTCACCAGTTTCAATTGAACCCTGATAATGTCCGCAACCTTACTGTATTGCTTTACTGCAGGACTAACCTGCAGCAACCCGTCCAGGAAATCCCGGTGCAGGTTGAAATTGCCCTGAGAAATATTTTTGATTGAGGTATAGCCCTTCTCCAGAATCTGGTAACCTGTCTTCATATGCGAAAGCATCAATTTTAGCTGTGCCAGTTTTTCTACATTCAGCAGGAGTTGCTTTGCTTCCTGGGATTGTGAAAAACATGCGCTGTGAATGACCAGTGTCAGCAGTATTAGTAACTTTTTCATAATAATGTATTTTACTCCCCTTTAGGGGTTGGGGGTTAACCCGTATAATTTTTTAATGTATTCAATCTCACCTCTGGCAGATGCCCGCTGAAGACTGATAAGTTTATTCTGGTTGTTAAACTCTTTCAGGTCCATGAATCCCTTTTCCATTTCATCAGCGGCTGTATTGATAATTTCCATCCTTGCCGCATCAGTCATCTGGGTGGTAAAGGCATTCACAACAAGGAGCAACTGGTCAATAGCCTTGACACTTTCTCCCAGCATTCCGGTATAGACCTCGCTCATATACTCCAGTTCTGCGGCCGAGAAATTCCGGTCCTGCCGGAACAGGGCCCAGGCTGCCTTGTATTCCTTTACCATGGCCACCTGGTCTCCAATTATATCTTTGATCCGGTGATAATAACTTAGCGCATTTTTTACCTTCTTTAGTTCCTGGAAATACTCATCATAGAGTTTTCGCTGCTTTTCCACCCAACCGCTGATCTCTGTTAACTTCGTTTTGGATAAAACATTCTCCAGGGTCTTTTGGGCATTCTGCAGCCAGATCGTTTTATTCTGGAGTTTCTGGATCTTCAGGTCAACCGCCACAATCACTTTTTTGATACCGGCTTTGATAATCTCGGCTATCGGAAACTGGGCCTGGCAATGCACACTCAGAAGTATGGCCAGCGTTATCATTATTTTTTTCATACACTAATTTTTAAGGATACAGGTGTCCTCCCGAAATTTCGGGAGGACGATCCTGTATAGCCGCAACCAGGAATGGACATGAAAAAGATCTTCTTCAATTGATGGTCAGTTCGCAGCCATTGCAACCACCTTCACAGAAATATATTTTCTTAGCTGCTGGTTCACCCGTTCTAGGCGGGAGATTAATCACCTTTAACATGCAGGCCTGGGTACCTTCACAGTCACAGCTTGCTTTTTCAAGAAAAACCTTCTCCTGCTGTACCAGATAGAATGATACACCCAGTACAGAAAATTTACCATAGGCCTCCAGCGGAGAAACATTGTTGCTGATGACCCGGATCATTTCCTGCACTTCCGGCAAACTGAAAAATGCTTCCTTATCTGCAAGATGGATCACCCGGTCAACACTATAGCCTTTGTAGGTAAACTTTCCGGTACAGGACCCTGTACAGGATGATTGAAGACATCCAAAGCCAAGACCGTCAGCATAAAATACCTGGCAGGCATTATTCACCACACTGCAATAGCAGGCGTAAGTGGCAAACACCGGCAGTGCCTTCTCTGTAAACGATATTTCCTTAGAAAGAAAAGCATATCCTTCAGGCAATTCGACCCGTATTTCCATATTGTCCGGAGTGATACACAGTTTTGTACCGGCCGGCAATATGATACCGGTTTCCCCTGCCTTTACGGGCTTATCAGTTAATATTTCCTTGCCGCAGACAGCCATCTTTGCCGCGGCATTTGCAGTTTTACCCACTTCAGTTCCGGATTGCTCTTTCTTTTTGCAGGCAACGAAAAGCAGGGTACTTAACAAACACACACAAATCATTCGCTTCATAATACTTGGTTTTTATTGTTTAAATAATGAGTAATTGCTTTTTCAATATTCCCGTCAAATTGTTCGGCCAGTTGCATTAACTTGAATTTTTCGGTTTCCTCCGTTGTATAGGCCAGGTATTCCTCTGCAGATACTTCCACCCGGTAAACTTTGGAAAGCATACCTCCAAGGGATATAAAAACCTCTTTATATTTTTTACCGGGATCGTTGGCCTTATTGATAGAAAGCACCTGGGCTTTTTCTTTTTCAGTCAGCCCGAGTAATTCCTGGATCTGGTCAAACTTGTTCTGGTATTTGGACTGATCAAGAAGTATCTTACAATCAGAATTATTAATAATGGCCTGCTTCACCACCGGGGAGGAAATAATATCTTCTACCTCCTGGGTTACTACGATGGCTTCGCCAAAGAACTTACGGACCGTTTTAAAAAGGTACTTGATATACTCTGCCATACCCTCCCGGGCAATCGCCTTCCAGGCCTCCTCAATCAGGATCATCTTACGGATACCTTTCAGTTTCCGCATCTTTGAAATAAACACTTCCATGATGATGATAGTAACGACCGGGAACAGGATCGGGTGATCTTTGATATTATCCAGTTCAAAAACGATAAATCGTTCCTGTAACAGGTCCAGGTTTTCAGTGGCATTCAGCAGGTAATCAAATTCGCCACCTTTATAGTATGGCCGGAGTACATATAAAAAATTTGAAACATCAAAATCCTTTTCCTTGACTTCATCCCGCTTCAGTACTTCAACAAAATCGGTTTGCAAAAATTCATAAAAAGTATCAAAGCATTTGAAAACTTCCTTCTCCCCTTCAGGGGCGGGGGTATAATAAAGCTGCAAAGCATTGGAAAGTGCAACATACTCGCTGCGATTAAACGTTTCATTATCCTTTTTCCAAAGAGCCAGTAATAAAGTCTTGATGCTTTCCTTTTTTTCGGTATCCAGCACATCGCCTTCCCCGATATGAAAGGGATTGAACCGAATGGGATTCTTTTCCTCATAAGTGAAATAATATCCTTTCACCAGCTGGCAAAGCCCTTTATAACTATGCCCCACATCAACCAATACAATATGTGTTCCCTGTTCATAGTAGGAACGCACCATATGATTGGTAAAAAAACTCTTTCCGCTTCCCGATGGTCCCAGGATAAATTTATTCCGGTTGGTGATCAAACCTTTTTTCATCGGCTCATCACTGATGTCCACATGCACCGGTTTGCCATACTGCCGGTCGCCTAATCGGATTCCACAGGGAGAAACCGATGACCGGTAATTGGTCTCGAGGTTCAGGAAGCAACAGGCCTGTTCAGCAAATGTGTCAAATGAATCATTCATGGGAAAGTCGGCTTCATTACCCGGTATGCCCGCCCAGAAGATCTGAGGCACCCCCGACAGCTCTTGCTTCGGTACCGCATCCATCTGGGACAGGGCTGATGATACCAGGTTTCTTGTGTCCTTCAACCCGTCTTTACTATCCGTCCACACTAACACATTGAAATGGGATTTCACAGGTAGTCTTTGCTGGCTGATGGCTTCATTCAAAAACTCATTAGTGGCGTCCCGGCTGATGGCATTCTCCCTGGAATAGGCGCTTAGGGAATGCAACCGGAGTCGTTTGCTTTCCAGTTTCTGTATCGTTTTCTGCGGGTCTTCAATAAAAATGTATTGGTTATAAATATGATTGCAGGGTAACAGTTGCCCTAATGGAGAGGCAAAGCCAACACTGAACTTAGTTTTATCTGTAGAGTACTTGTCATAGTTGATCCGGGAACCGCAATAAGATGGTAAATCAGCGGCATCGGCAAGAGTAAACAACTGGCAATGATTGGGTCCGACTTTCAGGCCATCATCAAAGCTGATATCATGCAGAATAAAGGATTTTTCATTGGGTTGCAGGTTCAGGTATCGTTCTACCAGTCCGCAGTATTGTTGTTCACCGCTCAGTTCTTCATTGGTAAGTCTTTTCAGTTGCATTAACCCGCTGTCATTGAGAATACGTTCAAACTGTCCCGCATTATCCAGGAAATCCTGTAAAAGCTGAGGCTTCAATGTTTGCTCCGGAACAATGGACCGCCGCAGTAAATTGGAAAATAGAGAGGAACCGGGTTTTCTCCCAGATGGCTTTTTGGTCAGTAGGATATAACACTGGTGATCCAGGTAAGGCCGTTCATTAAAAAACCGTTCGCTGGCACGGGATAAAAAACTAACGCCGATAGCGCTGAAATCTGCAGCATGTTTGGATTCGGTGAACCAGTCCTGCTTATGAAAGACGGTTCCCGAAGGAAGTATCTTAATGGCACGGATCAGGGATTGGTGCAATACTTCATACTCCTGATCTGACAAGGCAAAGAGTTCGGGTAGTTGCACTTCATAAGCAATGGTAACATCACCTTGCTTGGACAAAATGCAATCATGCTCCACGCCAAAAATGGGTAGTATATCTTTTATTTGTTTTTCCACAGTCCGGTGAAGGTTTTTCTTGAATAGATTTTTACCACCGATGGAATGGATCTTCTCGCCAGGGTTTTCATCATTCCATGCTCCCCGTATTGGCGGCTGAGTTTATAGACATGCATAAACAAACCTGTTCCTGCAACAACGATGATCAGTAAACAAATAAATGTGTTAACCCCGCAGATATACAGGATGGCAAACAGGATCAACAGGGCCAGTAAGCCGCCACCCAGGTACCAGATATATTGCGCCTTCAGTCCCTTGAATTCTATCGGGCGGTTGATGCCCTTATTTACAGTATATACACTAGTTGACATACAGGAATTGTTGAGTGAATTTTTTGCTGAAATTGCGCAGTACGAGCTGGTAAATACCCGGAGCCAGTCCGTTCATATCAATCTGCCGGATCAGGTCGCCATTGATATGATCAATTAACTTGTTTCGGACAGCTTGCCCATCAGGTGAAATAACCGTGAGAATATACCTTCCCGGATCACCATTTTTTAATCGCAGGGACAATTCTGCTCCGGTAACAGGATTGGGATAAATGCTGAAAGACTGATCTGTCGCAGTGACCGGGATATTTCTTCTTACAACCACCACATTACTGTATAAAACACTGCCCGAATTTTCAGTAGCCTTGATCCGGTAATAGGTGATTGCTGCTGTCTGGCTGCTGGAATAAGTATAATCAGTCCTTTCTCCACTATTACCGGTAGGTAGTATTGTTCCGGCTGACTGAAAGACAACAGCATCCAATGAACCTTCAATGGTATAATGTTGAATCTCGGATTCAGTCATATTGGACCAGGAAATGGTTACCCGGTCAATTGCGTCAATCTCAGCCCTGACATTGGCAAAACGAACTGGCAATACGACAGTTCCGCTTGTATCATAAGAGAGCAATCCCCTCCGCACTAATTGAAGCGGGCCACCACAATGAAAATTATACAGGTTATAGGGAGGCCCAGGGAATACGGACTCCGGGCTGAAATTGACATTGCCCGGATTAAAATAATAAGGATGCATAAAATCATACCAGGGCAAACAAATATTCGGGGCGGGAAAACATTCAATCGGCTGACCCGTACCTCCGTCCACATCCCAGTAAGAAACCGTGATAAAGCCACAATCCAGTTCCTGGCCATTCACTACATAATGTGTGGCAGCATTGGGATCACAATCAATATAGTTCAGCCCAAGGGTATTGTAATAAGAAACGACTTTAGGGGCTGGCCAGGCATAGCCTGGGTAATTATTACCCGTGGAATCCAGAACCCCACCCATCACATTACCATATTGCAATCCCTGTTTATACACCCAGATATCATAATTGGATAATACAACAGGCGTAAATACATTCTGTGTGCCATTAAAACTGACTGTAAAGAAGGAAAGTATCAGCCGGTTTTCTCGTTTCGGCGGGTTGGGCGAATCATCCACCAATCTGGTTTCAGTATATCTTGCTCTAACACCGATATACTGTGTAAACCCAAAGAAATGCGTACAGAGCAATGCAAGCAAAAGAATAAACTTCATTTTCATAAGTATTGATTTAATTGTTGATAATCATTTTAAATTGCCCCTCCTTTCAGGGAGGGGTTGGGGAGGGCTACACACCAAAAAAGCTTCGGATGACTGTGGCTACCACCACAAGGAACACGCAGGACCCGAACCAGGCAGCAGCAACTTTGCTGGTATCCGGGTCACCGCTGTTCCACTTTGAATACACCTTAACAGCGCCGATCAAACCAAGTACCGCCCCGACAGCATACATCAGGTTGGTGCCGGCAGCGAAATAACTTCGGACCTTTGTATTGGCTTCATTGATACCGGCATTACCATCTTGTGCAAATGCACAGGCGGCTATGATCATTAACAGAAAGAACAAACTCCCTTTTTTCATACTCACAGTTTTTAGTTTTCATTTATATAATTCTCCTTAGGGGAGATAGGGTTCGGTGCTCCATCACGTCATTTCCATAGGGTCCTCAGATCATCCTCTTCCAGACGGATGGAGCATTTATTTTGGCTTTCTGACAGAATGAACCGGTTAACCGAGTCCCTGAATCCGGGGTCATCTATCTCCTGGTAGGATTGGATCTTTTTTTGCAATGCCAGGATGAGTTCGCTTTTATTCTGTTTGTTGGCAAAAGCCTCTTCCAGGTCTCCAAGAATTATTGAAATATCCTCTCTGTCCGTTCCCGAATTCAGTACCACATCTGAAATACGGGTTTTGAACTTCAGCAATGAAAACTTTGCCTTATAGATTATGATCCAGACAAAGAGATAATAGATAAAACTTGTCAGGATAATAACCAGCCAGAATTGCGACCAGGAAATGTTTTGTAACATGTCGTTTCGTTTGTAATGCAAATATGGGCTGATGGGAAAGCGATCTTTCAATAGATGTTCCCGAGTCGGGAGAAATAAATATTCGGATAAGAGGGAAATAATCAGATTTCCTGAATAGCATAGGTAATACTACGTGGAGGAAATATATAAATATGAGGAAACAAGTGGCCCGGCAACCGTTCTAATAATCTTCATCCGCTTCATCCATCCGCTGGATCAGCCGCTCCTTCAATTGGTCCAAAAAACTGCTTCTGTTCTTTTTGCGGATACGCATTTCCTGGAAAACATTGTAAACGTTTCCTAGATCAACCTGGAAGGTTCGCTCAAAGAAATTAGTCAGGAGCTTAATATCGGCCGTGCCATTATTGATTACACCGGCAGTTTGCAGGGAATAGATCAGCTCGATCAGCGAAACTTTAGCACCGGTCCATTGCAGTTTCTTCTCAATATTTTTAGGTTCAGGGGGATCCGTCAGTTGAATAGAGGATATTGCTGTATTAAGATAGATGCGGAGAAGTTCATAGGCAAACAGTTTGGAGACCTTATAACTCTGTGTCGTGGAGAAACTATGATCTATACTCAACGTAAGATCATCCGGTAAGAGCCGTACATCTTCCTGTCCCCTGATAAAATAGACTTCATCAAAATGCGTGGCCCCGCTTCTGTAGTATTTATAGAAATCTAGGTTATTATCAAAAAAATGCTTGATCCGGTTGAGATGCGATTCCAAATAAGCAATTTGGACTTTGTCGCTGGCTGCGGGCCGGTTAATCTCAATATGAAATACTTTTACATAATAAATAAACTGGGAATAGAACTTGGGTTTCATTTCCTTGAAGAACTCAATTTCTTCCTTGCTGTCCTTCAGCGGGTTTTTCTCCACCATTTTTCTTAGCTCCTGAAGCGCCTCCTGGCATACATTAATGCACTGGGATGTCTCCTTCAGCAGGGGGAAGGATGCTGACTGGATTTCCCTTATCCTTTCTTCCATTTTCTCATATAATCGTTGCATGACGGCTCGCATATTGTTCAAATGAGAATTGAAATATATAAAGTCGGTGAAGTCCTTTAGTTGTTCAAACAGATACAAGAGCTTTTCAAAGTGAAATCCTATGCAAACAAATAGCGCAACTATCTTTTCACTTTGAATAACCAAAGTGCAGAATCGTTAGCTGAGATTTAGTATATGAAAAGATCGCTGCCAAAACAACTGTATATTGAAATTGTCGTAGCCCTCTATGTGCTGCTTTTTTTGTACACAGCGATTATGAAGTTCAGGGATATTCCTTTCTTTATCGGTTCAATATCGCATACGCCGGTACTTAGGCACTATGCTACCTTGCTTGCAGGAATGATTCCTGCCATGGAAATAGCCATAGCCATTTTGCTGATCATCCCGCGTACAAGATATTATGGATTATTGACCGGTACCGGCTTAATGGGAATTTTCACTTTGTATGTGGCATTTATACTTGCAACGATGAAAGAACTCCCATGTTCCTGCGGGGGTGTACTCCAGCAATTGAACTGGAAGGAGCACCTGGTCTTCAACAGCGGGTTCCTGCTGGCCGGAATAGTAGCCTGTTACTGGAATAAACAATTTATCATGATAAACAGGAGAAGCCGAATACCTGTGATATAGTAGGCGATTTTTTTAACTTAAAGCAACAAGAATGAAAAAGATGTATTTGGTGCTGATTGCCGTAGTGATGGCTGTCGGCTTTAGCGCATTCACCCCATTCGTGAATAAAAAAGCCATGAATGTAATCACCTACCAGGATGACAATCTGGACTGGCACGTTTTTACTGGTGAACCTTGCCCGGGCGATGAGATTCCTGAATGCTTAAAAATGACACCGCATGGTCAGCGGCAGTTATTTTATAACTATGACACACAGGATCCGGTAAAAAGGAATGCGCCTTAACCCTTAAATAAAGTAGCCTTTATGATACTTAATATAATAAAGGCTACTTTTAATTTTTTTAAAATTATCTTTTTTGAAGCAACAGAACCTGCATTGGCTTCTCACTTAATACCAGGTCCAGTCCGATATTACGCAAGGCATTTAAAACTGATTCCCTGTCATATAAAACAGCTTCAAACGACAAGTCAATTGGGTAATCTATTCCGGTATCATCAATATAAGGATAATCGTCCTGTCTTGAAGATAAAAGTAAATCTATAACTGTAGAGATACTCACGTATTGGAAATTAATGCTTGTATAACTTTCGGAGTACTTCGTTTGTATATATTTGCTTTTCAGTTTTTCCCCCGCATTGGGCAAAGCAATAAGTTTCCAGCAAGGCATCATACGGCTAACGACTATCGCTTCGTATCCGAAGTAGGTTGCCAAATCGTTCCGTAAGGCTCGCCGTAATAAAGTATTTCCTGAATCAGGAAGTGAAGTACTAAAACTGTAACTATAACGAGGCGATTTGTCCGCTAATGTTTCCTTACCAAACCCGACGGGAACAGGGTAAATTTTTCCGTAAACAGTATCCCTGGTGCCCCACCATGCCCAATCTAAAAATGCATACTTATAAAGATCAGCAACTGTTACACTAAGGGCCTGGAAAAAATTACCTTTGGCGGAATACTGCAAATGCTTTGGATAGCTTGTAGATTGGGTTTTGTCCCAGCGACTGAGTACCGACCTGAATAAAACTCCAGTGTCCGGCCCTCCATTCCCGTTGACCAAAAAAAGTTTAGAATCATCAAATTTTTGTTTAGCTATCTCACTTTTAGTTATTAAGGGTAAACCGGCGATAAACCTTTCAAAATTCAGGGGATTCAGTTCGTCAGTGCCTGTTGTTGCTTGTGTTATTCCATTTTCATCAAGCCAGATATAATGGGGAAGGAAAGGTATACTATACGTATCAAAAAATGCAGAATCGTAAACCGGGTCGAAGTTTAGTGACATTTTGGATTTGAATTTATCGAATACCTTTCTGATATCCCTATCCTCTTTGCCAAGTAAAACAACAAGTACTGAATCACGATACTTATCTTGTATTTCCTGCATCTTAGGCATCATCCTGAAACAAACGACGCAAGAACTGCCAAACAGGTCAATTATAATTTTACGACCCTTCCCCATTCGTTCAAGTGCTAACAACTCATTAAGGTTTTTGTTAGTTTTATATGGGAAATCAGTTCCCAACTCAAGGGGTATTTTTTTTTGTGCGGGCAAAGCGATTCCTGTTAGCAGTGTGGCTGCTATAAGTAAAATATATTTCATAAGTTTCAAATAGGTAAGATCAATACCCTGGATTTTGTGATAAATTAGGGTTGCGAAGACGCTCTGTTTGAGGAATGGGGAATAGCTGATCTGTCTCATTCCAATTACTTCCTTTAATTGGTGTCAGTACTCCATTAATCGTTTGTGTTCGTTTTAGGTTTATCCAGCGATCTCCTGTCTCAAACATTAATTCAATTTTTCGTTCTGCTTGAATACTGTCCAGAAGTGCAGCCTGGTTTAAGCCACTAACAGCAGAAAGACCGGCTCGAAGACGAATGGTATTGAGATCTGATTCGCCCTGAGTAAGTTTATGCTGCATGGTTCTTGCTTCGGCACGGATCAAAAATTGCTCCGCCAGCCGTAACACAATAGTATATTCTGTAATCGCAGGTGCATTTTGTCCTACTTTGTATTTATAGGGATAATAAAATGTACCTGCGGTTGTGCTTATTGATTTAGTCCACGTCAATTTTCGTCTGTCTCCCGGTCTGAAAGAACTGAGAAACCCGGGAGCTATGGATATAATGGAGGGGGCACCAGACAAAATAAAATTCGCTCCGGGAGAACTGTTAAACTTGGGCACAACAGACATCAGTTGAAAAATGGCTTCCGGACTTCCCTTTAGAAAACTATTATTTAAATCCGGCGTTAGGCTATATAACGAGGAACTTATTACACTTTCCGATTCGGCTTCAGCCTCCGGCCACTTTCCAAGATGCAGATATACCCTTGCTAGTAATGCAACTGCACTCCATTTATTCGGCCTGACTCTTTCCGCAGAGGAAGTATTGGTTCCGCTTTTATAACCAGCGGGCAATAACCCTTTGGCTGTCTCAAGGTCGTTTGTTAAGAATGTAAAGATCTCAGATGTTGCAGTTCTTGCCAAAGTTGAATTAATTGTATAATCGGTTGTTGTA
>Ga0209097_10000405_pt1 | contig 44268 bp, 26 predicted proteins | sample AD_UKC052_MetaG_FD_184419 | JGI IMG/M metagenome (GOLD analysis project Ga0209097, IMG submission 184419) | Active sludge microbial communities of municipal wastewater-treating anaerobic digesters from USA - AD_UKC052_MetaG (SPAdes) (version 2) | ecosystem: Engineered > Bioreactor > Anaerobic >... | reverse complement strand
AGGATTAGAACATATTCGCGTCGGTATGTCAAGCACAAATTACTAGACCGACTTAGCCCAACCCCAGACGGGGACGTCTCGATGACGATGGCCATTGGTTAACAGGCTAAAAAGGGAGAAACTCCAGCGAGCGGAGCTTGCTCCGCTATCAGAGCGCTCGATTTTCGGAGCAAGCGGGGCAGCAAGCTGCCCCGAAGAAGAGCGGCAGCAAGCTACCGCACTCCACACGGCTTCCTTCTCTTGCGTGAGGTCCTTCTTCTGGCGAGCCATTTCTTGCGCACGATCATCGTGCGCCAACGATCGATGCCGGGATCACTTCAGGCCGACGGCCTTGAAGAAGGTGTAGCAGAATACCCCGTCTTCTTCGGTGGCGCGGTAGAGATCGCGGATGCCTTTCTCCCATCGCGCTTCGGAGATCAGGCTCTTGGCCAGCGAGGCCTCGCGGACGCCCTCGACCATGGCCGTGAAGGTGTTCTTCGAGAAGCCCTCGACCCATTCGGGCCGGCTCGAATCGACGTACACCATGCGCGGCGATACGGACACTTCGCGGAAGCCGGCCGAGGTGACGAGCGGATAGAGCCGGCGACCGATAAGCGAATCGCCGCCGAGGTCGGCCTGGACGCGAATGAGGCAGTCGACGGCCGCGCGCGCCTCCTCGGTCTCCGGATAGCAGTAGAACGAGCCGTGGTCGCCCTCGATGGCCGTGAGCGTGCCGCCCGGTTTCAGGACGACGCGTGCGGCCTCGAGCGCCTTGGCGGGATGGGGGAGATGCTCGAGTACGAAGCAGATGAACACGTGATCGAAGCTATCCGGCGGGAAGTCGAGGTGGAATATGTCTGCTTGCCGAAATTCGACGTTCGAGTGGCCTTCCGCGCGCACCCGCTCCTGGGCGGCGGCAAGCGACTCGGGTGAGATGTCGACCGACACGAAATGGGCATCCGGACTGTTCCTGGCGAGGTGCACCGTCTGACTGCCAACGCCGCAGCCCAGCTCAAGCACCCGACTTCCGGCGGGATACCGCGTGTCGTGATGCAACAACCCGCTCAACGTGTTCGCCTGATCGCCCAGCCGAACCGATTCACGCTCCGAATAGCCGTGCACGTACTTCGAATCACTCACCTCAGTACCTCGCATGTTTTGGGGAACCCATCGCCCATCGATGTAGGCCAGATACCATAGGCTCCATGCCGCCGCAAGCCCCTATTCTCTCATTCGCCAAAAGGGATTGCGAATCACGGCCCGGCAAGCGGATTCCCGAGACTCTCCACGGCTTGGCGCATCGGGTTGCGCCAACACGCAATCCCCGCCGCCTTCGACGAGAATCTCGCCGACGCCGTTGCTGTCCAGTTCTGGAGAGGAAAACACATCGTCCAGCGCCGGGAGAAGAGGGGGGCTTGACAGAGTCTCAGTTCTCGGTACCGAGGTGGCGCATCCCTGCCGCCCGTTCGGCCGATGGTTTTGTCGCAGTGGAGACACGGGTCCCGCTTCACGCCTCAGAGCAACGGATTACGCGCGCGTATCCCTGCGAAACGGCCGAAATCCCTATCCGCAGTCCAGATCTCCCGCACCCCGTGCTGGATGCAGAGGGCTGCCACGCGCGCATCATGGACCATAGGGCCTGAGACGCGCCCCTTCAACACCAGGGCGCGCAGGTGTGGCCAGTACCCGTCGGCTTCTCCAAGCAGGACAACGCTTGGCGATTCCATCCAGGCGTCGACCTGCTCGAGCGCCTTGTCCATTGGCGTCGGCGGCGCGTAGATGCGCGGATGCGTAACAACAGCGAGGAACTCGTGAATGCATGGCCAGGGAATGGCCCAGGGCGTGGTACCTTCCGCTTGTTGCTTGATGCACGTATAGGCGGCGTCATGCCACGCTGCGTCCTGCCGATGGGCATAGACCAGCACGTTCGTGTCGACGGCGATCATCCGCCACGCCCTTCATAGGCTGAGTCTCTGATCTGGTTCCACGAGGCTCCGGCGAACTCCGGCTGGAGGCCGTTGCCATTGAATGTGGCGTTGCGCAACGCGAATGGAACACGTTGCTTGTGCGCTGCCAACGTATGGCGCAATCCCTCCTCGATGATAGCCTTGATGGTGGTATTCTCTTCCTGGGCTACGCGTCGGACCTCCTCGTAAAGGGCCGTAGAGATATCGATGGTTGTCTTCATATGGGTAACCATATCATGAAATATGGCAATATGTCAAACCAGTGCGCCGCACGAGCTCAGGAAACCGCGTCACAGCCGTGGCCCCCGGCGAGATTCGCCCGGAGCACGTTGTGCCGGTGGAGGAAGAGGCGGCGAACAAACCAGCCGACGAGACGCCTCGCCATGCGTGGCTGGAAGGTGAGCTGATCGACCAAGAGAACCGCCGCCGGATTGGAGGGGTGCGGGACAATGCGCCTCTCATGACGCCATAACTGCATGGAGCCCATCGGAGACTGCTCGATGAATCCCTGACCGGAGTTGAATTCCATCAAGGTCACATCCGAGTAGTCGATCGGCAAGACGCCGAAGAGAAGCACGCGGCTGCGGAACACGGGGACGCCCGGCCGGATCGGTATGTCGTTCAGCGACCGAACGCCTCTGGGAAAGGTCATACGGAGAAACGGTCGCATTTCTGCGGAGATGCCATCGACCGAAATGCTCCACTCCCAGACACGCTCGACGGGAGCGTCCAGCTTCGACTCAAAACGTAGCGAGATCGCGTCGCTCACAAGATGCACCAAGTTCTCCCACGCCCCACTTGTACCCTTGGTCAACGCGTCGAGTCAACCCACGCCGTCGGTGTGGTAGAATCGACGGCGTGCGCACGTATCTTGGAGGAGGGTTGGTTTGTGGCTCAACACAGTATGGGCTGGGTATTGGTTCTTGCCGTGATCACCGGCGCATGGCACGGCGCGTACGCGGATGAGGCCACGGTACCGCCCGCGTCGGACACGGCGCTCGTGGCGCACTGGGCATTCGACGAGGATTTCGGTCAGCGCTGTAACGACGCCAGTGGCAACGGGTACGATGCCTCGCCGGAAGGCGGAGATATTGCGGGTTTCGAGCGCGTTCAGGGCGTCTACGGCAATGCGGCCAGCCTGTCGGGCCACCACCGGTTGCGGGCGTCTCAGCAGCCTGTGTTCGGCTGCCTGGACGGTATCGCCCTGAGCGCGTGGGTATTGCCGACGGGTTTCGATCAGTATACCGAGATCTTCCGCAAGGAGGACGGCGTCCATCGCGTCTTGTTCGCTTTCCAGGAACACGGCGCGACGCTCGCGCTGGGCCTGTTCATCAACGGTTACGTCGAGTGCGATGCCGCGATCGTGCCGGAAAGCGTCCTTGACGGCCAGTGGCATCATTGCGCGGCCGCCTACGACGGCCAAGCGATGCATGTGTACCTCGACGGCGTCGAGGTGGGCGCCCTTGATCGGCCCGGCCGGATCGAGGCCGTTGGCGATGCTTCCGGCTACATTGGATCGTCGAATGGCGGCGAGTGCTTTCAGGGAATCATCGATGACTTGCGCATCTATCGCGCGGCCTTGTCTGCCGACGAAATCGCCGCGTTTCACACCGCTGGACGCGAAGTCATTGCGCGTATGGCGGAACTGGAAGTCGGCGATGAGCCAACAGTCGATGCGCCCCTCTTGGCCCACTGGACGTTCAACGAACGCGGCGCGACGACCATCATTCACGATACCGCCGATACGCCCTGTGCAGACATCGAAACGCCGATCCTGCCCCGGTACCGAGGCGTCCACGGCAACGCGCTTTCCTTGGCCGGCACGCACGGGCTGAAAGCGGATATCGGCACGAAACTCAAGGGCCTCTCCGAGATCGCCTTCTCGGCGTGGGTTAAGCCCACGGACCTGTCGGGCTTTCGCGAGATCTTCCGCCAAGAGTGCGACGAGCGCCTCCTGTTCTCATTCCAGGGGAGCGGCGCCATCCTGTCGCTCGGACTCAACGTCGGTGGCTACCAGGAATGCGACGCCGAGATTGCGCCAGGCCAGGTGTTGGATGGGTTCTGGCATCACTGCGCCGGTACTTTCGACGGGAAGACGATGCGCGTGTACTTCGACGGCATCGAGGTAGGCCATCTCGAGCGAAGCGGGAAGCTGGCCGCGCGGCCTGAGCCGCCGGCGTTCATCGGCTCTTCGGACGGCGTGAACGAGCATTTCCAGGGCGCGCTGGACGATCTTCGGATCTATGGCGCAGCGCTTGCCGCCGATCAGGTGGAGACGCTCTACCGAAATGGTAGGGAGGCGCTGGCGCGCCTAACAGAGGAACAGGAACAGATGCTCCTCACGTTCTATGCGCCGGCGGATTCCTTTGCCGAGACACTTGCCGATTCGCGGGCCAACCTTGTCCGCGAAGGGCTTCGCCTGACGAGGAGTATGGCCGAGACCGCCGTCGCCAGGATCACGGCGCAGTTTCCCGAGGACTGCCGCGACTTCGCCGCGTGGACGGGCACCAGCCCCCTCGGCTACCTCGCATCGGACGATGTCATGCTCGATGAGAAGCTTGCGGCCACACTCGTGGCGCTGCTCGTAGAGTATCGGCCGCTCACCGATCATCAATGGCGTTCGCAGACGCCGGAACAACTCGAGCGTTGGAAGGAAGTCGATGCGATCCAACAGCGCTTCGACGCGCTCAAGGCCCTCGGCGAAGCGGGGCAATTCTCGCCCGAGTGGATCCGAATCATCCTTGAAGCCGGGCCGCGCATCCAGTTCAGGCCTTTCGTTTCGGAGCCCGTCGCGCCCTACGTTACGCCCGCCACGCCGGAGACACGCGCGCGCTCGGCCGATGAGGCCCGCGAGGCACTCGAACGCGACTGGCTCCATCAGGTCGACAATGCGCCCACGCCGGAGCGCATCCGCCAACAGATCGCATGGACGCGGCAGTTGGCCACGCGCATCCAGGATGCGTACCAGGATACCGTGTCCTTCGATCGCGAGTTGGCGGAATTGGCCAAACTCGAGCGGCGTGCTCAGGATCTCCACGAATCGGACGCCGCACTCTACTTCGAGGTCCGAGGCGTCAAACGCAGGATCATGTTCGCCAATCCGGTGGTCGATTTCGACCGCGTCCTGTTCGTGGACATGCCGTTTCCGCAAGGCTCGGAGTGGCCTCATGAGACGCGTCATCGCCTCGGCTACATGGCCGTGCCGGGCGCACGACTGATCATCCTCGACGGCCTGTCGCCGGAGGGCCGGCCGCAGCAACTCATGCCACAGCCGCCGATGCACGGATCCTTCTGGAGACCGGATCTCTCCTATGACGCCACCCAAGTCCTCTTCTGTTTCAAACCGCACAACGAGAAGTCATTCCATCTCTACCAAATCGGCGTAGACGGCGCCGGCCTCGTCCAGCTCACCGACGGCGTATACGATGACCTCGATCCCATCTACCTCCCCGACGATGAGCACATCTTGTTCAGCACGACACGCGGCCACACCTTCGTGCGCTGCATGCCACCAACGAACGCTTTCGTACTGGCCAGAGCGGACAGCGATGGGCGGAACATCTACCTGATCTCGCGTGGGAACGAGCCGGACTACCTCGCCTCGGTCATGGACGACGGACAGGTCATCTATACCCGCTGGGAGTACACCGACAAGCCCCTCTGGCGCGCCCAGAGTCTGTGGACGATGCACCCCGACGGCACGCAGGTCAACACCTTCTGGGGCAACCAGAGCGTTTGGCCGGACCTCCTCAAGGATGTGCGCGGCATTCCCGGAAGCCATCGCGTGATGTTCACGGGCAGCGCGCACCACAACTGGTTCAGCGGTTCCGTCGGCATCATCGACCCACACAAGGGTCTCAACTTTCCCCAGGGACTGACCAAGGTTACCGCCGAGACGCCGTGGCCGGAATGCGGCAATGGCCCCGTCGATCCTGTCGAGTCGCCCGGCTATCACGCCGACGGCCAATACGCGGCCTACTACTCGCCGTACCCCTTGAGCGAGAACGACTTCATCGTCTCGGCCAATCGCGGCGGCAAGTTCGTCCTCTATCTGATGGACGTGGACGGCAACCGCGAGCTGATCTACGAAGGCGCGCACCACATCCTCCATGCCCTGCCGGTTAGGCCGCGCGTGAAGCCGCCGGTTTTGTCCGATCAAGTGGCGTGGCCGACGCGCGAGGAGCGCCTGAGCCCGAAAGGCGGCGTTATCTACAGCAACAGCGTGTACCAAGGTGCGCCCGAGGCACTCCGCGGCAATGCCAAGTACTTGCGCGTGCTCAACATCGAGCACAAGACCTACACCTACTGGAGCAAACGGCCGTATCTCTCGACGGGCCCCGTCGTTTCCGGCGTGCAATCCGAGGGCGTCAAGCGCGTTCTCGGCACCGTGCCCATCGAGCCTGATGGCTCGGTGACATTCTACGCGCCGTCCGGCATTCCGCTACACTTCCAACTGCTCGACGAGAACCAGCGCGCGCTGCAGACCATGCGCAGTTTCACCGGCGTGATGCCCGGCGAACGGCGCGGATGCTTGGGCTGCCACGCGCGCCACAGCCGCGCGCCGCTGTCCGACATTTCCTCGCTGGCGGCCTACCGCGAGCCGAGCGCCATCACGCCGCCGCCGTGGGGGGTGGACAGTGTGAGCTACGATCGCTACGTGCGGCCGGCGCTCGATCAATACTGCGGCAAGTGCCATCAAGGCGACGGCAAAGCGCGTCAGAAAGTGGATTTCACGGCGCGGCCCGGCTTTCTCGGCTTCGATGAATCGTACTGGCTGCTGACAGGCAAGCCGGCGTGGGGCGAGGCGTACCAGGCTCCCGAGAACCCGCCGCCCGGCTTCGGCATCGCCGGCATGATCATGGTGGAAGGCTACGATCAGCGCGACCCGATGGCCTACCAAACGCCGGAACCCATGACGATGCTTTCGTACCAGAGCAAGCTGATCGAGATCGCCTCGAGCGGCAAACACCATAACCTTCAGGTCGACCCTATCAGTCTCCAGAAACTCATCCTCTGGGTAGACACGATGTGTCCCTACCTCGGCAGCGAGGAGGTGCGCGCGATTCCGGATCCGGACTTCCAGGGCATCGACTGGCTGGCCTTCCGGCCCCAGATCCAGCATGCGCCGTGCATCGTTCGGCCAGGGCCTGTCGACGGCTGCGGGTGAGGGCCTAGCGCTCTCCGAGTGGTGCGTAGTGCCGGCGCACGGCCACGCTCTTATAGGCGGGTCGGATGATCTTGCCGGCGTTGGCCAGTTCCTCGATCCGGTGGGCGCTCCATCCTGCGATTCGCGCCACCGCAAAAAGTGGCGTGAAGAGCTCAGGCGGAATCCCCAGCAACTGATAAAGAAATCCCGAGTAGAAGTCGACGTTGGCGCTGACGCCCTTGTACATTTTGCGTTTGTGGCTGATCACTTCCGGCGCCAGCTTCTCCACCTTCCGGTACAGCCGCATCTCCGCTGAACGCCCCTTCTCCCCGGCCAGGGCGTCGACGTGCCGCCTCAGAATCAGCGTGCGCGGATCGGAGACCGAGTACACCGCATGCCCGATACCGTAAATCAAACCCGAACGGTCGAAGGCTTCCTTGTTCAGCAACTTCAGCAGATAGTCCTCGATCTGATGATCATCTTCCCAGTCCGAGACCTGCTGCTTCAGCTCCTCGAACATCTGGACCACCTTGATGTTCGCCCCGCCGTGCCGGGGGCCCTTGAGCGAGCCCAAGGCCGCGGCAACGGCCGAGTAGGTGTCGGTTCCGCTCGAGGTGACGACGTGGGTCGTGAAAGTCGAGTTGTTGCCGCCGCCGTGTTCGGCATGAAGCACGAGCGCCAGATCCAGCAATCGCGCCTCCAACGCCGTGTATTGGTTGTCGTTGCGGAGCATATGGAGCAGATTGGCCGCCGTCGACAAACGGGGATCCTGGCTGTGAATGACCAGGCTGAGATTAGAATAATAGTATGAATAAGCTTTATAGCAATACACTGCAAGAAGTGGAAAAGCCGCAATCAACAACAGGCATTGCCGAAGTACATTCGGCGTGTCGATGGCGTCGGCTCGGTCATCCGAGACATAGAGCGCCAGCGTGCTCTGCGCCAATGCGTTCATGAGATCGCGGCTGGAAAGCTTGAGAATGGAATCGTGTACGAAATCCCCCGGCAACGCACGATACGACACCAGGAGGTCCTGGAAGCGCTCCAACTCCTGGCGATCGGGCAGTTGGCCGAAGAGAAGCAGATAACACGTCTCCTCGAAGCCGCTGCGGCCATCGGCCCAGAAGCCATCGACGATCTCATTGATGTCGATGCCGCGGTAGATCAACCGGCCCGGTCCAGGAACCGAGTTCTCTCCTTGGAGAGTGTGGGCCTGGACTTCGCCGATCTGAGTTAGCCCGGCCAGCACGCCTTTGCCGGAGATATCCCGGAGACCGCGCTTCACGTCGTACTCAATGTACAGCCGTGAGTCCACCGCGCTGCTGGATTCCGCCATTCCGCTCAGTTGCTCAATCCATGGATTAATGCGGCTATCCATAACTAATCTCCCATCTCTAGCAAGGTGAATTATGTGACAGCAGATCCGATTCCCGGAACTCGCTGTGCCACGTCAAAACGGGTGTAGGTGCGGGAACGCGGGCCGAAGAGAAAGCATTTCCGCGAGATGCCTCGATGCGGCGGCCCTCGGAGCCTAAGTGTTCAGTCTTCCCTCGGGTTTCACGAAGATCCTCCTCGCTTGCCTCGGACCGAGGTTGTCCCTACCGCGCTGTTTGTAATTGCAGCTTCTTTGTTGAAGGAAGTCTACCAGAGTCCATGGCTGGGATGCGAGCAATGAAGGCCAAGGGGCACGAGCCTGGGATGCATTGTGGTGCTGGCTCGGCATGGGTCCGTGGCGTCGGAGTTCATCGGAGGCGCCATTTGTGCTAGACTTGCCGGGCGTAGGGACGTGCGGCGAAACCGGCGGCGCGCGCCAAGGGTCCTGTACACATAGGTCAGTCTGTCGCGCTACCGTGGGACTTCCTTCTCGATAGACCCCCAAAGAAGTGCAATGAGGAGATAAATTCATGAGCAAGCACGCGATTTCAAGACGGCAGTTTCTAGTGAGCTCGGCCGCGGCCGGCGCCGCATTGACGCTGTTTCCGGGGCGGGTCCTCGGGGCTAACGAGCGGGTCCATCTCGGCATCATCGGACTTGGCGGCAAAGGGGGAGCCCATTTCAAGGATTTCAGCGCGCTGCCCAACGTCGAGATCATTGCGGTGGCGGATCCGGATGAGAACCGGATGAAACAGGCGGGGCCGAACGTTGCGCAGCACAAAGACTTCCGAAGCCTGCTGGACATGAAGGACGTCGATGCGGTGGTGATTGCCACGCCGGACCACTGGCATTGCCTGGCGGCGATCATGGCGTTTCAGGCCGGTAAGCACGCGTATGTCGAAAAGCCGGTCAGCCACTGCATCTGGGAAGGCTACAAGCTGGTCGAGGCGGCGCGCAAGTACGACCGGATCGTGCAGGCCGGCACGCAGCAGCGTTCGTGCCCGGCTGTCCAGGAGTGTGCGGCCGATGTCAAGGCGGAGACGCTCGGCAAAGTGCTTTGGGTGCACTGCAGCCGTCTCGATGCCCGTGAGCCCATCGGCAAGGTCGATGGGCCGCAGCCGGTGCCCGAGGGCGTTGACTACAACCTATGGGCCGGCCCAGCGCCGATGGCCCCGATCATGCGCAAGAGCTTCCACTACGACTGGCACTGGCAGTGGAACTGGGGCACCGGTGAGATGGGCAACTGGGGCGTCCATTATCTCGACGACCTGCGCCACATCCTCGGTTGGGACGATGTGCCCGGCAATGCCATCGCGGCCGGCAATCGTTGGTGGGACGATGACGGCGAGACGCCCAACATGCATATGAGCCTCATGGAGCATCGAGGCGTCAAGGTCGTGGTCGACATCCGCAACATGCAAGATCCCGGCGGCGGCGGCGAGCAAGGCGCCGTCTATCTCAGCAGCCGGCAAGGCAACCACATCCAGTGCGAAAACGGATTCATTCGCATCGCGCGCGGGGGCGGAAAGGCCTATGATAAAGACGGGAAATCCATCAAGCAGTATAAGGGTGACGGCGGCGGGGCCCACCACGGTAACTTCATTGAGGCGTTGCGTCAGGGAAGCAGTGCCTCGCTGAACGCCGAGATTGCCGTCGGCAACATGAGCACCATCATGTGCCACCTCGCCAACGTTGCTTGGCGTGTCGGTCAGGATGCCTCGGTGGAGGAAGTGCGCGAGAGCATGAAGTCGCATGCCGATGCGGTTGATACCCTGGAAAGCATGCTCGCGCAGCTCGGCCGTTCCGAAGTCGATATCGCCAAGAAACCGTTTGTGCTTGGACCAAAGTTGACGTTTGACGTGTCGCGTGGCACGTTCACCGACGACAACGCTGCCAAGGCCAATGAGCTCGTGCGCCGCGTCGATCGCGAACCGTTCATCGTGCCGGAACAGGTATAAGCGCGCCGCTTCCCAACGCACACAATAGCCAAGCCGCTGGAGTCGTTACGGCTCCGGCGGCTTCGTGTATCGCTTTCAGAGCGAGGAGAGGATTCCCTCCCTATCATCCCGGACGAAGCGGGGGAGTCCTGAGGATCGTAGCGCCCATGACGCCAAAGATGGCGTCGTTCGCTACGGCCTCGATGCGCACGGCATCCAACGGCACGCCGGGCCGAAGTGCAAACGCGCGTTATCCTCGGCGACGCCGATGCCTGGCGCAGACGCAGCCTCGGCCGGAATCGCGATACGCCATCCGCCCTCGACGGGGACGTAACACAGGGGTGGGGTCTCTTGTGCGCTCAGCGTCGAGAGGATGCCTCCCGCCATTAACACCATTCCCACGCCCATGGTTTCCTCCCTTCTCCGCATCTCAATCGTGCGCAACGCATAGGGGCTGCTGCTCCGGCCTCGCAAGGGCCAGGCGAGACTACCGCGTTTGCATACGAAAGAATGTCACAACGTGTCGCGAAAGTCATCTACGCAGTCTCGTGATCCCCAAACGCAATTCACGGAACCATGTCCTCTTTCCATCGGGATGACTCGTTTCTTCCTTGGAGAAAGGTCCCGATTGCCAGACAGCGTTTCAGCGGGATCATGGAGGTCCTTCGTTCGTGGTGTCACGTCGAATCGCGTTTCTCGGCGAGATCACATCGGCTGATCCCGCACATCTTGGGAATAAGGGTGCAGGACTTGCCAGGCTGATGCGAGCCGGTTTCCCGGTGCCCCAGGCATTCTGCATACCCACCGGAGTCTATGACCGTTTCCTGGAAGCGAATGATTTGCGCGGGCGTATCGAGGAGACAGTCGCGCAGTGGGTGGACGCTTCCTCTGACGTGGCGCAGGACACCTTGGCAACACTCCGCGGCGCCATCGTTGCTGGGCAGCTCGATCCGTCCCTTTGCGCAGCGGTCCATGCCGCCCTGGACCGACTTGGCCATGTCCCCGTTGCTGTCAGATCCTCGGCGACGTCCGAGGACTTGCCGGATTACTCCTTCGCCGGCCAGTATGAGACGATTCTTGGCGTCTGTGGAGCGCCGGCTTGCTTCGATGCCGTCAAGGAGTGCTGGGCTTCCCTGTGGACGCATCGCGCCGTTGAATACCGGCAGCGACACGGATTCAGCCACCTCGATACGAAGATGGCCGTGGTCGTGCAGGCGTTGGTCTCCGCCGACGCCTCAGGCGTTGTGTTCACGGCGGATCCCGTCAGCGGGTCACGAGATCGCATCGTCATCGAATCGTGCCGGGGCCTCGGCGAGGCGCTGGTGTCAGGCAAGGAAAGCCCTGACACGTTTGTCATGTCGAGAGATGACTTGCGTGTACTCGAGGAACACACGGCCTCGGCGTCCGGCGAAGGCCTGCACGCGGCCTCGCTGGACGCCGAGACGGCTCGGCGCGTGGCCGAGATGGCGTTGCAGGTCGAGGTCCTGTTCGGTGTTCCGCAGGACATCGAGTGGTGTGTCCGGGACTGCAAGGTGTCATTGCTCCAATCGCGGGCCATCACGACGGCTGTCGCAAGGGAGAGAAGCTGGGAGGACCGGCAGGTTTGGACGAACGCTAATACCGGCGAGGTGCTCCCGGACGTCGTCACACCGTTCACGTGGTCGTTCGTGCGCATGCTCGTCGACATCCTGTTCGAGTCCCTCGCGCGAGGTATGGGCTTCTCATTCGAAGGGCACCCGGTCATCGGTGTCGTGGCCGGGAGGATCTACTTCAACTGCAACACGATGACCGGCATGCTCAATCGTTTTCCCGGCCTACGTAAGCTCGATCTGGCCAAGGTGCTAGGCGGTTCGCAACGTGGCCTGCGCGTTCCGGACGAGGATGTGCCCCAACTGCGGTTCAGTCTACTCAAGGTGCTTGTCAAAACGCCGATCTTCATCGTGCGCGTCATGAGCCGCTCTCACGCGAAGTCTACCGCCCTTATCGAGGAGATGCGTGAGCGCGCCCACGAGTTGAAACGCCTCGCCCTCGACGCGCGATCCGAACGTGAGGCCGTGGCGCTGCTGGACAAGACCGCGGAGCAGATGCGCGGATTCGTGGACGGTCTTTCACTGGCCGGGTCCGACATGCTCTGGTTCACACGGCTGGACAAGATCTGCAGGACGTGGCTGGACGATGCGACAGGCGAGTTCGCGAATCGCCTGCTGGCGGGTGTCGGAAACATGGAAAGCGCCGATGCCGGCTTGGCCCTATGGCAACTAGCCGTGTCCGCACAGGCATCACAGGGCGTCCGCTCGGCTCTGTCAGTGCCCGACGACTGGGAGGCGGTCAGGACGCGCTTGTCTGAATCGCCGGAGGGCCCAGCGTTTCTCGATCAGTGGGACGACTTCATGGCGATGCACGGCCATCACACGCGCGGCGAGCTGGAACTGTACAACGCGCGTTGGCACGAGACGCCCGACTACATCCTAGACGCCGTTCGTACGTACTTGAGCGCGCAGGGCGAGATGGATCTCGTCGAGGCCAGAGCGCAGCGGATCCGCGAACGCGATGCCCTCGAGGCCCGTTGCCGTGCCGAACTCCGCAATCCACTGAAACGCGCCTGGTTCGGCACGGCCTTGGTGCGGGCGCGGCGCGGCTGCGTGGCGCGCGAGAACATCAAGAGCGGCGCCATACAGTATTGGGCGGCGCTCCGCTCGCTGGCGCTGGCGCTTGGACAATCGTTGGCCGAGCGCGGCGTCATCGACGCTTGCGAAGACGTGTTCTTCCTTGACGTGGACGAAGTTCGCCGCGTGGTTGAAGGCGAATCCGGCCTCGATGTCAAGCAGGTCGTGGCCGCGCGGCGTAGCGAGTACCAAGTGAACCTGGGCCTGCGCCCGCCGAGCGTGGTCGTAGGCCGATGGAATGTCAGCATGCAGGCAGATGAGGAGGCCGCTCCGGCCGGCGATACGTTGCAGGGACTTGCCGTATGCCCCGGCACGGTTGTTGGCCCGGCGCGTGTGATCTTGCGTGCCGATCACCACACGCACGTTCTGCCGGGCGAGATCCTCGTCGCCCCATTCACGGATCCCGGCTGGACGCCCTACTTCCTCACGGCCGCCGGCATCGTCACGGATCAGGGCGGCATTCTATCGCACGGCAGCATCGTTGCCCGCGAGTACGGCATTCCCACCGTAGTCAACGTCGGTCCCGCCACGCGCGTGATCCGCACCGGCCAGATGATTAGGGTTGACGGCACGCACGGCACCGTCACGATCCTGGACGCGCCCGGGTGAATTCGCGGAAGACGTCGAGCATGTACTCGTAGTTCGACAGCGGCATGCCGGGAAAGACGGTGTTCGAGGTGCTGAAGATGTAGCCGCCGCCGGGCGACGCGTGTTCGAGGCAGTAGAGGGCCGAGGCGCGGATCGCCTCGATGGGGCCGTCCTGGAGCAGGTTACACTGGACATTGCCCATGAGCGCGAGCCGGCCATATGTGAGCTTTTTGACCTCGGCGATGTCGACGCCGGCCATGGGATCGATGGACTGGAGGCAATGGGCTTGGAGGCCCACGAGTTGGTCGAGGATCGGCATGATCTGGCCATCGGTGTGGATGAAGGCGAGCGCGCCGCGATCCGTGACGCGCCGAACGAGACGCGTCCAATAGGGCGCGACGAACTCGGCGAACTGCGCCGGCGAGATGAAGGGGCCGGCGTTGAACGCGACGTCGTGGGGCATGAAGACGAAGTCGGCGCCGGCATCGACCATGCGATCAATGAGGTCGAGGGCTACCCGGCACTTGGCCTCGGCCTCCGCATGGATCCTCTCGGGCGCTTCGAGCAAGTCTGTGGCGAAACGCGCCCAATCCGTCACGGCCTCGATGGCCCACACGCCGCCGCCGACCATGCCGCCGATGGCGATCCGCTCGCCGAAGGTCCGTTTGGCCGCCGCCACCCCCTCGGGATCGCCCCATGGCCAGTAGACCGCCAGGGCGTCCCAGGCGTAGGTTTCGACGATGCGCGCGTAGATCTCCATGCATTGGGCGATCATGCGCTCCTTCTCGACGCGGGCGCACCGCGCCCACCGCGTGCGTTCGGGAAAGCATAGACCGAAGGCCTCGTACTCGAGCTCGAACATGCTTTCGAAATGCGGAGGCCGATCCGGCTCCTCGAAGCGCAACGCCCTGAGAATCCGTTCCTTGCCTGTCATCACGGCGTGCGTCCGGGAATCCGTTTCACAATGGTGTCATGCCAGAGCGCGGCCATTCTCGACATGCCCTCGACGTTAGGGTGAACGGGATCCGCGCCGTACCAGCGCTCCTTGTCCGTGGCGTACGCGGCGTAGAAATCCGGGCCGGCCTGAACGTTCTTCTCGGCACACAGCGCGTCCAGTTTCGCGCAGTAGGTTTCGAGAATCGCCGCCGCGCCGTCCGCATAGTCGTAGCATGGCTTGGCCACAAAGATGCGTTCCGGAGACGCCCCGAACTCCTTGACAAGCCCATCGATGATCGCGGCCATGTTGGCGGCAAACGCGTCGGCGGTAACGAAAGCGCGCTCGTCGTTGACGCCAAGGTGAATGAGCCACAGGGAGGGCCGCAACGCGCGCATCCGGCTTCGCCAGTTCTCGGAATCCCGCATCATATCGAGATAACCGCCCGACGTGATCCCACCCCAGCCCTCGTTGGCGATGAACACGGGATCCCGCCACGTTTCCGCCAGGAGGTCGTTCAGTTCCGTCATCCAGCTCTGAAAGCAGTTGACATTCGGCAGATGCACGTGCGCGGTCGGCGCGTACTGAGGGAAATTGCGCCCGTCGCGCGAGACGGCTTCCGAAGGAAAGTCCTCGCCGCTGAGTTCGAGATCCTCCTGGAGGAAGCCGTGGCCGAAGTATCCTTCCGTGATGCTGTCGCCGATGGTCGCCGCGACGATGCCGATGCCCACGCGCCCAAGAACCGCCCGGCACACCGTTGCGCCCGCGGCTTCGAGGCCCAAGACCTCGACGGTGTACTCGCCATAGGGCAAGTCGGCCACGCGCACGGCAAAATCGGGTGCGGTTGCCTCCTCTTCGGCCATTAGGCGTTTGCCGTGGCCAATCAAGACGCGGCCTCGTGCGACACTCGGATCCGAGAAGCGCAGGCTGATCTCGAGATCGCGCGACGACTGGACGTACGGGATCGTGTACGTGCCCTCAACATCGTGAATGGTGCGCACAAGCGCGAAGTATCCCTCGCCCAGTCGCTGGGCTGCGACGTCGGCTACGGCAACCCCCGCCTCGTGCAGGACCATATCGACACCGGCGCCGGCGCATTCGCTCCACCAGCATCCACTCACAAGAACCGCAGCCGCCACGACAACGAGCGCCCCTTTCTCCATCACGGCGAATCTCCTCAATGTATGGATTCACGGTAGCAGAAACCGGACGCCGATGAAAGCCGCGCATGGCAATTCACGAAGCCGACGGAGTCGCCACGGCCCTGCCTTCAGTGGACGGAATGGCGTCGGACGCGTCTTGCGAGATCCCCCCATTCGTCGGCAGTGTTCATGGAATCTGAACAGCAGGGCGGAGTGTGGCATCGCGGTTGTAGGGACATCACGCCGCGCGTACAATGACGCACAGACAAAGGCACTGCGGGAGAATGCTCCATGAAGATCTTGGTGACGGTGTTCTTGTTAGGCCTGGTGGCCGCCGAGTCCGACGCGGCGACTGGAGTGGGGGAGATCTGGCTGGTCAAAGGGGGCAAGGTGTGTTGTGCAATTCTGCGTGGTGATGAGGACGAGTATGCCGCCGAGCGCATGAACCGATGGCTCAAGGACGTCGCCGGTGTGCAGGCGCCGGTATTCACGGAGGAGACTTCCCTGGGCGATGTGCCTTGCGTCATGTCGATCGGAAGTGCCGGCTCGAATCCTTTCTCAGCGCGCCTCGCTACGGCCGAAGGCGTTGACATCGCGCCGGGGCAACTCACCGATCAAGGATATGTCGCGCGGAGGTGCCGCGATGGTGCGCGCGAGTGCGTGATCCTCGCCGGCGGCGGGCCGGATGGAACACGCTATGCCGTGGCGGATCTCATCAACTGGAGGCTCGAACACGACACCTCCGGCGTGCGTCTTGGTTACCTCGATGCTCGCGAGATCCCGCGCTACAAATACCGCTGGTTCTGGAATTGGGATCACCGCATGGACTGGGGCGGTCCGGGAACCGTGGGTACGCTTATGGGTGGCGGCGGCACTTTCAGCAAGCAGCCCGAGGCGTTCCTCATCGACTTCAAACGCTGCGTCGACTACATGGCCGACCACAAATTCAACGGATTGATCATCTGGGGATTCTTGCGCGATACCCACGGTGGCGTCGAGGCGTCGCAGGAGCTCTGCCAATACGCAGCGCGCCGCGGCGTGCGCATCCTGCCCGGTGTCGGCACGAGCGGATACGCCGGCTACTACTTCGAAGGGAATCATCCGTACAACGCCGACACGTGGCTCGCCACGCATCCGGAACTGCGGGCCCTCGACGAAGACGGCAAGCCGAAGAACGTGCCGTGTCCGTCGAAGAAGGCCAATCAGGATTGGCTCGACGAAGGCGCCGAATGGCTCTTCGACACCTTCGACATCGGCGGCGTGAACCTCGAGATGGGCGACTTCTTCGTGTGCTATTGCGACGACTGCAAGAAAGCGCGCGCCGCCATCCTGTCCGACGAACCGGATTACTACAAAGACATGGCGATTTCGCACAGCGTCACGTTCCGCAAGATGCGCACGCTTTCCGACGAGGCGTGGCTGAGTTACGCCACCTATACCGGCTACACCGCCGAAATGATGACGACCCCGCCTCGCTTCCTCGACATCATCCCGGACGACGCCATCTGCCAATGGACGCTTACCGGCATGGCCCGCACCTGGCCTGCCGAGGTCCGGCCCATGGCGCGCCACAACATCGGCTACCTGCACTGGTGTAACCGCTCCACGCACACCGAAGACGATTTCTACCTTGGGCAGATCCGCGATATCTGTCGAAACGCCGCCTCCGCTGGCTTCGAAGGACTGGACACGTACGGGGAACTCTCCTCAGAAACGCTCAATGCCGAGCTCTTCTATCTCGCTTGGGAGGCCTTCCTCTGGAATCCGGATATGACCATCGAGACCTTCGTTGCCGAACGCCTCTCGCCGCTCTACGGAGGGGCGGAGCCGGCGCGGGCGCTCCTTGACATCGTGCCCCTCGTGGACACGGCGAAGCAGCGTGCGAATCCCGATAACTTCGTCCGTGCGCTCGAGATCGCGCACGCCGCCCGCGAAGAGGCGGAGCCAAACGGTGTCGCCCGATGGTACAAGATGATCGCCTATCTCGAACGCCACGAAGCGGCCGCTCGGAAGGTCATCGAAGCGCAACGCCGCCGTGAAGAGGATGCCCGTAAAGGGAAGAAGATCGCCGTTGCGTCCGTGAAAGCCAGCGACGAGGACGCGCAGAATGGGTGGCCGGCGGCCAACGCGATCGACGGCAACGTCGACGAGCCTGCCGGCTACTGGCTCACGCGCAGCACGCATCCTGAACGCGCATGGATCGAACTGGCACTGGCCGAACCGGCCGCCATCAACCGTATCGTCTTGTTCCACCAACTCAATCCCGGCCACTACCGTAGCCTCGATTACACCGTTAGCCTGCGCGTCGCAGGCGCATGGCAGCGCGTTGTGTCGGTCAAGGACAACGCCGAGGCCGGTTGGGTCGCTCACACGATCGACACCGTGGTGGCCGATGCCGCCCGGCTCGACATTGTGCGCTCTGCCCACAGCAACCGGATGGGTGTTGGCGAAATCGAGTTACGGATGGTCGCCGATACTCGATGATAGGCCGGCGACGATGTCCTTACCTCAGACTGGGAGGAATCAAGCGATGGCCTTGATCTGCTGCTTGATCACGTTGTCCGCAGCACCGTCATCGGCCGCCGATGGTGCGCCCGCAAGCGTCAGGCTTGTTCGTTCGTTTGATGTCGGCGGCTTCGCAAATCCGGAGCCTGTGCTGTGGCCCGCCTACTTCTGGATGTGGAACGCCTCGCTTGATGAGGGGCTCATCAAGAAACAGCTCGAAGACATGAGATCGCACGGCGCGCGTAGCGTCTGCATGCTTCCCATGCCGCGCGAGTTCCGGCCCGATTCCACGAATAACTCCATGGCTCCGGACTATCTCACGCCCGAATTCTTCGAGCGCGCCCGCTTCGCGCTCGACGAGGCCGCGCGGCTCGGGATGAATTGGTGGTTGTACGACGAGGGAGGATGGCCTTCCGGCCAAGCGCTCGGGAAGGTTGTGGAAGGTCACGCTGGCTTTGCGGCGCACCAGGTCGTCCGAGAACGCGTCGACGCCCACGCGCCATTCCCGGTGCCCGCTGACGCCCTCGCGCTTGTCGTCGAGCAACCGAAACGTCGCGTCGTCGGTCCCGGCGCAACGTGGACGCCGGCTTCGGCGGACGAGGTGGCCCATCTCTATCGCGTGGCAGTGGGTGGGCGTGCCGATCTACTCAATCCGGATGCGACGGATCGATTCATCAAACTCACGCATGACGGTTATAGGGAGGCTTGCGGCGAACACCTCGGAAAGACCGTGCTCTTCACGTTCACCGATGAGCCGGCCGTGCCCGCCGTCCGACCGCCCGAGTCCATTCCGTGGACGCCGAACATGGAGCGCCTGTTTGCGCAACGTTACGGCCGATCCGTCTTCGAGGTGCTGCCTTCCCTCTTCGTGGAGCCCAGTACCACGATGGACGTGGCGGACGCGCGCGCGCGCGTCGATTTCTACGACCTCTGGACGTCGCGTTTCGCCGAGGCGTATTTCACCCGTCTCCAGGCCTGGGATCGACGGCATCGCCTGGGATCGGCCGGCCACCTGGGCGGCGAGGATGAAACCTTGGGCGCCATCCGGCACGGCTTCGGTCACCCCTTGCGCCAGCTTCGCGCCATGGATGTTCCGGGCGTCGATCTCATCTGGCGGCAGTTGTTTCCTGGAAGGCCCAACCAGCACCACTTTCCGAAACTGGCGTCGAGTGCGGCCCACTACAACGGCAGTCGCTACGCCTTCACGGAATCCTTCTGCGTGTACGGAAACGGACTAACGCCCGCGCAGATGAAATGGTTGATCGACTATCAATACGTCCGTGGCCTCAATCTGCTGGTTATGGGCTGCTATCCGCTCAGCACACACGATCACCACATGACCGGTGAGCGCCCGCATTTCGGCGTTATGAATCCGCTGTGGGACCACCTCCCCGCGTTCCATGCCTACGTCGCGCGCCTCGGCTACGCGCTATCCGTCGGGACACCTCGAATCACAACGGCCCTGTACTACCCCGTGCGGGATCTGTGGGCCTGGGGAATGAATGCTACGGAAGCGGCCACCGCGCACGACGCGCTCGCCAACGCTCTCTTGGCCCATCAGTGCGATTTCGACCTCGTCGATGACGATGCCCTGATCAAGGGGCACGTTGACGGAGCGCAGTTCGTGGCCGGAGCGATGCGCTACGACGCGATTGTCTGCGGAAAGGTCTGCTGGATGAGTCCCGGAGCCTATGCACAACTGGAGCGCTTCGCTCAGGTTGGCGGAAAAGTCCTGTGTGCTGACTGTGCGCCCGGCACGAACGGCGTGCCGGGAACGAACGCGCCTGCACACTACGAAGTCGCCGCCCTGGAGGATATCGCGGGTCGGCTTGTGCCGACGGTGAAGCTGGAGCCGGCTTGCCACGACATGCGGGCCTGTGTCCGCGCCTTGGAGCGTGCCGAGGTCGTGATGCTCTTCAATGAAGGCGAGCAGTTCTTCGATGGAGAAATGGAAGTAGGCGAACGCCATGTCTACGGTCTCGATGCGCAGCGTGGCACGATCACGCATCTCGAGAAGGCGAGCGGCCGAGTACCCGTGCGACTCCTGCCCGGCGAAAGCCGCCTGTTCCTGTGCTCAGAGGACGTCATCGACGCGATCAATCCCCCCCTGCCGTCGAACGACGGCCTAACGCTGGACACGGACATATCGGCGACGGCCCGTCGCCATTTCGTGGTCGGAGAACACGATTTCGACGTGACCGAAATGGATTCCGAACCGGTGTCCTTTGCCCAAGCCACCGTGTGGCATGACTGGCTCGGCGGGGATTTCTCCGGAGAAGTCGACTATGGCGTCCGTTTCGATATCCCCGAGGCATGGGGCGCGGCCTCCCTCGAGTTGACGACTGGTCCCATCGAGTATGCGGCAACGGTCTTTCTCGACGGCGAGCCGGTGGGACACATCCTGTGGCCGCCATGGCGTATCGATCTGCCCGCGTGCGCGCCCGGCCGACACGAACTCGTGATCCGAGTAGCCAACACGCTGGCGAACGAACTGACGTCCGAACGTGTCGTCGAGCTCTGGAATGCCAAGAAAGGCCCGGGATGGCCAAGTCCCTATCACGTCCGCGCGCTCGAGTTCGAACGCGAGTCCAGAGGGGGCGGCCTGCAGGGCCCCATAGGCCTTTTGCGGATGGAGGAGCCACGGTAGCATAGCCCGCAAGAATTCAGCCTGCGGACGATGGGCCGCCCAGGAGGTTGCGATGCGTACAATGTGGATGTGGGTATTGATAGCGGCCCTCGGATCGGCTGCTGCAACAGGAGCTACGAGTATGGACAGAATCGACATTCCGGCCCAGGCGCCGAATGATATCGTAATGGCGACACCGGCCGAAATCGCCAGCGTCGAGGATTGGGCGGCCCTCGTGTTTGCCGGCCAGAAGCGCGAGGCGGCCGCGCCGCCGGTCACGCTTGAGCTACGCCGACAAGACCACAGCACGCTCCATTTCCGCCAATCCTGCATGGACACGCCCATTGTTATCGGCAACCAGACCTTTGCGCACGGCCTCGGCACGCACGCCAACAGCGAGATCGCCATCGGCGTGCCGGAAGGTGCGACGCGGTTCGAGGCGTTCGTCGGCATCGACACTAACTACGACACGCAAGGCAAGCACGGCAGCGTGGAGTTCTCCGTCGAGATCGACGGCCGCGAAGTCGTGCGTACGCCCACGCTGCGCGGCGGCAACGCGGCGTACCCTATCGCATTTGAGCTGCCGAACGGCGCTCGGCAGATGCTCCTCAAGGTGGATACCACCGCCGACGGCCCGAGCCACGATCAATCGGACTGGGCGGACGCCCGGTTTGTCCTGGCCGACGGCCAGGCATGCTGGCTTGATGAGGGGCATGCGAATCCGTTCCTGTCAGACGCGCAGCCGCCATTCTCGTTTCGCTACGGCGATCAAGCATCGGCGGATTTCCTCGCCGGCTGGACTCATACCGCCGAATCCGAGGAGCAGGACGCATTCCGCACGTACACGGCGCATTGGCGCGACGCTGCCACCGGCCTTGACGTCGCCGCCGAGGCCAAAGTGTACAAGGCCTATCCCGCCGTCGACTGGGTGCTGTATTTCGAAAACACCGGCGCGGCAGACACGCCCATCATCGAGGGTATCCAGGCGCTGGACCTCGAGTTGCACGCCGGAGCGCCCAAGCGGCCCGTCATCGTCGGCCACAATCGCGGCGATGTCTTCGGCGAAACAAGCTTCGAGAATATCGACACGGCCCTCGGTGTCAGCGAAACATTCTTCATGGCACCGCAAGGTGGCCGCTCGTCGAACGGTGCGTTTCCTTTCTTTGACGTCCGATTCGATGCCAACACGCTCATCGCGGCCGTCGGCTGGTCGGGCCAGTGGTCGGTCGCGTGCGTTCGCGAGGGCGAGCACCAAACACACCTGCGCGCCGGTTTGGAGCAAACGCATCTCGTCCTCCATCCGGGAGAACGCATCCGCACGCCGCGCATCCTTCTCATGGCTAACGCCGCCGAGCCGGTGACGGCACACAACCGATTCCGGCGACTGATGCTCTTCCATTACGTTCCGCAACACGATGGCCGGCCCGTCGCCTTGCCGGTCGTCTCGCAGTGTTTTGATCGATACTCGTGGACGGTGCCTGAGTGGGCCACCGAAGCCGGACAAATCGACGCGGTCGAGCAGGCAGCCAGTCTCGGTTTCGATTCGCACTGGTTTGACGCGGCCTGGTTTGTCGGCGGCTTCCCGAACGGCGTCGGCAACTGGTATCCGAAACCGGAGGCATTCCCGCGCGGCCTCAAACCCGTCGCCGACGCATGCCATGAGCGCAGCATGAAGTTCGTGCTCTGGTTCGAGCCGGAACGCGTCGCGGTAGGAACGCAGATCGCCACCGAGTATCCCGACTTCGTTTTCGGCGGTGAGAAAGGCGGCCTTTTCCGGCTTGATATGCCCGAAGCGCGGCGCTGGCTCACGGATCTCTTGGCCACGCGCATCGACGAGTATGACCTCGACGTCTACCGCAATGATTTCAACATCGATCCCCTCGGATTCTGGCGCGGCAATGACACGGAGGATCGCCAAGGTATGACCGAAATCCGGTATGTGGAAGGCCTATACGCCATGTGGGACGAACTCCTCGAGGGCCGGCCGGGCCTGGTCATCGACGATTGCGCCAGCGGCGGACGCCGCATCGACCTCGAAATGTGCATGCGCTCGGTACCGCTCTGGCGGAGCGACACGAACTGTAGCCCAGGCAATGCCGAGTGGAATCCGGGCCACTCGGCCGGCATCAGCTACTACTTGCCGCTCCATGCCGCCTGCGCCTGGGCGCCGACGCCCTACGAGGTACGCGCCGCCACGACGACCGGGCTCATCTGCCAGTGGCCGTATCTCGACAAGGACTTCCCGGCCGACCTCGCCCGGCGCTCGCTCGCCGAGGCGAAATCGCTGAGGAAATACTGGTACGGCGACCTCTATCCGCTCTCGGACGTGCCCATCGGCGCCAAACAGTGGTGCGTCTTCCAACTCCATCGGCCGGATCTCGGCGAAGGTATCGCGCTCTTCTTCCGCCGCGCAGCATCGCCGTATACCGCCATGCGCGTCGCCCTCCGCGCTATCGATGCGCAGGCGCAATACACCGTCGAGCGGCGCACCGAGGACGGTACTGTAGAAACGGAGCAGGTCGCGGGCGGCACGCTTCTTGACGGCATTGATGTCAGGCTGCCGGAGTGCGCCAGCAGCGTGATCGTACGATACACGAAGAGCGAGTAGTCGACGTCGGCGTCACGCGCCGGCGACGTCCATGGCGATCGCTGCCCATTGGGTGAGGCGCTGCGGCTCGTAGCGAACGGTGCTGATGTCTTTGAGGATGAACTCGAGGGGACAGCCGTATTCATCGCACACGCGCCGCGTCGCCAGCAGGTTCTTGCGCACGCTATCCGGCTCGAACGCGTTCTCGGCGACCATGGCCGGACTTGGCTTGCGCGAGTAGACGAATTCGGCGCCAATCTCGGCGGCGCCGCGCTCCTCGTTGACCCACGGACTCATCGAGATCTTCCGGACGTTCGGAATCATCCGCACTTCATTCATTTTGCCGTCGAGCGGATCGCAGCAGCCGTAATACACGAGGCCGAAACGCGCGCAAATGCGGCTCGCATAGTCCACCTCGAAGTCCTTGAACATCTGGGGCGACACCGTCGAGAACATCTGGGCAAGGCCGAACATCCAGAGGTCTTTCGTGCGCGGACGCGCCGGATCGTAGCCAGGCGCCGGCAACGCATCGGTGTACGCCCCGGTGCAGTGGATCAGGCTCTGCGGCTGGCACAGCAGGCCCTGTTCTTCGAGCTGGTCGAGCATGGTCATGTATCCGTCCGTCATGCGGCCGACGAGCCGGTGCATGTAGTCCGGCCGCTCGATCAAGGTGTAGAGCGCGGCCTGGACACCCATCCAGGTGCTGATGGGATCCCAGAGGGACAGATACGGATCCGCGCCCCACGGCCGCACATCGAGCAGTCCATCGAAGAGTTCATGGGCCACCTCGACCCGGCGATCCGTCTCGGCCGCGTCGTGGCTAATCTCCGGCATCCGGATCTTCTCGAGATCCTCGTCCGTTTCGAACTGGTTGTGGAACAGATGGCCAACAACCGCGTTCGTCGGATCGAGGGCTACCGTATCCTCTTCCACGGAAATGCCGAAACCGGTGTTCCGGATTGCCTTCGACACAAGCACGAACGGCTCAACGACCATGTCTACCCGGAAGTGCCGCCACTGGTAGAGTGTCCGCCGGAGGTAGTCCTCGTAACCTCGACACTCGGCGTCCGAACAGCGCAGGGTGAGCTCATCGTTGACATTCATCTCGTTCCAGCACACCTGGTCGATCATCACCATGGGCCGCGCTGGCTCGAGCGCGTTGAGCTTGCGCCAGAGCGAGCGCTTCTCTTCCTGTGCCGGCAACGCGGCGATCTTGGCCACGTGGCTCGCCAGTTCGCGGATTATCGCGGCATCTTTTGCATTCGGCATGGCAAACCCCATCCTGTTCACGCGGTCCGTGTCTGTTTAATGACCGCTATTCCTGGCCGCGGCGCTGAGTCTCCATCTCTTTCCGGTACTTCTGCACCGCACGCAGGTGATCCTCATTGCTGACGCTGAATGTATGGGTCTTACCGTCGGCATTCGACACGAAGTAGAGATAGTCTGACTCGACAGGCGACATGGCAGCCCGCAGTGCCGCAATGCCCGGACTCGAGATCGGCCCGGCCGGCAATCCCGGATACATATACGTGTTGTAAGGCGAATCAACTTCCTTGTCTTCGTAGAGGATACGCTCCCCGTATTTGCCGAGAATGTACTGAAGCGTCGAGTCGAGCTGAAGCGGCATGCCTTTTCCGATCCGGTTTCGAATCACGGCGGCAACCAACGGACGCTCCTCATCAACGCGCGCCTCCTCCTCAATCAGCGAGGCAATCGTGACAATCTCCATCTTGTCGCGTACCGATGCCTCCGGGAACTCGGCGAGCAGGGCCGCATACGTCTTCTCGAACTCGGCTACCATGCGCTCCACGATCTCGTGCTCAGTCGGCTTCTCGTCGAAGAAGTACGTGTTCGGCATTAGGAATCCCTCGAGGGTCTCGGATTCGATGCCCAGGCGCGCGATCAGCGCCGGATCGCGTGCTGCCTCGATGAACGCTTCCGGATGCTCAACCAGTTCCGAGGCCTGGCGGATCGTCAGGCCTTCCGGAACGGTAATCTTGCGATCGGCGGGAATCTCCTCCGCATCGAGCGGCCGATTCGGGCCTTCCTTGAGGATCTCAAGCAACTCTTTGGGCGAAAGGCCTCGATGCAGCGCGTAGGGCCCGCTCTTGATCGTCTTGCCGGAATGGTCGAGGCGCATGGCCACGCGGAAAAAGCCTTCGTGCTTGACGAGGCCCAGTTCGGCTAGGAACGCGCCCACTTCTTTGCCGGAAGCGCCCGCCGGAACCTGGACCTTCACCACCTCGCCCGGCGTGCCGGGTTCGGTCACTTCTTCGTACACCATGAACAACACAACGCCGACGGCGACGCAACCCAACGCCAGGAAAACGGCGATGTAAAGGATGAGCGACAGGAAGAAGCGCAGGAAAGAGAAGCGCCGAGTCGGAGCCGCCTTCTTCACGCCGTTCTCTGTCATGGCCGACTCCGCGCACGCTGAAAGGCCAGTCGATCCAGGTAGGTTTGAAGGATATGTTGTGCGGCGACGATATCGACGATGTTCTTCCGGCCTTTGGCTCGGACGCCGGACGCCGCAAGCGAACGATGCGCGGCGACGGTGCTGAACCGTTCGTCCTGAACGACAACCTCGATATCGAGCATTGCCTTGAGCCGATCGACGAAGGCCTGCACCTTCAGCGCCTGAGGTCCCATCTCGCCATTCTGATCCAGCGGCATACCCACCACAACGCGGATGGCCTCGTTCTCCTTGGCCGTTTCGCGGATAGCCTCGGCATCACACTCAGGACCGCGACTCGGAATGACCTTGAGCGGCTGTGCCGTGATGCCGAGAAGGTCGCTTACGGCGACGCCGATTCGCGCCTCGCCGAGATCCAGTCCGATGGTACGCCCCACAATCTCCACAATCGCTATCCCAACAATGCCGCCACGACCTCAGCGGCCTTGGCGATCGCTTCGGGCAATCTCTCGGGATGCTTGCCGCCCGCTTGGGCCATATCCGGGCGCCCGCCGCCGCCACCGCCCACCATGGCCGCCAACTGCTTGACGATGTCGCCCGCCTTGATGCGGCCTGTGAGATCCTTCGTTACACCGACGCACAACGAGACCTTCTCGCCTTCCGCCGCGCCAAGAACGATGACGCCCGATCCCATCTTGTCGCGCAGGTTATCCAATACCATCCGCAAGCCCGAGGCATCTTGGCCTTCGACCTGTGCGGCCAATAGCTTCACGCCGGCCACTTCCTGCACCTGCGACATGTAGTCCACCGAGCCGCCGGTGGCTGCGGCCTGCTTCCACTTCCTTACTTCGAGCTCGAGACGGTGGTTTTCGTCGAGAAGCGCATGGACGCGCGCGCCGACCTCGTCCACCGACGTGTTGAGTCGCATGGCCGTCTCGCTCAGTTGGCGCTCGCGGCCTTGAAGCACATCGACGCATGGCTCGGCGCACACCGCCTCGATACGCCGGACGCCGGATGCCACGGACGACTCGGACAGGATCTTGAAATACCCGATCACGCCCGTTTGCCGGACATGGCAACCGCCGCACAACTCCATGCTGACATCGTCTACGCGCACCACGCGCACCACATCCTCGTACTTCTCGCCGAACAGCGCCATGGCGCCCGCCTCGCGCGCATCGGCCAATTCCATATTCTCAATTTTGACCAGCAGGTTGGCGCGGATGAAACGATTCACCAGTCGCTCGATATCCTGAATCCGCTCGGCCGGAATGCTTTCGAAATGCGTGAAGTCGAAGCGCAATCCCTCCGGAGACACACGCGATCCGGCTTGATGCACATGGCTTCCGAGGGTGTCCTGCAACGCCGCCTGGAGCAAGTGCGTGGCGGAATGGTGCGCCTCGGTGGCCTTACGCGCCTCGGTGTCGATGGCCGCCGTGACCTTGTCGCCCGGCTTGAGCGCGCCGCGCGTGACGTGCACGCGGTGGAGCGTCATTTTGCCGAGCGGCTTCACGGCGCCGGACACATGTGCGCTGCCATCGACGCCATCGAGCGCGCCAGTATCGGCCACCTGACCGCCGGATTCCGCGTAGAACGTCGTCCGATCTAGGACGACCTCGCCATCTTCGTTTTCGTTGAGCGCATCGACACGCTGGCCGTCGCGGACCACAGCCGTGATCGTGCCTTCGCATACGTGCTCGTCGTAGCCGACGAAGGTGGTGTCGCCGACGTCCTTGTGGATGATGCGGTAGACGGGTGGCAACGCGTCCTCGCCGCTCCCAGCCCACGCCGTGCGCGCACGATCACGCTGCTTCGTCATCTCGGCGTCGAAGCCCTCGTGGTCGACCTGGTAACCGCGATCCTCAGCGATATCCGTCGCAAGGTCGAGCGGAAATCCGAAGGTGTCATGCATGCGGAACAACTCGACGCCGGACACCAGCTTCTCGCCGGCCTTGTCCATCTTCGCGAAGATCTCCTCGAGCCGATCCATGCCGCGCGCCAGCGTACTCGCAAAACGCTTCTCCTCGGTGAGGATGATCTTCTCGATCTGTTGGCGCTTCTCGACGAGTTCCGGATAGTGATGGCCCATGATATCGGTCACGGCCTGCGTCACGGCGTGCAAGAACGGCTTGTCGAGGCCAAGCTCGCGACCGAATCGCGACGCCCGCCGCAACAGGCGCCGCTCGACATAGCCGCGCCCCTCGTTGCCCGGAAGAATGCCGTCGGCAATCATAAAGGATAACGCGCGCGCGTGATCCGCGATGACGCGGAAGGGCACGGGATTGTCAGCGTATCTTACCTGCGTCAAGGCCTGCGTTGCCTCGATGATCGGGAAAATACCATCGGTGTCGAAGACGTTATCTTTGCCCTGCAGCAACGCGGCCAGGCGTTCGAGGCCCATGCCGGTGTCGATACCCCGATTCTTGAGGGGCGGACGCGATCCGTTGAGTTGCTGGTCGAACTGCGGAAACACCAGGTTCCAGTATTCGAGGAACCGCTCGCACTCTTCGCAGCCGGGCGCGCAGTCCGGGCGTCCGCAGCCGATGGCCGCGCCGCGGTCGATGTGGAGTTCCGAACACGGCCCGCACGCCCCGGTGTCGCCGGCCGGCCCCCAGAAGTTGTCCTTCGCGCCGAGCCGGATGATTTTGGACGCCGGAACGCCGACTTCGTTCTCCCAAATGCCGGCCGCTTCGTCGTCGTCCTCGTATACGGACACCCAGATCGTGCCGGCATCCAGTTTGAGAACCTGCGTCGAATACTCCCATGCCCACGCGATGGCCTCGCGCTTGAAATAGTCGCCGAACGAGAAGTTGCCGAGCATCTCGAAGAAAGTAAGATGACGCGAGGTCTTGCCGACTTCGTCGAGGTCATTGGCCTTGCCGCCGGCGCGCAGGCACTTCTGCGATGTCGTAGCGCGGCGGTATGGAACCGGCACCTCGCCGGTGTAATACGGCTTGAACTGGACCATTCCGGCACTCGTGAAGAGCAATGATGGGTCATTGCTCGGAATGAGGGCGTCGCTCCGCTCGACAACGTGGTCGCGCTGGCGGAAAAAGTCCAAGAAACTACTGCGGATCTCGTCACTGGTCACGGTACATCTCCATCGGTTACGTACGGCAGGGAGTATTCACGAGAATGTACCAAAAAACCGCGACTCGATGCACCTTTCGCGCGGGGCGCGGCGGTAGGCGCGTGGTCAGGAAGAGGATTGAACCACGACGGGCATAACGACTGAGAGCCACCGCAAAGCCGCTAAGAAACAACTTACCGAAGGAAGCCCTCGACGCAAGATACGGAGGCCATGTGGAGTGCGGTAGCTTGCTACCGCTCTTCTTCGGGGCAGCTTGCTGTCCCGCTGGCCGAACAACGCTCCGCTCCAAGCCGAAGCGCAAGCAAGCTTGCGCACTCCACAGAGCGCGTCGCCCGTTGGGTAAACATCGGCGGTGCTCCCCTTCATGCCGAGCCGACCGACCTTTCCTTGCTCCTATACACAGCGCCGTTTCTCTTCATCCTGAGCGGCACAGAGCACCGGCTGACCACTCGCACTGACGAGCGGGCGTCTCGGGCGGGTAAGCGCGCATAGCGCCTGTCACTTGCCAGCCAAGCGATTGCCTCCTTCCTGTCATCTCGAGCGGAACGAGAGATCTCCTTTCGAGATTCCTCGCATGCGTTCGGAATGACAGAATGAGGCATCCCTCGCATCAACACAGAATGGCCGCATTATCCCTCTATCCGTCGAGGGTCCAGCCGTCGCGGTACTGGCGACGGATGAGGTCGTTGCCTTTGGCGCTGTTGGTGACGGTACCGGTCTTGCCGTCGTACTCGAGCTTCTCGCCGGCACGATAGGCCACGAGGCCGAGGAGCATCATCTCGATGAGCTTGCCGCCGTAATCGAAATCGCACGAGGTCTTGAGATCGCCCTTGCAGGCGTCGATCCATTGCTGCTGGAAACCGCCCATGGCCGGAATCAGCTCTTCTTTCGTACGCCGCTTGTAGTACGTGAGGTCCGGGCTCTTGCCGTACGGCAAGAGGAGTCGGTTGTCGAAGTCCGCAATGACGAAACCGTCCGAGCCTTTGAACATGGCGCCGTGGCCGATCTTGTTGAGGTCGATGCACTCCATCGGCGATGACGGCATGGCGCCGCCCTGATACCAGATCACGGGAACGGCCGGCCGCCAGTCGTTGGCGGGAATCTCGAAGGTGGCCTTCAGCTCGACCGGCGTAACTTCAGGGTTAACGGGCTCGCCGGTCGCCTCGGCCGACGTGGGCAGGTCGGCGTCGAGGGCGTTCCAGGCGAGGTCCATGGTGTGGCTGCCCATGTCGCCGACTTGGCCGCTGCCGAAATCCCAGTACATGTTCCACTGTAGGCAGTTCGCGCCCGGATTGCCCGAGAAATAGTCCGGGTTGTAGGGATGCTCGGGCGACGGGCCGAGCCAGAGGTCGTAATGCAGCGTGTCGGGCGGCGTGCCTTGGGCGGGCAGGTAGCCTGGCCGTCGGATCTGGCGATCGCCCCAGGCATGCACGGCCTTGAGCTCGCCGATAGCGCCGTCGAGAATCATCTCGCGTACGCGATCGAAATTCTCGTTGGCGTGACGTTGGGTACCGACTTGCGTGGCCAGTTTGCCCTTGTTCTTGAGGTAGTTGGCGCGTACCACGCGCACTTCCTCGACGCTGTTGCCCATCGGCTTCTCACAGTAGACGTGGAGGCCGCGATTCAGCGCCCAGTTGGTCACGAAGGCGTGCGTGTGGTCCGTCGTACAACACATGACCGCGTCGAGGTCTTTCTGCTCGAGACACTTCCGCCAGTCGACGTACTTCTCCGCGTTTGGGAACTCCTTGGCGGCCAGTGCCAAGTGATCCTCGTCGACGTCGCACAGGGCCACGACGTTCTCCGGCTTGAGACTGCTGTAATGCGCCATGGCCCGGCCGTACGCGCCGATAAGGGCGATATTGAGCTTGTTGTTGGGCGTGTTCGCGCCGAAGAGCGTGCCGCTCGGCAAGACGAGCAATCCGGCTCCGGCAGTGGCGGTTTTCAGAAACTGGCGTCGATCAACGGGGTTGGTATCCATTGCAGTGCCTCTCGGTTGTGGTTTCCCTGGCAGAGAATAGCCCAACACCGGTTCGAGGTCAATCCGGCGGTTTCCGTCCGGTTCTCGTCGTCAAAACCGGGGCACCTTTGACGAGAGCCTGTCAAGCCATTTGATAATCCTACCGTGGGGGGTTCCAAAACATAGGCCGCGTCGGATACCATGCCTGGTTGCAGCATTGATCTTGCCTTCGCCTGCGGAAGGACATCGTATGGGACGACTCTTGCAGATGCAACACGCGTCAATTGAGGTCACGCTCAACGGGTGGCGGCACAAGGCCACCCATACCTTGATGATTGCCAGTGCCTTGGTATACTTGCCGGTAGTAGTGATTGTTCTTGCCGGACAAGGGCCGCCGATCACCTGGCCGGTAAGGAGTCTCGTCGTTGGCATTTACGGGATTCTTCCGCTCGAAATTCTGTTGTCGGGGATAGACTATCGTGTTCGCATAGGAATCAACCTTGCTGGTGGATATGTGTTGGCTCTCGTCGTCACCATGGCTCTCCCGCAAGGTCCCTTTATCCGGGCATTCCCCCTAACTCTTCCCTTGATAGCAACGGTTTTCTTTGGCAGGGTGGCTGGGGGCATAGCCATAGGTGCCAGTATCTTGATCTTTCTGTTCGCTCCTTTCCTAAGCACCATGCCCTGGCTGGCTGGAATCCTTACTCCCGCAGGAGAACGAGGCCCTGAGATGTCGCCCCTTATGTGGTTCCAGGGGATTGCCCTGGCCGCAATCCTCCTGGAAATCATGGTGTTACTGGACCGGTTCCACGATATGTTGATGCAGGCATTGGCGGATCGAACCGCGGCCTACCAGAAGCTCAAGAATGAGATGCAGGAGCGGCGGCGGCTGGAGTACGAGCTCGCTCGCACCACCGATGAAGAGCGGCGCCGGTTGGGACATGAGATTCACGACGGGGTCTGCCAGCAACTCACCGCCGCGCTGCTGCGGTCGGAGGCGCTGACGGAATGGCTGGATCCGGCCAGGCCCTCGGCGACGGAAGTGCTGACCGGGCTCACGGCCCTGCTCGAGGAGACGATTGATGAGACGCACGCGGTCGCTCGGGGGTTGTGCCCCCTGGAATCGGATCCCGAGGCGCTTGTCTCCGCGTTACAGACCCTTGTCTATCGGATCCAAAAGGCCTCCGGCATTGCCTGCACATTGAAGACGACGGGGGACGTGAGCATCGCCGAGCGCGCCACGGCGAACCATCTCTACCGAATCGCACAAGAAGCCATCACCAACGCGGTGAAGCACGCGAACGCCAACGGGATTACCGTAACGCTGGAAGGAAACGAGGACAGCCTTGTGCTGGAGGTGGAAGACGACGGGGACGGTTTGCCTGACGAGAACAACCTTAACGGCATGGGGCTTCGCACCATGTCCTACCGCGCCGATCTGATACAGGGCAATCTCTCCGTAGCGGCCGGGGCCAAAGGCGGAACCCTCATGACGTGCCGCGTGCCCCGTGGCGGCGTGGTAGAATCCGGCCAGGAACCTTAAGGAATGAGCCATGACGTCTGAGTCGACCGGGGGCGCCGGGGGCATTCGTGTCGTGATTGTGGACGACCACCCGGCCGTCCGGCACGGATTGGCCCTGTTGCTCAAGTCCAAGGGGATTGTCGTTTGCGGGGAGGCCGGCGGGCGCGCAGAGGCGCTGGCATTGGTGGAGGAACACCAGCCCGACGTCGTGCTGGTGGACCTCTCCCTGGGAGACGAAGACGGCTCTGTGCTGCTCGAGGACCTGCACCGCCGCAACCGGCCCGCTCTGGCTTATTCCATGTATGAGGACGGCCGGCGCGTGGCGGGAGCCTTTGCTGCCGGTGCGCGCGGATATGTAACGAAGAGCGAAGCACACCGGGTGCTCGTGCAGGCCATCGCCGAAGTGGCCCGAGGGAAACGATTTGTCAGTCCCAAGGCCGCTCTCGCCCTGGCCAGCCATGCCGCTTCCGCGCCTGTCGAATCCGCGCTCAGCCAACTGAGCGCGCAGGAACAGCAGGTCTACCGCTTGCTCGAAGAGGGCAAGGCCACGCGGGACATCGCCGCCGTCATGACCATCAGCATCCGCACCGTCGAATCCTATTGCGAGCGCATTTGCGCGAAGTTGGGCTTGGACGGCATGCGAGAACTCCGGCACTTCGCCAGCAGCCACTTCAACAACGGGTCCTGATTCCGGATCCCCCCCAAGCAGCCCGCCGGCCCCCACAAGCATGTGGGGGTTTCCCGGTCGCGCACATCCGGACATTCCTTACAGGCAAATCAACGCACCCGTGGTAATCTTTGGCTCACTCTTGGGGCCATGAGGCGCCTGTTGTTCCGCGTACAGCGAATCCAGTCAGGGACCGTAGGCGGCACTTGTGCTGGCCTTCCAGGGATTCATGCGCACATCGATTCCCGTCGGTCTGGCCACCGAACACGGAATCGTGTTGACGCATCTGTCGGACACATGGGCCTCTTGGCGCGTATGACGATCGGCAAGCAATTCAGGAGCCGCTGAGATCACTACGGTCAAGGCGAGAAACGTCTGCTGATGAACCGGGCATTTCCCGAGGGAACCTCACTTGAGAGAGGACGAGGAGAGCATCTCAACACCCATTCGTGTCTTGGTTGTTGACGACCATCCGGCGGTACGGCAAGGACTGGGCTTCCTGTTGGGGCCGAAGGGCATCACCGTGTGCGCGGAAGCCGATAACTGCGCCGATGCTCTCGCAGGCGTGGAGAATCACCACCCCGACATGGCGTTAGTCGATCTCTCTCTCGGTGATGAAGACGGCACAGCCCTCATCGCGGAGCTCCGCAAACGCGCGCTGCCTTCCCTGGCCTATTCCATCCACGAGGATGAACGACACGTGACGAGAGCTCTTGCGGCAGGGGCGAGAGGGTATGTAACAAAGGGCGAAGCGCATCGCGTGCTGGTACACGCCATCCATGAGGTCGTTGCCGGGCGCCGTTTCCTCAGCCCCCGGGCAGCCATGGCCTTGACGGCACAAACCACAGGTTGCAGCCGGCGTGACGGTCAACACGCGGATGACCATGAGTCCTTGCTTGTTAACGACGATGAGAGTTCAGGCGTCATGCGAGAGTAGATGTCGTCACGCCTGAGGATCATATGAATAGAGGCCCATGTGCAGAAGCAATCAGGAGAACAGTCATGAATACGCAGCGTTATCGGGGATGGATATTGTGGGGGGTGACGGGCCTGTTGGCGTGTGCCGCGTTCAGCGCTTCGGCGTCCGGCACGTTCTACGTCGTGCCCGGCGGCACGGGAACTGCCGGCACTTCGTGGGCCGACGCGTTCGGCTCGATCCAGGATGCGGTCAACGCCGCAACGGCCGCCAGTGGCGGCGAGGTGTGGGTCGCGGCGGGCACGTATACGAGCACGTCCGATCCGGTCGTAGCCATGGCGTCCGGCGTGGACCTCTATGGCGGTTTCGCGGGCACGGAAGCGTCCCTCGGCGAACGGGACCTGGCGGCGGGCCATGTCACCACCCTTGACGGCGAGGGCGCCCGGCGCTGCGTCGTTGGCGCGGACAGCGCCCTTCTGGACGGCTTCACGCTCACCCATGGCTACAACAGTTGGGCCGGGGGTGGCCTGCTCAGTAACAACACCTCGCCCAGCGTGGCCAACTGCACGTTTAGGTCCAACCTGGCTGGCTATGGCGGCGCGGCGCTGGTCTCGACCCACTCGACTTCAACCTTCACGAACTGCGTGTTTGCTGGAAACTCGGCCACGTACAACGGGGGCGCCATCCTCACGGATGGGTGGTCTTCGACCACGCTGATGAACTGTTCCTTCACGGCCAATTCGGCCAGAGAAGGCGGCGCTTTCCACTGCGACGGTACCACGACGCCGACGATAACGAATTGTGTCTTCTGGAATGATTCGACCGAGATTTTCAGCACTTCGACTACGCTGTCGGTGACGTATTCGTGCGTTTCGGGGGACTTCGACGGCACGGGCAATATCTCCTCGGATCCGCTCTTCATGGATGACTCGGATGATGGGGATGGTTATGACCTGCGGCTTCAGGAAGGGTCCTCCTGTATTGACACGGGCACGGCCACGGGCGCGCCTTCGGCGGATATCCGCGGCGTTACGCGGCCTGCCGCCGCCGGCATCGACATGGGCGCTCACGAAGGCGGCATTGCGATCCGCTTCGTGAAGGTGGGCGGAACGGGCGACGGCCTGTCGTGGGACACTGCATTCGGCTCCATCCAGGATGCCGTCGACGACGTCGGAACCGGTGAGGTTTGGGTCGCCGCCGGGACATATACCAGCACTTCGGACCCGGTCGTGGCCATGGTTTCGGGCGTCGACCTCCACGGCGGTTTCGCGGGAACGGAGACCTCTCGCCGCATTATCCGCACCATGGCCGCCAATGCCGTTACCATCGACGGCGAGGGCGCCCGCCGCTGCGTCGCCGGCGCGGACGGCGCCATGCTGGACGGGTTCACGCTGGCCAACGGTTATCACAGTTGGGCCGGGGGCGGCCTCCTCAGTAACAACACCTCGTCCACCGTGGCCAACTGCACGTTTGTGGACAACGCGGCTGGTTTTGGCGGCGCGGCGCTGGTCTCTACCAACTCGACGTCAACCTTCACGAACTGCGTGTTCATCGGGAATTCGGCCACAAACAACGGCGGCGCCATTTTTGCGGATGGTTCTTCGGCCCCAACGCTGATGCACTGCACGTTCACGGCGAATACCGCCGCAAACGGCGGCGCTCTTTACAGCGACAGTTCGACGTCGCCGACGGTGACGAATTGCGTCTTCTGGAATGATTCGACGGAAATCGTCAACGCTTCGGCTTCTCTGTCCGTGACGTATTCGTGCGTCTCGGGAGGCTTCTCCGGCACGGGCAATATCGCCACGGATCCGCTCTTCGTGGACGGGACGGATGGCGGGGATGGCTACGACCTGCGGCTTCAGGAAGGTTCCCCCTGTATTGACACGGGCACGGCCTCGGGCGCGCCTTCAGCGGATATTTGCGGCATTACGCGGCCCGCCGGTTCCGGTATCGAGATGGGCGCCTACGAATACTTCTACGCTATCCATGTCGCGCCGGGCGGCATGGGAATGGGCTTTTCCTGGTCCGATCCCCTCGGCTCGATTCAGGATGGCGTCGACACAGCGGCGCTTGTCGGCAGCGAGGTGTGGGTGGCCGCGGGAACCTATACCAGCACCTCCGATCCGGTCGTGGCGATGGCCTCCGGCGTGGATCTCTACGGCGGCTTTGCGGGGACGGAGACGTCGCGTGACGAACGCAACCTGGCCGCCAATGCCACCATCATTGACGGCGAGGCCACCCGCCGGTGCGTCAACGCTGCGGACGGCGCCATTCTGGATGGGTTCACGCTCACCCATGGCTACAGCAGTTGGGCCGGGGGCGCGATGCTCAGCAAGGCGATATCGGCCACGGTGGTAGACTGCACGTTCACAGCCAGTTCGGCTGGTTTTGGCGGCGCGGCGCTGGTTTCCACCTACTCGAACTCGACGTTCACCAACTGCGTGTTCCTCAACAATTCCGGCACAAGCCAGGGCGGCGCGGTCTTCATGGATGGCGCGGCGGCCCCGGTATTTACCAACTGCACATTTGTGTGGAATACAGCCCCCACCGGCGGTGCTCTTTACATCGACAGTTCCACCTCGCCAACCCTCACCAACTGTATCATTTGGGACAATCTGCCGGAGGTCTACTGCGCATCCTCTGCTTGTACGATCACGTATTCGTGCGTCCGCGGCGGCTTCGCTGGAACCGGCAATATTGCGGTGAGCCCGCTGTTCAGGGATGGCGAGGACAATGGCGACGGGTTTGATTTGCGTCTTCGGCCGGGTTCTCCCTGCATAGACACCGGCGCAGCCACCGGCGCGCCCACGAAAGACATCCGCGGACTCGCCCGTCCTGCCGGCACGGGTGTAGACATGGGCGCGTATGAATTCGCCCACGACAGTATCCGTTATGTGAAGGAGGGGGGCACAGGTTCCGGCACCTCCTGGGCGGATCCCCTCGGCTCGATTCAGGACGCGGTGGACGCGCTGGTTCTCCTGGACTTCGGCGAAGTGTGGGTCGCGGCGGGCACGTATACCGGCACATCCAGCCCTGTCGTGGCGATGGCGGAAGAGATTGATCTCTACGGCGGATTCGCCGGTACGGAAACGTCGCGCGACGACCGCGATGTGGCAGCCAACGTCAGCACTATCAGCGGCGAGAGCGCCCGCCGCTGCGTCACCGGCGCGGATAACGCCACCCTGGATGGATTCACCATAGCCAATGGACTAGCTTCCAATGGAGGCGGCATGTACAACGACGACGTTTCACCAACGCTGGCCAACTGCACGTTTACGGGAAATCATGCCGGCACCATGGGGGGCGCTCTGCGCTGTGACGGCGCCTCGGCAACACTGACCAATTGCTCATTCATCCAGAACACGGCATCGGCCGGGTCAGGCATTACGGACCTCGGTGGGGCTTCACATTATGTGAACTGCACCTTCAGGGAAAACGCGTCAAGCGGCGCGATGGGCACGGTCTATCTTGCTAGCTCCCATAGTGTTTTCAATGGTTGCCTGTTTGAGGCTAACTCGGGCGGAACAGGGGCCGCTTTTTCCATTATAGGTGGCGCTCCGCAGATCGCCAACTGCGTTTTCACGCAAAACACTACTTCTCGTTATGCCGGCGCTGTTTACGCAAGAGGCGGAACCTGTACCGTCACCAATTGCTCCTTCACAACAAATGTAGGGAGTGATGGCGCCATCAATGTTTGTAACGCCGGGACAATCAACATCAGCAATTCGATTCTCTGGGGGGATTCAGGCGAGGTCTATGTCGATCCCGGCGACGAGTACTCGGACCCAGGCACGGCAAACATCAGCAACTCCTGTGTCTCGGGCATAGGTTCCAGTGCAGGGAACTTCTCCTTGGACCCGTTGTTCGTAGACGGGACGGATGGCGGCGACGGGTTCGACCTGCGGTTGCAGCCGGGTTCCCCCTGCATCGACGCCGGCACCGAAACCGGCGCGCCGTCCACGGACTTCGACGGCCTCGCCCGGCCGCTGGGCGCCGGCTACGACGTGGGCGCCTATGAATATGCCAGTGCCGCGCCGGTGTTCGTGCAGACCAGCCCGGTTGCGGTGACCATGAGTGAAGACGGCGCGCCCACGGCCTGGGCCGCCCCGGAACTCAGCGTCACGGACGATGAGTACGACGTCTTCACGTGGTCGCTCGACACCCAGGCCGCCCATGGCGTAGCCACGGTCTCCGGCACAGGCACATCGCCCTCGGAACTCACCTACGCCCCCGAGGCCGATTACAACGGCGCGGACAGCTTCGTTGTCCAGGCGGACGATGGCCTGGGCGGCATCGCCACGATCACCATCGAGGTGACCATCGACCCCGTCAATGACGCGCCGTGCATCAGCCAGCCAGGCGCGCTGGCCGTCATCATGAGCGAAGATGGCGATCCCGTGCCCTGGGCTGCGCCCGAAGTCTCCGCTACCGACATAGACAGCAGCACGCTGACCTGGTCGCTGGCAACACAAGCCACCCACGGCGTGGCCGCCGTATCCGGCCTCGGCGCTTCGCCCGAAACGCTGGACTACACCCCCGCCGCGAACTTCAACGGCGTGGACGCCCTTGAAGTCAGGGTGAGCGATACTAGTGCGGCATCCAACAGCATCTTGATTGTCGTGAAAGTCGAGCCCACGCCCGACGCGGGCGATAGCGACGGCGACGGCCTCACCGACGACGAAGAATACGCGCTCGGCACGGACCCGAACAATCCCGATACCGACGGCGACGGCGTTTCGGACGGCGATGAAGTCGACGCGGAGACCGATCCCACGGGCCCGCTGGCGGTGACCATTCCCGGCCCGGACACGGTGGAAGTGAACGCGGGCGAGAACTACAGCTTCATCGCGATCATCACCGGCGGACAGAGCGGATTTCATTGCCAGTGGTACGTGCAGCCGGAAACCGAAAAGGGCGCGAAGGCCGCCACGCCCCTCGGAGAAGCAGACCAGCACACGTTAACCCTCACGAGTGTCACCACGGACGAAGCCGGTTACTACTACTGCCGCGTCTGGACGGATAGCGCCGAAGCGGAATCCAACGAAGTTCAGTTGAGCGTCACGCAAGGCATGCCGGCGTGCAACGGCTTCACCCTAGCGGCGCTGGCCCTCGGGCTCTGCCTCGGCACGGCCGACATCCTGCGCCGGAGAACCGCGCGGTAACCCAACGCGATGACTGAAGCCAACAGGCGGTGGAAGCGCAAGCACGCGGAAGCCGCCTGTTGGAACAGTCGGGGAAGAGCACTCTACGGTCTACGGGCTTGCGAATTCGGCCCGATCTCAACGGGCGGTGCCGGCCTCTCCCTCCCTGCCGCCACGTCATGCTACAATCGGGCGTCGAGGCTACGGAAATGGAGGCTACTATGTCGGATGAGCGCAAGACGATCCATGTCGTGAGCAACTCGCATTGGGATCGCGAGTGGGATTATCCCTTCGAGAAGACGCGGCTATTGCTCCTGGATTTCATGGATGAGCTACTCGACCTACTCGACAAGGATCCGGAGTTCCACTCGTTCACGATGGATTCGCAGACGCTGTGCGTCGAGGATTACCTCGATTTCCGGCCTGAGGAGCGCGCGCGTATCGAGAAACACGTGAAGTCCGGCCGGCTCATCGTGGGCCCGTGGTATTCGCTGCCGGAGGAGTACCTGGTCAACGCGGAATCGCTCGTGCGCAATCTCGTCGTCGGCCACCGCGTGGCAAAGGCGCTCGGCAAGGTCAGCAAAACGGGCTACACGCCGTTCAGCTACGGCCAGACCTCGCAGATGCCGCAGATCTACAACGGATTCGGCATCGACACCATCATCTTCTATCGCGGCATCAACACGCCGAAGAGCGAGTACATCCTCGAAGGGCCGGACGGCTCGCGGCTGCTCGGCATGCGGTTCGGCTGCATGAGCCGGTTCTCGTATTACATCTACGTCTACCGCGTCCTGCGCTACGGCTCGGATGATGTCTTCGCGCGGTACGACTGGGATCGCGGCGCCGCGCCGTTCCGCCTATGCTCGGATCGCCATCCGCGCGAGCACTATTTCATCCTCGACGACCAGAAGAAGCAGTGGAACGAAGGGCCGATTCGCGATCAACTGTTGAAACTTGTCCACGATGAGTCGGAGCACTTCACGACGAGCCAGATCTGCTGCATGCAAGGTTTCGATAGCAGCAATCCGGATCCGCTCGAAACGAAGATCATCAAGCGGTGCCAGGAACTGATGCCCGAGCACGAGATCAAGCTGTCGAATCTCGAAGATTACATGAAGGCGATGCGCAAAGAGGTCAAGGATCCCATCGTGCTCACGGGCGAGTTCCGCGATCCCGGCAACACGGGCAAGTGGACGTACCTGTGCGGTGACGTCATCAGTGCGCGCCTGCGCCTGAAACAGGCCAATCACCGCGCCGAGATGAATCTCCAGCGTCTCGCCGAGCCGTGGGCGGCCATCGGCGCGATGGTCGGCGCGCGCTACGAGAAGTCGGCCCTCGATCGCGCCTGGAAACTCTTGCTCAAGAATCATCCGCACGACACCGTCACGGGGGCCGGTATCGACCAGATGGAGAAAGATTCGCTGTACCGCGCCGACCAGACGTGCTTGATCAGCCAAGGCCTGGCGCGGCGCGGCATGCAGGCCGTCCAGATCAACGTCGATAACTCGGATCTCGATCCGCGCGACGCCGTGTTGACGGTGTTTAACCCGTGTCCCTTCGAGCGCGGCGGCGTGGTCTCGTGTTACGTCGACTTGCCCGCCGGCATGGGTTACGAGGCCTTCAGCGTCCGGACGCCCGACGGCCGGCACAAACAGCGCATCCAGCTCAAAGAGCAGTCCGAGCCGGGCGTGCTCGTGCGCAACCTCCAGGATATCTCGATCGAGCTACGCGCCGTCCGCCACCTCTGCCACATCGAAACGAGCGGCGTGCCGGCCTACGGCTACAAGACCTATCACCTCGTCCGCGAGAACGAGTTCGCGTACCTGCCTGGCACGCTGGCCCCCGAGACCAACGTGCTCGAGAACGAGTACCTCCGCGTGGCCTTCAACAGCGACGGCACCATCAACCTGCTGCACAAGGAAACCGGCCGCGCCTTTGACAGCATCCACTACATCGAGGATTCCGGCGAAACAGGCCACACGTGGGTGCACATGGTGCCGGATGACAACGAGGTCATCACCTCGCACGGCTGTCCGGTGTCGATTGCCCTCGAGGAGGCCGGGCCGCTGTTGGCGCGGATGCGCGTCGAGTACCGTATGCGGATTCCGTCCGGCCTCACGCAGGAGATGACGGGCGACTGGCGCACCGCCGAGATGAATCACACCAGCCGCACCAAGGACTACAAGGAGATGGTCGTGGTGAGCCGGTTCACCCTGCGTGCCGGCGCCAAGCGCCTCGACGTACACACCGAGGTCGACAACCCGTCGAAGAACCACCGCGTGCGCGTCGTGTTTCCGACGCGACTCGACACCGACCAGACACACGCCGAGGCAAGTTTCGACGTGATTCCGCGCGACATCCACGTCAAGAAAGGCAATGCCTACTACGGTCGTTCAAATCCGCAGTATCCGATGCACCGGTTCGTCGACATGTCGGACGGCGAAGTCGGTTTCGCCGTGCTCAACAGTTGCGGCATGCGCGAGTACGAGGCCATGGACACGCAGGACCGCCCGCTGGCCATCACGCTATTCCGGGCGTTCACCTACCGCAACTGCCCGGTCTTCGGCCGATACGAGGTCTATCCGGAGATGGAACTGGCGCAAAGCCTCGGCAAGAACGCGTGGACGTACGCCCTCTATCCGCACGTCGGCGATTGGACCAACGGCGTGTACCGCGAAGCCGAAGACGTCAACCTGCCCCTCGAGATGGCCGAGGTCGGCCCTCATGAAGGCACGCTGCCAAAGGCCATGAGCTTTCTCGAAGTCCGTGGCGACGGACTGCAACTCACCGCATTCAAGCGCGCCGAAGATCGCAAGACAAGCTACGTCGTGCGCCTGTTCAATCCGACGCACAAGGCCATACGCGGCGCGCTGAAACTCTTCGCGCCCGTCAAGAAGGCGTGGTTGACCAATCTCAACGAAGAGCGCGAACAGGTGCTGACGCCCAAAGGCGACACCATCCGCCTCAACGTCGGCGCCAAGAAGATTGTGACCGTGGAGTTTGGGCTGTGAGGTAGGGTTTTGGACCCTATTGACCTTGTTGACCTCATTGACAAGATTGGCCGGTGCAAGGAGCGAGAGGAAGATATCCATCTTGTCCGTTTTCTAGGCAAGAAGCCATGGGAGAAGAGCGTTGCCGTATCCCGAATTTGACCGACATGCGTTGAACATCAAGCCGTTGTTCGAGCGCGAGGACAAGGTGTACATCGAGCGCGATCACGTGCCGGTAACGGCCGAGCCACGCGGTTTCGACGCGAAAGGCCAGGCCGTCGTCGACCTCGCGGTCGAACGCATCAAGGCGGCGCGCGAGGCCGGGAAATCGCGGATGATCGCCTTCGGCGCGCACTCGATCAAGAATGGCCTCGCCCCGGTCTTCATCAAGCTGATCGAGGACGGCTGGATCACGCACCTCGCCACGAACGGCGCCGGGATCATCCACGATTGGGAGTTCGCTTTCCAGGGCCACTCAAGCGAGGACGTGCGCGCCAACGTCGCACGCGGCGAGTTCGGCACGTGGCAGGAAACCGGTTTCTACCTCAACCTGGCCATCGTGGTCGGTGCGTATCGCGGCCTGGGCTACGGCGAATCCGTCGGCGCCTTCGTCGAGGAGGAAGGCCTCGATATTCCGTCCGAGGCCGATCTGATACGTGGGATTTGCGCGAGTGCGGACGCGGAGCCGCTGCTGGCTGCGGCCGCCGCCGACCTCCTGCAGAAGATCCGTGAGTTTGGCCTCGAGGCCGGCTGGATGGCCGTGCCGCACCCGTTCAAGCGGTACGGCCTCCAGGCCGCCGCCTACCGCCTCGGCGTGCCCTTCACGAGCCATCCCATGTTCGGCCACGACATCATCTACACGCATCCCATGAACCACGGCGCCGCCATCGGACGCGCCGCGCAACGCGATTTCCTTGCCTTCGCGCAGAACGTAGCCAACCTCGACGGCGGCATCTACCTGTCCGTCGGCTCGGCCGTGATGTCGCCGATGATCTTCGAGAAGTCCTTGTCGATGTCACAGAACCTCGCCATCCAGCGCGGCGAACACATCGATGATCACCTCATGATCATCGTGGACTTGCAGGAATCCCACTGGGACTGGAGCCACGGCGAGCCGCCCATGGACAACCCCGACTACTACCTCCGCTACAACAAGACCTTCAACCGCATGGGCGGCGAGATGCGGTATGTGACGGCGGATAACCGGGACTTCCTGCTGGCGCTGGTGCGGGGCTTGGAGGAGTAAGTCGACATTCTGCTTATGGTTGAGTAGATTTACGGCAGGGATGTTGTTGCCGTCTTAGCGTTCGTGCCGTGCATTTCTACAGTTGGAACCGAACGGACCTACTTTACTACACGGGGTGCTCAAGGTCAGAATCCCAGTGCAAGGTGCACGGGCTTTTTCACGACAGGAAAGGAGGCACTGATGCGCAGACTGGCGTGGCTTGCTCTTGTAGTTGTTCTGTTGACGAAAAGCGTTGCCTACGCTGCGGGCGGCAGCATCCCTCGCACTGGCCCGGTTTTTCTGGTTGGGACTTCCTCAAGCCTTGAAGACCTTACCTGCTTTCAGGAACGTGTGGGTGGCTACTTCATTGATCGAGAAACCTTCATGTTCTATGCCGGGGATACAGACGCCTTTCAGGCGTTTCTCGACAAATACGCCAAGGCCGACGATATCGAGGGGCGTCGGCTCGTGATTCACGAAGGCAAAGGCACTTCAAGAGCGCCTTGGGACAGGGACAAGGGTAAACCGTGCGACTGGATGTTGAAGGTCGTTACAGCATGGATTGAGCTTGCCCCGGACGAGGTGATACACGACGCCCCTCCAGTGAAGGATCCAGATAAGGAAGCACCTTTGGCGCAGCCAGAAAAACAACCCTGCGTGGCCGAATTGACTGTTTACACAAAGGGTCACGTCGACGTGAAAAAGCTCAAGATACCCGAAAACATTCTCGTGAACCGGGAATCTCAGACCAAGGTCAAGTGAACGCAGGGCAATCGCATTAAAACCTAGCTCCCCGCCCTTGGCGTGTCACGTCACCCCCCTCGCACTTTGAGGCCGTCTCGCTTCCGGACTGTGTTCGCCCCTCGCCCCCCTCAACTCGCTCCAGATTGCG
>Ga0209097_10000404_pt1 | contig 44311 bp, 33 predicted proteins | sample AD_UKC052_MetaG_FD_184419 | JGI IMG/M metagenome (GOLD analysis project Ga0209097, IMG submission 184419) | Active sludge microbial communities of municipal wastewater-treating anaerobic digesters from USA - AD_UKC052_MetaG (SPAdes) (version 2) | ecosystem: Engineered > Bioreactor > Anaerobic >... | reverse complement strand
CATATCCCCCTGGGCCGGGTGTCCGCTGCGCTGACCATCCCAGGGGTGGTCGAGGGGCTGGTTGAGAGCGACCGTGGTCTGCAGCAGCTCAGGCTGCCGCGGCGGCGGATCGCCCTGGCCGCACTCAATCCGCACGCCAGTGATGGCGGGCTCTTCGGGGATGAAGAGATGCGCATTCTTGCCCCCGCCGTCGAGGAGGCGCGCGGACTCGGTCTGGAGGTCTGCGGACCGGTTCCAGCCGACTCGGTCTTTCATCAGTGCAGCCAGGGCGAGTACGATGCCGTCCTCTCCCTCTATCACGACCAGGGCCACATCGCCGCCAAGACTCTTGATTTTCATCGCACGGTCTCCTTCACCCTCGGGCTGCCCTTTCTGCGCACCACCCCGGACCACGGCACCGCCTTCGCCATCGCCGGCACGAACCAGGCCAATCCCCTGAGCATGATCGAGGCCCTGCTTGCGGCGGCGGAATATTGCCGCCGGCGCGGGCAAAATATTTCTTGACAGGTTCTGAATAAATGGCTATATTGCGTCAACCTTACTGAGGAAACGATGTATAACAATCATCCCACATCCGTTCAACGCAAAACGACCCGCAAAAACTGGTGGTGGTGGCGTATCTTCATACGGAGCGGGATAGAGAGGTGCATCGGATAGCAAGCCTCACCATCGATCGGCTAATTTCAGCCCGCTGCGTATACGAAAGCAGCGGGCTTTTTTTTTACTATCAACCCCATGGAGGAAAGCCATGCAACCCACCAAGATCCTGCTCGACGAAAGCGAAATGCCGCGCCAGTACTACAACATCGCCGCCGATTTTCCCACACCTGCCGCTCCGCCGCTCGGTCCGGACGGCAAGCCAATCACGCCGGAGATGCTCGCCCCGGTTTTCCCGATGAACCTGATCGAACTGGAGATGAGCACGCAGCGCTGGATCGACATTCCCGAAGAGGTGCTGGGGATCTACAAAATGTGGCGGCCATCGCCCCTGGTGCGGGCATTCGGGCTGGAGAAGGTTCTGGGCACGCCGGCGCGCATCTATTACAAGAACGAGAGCCTCAGCCCTGCCGGCAGCCACAAGCCCAACGCCGCCGTACCCCAGGCCTACTACAACAAGTTGGCCGGCATGACCCGGATCACCACCGAGACCGGCGCGGGTCAGTGGGGCGGCGCCCTGGCTTTCTCCTGCGCCCTGCTCGGGCTGGAGTGCAAGGTTTACATGGTGCGGGTCAGTTTCGATCAGAAGCCCTTCCGCCGTCTGATGATGGAGGCCTGGGGTGCGCAGTGCGTCGCCAGCCCCAGCACCGACACCAGGGCCGGCCGTCAGATGCTGCAGGATAATCCCGATACCCCGGGCAGCCTGGGCGGCGCGATCAGCGAGGCGATCGAGGATGCGGTCAGCGATCCCACCGGCCGCACCCGCTATTCCCTCGGCAGCGTGCTCAACCATGTCCTCCTCTTTCAGACGGTGATCGGGCTGGAGGCGAAGCAGCAGCTGGCCAAGGCCGGCGAGAAAAAAGTGGACAAGGTTATCGGCTGCGTCGGCGGCGGCAGCAACTTCGCCGGCATCGCTTTTCCCTTTCTGCTCGACAAGATGAACGGGGCCGATATGGAGATTATCCCGGTCGAGCCGAGCTCCTGCCCGACCATGACCCGCGCTCCATTCGGCTATGACCACGGCGATCTCGCGGAGATGACCCCCCTGCTGGCCATGCACTCCCTCGGCCACAAGTTCGTGCCGCCCCCCATCCATGCGGGCGGGCTGCGCTATCACGGCGTCGCACCCCAGGTCAGCCATGCCATCAACCTCGGCCTGCTTTCGCCGCGCGCAGTGGACCAGCTCGAGGTCTATGACGCCGGTGTCGCCTTCGCCCGCTCCGAGGGCATTATTCCGGCGCCCGAGAGCTGCCACGCCATCGCTGCCGCGATCCAGGAGGCCGAAAAGGCGAAGGAGGAGGGGGTGGAGCGCGTGATCCTCTTCAACCTCAGCGGCCACGGCCTCATGGACCTGAACGGCTATGACCGCTATTTCCGCGGCGAGCTGATGAACTATCCCTTGCCCGAAGAGGAGATGGCCAGATCGATCGCCTCGCTGGGCAAGTATCCCAAGCCTGCCATGGCATAATCCCCGGCACAAGCCGGGTCCGGGTAGCCGGACCCGGCTTTTTTTCTCCGCCTGGCGGTGAAAAGGAAAAAAGGATTTCATTCCCTCACCGAAAAATCGTATTTTAATAATGAATCGTCCAGACCGATCAGCAGTGCAGGAGCGATGAGCGGCAATCTTGTCACCTATTTGCGCGAGCGCCGGGAACCGGTTACGGCTGCCGAGTTGGCGGCCGAGGTGCTCAAGCTGCAGAATGTGCCCGAGGCGGTCGCTGCCAGGCTCATCGCCAGCCTCCTGGACAGAGAAAAGGAGGTCGACCGCGTCGGCGAGGACTCGTTTGTCTACCGGGCTGCACCCGCAAGCGGACTAGCCCTGCCATCGTGGCTGATTTGCTGCGTCCTGCCGGAACGTGCCAGCCATTGGCGCGACTGGCAGGGTGCTGCCTGCACCCTGCTGCAGGGCGGCCGGCGGCAGCGGCTCGAAGGGAGCGGCAGCAGGGATGGCCTGGGGTGGCCGGAGCGTCTGCGCAGCCTGCTGCGGAGCATCGATGAGGCAGAAGCCGGCATCCCGCTGGTTTTTTCCGGCTTTGGCAACCAGATCTCCCTCTTCCGCCAGGCCTGGCTCGACCTGCTGAATCGGCCTCTTGACCGCCCTCTCCTCTCCATGCGGCTGATTGCAGCCGGACTTTTTTCGGGGCAGCGCATCGGCAGTGCCGAGGAGATGGCGGCCGCGCTGGGAACGCCCGCCTGGAGCGACGCGGAGATCGGCCAGATGAACGAACAGCTCCTTCTCTTCTGGGAGCATCTACTGGCAGAGCTGGCGGTGCGGGGCATCGACTCGCCACTGGAGCTGGCCGCGAGCATGGCTGCTGCAGCGCCGGAGATCGATCTCTCCCCCTACGCATTTGACGCCGCCTTTTTACAGGCCCTGCCGGCCACGCCCGGAGTCTACCTGATGCGCGACCGGGCGGGCGCAGTGATCTATGTGGGCAAGGCGAAAAATGTCGCCCAGCGCGTTAAAAGCTATTTCGCACCCGGGGTCGAGCCGGATGCCAAGCTGACGGAGATCCGCGGCCGTCTCCACCGCCTCGAGATCAGGGAGGTGGGCTCGGAGCTGGAGGCCCTGCTGCTGGAACAGCGCATGATCGCCTCCTGCGATCCCCCCATCAACCGCCAGATCGCAGTGCAGCCGCGGCCGCACCGGCGCCGGAGCCGCCATGCCCGCATCCTCATCCTGCCGGCTGTGGCGCCAGAATGGCTGCGCCTTTTCTTCCTCGATCCGGCGCGCGGATCCGCCCACTTTTGGCTGGCACGCCGCTACGGCCGGAGCTCCGAGGCGCCACCCTGCCATCGCCACTGGCTGGAGGTGGATGGCCGCAGTGTAGAGGCCCTTCTGCGTTCAAGGAGCGCCCTGCGCAGGGCCGTGCAAGACTTTTTCTGGAACGAGGGGGCGGCCGGAGACCCGGCTGCAGCGGAGATCGCCTGGAGCTGGCTTGGAGAACAGACGGAGGCCATCCACGGCATCGACATGCGCCTGGCAGCCGCACCCGCCGAGGCGGTGCGGCTGATCGAGGAATATCGTCAAAGACTGGGGGAGTGGCACGAAAAGATCATTTTCACCTGATCCCTCCCTCCGCAGCAGATCAACACCCCGCGCAATCGCGAGCCTGCGGGGATCCTCAGTTAGAATTTCGACGAGACGATGACACACCCCTTTGCACATAGAGCCACGCACCTGGCGCTTCTGCTGGCGGCGGGACTGATCCTGCTGATTCCGGACCGGCTGCCTGCGCAGGCCTCCGCCGCCATCACCTCGCCGGAGAACTTTCTCGGATTCACGCCGGGCGATGATTTCCGCCTCGCCGACACCGGGACCATCCTCGCCTATTTCCGCTTGCTCGACCGCCAGAGCCCCCGCCTGCAGCTTCAGCGCCTCGGCCAGTCCACGCAGGGACGCACCTTGTGGATGGCGGTCATCTCATCCCCGGAGAACCTCGCCCGGCAGGACGACCTGATTCAGCTGCAGGCGCAGCTCTCCGATCCGCGCGGCCTGGTCAGTACCCAGGCGCGCCGGCTGATGCACGATGCCCGCTCCGTGGTCTGCATCACCTGCTCAATCCATCCGATCGAAATCGGTTCCTCGCAGATGTCGATGAATCTGGCCTATCGCCTGGTGGCGGAGAACAGCGAGGAGATTAAAACCATTCTGGACAATGTCGTCCTGCTGCTCGTTCCGACCCAGAATCCCGACGGTCTCGATGCTGTGGTCGAATGGTATAAAAAGTACCGCGATACCCCCTTCGCCGGTGGGCCGCTTCCCTTCCTCGACCATCCCTACAGCGGCCATGATATCAATCGCGACTGGGTCCATCTCACCCAGAAAGAGACGCGGCTGACGGTGGAGAAGCTCTTCAATGTCTGGCGGCCGCACGTCCATTTCGATCTGCACCAGATGGGCTATACGGGGCCGCGCATGTTTCTGCCTCCTTACAGGGATCCCCACGACGAGAACATCCCCTCTCTGCTGCAGGCCCAGGCCTCGGCCATCGGCATGGCGATCGGGGCCGCAATGACCGCCGAAGGCCTCGCCGGGGTCGCTCATAATGTCCATTTCGACGCTTTTGCCTCGAGCCGGGCCTACGTTTTTTATCATGGCGGTATTCGTCTTCTCGGGGAGATCGCCTCCGCCCGCCTTGCCACCTCTCTGGCCATCACCCCCGATGAGCTCAAGGGGGATGAGGAGTTCGTACCCCGTCAGCGCTCCTGGCGGCAGCCCCTGCCCTGGGGCGGCGGCACCTGGCGCCTCGGCGATGTCGTCGAATATACACAAGCGTCGAGCATGGCCCTGCTGCGGCTGGCGGCGCGCGAGCGGGATGAGTGGCAGCAGACGAGATGGCAGGTGCAGTCCGAGGCCGTGCGCGAGGGGGATGACCGCGAGGTCTTTGTTTTGCCGCCGCGGCAGTTCGATCCCCTCGCCCTTCATGAGCTGCTCTCCCTGCTTCAGCTCGGCCAGGTCGAGATTTATCGCGCTGAAGAGAAGGTGACTGTTTCCGGGACCCTCTATCCGGAAGGGAGTTATATTGTTCCCGTCGCGCAGCCTTACGGCGCCTGGGCGCGCACCCTCCTGCAGACCCGCCTCTATATTCCGGGTGGAACCGGAGCCGATCAACCCTATGATGTGAGCAGCTACAACCTTGCCCAGGGACTGGGGGTCAAGGTGATCGAGGGGAGCGGAGAGATTTTCGGGAAGATCGAAAGGATCGTCAAGCTAAAACCCCCGGCCGGGGGTGTAAATGACGCGTCCCAACGGGGGGGCTTTTTTCTCGATTACCGCAGCCAGGCGGCCAACAAGGTGATCAATCGGCTGCTGGCGGCCGGCATTCCGGTGTACTGGCTCAGGGAGACCCAGCGCACCACCCGCGAGGTCTGGCCCCCCGGCAGCTGCTGGATCGTCACCGATTCCGTCCGGCTGCTGCACGATCTGGCGCAAATCTACAATGTGACCTTTGTCGCCGGCCGTCTGGCATCGCCGCAGCCGGCCTGGAGGCTGAAGACGCCGCGCATCGGACTTTATACCAGCTATCTGGCGGAGGTCGATGAAGGCTGGACCCGTTTCGTCCTGGATATGAATGATTTCAAATACGACCGGCTGATCAATCCCACCCTCCAGCGCGGTGATCTGCGCCGCCAGTACGATGTGATCATCCTGCCCTCGCAGAGTCTCGGGGAGCTGAGGGAGGGGGCTCCGGCGGGACGGCTGCCCGACCTGTTCAGCGGGGGCATCGGCGAATCCGGTTCGGCCGAACTGCGCCGGTTTGTTGAAGGTGGCGGGACCTTGATTGCGCTCAACCGGGCCTGTGCCCTGCCGCTGCAGTGGGAGCTGCCGGTTCGCGATGTCACCGCTGCCCTTGGGCAGCAGGAGCTCTTCGTGCCGGGGGCCTTCCTGCGCGCGACCTTTCAGCCCGGTCATCCCCTGGGCTATGGCATGCCCACCGACCTGAACCTCTTTTTCCATGACAGCCCCGCTTTCGTGGTCGAGAGCGGCGAGGCGGCGCTGATCTATCCGAACGAGCGACTGCTTCAGGATGGCTATGCCCGGGGGGAGGGGCACCTGACCGGCCGGGCGGCCCTGGCCTGGGTGGCCAGGGGAGCGGGACACGTCGAGCTCATCGGCTTTCGACCCCAGTTCAGGGCCCAGACGCGCGGCACCTTCAAGGTGCTGTTCAACGGTCTCTATCTGAGCACCGCAAGTGAGACCGATTGTCCCTGAACGCGGGAATGCAATCCTTTGGTGCCATTGTTGTAGTACATACCCAGCAGCATAATAGGGAGGTCTATGGCTGAAAAGATCAGGCCGTTTCTGGCCATCAACCGGCAGTGGATGATCAAGCGGATACTGGTCAGCTACTTTCGCGCGAAGAACACCTTCGCCAATATCGACCGGGAGGTGGATGCCGGCCGTGAGATCACCTTTGACAATATTCTCAAGCTCTCTGATGGACTTTTCAAGGCCAAGGAGGAGATGCATCTGCTCTTCCAGCGCGCCCGGGCGGATGGGCAGCGTGCAGAGTACGAGAAGCTGGAACCGACCGGACTGGAGGTCGACCTGATCAACAACGTCGGGCTCCTTTTCCACAAGGTGATGGTGGTGCGCGAGCAGGTCTATATACTTGAGCACTATGCCGATGAGAGTGCGGACCGAACCCTCACACGCGCCAATCTCGATGTTTACATGGACAAGATGCGCGCTCTCTTTAACCAGGGCCTGGAGATCATCTCCGGCTTGATGAGAGATTATCGCGACAATGAAGTGCTGCTCTACTACATGATCACGAACGAACATTATATCCGTTTTGTCTTCGGTGAGGAACTCGATACCCTGCTGGCGCGTATGCATGGCACGGAGATCGACCGCGCCTACCTGCTGGCGGGGAAATTCTGCCTCGACAGCGGCTGGGAGGAGGCCGGCAGAAAGTGCCTGCTCGAGGCCATGCGCGTCAATCCCAAAAACCGCGAAGCCAAAAACTTGTTGCAGCATGACACAAATTAGCGTTGCTTTATTATGTAAAAAGCCCTATTTTTAAAAAACCACAACAGTTCTTCGAACCGTGATCCTCAGGAGGTTATTATGGCGTTGCATGAAGAAATGTACGGGGACGTTGCAGTGCTCGAGCTCAAGGGCAAGCTGATGGGAGGCCCGGAGACCAGCGAAATCCACGAAAAGGTCAAGGAACTGATCGGCCAGGGCGCCAAAAAAGTGGTCGCTGATGTGGAAAAGGTGAGCTGGATGAACAGCACCGGATTGGGTGCCCTGATCGGTGCCATGAGTTCCCTCCGCAATGCCGGCGGCGATCTCAAGCTGGCCCGTATCACGGAGAATGTCGAGAATTTGTTTGTGATCACCAAGCTCGTCACCATATTTGATACCTTCGACACCGTCGAGGAAGCGGTCACAGCCTTCAAATAGGTGGTGCTGCAGGTGATCCTGCGGGAGGTGTGTTATGCCATCAATCAACAGGGGATGGTGCCTGAGACGAGTGCCCTGGATGGGAATCCTTCTGGCTTTCTGGGGCACTCTTTCATTGGCAGCAGATATCGGCCGTGAACTGGATCCGGTGATCGTGAAGGGACAAAGCCTTCCCGCTTTGCTCGGCAAGGATACCATCGGACTCCGCGTCTACGCGTATAAATCCGGTATCTGGTCGCCGGTGCCCTTCCAGCTCGATGAGGTCGTGGCGGTGCGCGACAGCGGCTACTATTCCGATTTCATTAAAAAGCTGGATCCCATCGATGAGCTGGTCTTCATGGCCAAAGATCTGGGAGATCAGGCGGGGGAGCGGGATTGGGCTCCCGATGAAAACGCAAAACAGAATCCGCGCTATGAAATCGCGGTAGCCAACCCGGTTACCGGCGCCACGGGCTATCTCTATGTTTACTGGTCGACCGATCTGGCCAAGAGCGATCTCTCCTACATCTCTTACGCCGACGAAACCGTCACGACCGCCAAATACGTGGCTGGCCAGGATAAGGCGGCTGCGGGCGGCCTGCTCACCAATCTGACCATTCCGGCCAGCGCCGGGGGCGACGGCATCGACCTCCTCGATGAACAGCGGCTGCGCCTGCAGACGACGTTCGATCATTTTGCGACCAGGGCGCTGACTATTTATATCCGCGAGAAATGGGCTAAAAGAGATGTGATTGAACTGGACACAGGCACGGACGTCGGCGAGATCAATGTCAACGCCGGCCACAGCCACTACAAATACACCGCTGGGCCCATCCGGGTCATCCGCACCAACTATCTGAAGGTGCGCATCTGGGGCAATGCCAAGATTCAATCCATCGCGGAGTTCTCTTTCGATCAAACCCTCTTGCTGCCGGTGGGCTACAAGTTCTATCCCGATTATTACGAAATGCCCTTCGACAGCATCGTAATCGACCTGAGCAAATCGCTGAGCGGCATGGATAAATACGGCGTTTCGCTCACCAACTCAAGAATCCTCCTCGCTACCGCCCCGAATACGAATGCCAAGGGCATGCGCTATTTCACTCCGCGGTTTCCCATTGAAGCGGACAGAATAGCGGGGCTCAAGATCGACCAGAGCAGCGATGAGGCAGCTTATGGCAAAGTGGCGACATTGAAATCTGGCGACTGGCCCGGCCGTCATTGGTACGGCCTGGTCTCGGATAATCTGCCCCCCGCCAGTCCGGCCGCGAAGGCCACCCTCTTCACTATGGTGGATCTGAGAGGCGCCCTGCCGGCGATGACCTCCCTGGTGCGTTATTCGGATTATGATATTACGGATGGCTCGCCCTTTGTTTACGGTCTGAACGGCATCCAGCTGCAGGCTGAGAGTGGTCTGCCATCGGCTATCCCCCTGATCCTCACCCTGCGCCAGTATGTTTTTCCTCAAGTGTACAACTACCAGGGATTGCAGGAGCTCTTTGATCGCTACAAGACACCGGTGACTTTTACCGCCACCCGGCAGATGTTCGATATCGTGCCACCGGGGACCATCACCGATCTCCAGATCGCCGGACGGGCAGATTCGACGCTCACCCTGGTCTGGACGGCCGTCGGCGACGACTGCACCAGCGTCCGGGCAGCGATGGAGTACTATCTCAAATACAGCACCGCCAAACCCACGAGCAACCGCGACTGGGAATGGTGGGGCAACGCGGCGCATTACACGCCTCCCGTGCCGGCGGCTCCGGGCACGACTCAATCTTTCACTATCACCGGCCTTCAGCCCGGCATGCAGTACTACTTTGGCTTGCGCGCCATCGATGAGGCAGGCAACGCCTCGCCCTCGATTGCGATGATCACCAGCGTCACCACCCCGGTCGAACTCTCATCCTTCACCGCAGCAGTACGCGACAACCGCGTCGAGCTCAACTGGCGAACCGCCAGCGAGAGCAATAACTACGGTTTCGCCGTGGAACGCCGCTTTGATAAAGAGAGCGCCTGGCAGGAGACCGTCTTCATCAAGGGCAACGGCACCACCAGCAGCGCCCGCAGCTACAGCTGGATCGATGACAGCGCCAGACCCGGGACCATCCAGTATCGGCTCAAACAGATCGACACCGACGGCAGCTACAGCTACTCCGAGCCCGTTACAGTCGTTCTGAGCGCCCCGGCGGTCTGGGCCCTTGCGCAGAATTATCCCAATCCCTTCAATCCGGCCACCACCATCAGCTACGAGGTGCCGGCCAACAGTGCCGGGCGGATCGATTTGACCATCTACGATCTCCTCGGCCGCCGCATCCGCACTCTGGTGCAGGGGGAGGCGCAGGCGGGCTATTATCGCATCGATTGGGACGGACGCGATGACCGGGGACTGGCCGCCAGTTCAGGCGTCTATATGTACATCCTGAGTGCGGAGCGCACCCACATCGTGCGCAAGATGATCAAGCTGCAATGATCCTGCTCCAGTCATTTTTGTTATTGTCATGATGCAAAGCCGTGCGACGCATGCCGAACGTGCGTCGCATTTTTTTGTCCCGCCCCCGGCCGCAGCAGCCCCAATTATCTGCCCCTGCCGCCGGGCGTCACCAGAAATCCAGCTGGAGGCTTTTTGAAAAATTTTACCTATTTCAATCCGGTGCGCGTCTACTTCGGCAAGGGCACGATCGCCAGGCTGAAGGAGTCCATTCCTGCCGGCGCGCGGGTCATGATGACCTGGGGCGGTGGCTCGATCAGGCAGAACGGGGTTTATGAGCAGGTGGCCTCCGCCCTGAAAAACCATCCCGTGGCCGAATTCGGCGGCATCGAACCCAATCCCCGTTTCGAAACCCTCATGCGTGCGGTCGCGGCCGCGCGCAGCGAAAAAATCGACTTTCTGCTTTCTGTCGGCGGCGGGTCGGTTCTGGATGGCACCAAATTCATCGCCGCCGCCGTGCCCTTTCCCGGTCCGGAGCCCTGGGATCTGCTCAGCAAGCACACCCCGGTCCGCGCCGCCCTGCCCATCGGCTGCGTCCTGACCCTGCCGGCGACGGGCTCCGAGATGAACGGCACGGCGGTGATTTCGCGCGAGGCAACGAGGGAAAAGCTTGCCTTCGGCTCGCCGCTGCTTTTTCCGCGCTTCTCCGTTCTCGATCCGGAGAGCACCCTCAGCCTGCCGCCGCGGCAGACCGCCAACGGTGTCGTTGATGCCTTTGTGCATGTGCTGGAACAGTATCTCACCTATCCGGCTGCGGCGCCCCTGCAGGATCGCCAGGCCGAAGCCATTTTGCTCACATTGATCGAGTGCGGGCCGCGCCTTCTCGCCAGCCCGGACAGTTACGACGAACGCGCCACCCTGATGTGGTGCGCCACCCAGGCCCTCAACGGCCTGATCGGCTGCGGCGTGCCGCAGGACTGGGCGACCCACGCTATCGGCCATGAACTCACCGCCGCCTATGGCCTCGACCATGCGCAGACTCTTGCGGTGGTGCTGCCGGCGCTGCTGAGGCATCAAAAACAGCAGAAAGGGGAGAAGCTGCTGCAGTATGGCGAGCGGATCTGGGGAATCAGCAGCGGCAGTGAGGAGCAGCGCATGGAGGAAGCTATCGCCCAAACCGAGGCCTTTTTTCGCTCCCTCGGCGTCAGGACCCGCCTGGCGGAGTATGACATCCCGGCTGAGGGCGTGCGGGGCATCGGGGCGCGCATTGAAGCCCGCGACGGCAAGATCGGCGAGCGCCGGGATATCGGCGCGGAGCAGATCGACGCCATCCTGCAGGCCTGCACCAAATGATCCCGTCCGCCCGATGAAAACCCAAATGACAAGCCGGCGCCCCGCTCAATCGCTTTATCCCCTGCATGGCCGCGTCATGCACTATCCCTGGGGAGGCTACGCCTGCATTCCCGGCCTGCTGGGGGTGCGCAATGACGAAAAGCGCCCCTTCGCCGAACTCTGGCTGGGGAGTCATCCCCAGGCCCCGAGCGAGGTGGAGGTGGAAGGCGGCCGGATCGACCTGGTTGAACTGCTGCGGCGGGAGGGGGAGCGGATCCTCGGATCCGCCGTCCTGGCTCGGTTTGGCGCCGGGCTGCCCTTTCTCTTCAAGGTCCTCGATGCCCGCGAGATGCTTTCGATCCAGGTGCACCCATCGCGCGCGCAGTCGGAGGCTGGCTGCGCAGCGGAGGAGGCGGCCGGTATGCCCCTTACGGATCCTCGGCGCAACTACAAGGATCGCAATCACAAGCCCGAGGTCCATGTCGCCCTCAGCGAGTTCTGGATGCTGCACGGCTTTCGCCCCCTCGAGGAGATCGCCGATGTGCTGGCCGGCATCCCCGATTTTACCGGGCTGTCCCCCTGGTTTCCCCTCCACCTCCTTGAGGTGGATGAGGATCCGGCCGGCCGGGCGGAGTTGCTCCGCCGCCTCTACGCCTTTATCATGACCATGCCCCAGGATGAGGCCGACCGGATTCTGGGCGGGCTGCTGGCCCATCTCGAGCCCCTCTACGACGCGGGGAGTCTGCACAAGAGCTCGCCCCATTATTGGGCAGTCAAGGCCGCCCGTTCCTTCCCTTTGCCGGAAGGCCACATCGACCGGGGGATCTTTTCGATCTATCTGATGAACCTGGTCGAGCTGCAGCCCGGGCAGGGGACCTTTCAGGGGGCCGGGGTTCCGCACGCCTACCTCGAGGGGGTCAATGTCGAGCTGATGGCCAACTCGGACAATGTCCTGCGCGGGGGGTTGACGCCCAAGCATGTGGATGTGGCTGAGCTGTTGAAGACCATTCGCTTCGACGACGGCCGGCCGGAGATCCTCACCGGTGTGGTGGCAGAGGGAGGAGAGCGCCTCTATCCCGCGCCGGTCGATGATTTTCTGCTCTCCCGCATCAAGCTCGAACCCGGCGGGGTCCATGCGAGCGGAAGCGGCCATGGGCCCGACATTCTCATCGCGCTCGAGGGCGAGGCGTCGATCAGGGCGGAGGGGGAGGAGTTGGCGCTCAGGCGCGGTGATGCCCTCCTTGCTGCCGCGAATTCGCCCTGGCGGCTGCACAGCAGCAGCGGGGCCCTGCTTTACCGCGCCACGGTGCCCCTCATCTGATTCTCAATTTAAATTACAGGAAGCAGTCGTTGTCAGATCTCGATTCCGAAACCGGGGGAGCGGTGGAGGTGCAGCCGCGCGCGGCGCACTCCGGCGGCGGGGCCATTCTGGTGGCCGCAGGGGTCTTTTTCAGCCGCATTGCCGGACTGATCCGCGACCGCGTCTTCGCCCATTTTTTCGGCAGTTCGGACGCCGCCGATGCCTTTAAAGCCGCCTTCCGCATCCCCAACTTTCTGCAGAACCTCTTCGGGGAGGGCACCCTCTCCGCCTCCTTCATTCCGGTCTATGCCCGGCTGCTCGCCGAGGAGCGGGAGGAGGATTCCGGGCGGGTGGCGGGGGCGGTCGCGGCCATCCTCAGCCTGGTGGTCGCCCTGAGCGTCCTCGCCGGTGTTCTCCTCACCCCCTGGCTCATCGCTCTTATCGCCCCCGGTTTCTCGGGAGCCAAGCGCGAATTGACCATCCAGCTGGTGCGCATCCTCTTCCCGGGCGCAGGTCTGCTCGTTCTCTCCTCCTGGTGCCTGGGCATCCTCAACAGCCACCGCAAATTCTTCCTCTCCTACGCTGCGCCCATCGGGTGGAATGCGGTGATGATCGCCGCACTGGTGATCTGGGGGCCGCGCCAGCAGCAGTTCGACCTGGCCCCGACCATCGCCTGGGCCTCCGTGGCCGGCAGCGGCCTGCAGCTGCTGGTGCAGCTGCCCATGGTGCTGCGCCTGGCCAAGCATCTGCGCATCCGCATCGACCTCAAGATGGCCGAGGTGCGCACGGTGGTGAAGAATTTTTTTCCGGTTTTTTTCGGCCGCGGTGTGATCCAGATCAGCAGCTATGTCGATGAACTCCTGGCCAGCCTGCTGCCCACCGGCGCCTTTGCCGCCCTGAGCTACGCCCAGACCCTCTACCTCCTGCCGGTCAGCCTCTTCGGGATGTCGGTCTCAGCGGCTGAACTGCCGGCGATGTCGAGTGTGGTGGGCGACGAAAAGGAGATCTCGGGCTATCTGCAGAAGCGGCTGAACAGCGGCCTGCGCCGTATCGCCTTTTTTATTATCCCCTCGGCGATCGCCTTTCTCGCTCTTGGTGATGTCGTGGTCGCGGCTATTTATCAGACCGGACGTTTCGGCCACCGGGAGGTGATCCATGTCTGGGGGGTCCTCGCCGGAGCCACAGTCGGACTGATGGCCCAGGCCCTCGGCCGCCTCTACTCCTCCACCTATTATGCCCTGCGCGATACCCGCACCCCCCTGCGCTTCGCCGTCGTGCGCGTCCTGTTCACCTGCACCATGGGTTATCTCTTCGCCCTGCGCCTGCCCGGGCTGATCGGCCTGGATCCACGCTGGGGGGTCGCCTGTCTGACCGTCTCCTCGAGCCTGGCCGCCTGGGTGGAATTTATTCTCCTGCGCCACACCCTTAACCGCCGCATCGGCCGCACCGGACTGCAGGGCGGCCGCACATTTCGGCTTTTCCTCAGCGCAGCCCTGGCGGCCGCCGCCGCCTGGGGTATGCGCAGCCTGCTGCCGCCGCTCCATCCGATCCTGCTGGCAGCACTGCTCCTCTCCCTCTATGGCGGGCTCTATGTCGGCAGCACCCTGCTGCTCCGGGCTGCGGAGATCGCCCCGGTGCTGGCGCGTCTGCAGCGCAGGCGCCATACTCCGTGACAGGCCCGGCGGGAAAAATAAAGGCGCGCTACCATGAGGAGGGAGGCTACCGGGCGGTGATGGACATGGCCCTGCCCCTGATCTTCAGCACCGGAGCCTGGACGGTGCAGACCTTCATCGACCGCGTCTTTCTGACCTGGTATTCCCCCGAGGCCCTGGCCGCCGCCGCCCCCGCGGGCATGGCCAATTTCACCCTCTTCAGCCTGCTCATCGGCATCGCCAGCTATGTCAATACCTTCGTCGCCCAGTATCATGGCGCGGGCCGCCCCGAACGCATCGGCCGCTCGGTCTGGCAGGGGATTTATTTCAGCCTTGTCGCCCTCCTTATCGCTGTCGTGATCTGGCCGCTCGCCGACGATCTCTTCCGGTTCTTCGGCCATGCGCCGGAGGTGCAGGAGATGGAGGTGGTCTACTTCCGCATCCTCGCGGTAGGCGCCCCGGCGGTGGTGATTTCGAACGCGATCTCGGGCCTTTTCAGCGGCCTGGGCAAGACCTGGATCATCTTCTGGGTCAATTTTGCCGCCACGCTCATCAACATGGTGCTGGACTATCTGCTCATCTTCGGCAAAATGGGACTGCCAGGAATGGGTATTGCCGGCGCGGCCTGGGCGACGGTGGCGGCGGGTTTCTTCCCGGCGCTCGTCTTTGCGGGGATTATGATCCTGCCCCGTTATGCGCGCACCTATGGCACCCTGCGCAGCTGGCGCTTCGACCGCGCCCTCTTCCGCCGTCTCCTGCGCTTCGGCACCCCGAACGGCTTGCAGGTTTTTCTTGAAGTCCTGGCCTTCACCATATTTCTGGTCATCGCGGGCAAGATCGGCACGATCGAGCTGGCAGCAACGACCCTGGCTTTCAATATCAACAATCTCGCCTTCGCTCCGATGCTGGGCATGATGACTGCGGTCAGCGCCCTCGTCGGCCAATCACTCGGCCGGGAGCGGCCCGAGCTCGCCGAAAAGCTGACCTGGTCCGCCCTGCACATCTGCGGGGCCTTTTATGTCACTCTCGGCCTCGCCTATGCAGCGGTGCCGCAGCTCTTTTTATGGCCTTTTCTCCGCAACGCCCAGTCGGCCGAATTTCTCGAGATCAGCCGGGTCGGCGTCAATCTGCTGCGCTTCGTCGCGGTTTACAGCATCTTCGACGCCATGAACATGATTTTCTCCGCCGCGATCAAGGGGGCAGGCGACACCCGCTACGTGGCGGTCACGACCATCCGGCTCAGCTGGCTGGTGCTGGTCCTGCCCTCCATAGTCTGGTGGTTCTTCGCCAGGGGGTCGATCTACGGGCTGTGGGTTTTCATCACCCTCTATGTGATCGGCCTGGGGCTCTTTTTTCTGCGCCGTTTTCTGCACGGTCCCTGGCGGACGATGCGGGTTATCGATTAGGGAATACAAGCTTCTCCCCATTTTCTCACCCCTCCGGGTTGTAATAAAGCTGCCTTCCGGCGCTTCCTGCCAAAAAAGTCCTTGTTTTCCCGCCAATTTTTAGTAATTTTTATTACAAAAAAAACCAGTCATGCCATGAGGTCGAACATGAAGCCCTGGATGCTTGTCGTTATCGCCGGTTTTGCCTGCGCCCTCTTTGCACAAGAACCCGGATGGCCACCCCGCTCTTCCGGGGAGTTCTTCTACCGCTATGAAGCCCGCTCGGGCGATCCCATCGCCGAGAATCCCGGCGAGTGGTCTTCCTCGACGACGCCTCCGGGGGTGCCCTTTCTGGAATCCGGCACCCTCGGCATGGAGGTGGGGATGAACCGCTACTGGTCGCTGCACCCGGATCTGCTGGGGGTGCTCGACCACGCCAGGGGTTGGACCATGGAGGTGCGGCTGCGCGTGATCGCGCAGAGCGGCCGCAGCGGCGCCATCGCGATGGCTGTGGATGACGAACCGGGCCAGCCTGGCGTGCTCAGCGGCCTGCAGATTCACAGCGACAGCACCCAATTCTGCTTCAACGGCGCGGTCGTCGACACCCGCTCCAACAGCGACGGTTTTCACACCTTTCGCCTCGCCGAAGAGGCAAACAGCCGCACGGTCCACGCCTGGCGCGACGGCCGCTATCTGGGATCGGCCAGCTATCCCTATTATATGATCAGCCTCAGCCATTTCCTCCTCGTCGGCTCCTGGAGCGGACGCATCGCCGGCACGGCCGAGATCGATTATGTCCGCTGGGAGCCTTCCGGCGCTTATGCCCCGGCCGCAGCGCTGCTGGTCATCAGCGAGAGCGATGGCTCCACACAGGTGAGCGAAAAGGGACCGGGCAGCGACAGCTTTGCCGTCGTCCTCGGGCGGGCCCCTGCAGCCGATGTCACCGTCACGATCGCGCCCGGCTTCGGCTCCAGCCGGGCTGAGGAGGCCGACCTTGGCGCCGGCTCCGGCGGCGCCATTACTCTCACCTTTACGCCGGCGAACTGGAACATACCGCAAAATGTCACCGTCACCGCCGTCGATGACACCCTGCGGGAGTGGTTTCACACCAGCGTCATCGGCTGCCGGACGGCGAGCAGCGATCCCGATTTCGACGGCCTCGAGGAGCTGGTGACCCTGTTTGTGATGGATAACGATGAGGTGATCCGGCTGGTGGAGAGCGGCGAGGGTACGGAGGTCCGGGAAGAGGGGAGCACCACCGATTTCTACCGTTTCCGCTTCGGTCAGCTGCCCGACCAGCCGGTGCAGGTGGCCCTCCATTTCGATCCGCGGCGGCTGCGGGTCAACGGCGGCACGGTTTCTCCCCAGGTCATCACCCTCTCGCCGGCGGAGGCACAGAATCCCCTCCCCATCGAGGTAGCCGCCTATGACAACACCGACCGGGACCTGCTGCTGCACGCGCGCATCCGTCATCTTTTGACCAGCGCCGACCCCCTCTTCAACGGCGCCGCTGTCCCCGATCTGGCGGTGCGGATCCACGAGAACGATACCCAGCACCTCCAGCCGGACAGCTTTACCATTCCACTGGTGAATCTCGACGAGACCGACCGCCAGGTGGTCATCGACCGTCAGCCCGGGCAGTACCTGGGCCATCCCACCACGGTGCTGCTCGAGGACAGCACCACCATGTTGACGGTTTATCCCAAAGGCCATGGCAGCGGAGAGATTGTCTACAAGCGCAGCTTCGACGGCGGAGTGACCTGGAGCAGGGCCCTGCCGACGCCGGCGAGCTGGGCCACCTCCCGGGAAGTGCCGACCCTGTTCCGTATGACCGATCCAGGGGGCGTGGAGCGCCTGATCCTCTTCTCCGGTCTCTATCCGGCGCGGCGCGCCTGGTCGGCGGACAACGGCCAGAGCTGGAGCGAGCTGGAGATGGCCGGGGATTGGGGGGGCATTGTCGTCATGGGCGGCGCCATCCGCCTCAAGGATGGGCGTTATATGGCCCTCTTTCACGATGACGGCCGTTTTTTCAAGGGTGCCAACAAGACCAACGGCCTCTTCATCGTCTTCAAAACCCTCTCCTCAGACGGCGGGCTGACCTGGAGTCATCCCGAGCCCATCATTGAATGCGACTGGGCCGATCCCTGTGAGCCGGGCCTCATCCGCTCGCCGGACGGGCAGCAGATTCTGGTGCTGCTGCGCGAAAACCGCCGCAAGTTCAACTCTTTCTATATCACCAGCGATGACGAGGGCGAAAGCTGGTCGCCGATGGTCGAGCTGCCCGACGCCCTCACCGGCGACCGCCATACCGGGCAGTACACCCGCGACGGCCGTCTCTTCGTCTCCTTCCGCGACATGGCCAAGGGCAGCCCGACCTGGGGCGACTGGGTCGGCTGGCTCGGCACCTGGGAGGACATTCTCCGGGGACGCGAGGGGGAGTACCGCATCCTGCTCAAGGACAACACCTATTCGGCCGACACCGCCTATCCCGGGGTGGAACGGCTTCCCTCGGGCATGATGGTGGTCACCACTTACGGACACTGGGCCACGGGCGAGCAGCCCTATATCGTCAGCACCCGTTTCATGCCGGAGGAACTCGGGCGGAGTCATCCCCCTGCGCCGGTGGGACCGCTGAAGATCGTCGTCGCGGGTGACGGGGCCGCCGGCAGGGGCATGGAACAGGGGCAGCCGCTCAAACTCTATGCCGATCACCTCGCCGCGGACCTGCCGGCGGCGGGCGTCGCAGCCGAGGTGCTCAATCGCGGAGCCGCCGGACTCACCAGCGATGCCGCCCTGCAGGGTTTTCAGCAGCAGGTCCTGGATGAAAAGCCGGATCTGGTCATCCTCCATTTCGGCAGCGAGGATGCCGCTGTGGAGGTGGGCGCCACCCCCGCCCGCCTTCTCCCGCGCGTGCCGCTGGAACGTTTCACTGCCAATCTCACCGCCATGGTGCAGCAGCTCAAGGCCAGGGGGATCCGCCCGCTGCTCATGACCAGCCACCCCCTCTGCTGGGGCGATTCCAGTCTGGCCCGTTTCGGCAAGCCCATGCCGGGCTCACCCTATCTGGTCGATGATCCATTCGGCCTCAACACCGTGCTGAGCCGCTACACAGCGGCGGTGCGCGAGGTCGCGATCCGTGAGGAGGTGCAGCTGGTGGATATCTACGGCCGCTTCATCAGCCATGCCAACGTCAAGGGACAGGAGCTGACCGATCTGGTGCCGGACGGCCTGCACGCCAACGCGGCCGGCCAGCGCCGCATGGCCGCAGCGATCTATGAGGTGCTGGGGATCGACGTGCCGGAAGAGCCGAGCGGCGTTGAGGGGGGCATGGAGAGCGGCAGCAGCGGGGAGGAGGAGGCCCAACCTCACAAATTCGGCATCGGCGGTTATCCCAATCCCTTCAATCCGGCGACCGAGCTGGTCGTCGAGCTGCCGGAGCCGGGGCCGATCAGGGTGGAGGTTTTTGACCGGCAGGGCCGGCGGGTCAAGCTGCTGGCGGAGGGTTTTTTCGGCAAGGGGGTGCACAGAATGGCATGGGATGCGCGGGATGCGGAGGAACTGCCGGTGGCGGCGGGGGTATACTGGGCGCGGCTCTCCGCCGGCGCCCACCGGGATGCGCACAAAATGGTGGTGCTGCGTTAGGGATCAGATCGCCAGGCCCTGGGTGAAAGTGACACCCCGGGCGACGGGCAGACCGATGTGGACCCTGGTCCCGACATCCACCTGGCTTTCGATGCGGATCGTCCCGTTGTGCTTCTCGACAATATCCTTCACGATAGGCAGTCCGAGGCCGGTGCCCTGTCCCTCGGATTTGGTGGTGTAAAAAGGCTGAAAGATCTTTTCCAGGGCCTCTTCGGGGATGCCGCAGCCGTCATCCCCGATGGTGAGCACGCAATCGGACTGGTCTTCCGACAAACGGGTGCGCACCTCCAGCTTTCCGCCCATCTTCATGGCATGAGCGGCATTGATCTCCAGATTACGGATGAGCTGCTCGAGAAGATTGCGGTCGCCGTAGACGACGCTGCTCTCCTTGCAGAGGTCGCGCACCACCTTGAAATGCTTGAGCACACCGGTCAGGATCAGGGTGTCGGTGGTCTCATTGATCACGGCATTGATATCCATCGGCTCGAAGCGCGGGCTGGTCGGACGGCTCAGCGAGAGCAGATTTTTACCGTGCAAGGCCACCTTTTCGAGGTTGGCGCAAAAGAGATCGGCGATCTCGCGGACCTTTTCCGGCTCCTTGTCGACCTCCTTGAGTACCTGGGCGTGCAGGAGGAGGCCGCCGACGAGATTGTTGAGTTCATGGCCGATGCTCCCGGCGATGATGCCGAGGGTGGCCTGTTTTTCGGTGCGCAGCAGCTGTTCGTGGGCCTGCTTTAGATCGGTGATATCCTTGTAGATGAGCGAGACCTCCTCGACGCTGCCGTCTTCGCCGGTGATCGGCGCTGCGGAGATGAGGACATGCCGGGGTTCGCCTTCGCGGGTGTAGCGCATCGCCTCGAGGCTCTGCAGGCTGGCCCCCTCGAGCACCTGGGCAGAGAGGCGCGCGGCCTCCTGCGAGACCCCGTTTTTGGCGATCAGGCTGTCGATGGGGCGGCCGATGGCCTCCTCTTCGGCATAATGAAAGATGGCGGTCGCACCCTTGTTCCACGAGGTGACATGGGTGTCCTTGGACATGGTGATAATGGCGTCGGCGGCGAATTCGACGATGCTGCGATAACGCTGCTCCGACTCGCGCAGTTCGCTGATCATCTTCCAGATCAGGCTCTGCATGGTATCGGAGATCTCGTTCAGTTTCTCCGCGTATTCCTGGGTTTTCAATTCTTTCGCATTCATGTGAGGCTCGATGAGGTTTTATTTATTATCAACATAAGAAATATTTTCGACATTAGCAACGGCTATCTCGGGTGGCTCCTGCTAGCGGGGCTTTACCAGCCACCTCTAAGTAGGCACGGCGGAGGCCGCTTGCGGAAATAAAAAAAGGCGGCCTCTGTACAACAGAGGCCGCCCTGATTTTGCCCGGACGGCTGCGCGGTCCCCTGCCCCCTAGCGGCAGTGGGACCAGGCCAGGACCGCGGCGCCCAGCACCGCGGAGTCATCCTTGAGGGCGGCTTCAACGATGCGGACGTTGCGTGAGGAGATTTTGAAGCAGTTGGCCACCGCCACCTCGCGGACGCGGTCGACGTAGAGGGCGCCGAGGGCCTCGACCACCCCGCCGCCGATGACCACCACCTCCGGATTGAAGATATTAAGCATGCCGGCGGTCGCGTAGCCGAGGTATTCGGCGGATCTGTTGATCGCCGGCACCACGGCGGGGTCGCCGGCCAGATAGGCCTCGAGCAGGCGCCGGCTGCGGATCGGCGCATCGGGGTTCTCGACCCCCTCGAAGAGGGGGGAGGGGGTGCCCGCCGCGATCGCGGCGCGGATCTCCCTCTCGATGGAGAGGCGGCTGGCGAAGGCCTCGAGGCAGCCGTTATTGCCGCAGCCGCAGCGTGGGCCATGGGGATCGAGGATGACATGGCCGATTTCGCCCGCATTCTCGTTAAAGCCGTGCAGGAGCTTGCCGCCGATGATGATGCCCCCGCCGATGCCGGTGCCGACAAAAAAACCGATCACATCCCGGGCCTCCCTGGCGGCGCCATAGGCGTGCTCCCCCAGAATACCGACGTTGCAATCATTGTCGACATAGACTGGCTTTTTCAGCAGCCGTTTGAGCTCCTTTTTGAGGGGGGCCTCCTTCCAGGCCAGGTTCGGGCTCTCGATGATCATCCCCTTCTTCATGTCCAGGGGGCCGGGCGAGCCCACACCCACCGCCCGTATACCATCCCAGGAGACCCCGGCGTTGACCACGGCCTGGCGGGCACAATCCGCCATGCGGCTGACCGTTGCAGGAAATCCGAGCTCGGACTTGGTCTTTTTGCGCTCGCTGCCGAGGATCGTGCCCTTGCGATCGATGACGGCCGCATAGATCTTGGTGCCCCCCAGATCGATGCCGACAACCCATTCCTTCTTCGATTTAGCCATAGTTTTCAGCCGTCTCCTTTTGGCCCTCCCAGGGCGGCGCATAAATGCCGCTGTCTGGGATCAGTCAATGCGATAAGTGATGCCGGGTTCGAGAACCTCGGCGATGCTCAATCCGGCGAACCCCGTGCTGATCGATAGTTCAAAAAGCCCGAATTTGGCGGGATTGCCCGGTTTGAGGAAAAAGCTGTAGTTTCTGCGGATGCTCTCCAGGACCATCTTCTCCGGAGAGATGCTGCTGTAATAAAGGACCATCAGGTTGATGGCCCCCTGGCTGCGCTGCTGGTCCTCGCTGCGCATCTTGCCCCACAAACCCTGGTTGTTCTGTTGCGTAATCAGCCAGTTGATGCTGCGGTTGATCGAGGCGGCGATCTCCTCCTGCATGGCCGTACTGGGGGTGCGACGATAGAGGCCGATGAGGCCATCGCTGACGTAGCTGAGGGTGTTGATCGGCCACTCCTCGTGGATGCGGTTTTCGATGGTGTAAGGGATGTGGCCGTCAGGGGCCCGCTGCAGCAGCAGCCACTTGCCGGCCGCCTCGGCGGTGCGGATGTCCTCCGGCGCGCGGGTGAGGCCGTAAAGGGCCGAGAAGAAGCCGCTGCCGGTCACGGCGGTGGCGATGGTGTAGGGGGCGACCGCAAGCTGGCCCTTGTAATAGCCGGTGCCGAGGGCGCCGCGGTTGGGTCCGGTCTCGATCACCCAGCCGGGCGAGCCGCCGCGCCCCTTGCCCTGGGGATCCTCGGCGCAGCCGTGGCGGACAAAATTGGCATAGCGCCGCAGGGCGCGCAGATAGGCGGTGCGCCGGGGAGCGCTGGCAAAACGGACGGCCCCGGCCAGGCCGGTGGCCGAGGTGCCGGCATCACCGAGGTAGATGTTGGCGTCGGGCGCCATGTCACCCCACCAGCCCACCGTATCCCCTTTCGCCGAGAGGGTGACCTGCTGCAGTTCAACCAGGCGGTCGAACCAGGCGAGGGCCTCCTCCCGGTAGCGTTCTTCGCCGCAGATCTGATAACCGGCCAGGAGGACGCGGGCGAGGTTGCTGTTGATAAAGATCGAGGTCCGCCGTTTTTCGGCGATCTTGATCTCGCCGGTGCGCAGCTCGACCGCAATCGCCCAGTCGCAGATCTCGCGCAGCAGCTGCGTCAGCTCCTGCCGCGTTTTCTCATCGGTGACGACCGGACGCGTTTGTGCGGAGCCTTTCGCCGCTATCAGCGCAGCCGCCAGGAGACCCAGCATCATGATCCAGCTCTTCCTCATGCTTGAGCCCTTTCCAGAGTCCATTTCCGTCCCCTCCCTCCTGACCGGCGCAGTTTGCCGCCGGCGGCTTGCAGGGATATAATCCAAAAAGTTTACTGAAATAAGGACACAATGTCAAGAGAATAGTAAGAAAACAGGCTGCCCCCCTCTAATCTGGCGCCCACCCGGCACCGTGCACCCCCTCTAATCTGGCGCCCACCCGGCACCGTGCGCCCCCTCTAATCTTGCACTACCCGACACCTGCGCCGCTTGCCCCCGCACCTCCTTGCTGTTTCCAGCATACTCGCGGCCTGTGCCCTGGATGATGAAACCTTTTCCCGCCTGCATCATCTAAATGTAAAACCGGGAAAAAGGAATGAGTGCTGAGAAAAAGGCCTTGTACATTATCAGGGAAAACTGCGGCGATGTCGCACAGCGCATACGCGCCTGTCGGTCGCGGCAGATCGCCCTTCAGCTTCGGCAGTGCTTGTGCCGAGAACTGGAGAACAGCTGCACAAGCCCGGAGATGAAAAGGCTGCTGCAAAACCATATCAATGAACTCATCACAGATACATTTGACGAAAATGGCATGAACCGCTATCTGGAGGCATGATGAAAAGAGGAATGATCTTTATCGCAACCGCCCTGATCCTCGCCACCGGCGTGCAGACGGGCTGCACCAAACAGAAGGAAAAGGCCAACGCTGCTGTGCCTGTGAAAGAGGCCGCATCATCCGGCCTCAAGAGTGCCCCCGCCTTTGAACTGGCGGGCACGGATGGCAAGACCATCAAACTGTCCGATTACAAGGGCAAGGTCGTGATCGTTGATTTCTGGGATACCTGGTGCCCCCCATGCCGCATGGAGATCCCCCATTTCATTGAGCTCCAGAACCAGTACAAATCCAAAGGCTTTGAGATGATCGGCGTCGTCCTCGGCCGCGAGGGCAAGGAGAAGGTGCTCGACTTCATCAAAAGCAACAAGATCAATTACGTCAACGCCTACGCGACCGAGGCCTTCCTCAACGCCTACGGGCCGATCGAGGGCATCCCCACCACCTTCGTTATCGACCAGCAGGGACGGATCTACAAGAGCTATACAGGCTATCGCGACAAGGCTGTTTTCGAAAACGACATCAAAGCCCTGCTCAAACTCTAGAACAAGTGACCATGATAAACCGCGATACCCTGATCGAGGATCTGGTGCGGGAGCACCCGGAGATGGTGCGCCTGCTCATGGACAAGGGGGTGCGCTGCCTCGCCTGCGGTGAGCCGGTCTGGGGAACCATCGCCGGCGCGGCCGCAGAAAAGGGCTTCAATGATGACCGGATCGATGAACTGGTGCGGGAAATCAATCAAAGGATTGGAGCGCAATGAAAGCATCCGTCAAACGCATCGCAGGAATGAGTCTGGCCGGCAAGGCGGATTCCAACCACTGGGTTACCATGGACGCCGATCCGGCGGTCGGCGGGCAGGATGGCGGGGCGCGCCCGCTCGAACTGCTCCTGCTCGGTTTGGGCGGCTGCACCTCCATGGATGTGCTCTCGATCCTCGAGAAAAAGCGCATCCACCTCGATGACTATGAATGTTTGCTGGAGGCGGATCGCGCCGACGAGCACCCCAAGGTTTTCACCCGCATCCGCATCAAGTTCGTCTTTTACGGCGATGCGATCCCGGCGGAGGCGGTCGAGCGCGCCATTGCCCTCTCAGAGGAGAAATACTGTTCTGCTTCGGCCATGCTGCGCAAGAGCGCTGAGGTGCAGGTCGAATATGAAATCCGGCCGGGCCGGCCGACACAGGCGGGATGAGATATCCTCCCATGCCGCTCTGATCGGCCTTCTTTCCCGCTCCTCATCATCCTTCAGCCTGACGGCGCCGCCGGTTCGTTCGAACCGGCGGCGCTTCTCTTTAATAAATCAGGCTACCCCCCGAAATCTCGTTCCCACCCAAAGATAATTAATTAAAAAAATAAATGTTATCTGCCATAAATACCTTGTAAAATAAATGGCCTCATGAAGAGGGCACAGGCTGTGGGTAGGCTGGAAATGGTATGGAGGGATTGGAGTACGCGGCGCCAGGCGTCAGGTGGGAGCCAGATTTCGGGGGTACCCTCTTTAATAAATTCCTTGCTACTCTATATTAATATGTTTAAGTTAAATTCTGCAGCAGCCGTCCTCCGGCGGCCGGAAAACTGAACAGAAGCAAAACGGGCAGCAGCGGAATGAGCCACGACAATCTGAGCGAAACAGAGCTGGTCAATCGGGCAGTGGCGGGCGACCGGGAGGCGATGGGCCAGATCGTGACCCGGAACGAACGCCTGGTCTACAGCACAGCCCTGCGGCTTCTCGCCGACCCGGTCGAGGCCGAGTGTGTGCTGCAGGAGACCTTTCTCAAGGTGGTGCAGGCCCTGCCCGAGTTCAAGGGCGGATCCTCGCTCTCGACCTGGATCTTCCGCATCGCCACCAACTATGCCCTGATGCGGCTGCGCGCACGCAAGAAAGAGGGCGGATCGCTGGATGATGTGGAGAGCAAGGTGAGCCAGGAGACCCTCGAGGCTTTCAATCGCTCGATCGGCAACAATCCCCTGCATGCCGTGATGAATGAGGAGCTGCGCCAGGCCATGGAGGAGGCGATCGCCGCCCTGCCGCCCAAATTCCGTTCCGTTTTCGTCCTCAAGGACATCGAAGGCTTTTCCCTCAAAGAGATCGCAGAGATGCTGGGGATCAGCCTGGCTGCGGTCAAGACCAACCTGCATCGCGCCCGCCTCTTTCTCCGCGACCGCCTGGCTGAATTCAGCAACTAGCCCCGGGGTATCAGACCGCTGTCCGCATCATGCAGGTCCGGTCTTTGCCCGGGCGCCGCGATGAATCCGCGGGCCCCTGCACCACCGCATCCGCGCATCGGAACAAGCCTGGCGGTGGCGCTGTTAATACATAAAATAGCGCTTGACAAATAATCGCTTCGTGAGTACATTGAATTATCAGCAGGTTGAATCATCATCGTGCATCCGAGGGGTTACATGAAAAAGCTCTTCCTGTTACCAACCGTACTGCTCGCGGTTCTTTTCTCCTCCCCACTCCTCTCCCAGAGCAGACCCACTATCGCCGTCCTCACCCTCGAGGCCAAGAATGTCGGTCAGGAAACCGCTGATGCGGTGGCTGACATCCTCAGCACCGAGCTTTTCAACTCCCAGCGTTTCAAGGTCATCGAGCGCCAGGCGATCCTGCGCATCCTTGAGGAGCAAAAGCTGCAGATGACGGGCGTGACCGATATGGGCAAGGCTGTGGAGATCGGCAAGATCCTCAACGTCGAAAAGATCCTCATCGGCAGCGTCAGCCGGCTCGGTGAGAGCTATATCATCAACACCCGCCTGGTCGATGTCAAGACCGCCGCGCTGGAGGTGGCCCAGAATGTCACCAGCAAGCGCGGCGAGGAAGGGCTGACCGGGGCGATCACCGATCTGGTGGAAAAACTCTCGGAAAAGGTCCAGGTCGAGGGATCGATCATCCGCATCAAGGGCGAGGTCATCCTCGTGGATCTTGGCGTCAACCACGGCATGTCGGAAAACCAGGAGGTAAGGGTCGTGCGTCTGGGGGATGTGGTCACCGATCTGGGCGGGACGGTGATCGGCCAGGCGGAGGATTTGATCGGCAGCCTTGTTCTGACCGCTGTCAAGGGGGATTATTCGGAGGCGCGTATCGGTGTGGCCAAAACCCCCTTTCGGGTAGGTGACAAGGTGCGGATCGCCAGCGGGCGGATCGAGATCGAGCCCGTCAAGCCCCCTGAGGAGAAACCGGTCACTAAAAAGAGTGACAAACCGAAGAAAAACGCGGATCCGGGGCAGGCGGTCAGCACCCCCCCGGTCTTTTAATCCCGAAGAGGAGGGAGCGGTATGAAAAAGCAACTCTATGTGACGGTCCTGATCGGACTCTTGCTGCTGGCGGGCAGCGTTCTCGGGCAGAATGCGACCACCTATACCGTCGGCGCCGGGGTGTGGATGCCAGGCTACTCGCTCATCTATACGGGAAGTCAGGATGATATGGAGGACTATGAGCTCGGCAGCGGCACCTATTTCGGTCCCTATCTGGCCGTCAACCACGGGCGCTGGAATTTCGGGGCTTCGCTGCTGGTCGGGACGCTCAGCCCGGATGACAAGGAGATGCTCTGGGAGGGCTACGAAGCCAAACGCACCGACATCAACCTGACGGTGGGCTATAGGGTGATCAGCACCCCCAGTGTGAGCGGCAATGTTTTTGCCGGCCTCAAGTATGTGAGCGAGACGGCGACCGCTGATTCCTGGCTGTGGTCGGGTTATGACATCGACACCTGGGAGTTCATGCAGTGGTATGACGAGTTCGACGCCACCACCACAGGCACACTTTACGGCGCCGGGGCCTCGCTGGTTGTCCCCTTTGGCACCTCCAGCTTCTATGCCTACGGCTCCATGGCCTATCTCCTCGGCAGCATGGACGTTGAAAACAACCTCGGCGCCACCGGAATTAATCCCGAAGGCTACTCCTCCTGGGATGAGTCCTATGATCTTCATCTTTTCGCCCTCACCGCCGGCATCGGCTACCGCTTCCCCAGCGGGGTGGGCCTCAATCTCGGTTATCGCGGGGATCTGTTCGGCCAGGATGATTCCGATGAGTCCGATTATTCCCAGCGGCTTTCGGGACTGGTGCTCAACGCCTCCTACACCTTTTAGTCCCGCAGTCCAGGGAAAGGGCATCAGGAAGCCTGCCTGCGGGCAGGCTTTTCTGTATCAGCGGGAGATGAGGCGGTTTTCACTGTTAACAATTTTCCGGAGTGTAAGATGATAAAAAAGGCCGACGTGTTCTGGACGCTTGCAGCCCTCACCCTGGTGATTGCGTTTCCGGCCCGGGCGGACAAGTCCTATACCATCGGGCCGGTCCGGATCGAGGCCTGGCTTGAGCAGGACGGATCCCTGCGGGTGGAGGAGGAGCGGAGCTACGATTTCAGCGGCAGCTTCCATTATGCCTTTCGCTCCCTGCCCCTGCGCGAGGGGGTGCGCTACAGCGATTTCGTCGTTCTCGAGGGTGCTCAGGCCTATATCGAGCAAGCGGGCGATGATCCCGGCTCCTTTGTGGTGAGGCAGGAGGAGGGCTTGATCGAGGTGCGCTGGTTTTTTTCAGCCCGGGATGAGCGCCGCACCTTTATCTTCCGTTACCGGCTGACCGGGGCGGTCGCCCGCCACGAGGATGCCGGACTTTTTTATTACCAGTTCATCGGCAAGGACTGGGGCCAGAGGCAGAGGGATGTGAGCCTGACCCTTCATCCCCCGCAGGAGGGCAGCGGGGGTGAGGTGCTGCACTGGCTGCATGGCCCGCTCTGGGCCCGTTCGGCCATCCAGCCCTCCGGGCGGATCACCGCAACCTGCACGGAGCTGCCGGAGCGGGTTTTTCTGGAGGTGCGCGCCCTCTATCCCTCCGCATGGTTTCCGGGGATGGCGGTCACAGCCGGTACGGTGCGTCCCGGCATCCTCGCCGAGGAGGCGCGCTGGGCCGCTGAAGCCAACGCCTTGCGCCAGAAAGAGGAGGCGAAGCAGGCCGTGCGCGCGGTGCGGCGTGTGGAGGGGCGCTATTATGCCGGCGTGCTGGCCCTCATCGGCCTTGGCATCTGGTACTATTTCTTCCGCAGCTACCGCAAGCGGCCGGTGGTGCATGATTTCATCCCCAAAGAGAGCCCCGAGATCCCGGACGAGACCCCGCCGGCGCTGGTCGGCTATTTGCTCAGCAGCCGGATGATCACCGGCGGGGCCCTGCTCGCCACCCTCTACGACCTGGCGCGGCGGGGTTTTGTCCGCATCAGCGAAAAGGTGAGCGAAGGCCGCGGGCTCTTCGGCGGCAAGAAGAGCGATTATATGCTCACCCTGCAGAGTGATGACGCCAGGGCGCGCCGCGGCGAGCTGCAGGAGTATGAATCCGGGCTGCTCGATTTCATCTTCAATGATCTCTCCGGGGGGGAGAGTGAGGTTGCGCTCAAGGCTTTCAGCAAGCAGGCCAGCAAGATGCAGAAATTTTTCGGGGAGTGGCAGAAGATCGTGAAAAAAACCGCCGAGGCGGCCGGCTGGTACGACCAGCGCAGCCGGAGCGGCATGTATCGCGCCATGGCCTGCTGCGGCGTGGGCATGGTGGTGAGTTTACTGCTCTCGATCTGGTACGCCCCCTGGACGCTGGCGGCCGCGGCCCTCTTTCTCGCCCTGCTGATCGGGGCTGCGGGCATCCTTCATCGCACCGAGGAGGGGGAGCGCAAGTTCAAGCGCTGGAAGGCCCTCTCCCGCTACATGCGCGGCAAGGGCATGATGCAGAGTCCGCAGGGGAGCCTGCTCGACCGCATCGACCGCTATTTCGTCTATGCTCCGGTGCTCGGGGCGGGCAAGCCGCAGTACCAGGCCCTCGCCAACCAGATTCCCGAGGGGCAGCATGCAGTCTATATGCCCTGGTTCCTCTATACCTCGAGCGGCGGGGCGGCCGGCCATGCCGAGTCCTTCGCCCAGGCCTTCACCGCCATGACCACGACGATGAGCTCCTCCGGCGGGGTCGGGGGCGGGGCGAGCGTGGGAGGCGGTGGGGGGGCTGGAGGCGGGGGCGGGGGAGCGGGTTGAGACGGGCACCCGAGGGGGAGGCTGCAGAATCGAGCCGTTTTTTGCCTTGGTTTTTTGCGATTTAATGCGTATTATCTACAGAAATAAACAAGCGGATTTCGATCACTGATTTTAAGGAGGTCAGCGTGCCCATACAAGATAACCAGGTCGTCACCATCCAGTATAATCTCACCGATGCGGACGGCAACCTGCTCGATACCACCTATGAAGAGGGGCCGATGGAATTCATCACCGGTTCCGGCGAGCTCCTGCCCAAACTGGAAGCAGAGATCATCACCATGCCCCTGAACGGCAAGAAAAAGATCGTCCTCCAGCCGGCCGAGGCCTATGGCGATTACGATCCCGAGGATATCCAGGTGGTCAAGCGGGACGAGCTGCCCGATGATATCGAGCTGGAGATCGGCACCGAGCTTCTCGCCGAGGTCGACGAAGATGCGGAGGAAGAACTCTCCTGCTTCATCAGCAAGATTGACGGCGACGAGATCACCCTCGATTTCAATCACCCCCTGGCGGGCAAGAGCCTCCATTTCGAGGTGGAGCTGACCGGCATGCGTCCGGCCACCCAGGAGGAGCTCGAACACGGCCACGTCCACGGTGACGAAGAGTTCGAATAAACCGATGCGCTGTGCGCGTCAGGCCGGAGGTTATCCCCCTCCGGCCTTTTTTTTATGCCCCGGCGCGAATGGCGTTCATACTACGCTCCAGCGAATGGTGAAAAGTTCGCTCACCTCGCTCTTCTGGGCCACCCGCTTCTCGAGCATGGCGATGAGGGTGTCGCGCTTGATGCCGGTCTCATCCTCGACCTGGAAAATCCTCTGGCGCAGGCGCCGCTTCTTCTGTTCCAGCTCCTGGAGCTGGCGCTGGAGCTGATGCTGCTCGAGGGGGATGCGGGTGCGGCGGGAGAGCCGGCTGAGCCGGCGGATTTCCTTTTTAATCTCGTCCAGCTCGCTTTCGACCGCCTCGGCCGCCTCGTCGGCCCAGGTTTCGAGGCGTTCACACTCCTCATTGAAGAGGGTGTTGTTCCACTCCTGGGAGTGATGGCTGAGGCTTTTGATCTGTTTTTCACTTTCCCTGGCCAGTTTTTTGAGCACCGCCTCCGCAGGGGGCTGAACCGGCATGACCGCACCCCGGCAGTAGAAGAGATGCTCGCAGAGTTCCCCGTCCAGGATGCGCCCCTGGTCGTCAACGGCGGCGAAGATGAGATGCTCCTCGCGTTCAAGGCTGTCGATCTCCAGTTTTCCCAGGGAGAGCCAGCCGCTGCGTCCCCTCAGGGCTTCAACCATCGAAATCCGCGTCGGATGGTGGCTGATGTCGAAAAAGAGGTGAGCGACCGGTGTGGCCGTGCGTTTGCCCGCCGCGAGGACGAATTCGCCGAGGGGATGGGAGAGACGGTAGAGGGCTTCATCGTCGACCGGGGCCCGGCTGCGGGAGACCAGGGCGTAGCGGCCGGAGGGGACCTGGGCGAGGGGTGACTGAACCAGATCGAACTGGAGGCCGGCGTCGTTGAAGCGGGCCTGGTCGGCGAGCTGATAGCGGGTCAGCTCCCAGAAGAAATGGCCGATGCGGTTGAGCTGCTGGCGGGCGTCCTCCAGCCGGGTGCGCAGCCGCGCCTGGACATCCTGGTCGAAATGTTCGAGCAAGAGGCGGCGGGTCTTGTCGAGCTGATGGGTGATGCTCTGCTCCATCTCCTGCTGGAGGGCGGAAAAGGCGGCGTCGATTTCATCGCGGGTGCGGCAGCGCTGGTAGAGATCGAGGATGCGGGCCTCGAAATCGACGCCCGATTCGATCTGGCCGAGGATCTCGTCGGAGGCCCCGAAGACCCCGTTGAAGAGGTTGAATTTCTGCTCGAGCAGTTCATAGACGCGCTGGTCGGCCTGATTCCGCGTATTGATAAAGTTGATCACCACCACATCGTGCTTCTGGCCGTAGCGGTGGCAGCGGCCGATGCGTTGTTCGATGCGCTGGGGATTCCAGGGCAGGTCGTAGTTGATGACCAGGCTGCAGAACTGCAGGTTGAGCCCCTCTGCGGCCGCCTCGGTGGCGATCATAATCTGGGCCTGGTCGCGGAAGTGGTCGACCAGGGCGGTGCGGATGTCGATCTGGCGGGAGCCGCCGCTGCGCTGCTCGCTGGAGCGGCGGGCCAGCCATTCCTGGTAGATGGCAGCCGATTCCGCATCGTTGTTGCTGCCGTTGAAGAGGACGATACGGCCCCTGTAGCCGATGCGGAGGAGATGCCGGTATATGTACTCCTGCGTGCGCCGCGACTCGGTGAAGATGAGGGCTTTTTCCGGGGCGCCCATCTTTTTCATCTCCGCGAAACCGCATTCCAGGGCCTGGCCGAGCTTTTCGGCCTTGCTCTCCAGGGCGATGGCCCCGGCGGCGGCGATAAAACCCTCCAGCAGACGGATCTCCTCAGCCAGCCGGACGGGATCGGCCTCCCCGTCGGCCCCACCCTCACCCCCTGCATCACTCTCCTCGATGTAATCGCTCTCCAGCTCCTCCCCCTGGATGAGTCCGTCGATAAAGCCGGCGTCAGGCTGCTGGCCGCGCTGCATCAGTTCGAGGCGGCTGCGCATGGCCGTGAGGGTGCCGGCGACCGCATAGGCCGAGGAGGCGAGCAGCTTGCGCAGGATGAGGATGAGAAGATGGCGCTGCTGGCGCGGCACGGCCAGGGTCTCCTCGCGCGCAAGATAGTCGGAGAGGGCGTCGTAAAGAGATTGCTCCGCCTCATTGGGAGTGAAGGGGAGGGTGATGGCGCGCCGCTCGGTGTACTGGATGTATTCTGCGACCTGGCTGCGCAGGGTGCGCTTGCAGAAGGAGGTGAGACGCTCGCGCAGCTCGGCGTGGTCGGGTTTGGGCCCGCCGAAGCGGCTGCGAAAGGCCTCGACTTCGCCGAAGATATGGCTGTCGATAAGGGTGGCCAGCCCGTAGAGTTCGAGCAGGGAATTCTGCAGGGGAGTGGCGGTGAGGAGCAGCTTCTGCCGCTCGCTGAGGGCCCACTGGATCTCCTGGGCCATTTTGCTCCCCGTCTGGTAGACGTTGCGCAGTTTGTGGGCCTCGTCGATGACGACCAGGTCCCAGGGGATGGTCCGCAGCAGGGCGCCGTGACGGCTGGCGAAATGGATGGAGGTGATCACCACCAGGGGTTGGTCGAAGGGATTGGCCTTGCCCTCGCGCTGAACCTGACGCATGGTGCGGGCGTCGATGATGCGGTTGGGGAGGTGAAATTTCTCCGTCAGCTCCAGGCCCCACTGCACCCTGAGGGCAGCCGGACAGATGATCAGAAGCCTGCGGCGGCGTTCGGCCCAGTACTGGCAGAGGACCAGTCCCGCCTCGATGGTCTTGCCCAGCCCGACCTCATCGGCGAGGATCACCCCCCTGGAGAGTGGGGAGCGCAGGGCGAAAAGCGCAGCCTCGAGCTGATGGGGATTGAGGTCGACATGGGCGTCGAAGAGGGAGTGCGAGATCTTGCCCAGGAGATCGCCGCGGTAGTGCTGCGTCAGGGCGTGGGCATAGAATTTGGCATGAAATGCGGTGGACATGGCGCTTTATTCCCGGATATTGGCGGATGTCGATGGATAGAGGGGCGAGAGCGGCGGATCGAGGCGGCTCACTCTCCCAGTTTGAACCAGGAGGCGACATCGGGGGCGAGGACCCCGGATGCGCGCAGGCAGCGGAATTCGTTGGTGGATGGGGAGTAGGAATAATCCTTCTCCCACTCGCCGGCCCGGGCGGTGGTCTCGCGGATGGCGGCGAGGATAAAATCGATCTCGGCGTCGGTCATGGTGGGATGGATGGAGAGGCGGACCCATCCCGGCTTGCTGCTGAGGTCTCCGTGGTCGATCTGTTCGGCGATGCGGTGGGAGCGGTGGGGATCGACATGGAGCAGATAATGGCCGTAGGTGCCGGCGCAGGAACAGCCCCCGCGCACCTGGATGCCGAAACGGTCATTGAGCAGCTTGACGAAGAGGTTGTAGTGGATCTTTTCCGAGTAAAAAGAAAAGATGCCGAGGCGTTCCTCGATGTGGTCGGCGAGGAGATGGAGGTCGGGGATGGCGCGCAGCCCGGCGAAGAGGCGGGCTTTGATCTCTTCTTCACGGGCGAGCATATCGGCCACCCCCATCCGCTCCTTGAGTTCGATGGCGAGGGCGGCGCGGATGGCCTGGAGGAAGCCGGGCGTGCCCCCGTCCTCGCGCGCCTCGATATTGTCCACGAAGCTGTGTTCTCCCCAGGGATTGGTCCAGTTGACGGTTCCGCCGCCGGGCTGGTCCGGCACCCTCAGGGTGTAGAGCGAGGCGTCGAAAAGAAGGATCCCCGCACTGCCCGGTCCGCCGAGGAACTTGTGGGGACTGAAAAAGATGGCATCCAGCCTGGCCAGGGGGTCGGCCGGATGCATGTCGATGGCGACATAGGGGGCGGAGGCGGCGAAATCGACAAAACACAGGCCGCCGTGCTCGTGCATGATGCGGGCCATCTCGTGATAGGGGGTGCAGATGCCGGTGACGTTGGAGCAGGCGGTGAAGGTGCCGATCTTCATCTGCCGGTCGCGGTGGATGCGCAGCAGGCGTTCGAGATCGTCGAGATTGACCCTGCCCTGTGCATCCGGTTCGATCACCTCGACATCGGCAATGCTTTCCAGCCAGGAGGTCTGGTTGGAGTGGTGCTCCATGTGGGTGATAAAGACCACCGGGCGGGACTTTTGTGGAAGATAGAGATAGTCTGCCAACTGCTCGGGGAGGCGCAGGCCGAGGATGCGCTGCCACTTGTTCACAGCGGCGGTCATGCCGGCACCGGTGGCGATGAGCATATCATCGGGGCCGGCATGGACATGCCGCTTGATGCGCTCCTGGGCAAGATGATAAGCCCGGGTCATGCTGGTGCCGGTGATACTCGATTCCGAATGGGTGTTGCCGACAAAGGGGCCGAAACGGCCGGACATGGCCTCCTCGATCGGCCGGTAGAGGCGCCCGCTCGCGGTCCAGTCCGCATAGACGATGCGATGCTCGCCGTAGGCGGTCGCAAAACTCTGATTGTATCCGATGATGTGGTCGCGGAAGGGGGCGAAGCGGCTTTCGAGCGTGCCCGGCATGGAACTCCTGCTGAAATGGGTTCTCTCTCTATACACCCATATTGTAACAAAAATCTCCGACAGGAACAACGATTTTCTTGCCCCCATAAAGAGGTTGGCCGGCGGCTGCAGGGGTCGGGGATGAACATTTGTTAAAATAATGTAAAAAATGCTTGACAAAAGCAAACATATGTGCTATATTTAGGTGAACAAATGTTCTGCTAACCTGATCAAGAGTTCACCCATGTCCGACACATTGACTCCAAAACAGCGCCAGGTGCTTGAAGCCATCCGGCGATTCCAGCAGGAAAAGGGCTATCCCCCCACGGTGCGCGAGCTCGCGGAGCTCTTCGGCCAGCTCTCCACAGCGGGGATGCACAAGATCCTCATGACCCTCCAGGAAAAGGGGGTGCTCAGCCGCCGTGAAGGGACCAAGTCGCGCTCCTATCACATCATCGGCGAGGAGCCGGGCGAAGGCCCGGCCGGCCGCGCCCGCCCCTGCCCCATCATCGGTGAGGTTGTGGCCGGCATGCCCGAACTGGCCCTCGAGGAGCGGGAAGGCGATCTCTATCTCGACTCGGACTGGGTGGGCAAGGAGGATATCTTTCTGCTCAGGGTGCGCGGCCACAGCATGATCGACGCCGACATCCGCGACGGCGACCTGCTCGCCGTGCAGATCACCCAGAGCTGCCGCAACGGCGAGATCATCATCGCCCTGCTCGACGACGAGGCCACGGTCAAACGCTTTTACAAGGAGAAAGACCGGGTGCGCCTCCAACCCGAAAACCAGACCATGCAGCCCATCTACATCCCCATCGATGATCCCGGCTTCCGCATCATCGGCAAGGTCAAGGGGCTGCTGCGCAGATATCATTAATCATCGGAGCCGATATGGCAACCCTTGCAGAGACCATTCAGATCGAGCAGCCGCGCCCCCGCACCCGCACGGAACTTCAGGAACCGGCCCTGCTCATGCGCACCGCCAGCCGCCGCGTCAGCAGCTGGTTCACCACCCTGGAAGAGCGCCACAACATCACCGCCGGCGAGGTGATGGACTATCTCGTCCAGCGAGAACCCCGGATCAAGGAGCAGCTGGACCGTCTCTGGGCGCTCGTCGACTGCGACGTCCAGGGCCGCTATCTCGAAGGCGTGCTCGATGAGAACGATTTCCGCCTCTGGCGCCAGCACCTGCGCGAATGGCTCAACCTGCTCCACTCCGCCCTGGCCCTGGTCCGCCTCCATCGCAGCAGCGATGCCGAGGGGGATTTTGCCCTCGCCGCCGGCGCTCTCACCCCGGCGGCGGCCTGACGCCCCGGGGTTGAACCGTTCTTCGACCTGACGATTTGTAAAGGCAGTGATCTATGGCAAAAAGCATTAGAACCGATTGGGCCGCCTACTGGGACCAATTTGATGATCTCGATGAACTCCAATCCAAATCCTTCAACCTCGACGACACCCTGATCGAAATTGAAAGGTATGCCGGCTGCAAACTCCTCAGCGGCGACCAGATGCAGATCATCATGGCCCTCGAAGAGCGCATCCGCGAAGTGAGCAAACGCTCTGGCCAGGGCGCTGTGAGCGCCCAGTACAGCCTCTTCGACTGAACCCGAATTTCCCCGCCATCCCCTCCCGGCGCCCCGCCGGGACGACGCCCCCTCTGCGGCGCAGCCACCTGCGCTGCGCCGCAGAGTCCCCCTTGCCCGGTCCGGCCTGTGTTCGTGCGCCCGCCTCTGCTTCCCCGGCGCAGGCCGGGCCGGGATGACCAGCCCTCGCCTCTCCCTCCAGCCAGCCAACCTTTACACCCGCCGATTAAAACAGGCTACCCCCCGAAATCTCGTTCCCACCCAAAGATAATTAATTAAAAAAATAAAATATTATCTGCCATAAATACCTTGTAAAATAAATGGCCTCATGAAGAGGGCACAGGCTGTGAGTAGGCTGGAAATGGTATGGAGGGATTGGAGTACGCGGCGCCAAGCGTCAGGTGGGAGCCAGATTTCGGGGGTACCCCGCCGATTAAAACCGTTGACTATTTTCAAGCAATTGCCTATATTTCTGTTTATGGTTAAATTATAATAGTTACAGCGATGATGACCGGCATCCTCCCGGAGCGGCCCCCTGACTGGCAGCAAGCCGTCAGACCGGCCGCAGCCGTTCCCCGGCAAAGCCCAAGAAAGGTTCGACCCTCCATGAGCTCTCGCGAACTCGAGAAAATCTACGATCCCACCCTGGTGGAAGACCGCTGGTACGCCTTTTGGGAAGAAAACCACCTCTTCCACGCCGATGCCCGCTCCGACCGGGAGAGCTATACCATCATGATCCCTCCGCCCAACGTGACCGGCATGCTCACCATGGGTCATATCCTCAATAACACCATCCAGGACCTCCTCATCCGCTGGAAAAAAATGCAGGGCTATGAAACCCTGTGGATGCCCGGCACCGACCACGCCGGCATCGCCACCCAGAACAAGGTGGAGGCGGCCCTGCGCCAGGAGGGGGAGACCCGCTACACCCTCGGCCGCGAAAAGTTCCTCGAGCGCGTCTGGGAGTGGCGGGAAAAGTACGGTGGAATCATCTTCCAGCAGCTGCGCAAACTCGGCGCCGCCTGCGACTGGGAGAGGGAATGCTTCACCATGGACGAGGGTTTGAGCCAGGCAGTGCGCGAGGTTTTTGTCAGCCTCTATGAAAAAGGGCTGATCTACAAGGGCAACCGCCTTATCAACTGGTGCCCGAGCTGCCGTACCGCCCTCGCCGACGAGGAGGTCAATTCGATCGAGGAGGAGGGGAGGCTCTGGAACATCGCCTACCCCCTTGCGGAGGGGGAGGGCGAGATCATCGTCGCCACCACCCGGCCCGAAACCATGCTCGGCGACACCGCAGTGGCAGTCAACCCCGCCGACGAGCGCTATCAGCACCTCATCGGCAAAAAGGTCATCCTGCCCCTGGCCAATCGGGCCATCCCGGTCGTCGCTGACGAACACGCCGATCCGGCCTTCGGCAGCGGCGCGGTCAAGATCACCCCGGCCCACGATTTCAACGATTTTGAGGTCGGCCAGCGCCATGGCCTCGAGCTGGTGCAGGTCATCGGTCCGGACGGTCGCATGAACGCCGCCGCCGGGCTTTATGAGGGGCTCGACCGCTTTGAGGCGCGTAAAAAAATCCTCGCCGATCTGCAGGCGGGCGGCCTCTTGCGCGGCGAGATCAGGAAGAACATCCCGGTGCCGCACTGCTACCGTTCCGGTGATGTCATTGAGCCCCATCTCTCGGAGCAGTGGTACGTCCGGATGGCCCCCCTGGCGGAGCCCGCCCTCGAGGCAGTGCGCTCCGGCCGTATCAAATTCTATCCCCGCCACTGGGAGGAGACCTATTTTCACTGGATGACCAACATCCGCGACTGGTGCATCAGCCGGCAGATCTGGTGGGGCCATCGCGTGCCGGTCTGGTACTGCGACCAGGGCCACACCATCGTTCGCCGCGAAGCCCCGGCCTCCTGCCCGGAGTGCGGCAGCACGGCGCTGCGCCAGGATGAGGATGTGCTCGACACCTGGTTTAGCTCCTGGCTCTGGCCCTTCAGCACCCTGGGCTGGCCGGAGAAGAGCGAGGAGTTGAAAAAATTCTTCCCCTCTGATACCCTGGTGACCGGTCCGGACATCATCTTTTTCTGGGTGGCGCGCATGATCATGGCCTCGCTGGAGTTCATGGGAGATATCCCCTTCCGGCAGGTCTATTTCAACGGCATGATCCGCGACCTCGAGGGCCGCAAGATGTCCAAGTCGCTCGGCAACTCGCCCGATCCCTTTTGGCTCATCCGCGGCGCCGCCGCCGCCGATATCGGCGAGTTCAGCAAGCTCAACGCCAGCTACCGCAGCGGAGTGCCCGCCTACGGAGCGGATGCCATCCGCCTCACCATGGTCTATTTGACCCCCCTGGGCGGGGATGTCCGCTTTGACCATACCCTGGTGGAGATGGGCCAAAAGTTCGCCAACAAGCTCTGGAATGCCGCCCGCTTTATCCTTATGAACCTGGATGATGAGGAAACCCTTCTGCCTGTCGCAGAGATCCCGGCGGTGGAGATGGAGCTGGCCGACCGCTGGATCCTCAGCCGCCTGCATCGGGCCCTGGCCGAGGTGGAGAGGGCTCTGCAGGAGTTCCGACTCAACGATGCCACGCGGGCCGTGTATGATTTCATCTGGGGCGAGTACTGCGATTGGTACCTTGAGTTGATCAAGAAGCGCCTTTACGATGAGGCCGACCCCGCAGCGAGGCGGGTGGCCCGTTCGCTGGCGACCCATGTGCTCGAAAGCAGCGTGCGCATGCTCCATCCCTTCATGCCTTTCATCACCGAGGAGATCTGGCAGCACCTGCCCGCGGAGTACCAGGAGGAAAAGCCCGTCCGCACTATCATGCTGCAGAGCTACCCAAAGGCCGATGCGGCCCTGCTGGATGAGACAGCGGAGCAGGAGATGTCAGTGATGCAGCAGGTGATCGGGGCGGTGCGCAACATCCGCGGTGAAATGAATGTCCCGCCAGCCCGCGAGGCCGATCTGATCATCAACAGCGCCGCCGCGGCCCCCCTCGAGCTGATCGAGCGCAATGGTGGCTACCTGCACAAGCTCGCGCGCGTCGGCCGGATCCTGTACAATCAGCCGCGCCCGGCCGCTGCGGCCAGCGCCGTGGCGCAGGGGATTGAGATCCTCGTCCCCCTGGCCGGCCTGATCGATGTCGATCGTGAGAGGGGCCGTCTCGAAAAGGAGATCGCCCGTCTCGAGGGGCAGCTCTTCGGACTGACCCAGAAGCTGATGAACCGGGATTTTATCGCCCGGGCCCCGAAAGAGGTGATCGAGAAGGAGGAGAAGAAGCGCTCTGATTACTCGCTCACCCTGGAAAAGCTGCGCGCAAGCCTGCAGAGCATCGCGGGTGAATGACACCTGCAGCCTTTGACCGGCAAGGGGCGAGGCGGCTGCTCCAAACCATCAACGCAACACTATAGGAGATTGCAATGGAACATCCATTCTGGCTGGTCCTGTTTGTCACCCTGCTGCCACTGCTGGCCCTGGCGGCGGAGCCGAAAATCGCCGTCACCGTCTATAACGAGGATTTAGCCCTGGTGCGTGAGGCGCGCAGCCTGAAGCTGGTCAAGGGGAGCCAGTCCTATGCCTACAGCGGCGTGGCGGCCCAGATCGACGCCACCTCGGTCCATTTTCGCGCCGTTGATCCATCGGCCGGCATCACCCTGCTCGAGCAGGACTATGAGTTCGATCTGGTGGGAACCGAGAGGCTGCTGCAAAAGTATATTGATGAGCAGGTGATCGCGACCGCGGAGAACGGGGCGGTTCACAGCGGCAAGCTGCTCAGCGCCCAGGATGGGGATATCGTCCTGCTGGACAGCGGCGGCAAGGTGCAGGCCCTCAAGGCCGCCAAGCTGCAGAGCGTCGAGTTCCCCTCGTTGCCCGAGGGGCTGCGCACGAGACCGACCCTGGTCTGGCTGCTCGAGAGCAGCAAGGCCGGCGATCATGAGACCGAGATCAGCTATCTGACCGGCGGCCTGAGCTGGCACGCCGAATATGTCGCCGTGCTCGAGGCGGCGGAGAACGCCGCCCAGCTCAACGGCTGGGTCTCGATCGACAATCAGTCGGGCGCGACCTACACTGACGCCCGGGTCAAACTGGTCGCCGGTGACGTCAACCGCATCCAGCCGGAGCCGCAGGTGCGCGCCATGTTCCGCAAAGAAGCAGCCATGGCGATGGATTCCCAGTTCGAGGAGAAGGCCCTTTTCGAGTATCACCTCTATACCCTGCAGCGTCCGGCCACCCTCAAGGACAAGCAGATCAAACAGCTCTCGCTCTTTCCGGCCGCGCACACCCCGGTGACCAAGCTCTATTCGTACGACGGGGCTTTCGACGGCAGCAAGGTCAAGGTCAAACTCGAGTTCAAAAACAGCCAGGCCAACGGATTGGGCATGCCCCTGCCCAAGGGTGTGGTGCGCGTCTACAAGCAGGATACCGACGGCGCCCAGGAATTCATTGGCGAGGATCGCCTCGACCACACTCCCAAGGATGAAAAGGTGCGCCTCAGCCTCGGCAATGCCTTCGACATCGTCGGCGAGCGCATCGTCAAGGATGTGCGCGAAGTCTCCCGCAGCTCCCGTCAGGAGACGGTGCAGATCAAACTGCGCAATCACAAGAGCGAAGAGGTGGTCGTCAACGTCATCGAACATTTTGGCGGCGACTGGAGCTTCATCGGCAAGACGCCGACCATCGCCGTCAAGGAGGCGGGCAAGGCCGAGTTCCAGGTGCGCGTGCCGGCCGGCGAAGAAACGGCATTCGAGTATACGGTGCTCTACAAATGAGGCCCGGTCGGGCGGTCTGAGCGAGGGAGCCGGTGAACACGAGCCCCAAAACTGCCCTGGAGTGGCCTGTCGACCGCATTCCGGGCATTGGTCAGAAGCGGGCAACCGCCCTGCAGAATTCAGGCCTCTATACGATCGGCGACCTGGTCTACTATTTCCCGCGGCGTTATCTCGACCGATCGACAGTGACCCGGATCAACCGCCTCAAGCCTGACCAGGAGGTGACCGTAGTCGCCAGGGTGATCCAGTTCACTGTGCAAAAGGGGCGGCGCAGCCGCTTCGTCCTTGTCGTCGGCGATGGCACCGGTTTTCTGCATTGCATCTGGTTCTCGCGGCTTCCCTACTGGTACAAGGCCTTCAAACCGGGCGAGTGGCTCGCCCTGAGCGGCAAGGTGGGCTTTTTCAAGGGACTGCAGATGGTTCATCCGGAGTTCGACCGCCTCGGTGTGACCGGGGAGGGCGAGCAGGTCCACACCGGCAAGATCATCCCGCTCTACCCCTCGAGCGAGCCCCTTGGCCAGGCGGGCTTTGACAGCCGCGGCTTCCGCCGCATTCTGCACACAGTGCTGAAGAACTGGGGCGATCAGATCGACGAGACCATCCCCGCGGAGCTGGCGGAGCGGCTGGGGCTGGCGCCCCTGCGCCAGGCGCTCTCGGCCATCCATTTCCCGGCCGATTTTGCCACCCTCCAGGCCGCCCGGATGCGCCTCAAGTTTGACGAGCTCTTTTTCATGGAGCTTTTAGTGGCGCTGCGCCGCCGGCATCAGCAGGAGGGCACAGGGGGGATCCGCTTTGAAAAGGTGGGCGAACTCACCCGGCGGCTGGTCGAATCCCTGCCTTTCGCCCTCACCGGCGCCCAGAAGCGGGTGCTGCGCCAGATCCGCGCCGACATGAAGAGCCCGCGGCCCATGCACCGGCTGCTGCAGGGCGATGTCGGTTCGGGCAAGACGGTGGTTGCCCTCATCACCATGCTGATCGCCGTCGAGAACGGCTATCAGGCCGCCCTGATGGCCCCGACCGAGATCCTGGCCGAGCAGCACTATCTCACGATCAGGGAGATGCTGCGGGAGCTCGAGGTCGAGGTGGTCCTGCTGGTCGGGGGGCAGGGACGGAGCGAGCGCGGGGAACTGCTCGACCGCATCGCCTCCGGAGAGGCACGCATCATCATCGGCACCCACGCCCTGATCCAGGAGTCGGTCGATTTTCATCAGCTCGGTCTGGTGGTGATCGACGAACAGCACCGATTCGGGGTGATGCAGCGGGCGACGCTGCGGGAGAAGGGGCTCAATCCCGATCTGCTGGTGATGACGGCCACACCGATACCGCGCACCCTGACCATGACGGTTTATGGCGACCTCGATGTCTCCATCATCGATGAGCTGCCAGCCAACCGCAAGCCCGTCAAGACCTTCTGGCGGGACGAAAGCCGGCGCAGCAAGATCTACCATTTTCTGCGCAGCCGGGTGAGTGAGGGGGCGCAGGCCTTCATCGTTTTTCCCCTGGTCGAGGAGTCGGAGAAATCGGACCTCAAGGCCGCGGTCGAGAGCTATGAGGCGATGAGCGCCACTTTTTTTAAGGATTTCCGCATCGGCCTCATCCACGGCCGGATGAAGCCGGAGGAGAAAGAGGCAACCGTGGCGGCTTTCAAACGCCATGAGCTGCAGATCCTGGTCAGCACCACGGTCATCGAGGTCGGGGTTGATGTGCCCAACGCCTCGATCATGGTGGTCGAGCATGCCGAGCGCTTCGGGCTGACCCAGCTGCATCAGCTGCGCGGCCGCGTCGGCCGCGGCTCCCGGCAGTCCTTCTGCATTCTTGTCAGCTACGGCGCTTTGACCGAAGAGGCGCGAACGCGGCTCGAGACCCTGGCGGTAACCAGCGATGGCTTCAAGATCGCCGAGGTCGACCTGCAGCTGCGCGGCCCGGGTGAATTCTTCGGCACCCGTCAGCACGGCCTGCCGGAGCTCAGGCTGGCTGATCCCAGCCGCGATCTAGAACTGCTGCGCCTGGCGCGCGACGAGGCCTTTCGCCTGGTCGAGGCCGATCCGCAGCTGCGCGATCAGGAGAGCCTGGGCACACGTCATTATTTTGTCAGAAACTATCAGGAGCGCTTTGGACTGGCCTGGGTCGGATGACCGCAGCCGCCGGCCGCTCTTCGTCGCTAACCGCATTGTGAGGAACAGCTATGGAAGAACAGAACAAGCACCATGCCGCACTCCTCTTCAACCTGGTCATGATGTTTCATTCCGCGGCGATGCAGCAGATGGGCAAATTGAAGAACCCGATGACTGACGCCATCGAGCGGGATATGGAACAGGCGCGCCTCTCCATCGACATGCTCGACATGCTCCAGGCCAAGACGGCGGGCAATCTCAGTGAGGATGAGAGCAAATTCATCGGCCACGTCATCAGCGAGCTCAAGCTCAACTTCGTTGATGAGGTGAACAAGGACAAGCAAAAGGCGGCGGAGAGCGCCACCGCCGGCGAGACCCCTGCTGAAGGAGGCACGGGCGAAAGTGCGCCAGAAAACCGCACAGCTGAATGAGCAGGAACGACAAAGAAAGATGAGCCAAAAGACGACGCTGCACCGGCGCGAGGTCTGGGACCAGTTCTGGCAGGAGCGGGAGGAGATCGAGCAGGTCTATTCCAATTCCGAGCGAGTTATCGATCAGCTCATCCGCCTTGGCGATCCGGCCGGCAAGTGGATCCTCGAAGTGGGGGCCGGCTCGGGCCGCGACAGCCTCGCCCTGAGCAGCCGGGGCGGGCGGGTGATCATGCTCGACTATTCGGCCCCCGCCCTGGAGGTCATCCAGAAACTGGCCCAGAAGACAGGCCGACCGGTCTATCTGGTGCGCGGTGACGCCTTTCACCTCCCCTTCCGCAGCGATGCCCTCGACCTGGTCTTTCACCAGGGGCTGCTGGAGCATTTCACTGCTCCTGAAGGGATTCTGGCCGAGAATCTGCGCGTGCTCCGGCCCGGCGGGGCGGCCCTGGCCGATGTGCCTCAGCGCTATCATCTTTATACCGCGGTCAAGCATCTTCTCATCGCCTTCAACCGCTGGTTTGCGGGTTGGGAGACCGAGTTCAGCCATGCCCGGCTTGAGCGCCTCTTCGCGCAGACCGGTTTCGTCCGCACCGAGTTTTACGGGGAGTGGATGCGCCCCAGCTTCATCTACCGCGCCAGCCGGGAGGCGCTGAAAAAGGCAGGGATAACCCTGCCCCTTTATCCGCCCTCCCTGCCCCTGTTCGGGCGGATCCGCGCCGGTCTGCGCGCCCTGCTTCGCCGCCATCCCTGGCACCTCAACACCGTCATGGATATCGGCGCCATCGGCTTCAAGCCGGTCGGATCGGACCAAAGGGCCGG
>Ga0209097_10000400_pt1 | contig 44700 bp, 44 predicted proteins | sample AD_UKC052_MetaG_FD_184419 | JGI IMG/M metagenome (GOLD analysis project Ga0209097, IMG submission 184419) | Active sludge microbial communities of municipal wastewater-treating anaerobic digesters from USA - AD_UKC052_MetaG (SPAdes) (version 2) | ecosystem: Engineered > Bioreactor > Anaerobic >... | reverse complement strand
GTCGGCGTCAACGCTCAGCGTTGAGCTGTCGAGATGGTCTAGACTTTAGTGATAGTTAAATATGCAATTCAATCATTACCCATCTGATCCCATTCCTCTTTTAATATGGTCTTGATATGGAGGGACTGCCTAGGAATTTAGACAGTACAAAGGGAGCCTGGTAACTACGTCGAGCAAATGTGGGATTTGCTGCTGACGGGAGAAGATAAGGTGCGATCGGCAGCTAGAGGAACATCAAGGCCAAACTAAAAAATGCGCCCGGTCGGAGTGGGATTGACCGGGCGCATCGTCGCACCTTTTCTGGAAAGGTGCTGCATATGAAAGCAATAGCCTTAGACCATCTTTGAGATATGAATAATCAATCAAATGTTGTCAAGAGACAAAATCGCCACAATATTTGCTTAAAGCTATAACCCATCTACGAGCGAACAAGTGCTACATACTGCGCCGCGCGATTGGGAGTCATGCGAGCATTTCACCAAACACATCAGTGTTACCTTCAGACGTCGCCCTTAAAACATCTCTCTCACGATAGTGATCATGCAGTGTAATGGCATCCATGTGGAAACAATGTCAGAGCATTATTTTGACCAAAATATACAGTCCAACATATCCTTCTGATAAAATAATAATGGCTCAGACAAGATCTTCGTTTTACCTGTGCCATCGATTGAGAGAGTCGAACTGGCCCGAGAAAGGTTCTAATATTTTCTTAATCGAATAATGAAGCATTAATAGTATTTGTTGTTAGCGCAAGGGGAAATTGTTTTTTCGATTTCAAGCAATATCATGGATGGTTAATAATGGTGTTATGATCTGAAGAAACGTAAAAGATGATTAGGGTGAATAATTCCTTGATTTTAGCCCATTGAATGGTTACTTTTGAGAAAATGATTCGTTAATGCTCACTGAAGGACGGAAAGTATATGGCCGCCGCTCTTCTCATCGTTCTAGGCGGGATAATCGCTCTGGGTTTCATTGGCAATCTTTTTTTTGAGCGGACCCGTATCCCTGATATTTTGTTATTGATTGGTGTCGGGTTCATCTTAGGGCCACTGACAGGGATTGTGCCAGTAGAGACGGTAAGGCCTTTCATGCCTGCCTTTGGCACCATTGCCCTCACCATGATCTTATTTGAGGGCGGACTTGATCTGAATTTGCAGAAAACGCTCGCTCAAGCATGGAAAGCTCTCCTTCTAGCAGCTATCTCTTTTGCCGTCTCCATGTTCGTTGTTTACTATGCCCTCACTGTTGGCTTCAACATCAGCGGGCGCTACGGTTGGGCCCTCTCGGCTGCGTTGGCTTGTACCAGTGCACCCATCGTCATTCCTCTCATTGCAAGAATGGCGCCGACATCCATGATGCGTCCATTGCTGGCTGTAGAATCTGCGCTTTCGGATGCCCTGGCTGTCATCGTAGTACTGGCACTAATGAACTTACATGGGTTTGCGCTGAGCGGCTTCACCCTGCTGCAGACGCTCGGACGATCTCTTTTAATCGGCGGCAGCGTGGCCCTTTTTGCAGGTATTCTCTGGCTTTGGGCTCTCAGCCGCCTCTACAGTCAAAAGTATTATTACTTATTGACTCTTGGATTTGTTTTTTTAATAATGGGTGGCGTGGAGAACTTTCATGGTAGTGGCGCCGTTGCTGTGCTGACATTCGGTGTAGTTCTTGCGAATGGACAAACCCTCATGGGTGTTCTTAGCCCTTCCTGGCAACAGCGTGTGAGCAAGCTCTTCCTTAACGGGCAAATCGAGCTGCATCCGCGCATCACCGAATCACACTCTGAGATTTCTTTCCTCGTTCGTACCTTCTTTTTCATTTATTTAGGCGTTATTTTTCGCTGGCCTGGAAACGATTTTCGCCTCTGGCTTACGATTTTATTGGTCGGCATCGCGATCATTATCAGCCGCGAGATATCGGTACAATTGCTTGGCTGGATTACCCGGGTCTCTGCGCGGAATCGCATGCTTTTGACAGCAATGCTGCCAAGGGGTTTGGCTACCGCTGTATTAACCGCCATTCTCGTCCTTGACAACGCGAAATTGGCTGGGCCCCCTGAGACACTGGCAACATTTAGCATCGTGGCTACCAACATTTGGACAACCCTCCGAATGCTCAAATTTCGCGAATTGGCCTTGGAAACAGGAGAAGTAACGACATGAAACGTTGGCCTCTTCTTCAAGGCGTGTTGACTTCTCTACTCCTTTTGTTTGCTCAGGGGAAGCTTCTACCGGCCCTTGCGCAAGATTCTCGACCTATATCAATACTGGTAAGTTTGGAGGATTCTCCTCTTTACAAATGTATCGCTGCTGATTCTGCCACTGCAAATGTTGAGGCTGGTCGAATCCGGCAACTACTTGAACAAATGCAGGCGGCGGCTGTTCAGCCTGAAAAGCTGCGTTTATACGAAGAGAACAGCAATGGAGTTCTATTCCTCGACAGCAGCAAAGTGATCGTTGTAAAACCCGAGAACCGGATAAGGGTCGAATTCTCCCCCCTTGCCAATGCGCTGATAATGCGTGATTGGCTAATCCAGCATGCTATCAAGCCACCCTGGAATGAAGAAGAACTTCTTTTACGCCTCTTGCTTGGCATTGTTTTCCCCTTCTCTTTGATAGTAATTCTCCGTCTAACCAGGTTGGGCATCCGAAAGTGGGAACGTAATTGGCGGATGACAGCTCTCCAATGGTTTGTAAAGCAAGCTGAGAAGCGCAGAGTTCCCAATTCGAGTGGATATGGCAAACAGATTGTCCATATTCTACTTGGTCTTGAGCGTCTGATCTTTTTTTCCGGTACAGTGGTGCTAGTCTCCTTCAGCTGGTTCACCCTCTTTCCACAGACGCGGCCGCTGGCGGCCTCGTTAGTTGAGCGTATCGTGGGGCCTGTATTTTCATTACTCGGGGATGCTGTCCATGCTTTACTTTTGCTCTTATATATCATCGCGATTTTGATCCTAGCTCGTTGGGTAGATCATCAACTGATTCGGCAACGAAAATTGCCTGGGATCCTAAAGTTTTTTCAAGATTCCCTGATTCATATTCCTATTCGTCTCTCCGTATGGATTATGGCACTGTTTCTTATTCTCTTCCCGTTTCCTGGCGCGCCGAGAATGTTCGCAGTGGGCCTGCTTTTTATCACGCTTGTTACAGGTTTTCTAGCTTTACGCCCGATTATTGAGGAGATCTCCGCTGGAATCTGGATTGGTAGACATTTTCAGCTTAAACCTGGCGATGTATTCGTGATGGGCAATCAAGAGTATACTCTCATCAGTTTCCATTTAGTTCACCTTATAGCGGAATGTGATAAACAGCGACGTTTTCTCCCCTATTCTAAAATCATCAAGTCTGAATTTTCCATGCCGCAAGAGGCCGAGCAGCGGGATGCCCAACAACTCTGAAAAAAAACTCAAACTTCTGGACAGACTCTTGGCGATTGGTGGAGCCATGGCCTTTCTAGTCCTCCTGGCCCGCTATAGTTTACCGAGTCTCTCTGTACCTCAACCCATTCTGCTTGCCTGGGCGGCCGTCTTCCCCATCGGCTTGTTTCTTGAAGCATTCTACAGGCTCATTTGGGTAAAGAATCCCTGGAAATACATCGCCCAACATCCCCTCCGGTTTGTGATATTATTGATGATACTCCTGGAATTAAGCGGTGTGGCAACTTGGAGTCAGTCCCATAAAGGAGGGTCGGCGACCTTCTCTCTTATCGTCGGGGAGCTCTATGTAACGATAGCGATGCTGGCCTTTATCGGAAGTTGGATCAAAGGGGTCCTGGCGGCCAATCGATGGCTGGCAAATCGCAGTATGCCGTTTTTGGTATTACCAACCATTACATTTTCTCTGGTCATCTTCATTGGTGTTATCATTCTCTCTCTGCCTGGTTTCCATCGCCATCCACTGGCAGAGCTGGACGTTCTCTTTACAGTGACCTCTGCCGTTTGTGTTACAGGTTTATCTGTAATAGACTTGCCAACCTCATTCACGCCACAAGGTCAAGTGATTATGGCGCTTCTCATCCAGCTAGGCGGGCTGGGAACTATGACAACATTGGGAATGCTGGCGTTATGGCATGGCGGCCGTTTGACCTTGGGGGAGAGAGTAATGCTCAAGGAGCTTGTGGGAGGCCAGCAACTGCGTCAAACGAAACAATTGCTTAAAACCATCGCGTTTGTCACGATTGTTGTGGAACTCCTGGGTACAGTTGCACTCGGATTCCTATGGCGCAATCAAATGCCGCATGCCTTACTGCAAGGTGCATTCCATGCCATCTCTGCCTTTTGCAACGCCGGGTTTTCGCTATTTCAAGACAGTTTTATTTCGCTTCGTCAGGATCGGTTGACACTGTTGGTCATTATGACTCTGGTTGTCACCGGAGGTCTGGGATTTGCAGTTGTTGCAGACCTGTACCAATCAGGAGTAAGCCGGATTTTACCGTGGCTGGAGTTCAAACCCTTGAGAAAAGCAACCAAAGTCGTCCTGATCTCAACGGCTGGGCTGATATTATTTGGCACTTTAGCTTTTTGGCTGGATGGTTTTCACCAACATCACCCGCGTACCGTCTTTTCTGCACTTTTTCAATCAATCACCTGTCGTACAGCTGGATTTCAGATAGAATCACAGCTGCACTTTGGACAGTTCGGCTTTATTACAGCACTATTTCTAATGGCTATCGGCGCGTCGCCCCAGTCCACCGGAGGAGGTGTCCGCACGACTGTTTTTGCACGACTGTTTTACAAGATCGATCCCCAGGATGCCAATCAGACATTCAAAAGACTCATATTCTTCAAACCTTTCCGAATTGCGTTTTTCTGTATGGCCTGCTATCTGGGGGTTGCTGTAGCGGCAGCAGCGCTGCTTCTTGCGTTTGAACCGCTTACCTGGCAAAGTGCTCTTTATGAAACTTTTTCAGGTTTGGGAACCGTGGGACTAAGCCGCGATGTTACTCCAACCCTTTCCTCCGCTGGCAAAATGTGCATCATTGTTCTGATGTTTTCGGGGCGGGTTCTGTTTCCGACTATGGTCATTCGCTTAATACGCAGCCGACGGCCAAGCCCGGACCAGGTTGAATGGGTTTAAATGTTTAAAATGGGGAACCAAACTGAATGCCGATAAGTATATATATGTAAATAATAATATTAACATACCACAATTCCCTCTGCATTTCACAAGTCCCATTTGCAGAATAAGATGAAAATGATGAATTTTCACTTTTCTTCACGTGCGGTCCATTCAATTAATTCCATAAAAATCTGAAGATTCCTTTCACCATGGTGCAGAGCTCTTCTGTTGGAGAAGAGCCTGCTAATTAGTAAAACTAGAGAGCCTCGTATGAGACATCGCATTATCACCGTTTCAAACCGTCTTCCTGTGCAATTGAGCAAGCGGAAAGGAGTGATCACCCATCAGGTTAGCGTCGGTGGATTGGCCACTGGTCTTTCTTCTTTACACAAAGCGTACGACTTGCTCTGGCTGGGATGGCCAGGATATATTAGTACTGACGCGGAAGAACAGGCAGAAATTACTGCCGTGCTCAAAGACATGAATATGATGCCGCTCTTTCTCAGCCAGGATGAAATCGAGCTGTATTATGAGGGTTTTAGCAATAAAACCATATGGCCTCTCTTTCATTACTTTCCTCAATATGTCGATTATAATCCAGCTTTTTGGCTGACATATCAACAGGTGAATCAGCGCACGGCAGAGGCCGTCCTAAACATTTCCCAGCCCGGCGATTTGATTTGGATTCATGATTATCACCTCATGCTCGTGCCCGGTCTTATCCGCGCCCAGCGGCCGGAGGCAGCTATCGGCTATTTTTTACATATTCCCTTTCCCTCATTTGAATTGTTTCGTACCCTGCCCTGGCGCGAGGAGTTAATGAGCGGCGCTCTCGGCAGTGACCTCATCGGCTTTCATACTTATGACTATGCTCGCCATTTCACCAGCGCTTCGCTGCGTCTTGCTGGCGTCGAGCAATCGATGAATCACCTGGTTTTAGGGGATCGTATAGTCCATGTCGACTCTTTCCCCATGGGCATCGATTTTGAAAAATTCAACACTGCACGCAGTCGACGGCCCGTCATCCGCGAAGTAAGCAAACTGCAGCCACGCCTCGAGGGACGAAAAGTAATCCTCTCCATTGATCGTCTCGATTATTCCAAGGGCATCTTGCCGCGCTTAATGGGTTTCTGGCGGTTTCTTGAGCTGCATCCTGAATTCCATGAAAAAATCAAGCTGCTAATGGTTTTAGTTCCATCGCGCTCACGAGTAGATACCTACAGGGATTTGCGAATTAAGATTAACGAGTGGGTTGGCCGGATAAATGGGGAATACAGCACAATCGGCTGGACGCCGGTTTCCCATCTCTACCGTACCTTCGGAGTCGACAGCCTGGCAGCAATGTACCAACTCGCTGATGTCTGCTTAGTCACTCCACTTCGCGATGGCATGAATCTGGTCGCCAAGGAATATATCGCTTGCAGAGCAGACGAGAGTGGTGTATTGATTTTAAGCGAAATGGCTGGTGCTGCTGAGGAACTGCGTGAGGCGATCTTGATTAATCCCAGCGATGTCGATGATATTGCAGAGGCACTGTATACCGCCTTGAATATGCCAGAGGAGGAGCAAAAAAAGAACATACGGAAAATGCGCGAGCGTCTCAAGCGTTACGATGTAATTCGCTGGTCTGTTGATTTTATCAATTCTTTAGAGCATGCCCATAACGCCTCAGAACTCATCCGTTCTAAGGAGATTACTACCATTATACGCAGCGAAATCAGGGCAGCCTTCAATCGCAGCCTTCGTCCGATGATCTTTCTCGATTATGATGGTACCTTGCGGCCGTTCGAAGATGTACCGTCACATGCTTCCCCGGATGACGCCCTCCTAGATTTGTTAGCGGCTTTGTCGAAGGTGGGCAATTGTGATTGCGTAATTATCAGCGGCCGGGATCGAACGACATTGCAGCAATGGTTTGGCCATTTGCCTATCAGCCTGGTCGCTGAACACGGCGCCTGGATCAGCCGGGGGGGCAACGATTGGCGCACCAGCGAGGAATTGGATGAGTCATGGAAGGAGGATGTTCGTATAATTCTTAACCAGTTCGTTGAGCGCACTCCCGGTTCGCTGGTGGAGGAGAAAAATTATTCACTCGTCTGGCATTATCGCAAGGCCGATGTAGGTTTAGCTGAGGTCCGCGTACGCGAGCTTCTATCTCGACTGAACAGCATGGCCGGTGCACTCAATCTGCAGGTGCTACAAGGCAGCAAAGTCATCGAAATCAAAAATTCCGGCGTCCATAAAGGCCAAGCGGCAATGAAGCTGCTTGAGGAGAGACAATACGATTTTGTTTTGGCGTTTGGTGACGACTGGACCGATGAGTATCTTTTCAAGGCCTTGCCTGCGGATGCCTATACCATCAAGGTTGGTGTTCGTGCAACAGCCGCTAAATATTGTGTGCCTAGCGTGACTCAAGTACGTGATTTACTACAACAATTGGTTCTGCAGAAATGACCGAGGAAGGAGGCGCCTATGGTGCGATTGGATGACTATCGCCAAATTGTTGGTGATGAACAAATTGGAAAAATATTTCGTTTTGCGCGCAGATTATATGGCAAACGAATTATACATGTCAATTCGACATATATGGGAGGCGGAGTCGCCGAGATGCTGCAAAGCCTGGTGCCTTTAATGAACGATGCCGGGTTGAAAGCTGACTGGCGGATCTTACGTGGATCGCCCGACTTTTTTGACATCACAAAAAAATTCCACAACGCTCTGCAAGGGGATGAGATTAATCTCTCTGAAATCAAGAAATCGATTTATGAGCAGGTTAATGAAGAGTTTGCCCGGTATGCCGATTTGAACCATGATGCAGTCATCATTCATGACCCCCAACCCTTGCCGCTTATTCGTTATTATCAAAAAGCCCAACCATGGATCTGGCGCGGCCACATTGACCTCTCAGATCCCAACCCTGGTTTGTGGGAGTATCTCAAATCTTTCATTTTACGTTACGATCTGGTGATCGTTTCTAACAAGGAGTATCAAAAAAAGGACCTGCCTGTCGATCACCACATCTTTACACCAGTAATCGATCCTCTCAGCCCTAAAAATATCCAACTCTCAGCGTTAAATATAAGAAATTACCTGAAAAAATATAATATACCGACGGACAAGCCAATAATTACGCAGATATCAAGGTTCGATAAATGGAAAGATCCCTTGGGCGTGCTGGAAGTATTCAAGCGTGTACGCGAGGAAGTTGATTGCCGTTTGGTACTTTGTGGCAGCATGGCCGCCGATGATCCAGAGGGAATAGAGATTTATAAAAAGGTGGAGCGAGAAGCCAACAGCATGATGCAGAAACATGATGTGATGCTCTTGACCACGGAAAACAATTTCCTTGTCAACATTCTGCAGCGCGCCTCTGCGGTGATCATACAAAAATCGATACGCGAAGGATTTGGGTTGACCGTGACCGAGGCGCTCTGGAAAGGACGACCTGTTGTGGCTTCGAATGTGGGCGGAATTCCCCTGCAAATTCAAAATGGAGAAAGCGGTTTTCTGCTCGATCCTAAGGACGACAATGGTTTCGCCGATTCAGTCCTGCAATGCTTGCGCAATCCCGCGGAAGCTAAACGGATGGGGCGTAACGGACGTGAATTTGTCCGAGAGAATTTTTTAATCACGCGGTTATTGCTCAACTACTTGCAGGTTTTGGATGAGATAGTTTGAATGTTGCGAGACACCCCTCACACCTCCTAAGAACAGGTTGCTTGGAGAGGTTTCCATGGTGTCTAATAGGATAAGAGCACTCAACGTCAGAATCGTGCAGTCGTCGGCCTTAGCTCTGGATGGCCGCTTGGGCCCGGAGGAGGTCATGGAGTGTGATGATCCCCGTCACGTTTTCACTTTCGCGGTCCATGACGACTACAATGTTGGAGGGGGACTCAATGAACTTGTTCCCGATTTCCCGGACTGTCTGTTCAGGATAGCAGGTTACGGCCGGGATAATCTCTGGGAGCACGCCAGCAGTCAGTGCCGAGAGGATATCCTTCCGGCCGATAATTCCCTTCAGATGGCCTTCTGAAACAAGCGGGAAATAGGCGTAGGGGTGGTCATCGACTGCTCTTTTAAGCTTTTCCGGTGCCAAATCGATTAGAACAATGGGGTGGGGATTAGCTATGGCCCCGATGGGCATGTTTTGCCAACTCTGTAAATCAAGAGGCGGTCGGACTTTATGCAGCTCGTGACCATCCTGGATGAGCAGGGCATCGTAAAAATTAATCGGGCCGAAGAGACGGGCGACAGCTTGACTGACAATGGTTCCAATTAAAAGCCCCGGTACGAGGGAGAATTGGTGCGTCATTTCGAAGACAATTAGCATCGAGGTCAATGGCGCCTGGACGATGGTACCAAGACAGGCGCTCATTCCCACGGCCGAAAGTACGATCCGGTCGGCAGGGGATAACGGTAGCCATAGGCCCAAAAGCCCGCCCAGGAAGTATCCGCTCATTCCCCCCAGGAAGAGCGACGGAGCAAATATTCCACCGCATGCGCCAAAACTGTAGCTGGCGACCGTCGCCACAAGTTTGGCTGCAACCAGCAGACCCGCGATGCGCCAATCAAATAGATTGTTCAGTGCGCTTGAAAGGTCCTGATAACCCAAACCGAAAACCCCGATTTTCCCTGTCGTCAGAAAAATCGTTACTCCAATACCCCAGGTGATCAACCCACCGAAAACGGGCAGAAGCCACAAGGGAAGGCGCCTTTGGCGAACTAACCGGCCACGTAGCCTCAGTGTCGCGCTCAAGAAAATGCGGCCGGTGCATGCGGCCAGGAGTGCGACAGCCGGGACAACCGCGTAATGCAGCCAACTGACGTTATCGACCGAGGGTAATGAGAAGGCAGGTTGACGCCCAAGAATACCGTAAACGACAAAAGCACCAATTACCGAAGCTAACACAACACGGCCCAGGAAGCGGCTGTTTAGATCGCCAATGACCTCTTCAATAGCAAAGGTGATGGCAGCCAGGGGCGTGTTGAAAGCCGCTGCCAGCCCTGCTGAGGCACCAATGATGGATGCACCGCGGCGTTCGCGACGTGGGGTACCCAAAGCGCCGGACAGATTTGAGGCCACACCGGCCCCGATATAGACGGACGGACCTTCACGACCCAGGCTCTGGCCACCGCCGATAGTGAGGATCCCTCCGACAAACTTGATAATGACAGGCCGTAAACGAATCCAGCCCAATTCCTTCCAGAAAGCAACTTTTACTTGCGGAATTCCGCTTCCAGCCGCTTCAGACCCAAAAAACTTGAGGAGCAATCCAACCAGAAGGGATGTTGTGGCGATCATTAAAAAACTGGCAACAAGGAAATACTTCTTCGTGTACGTGGCAAAAACAAGATAGCTCCGCGCAAAAATCAAGTTGGTCAGGAAGAGGAATGCCACAGCTGAAAGTCCAGCTGCGAAACTTGTGAAGGCCGTTTGAACTGTTGACCGCATATTTTCTGGCAGCTTCTGGGAAATACGTAAAAGAAATGGAGAATGTCGAAGTGAATTGAACAATGTCATTCTGCCCGCTTGATGTAATATTGAAATAATAATAAGTGAAATTAGGATCGGATAAACAAAGCGACGCCAAAAAATAGGATTAGCGAACGTTCTAATCCTTGTGGCGGTATTAGTTCATATCCTCATAACTGGACAGCAGATCCGGCGACTATTCGCTGGGCTGTTCTTTCCCCTAGCCGATCAATCAGGAAAATAGCTATTCGAGCCACAAAAATCAAGAGACATTTCTTTCGCAATTGGAGCTGATTCCCTTTTCATCTGCAAGCCACGAGTCTAATCAATTCTAATAATAATAATTCTTATAAAAGCTGAAGAATAACAAATCAACGATTTTCCATCTGATCCCACTGCTCTTTTGAAATTGCCTCAATATGAAGTGATGGCCTTGGTATCTGAACTGAGCACACTGAGCCTGAATGCAACTTTAGCTCGACTGTGCCGAAGAATCCCATCGGATCATCGGTGGGCAAATCAAACTTATGGATATTCTTACCGGTCCCGTTTTCGCGAATGACCAGAATTTTAGTTGTGATCGTTCCCATCCCCGCCTCCTTCAGGCTACTGCCCTGAACTTGCTGCCGCCTACGATGTTGCGGATCATGGTGAGAAATTGCTGTTCGACGGCTTTCTGGTACTTTATCGTCACTGTCCTGGTGATCTCCGTTTTTCTGGTAGTCGATAAATATAGCGTCTCCTCAGGATGGGCAAATTCAAATTTCTTTCTGGGCTCTGGTATAGCGCGGTTCTTTCCCCATTCGCTCACCGGCCTGATCTCCCTGGTGATAAAACACATATCATTAGGATGGGGGTAGAGCGGCACGCTGCCGGGCGGATAGACGCCCTGACCCAGCCCATACACATCCTGAGTGGCTAACTGGTCACAGACGTCATACTGTCCGTGGGCAGGCAAAAGGTTCCATTTCAGGCCGGTCACGACTTTTGAGGCTTTTCCCGACATCACCTCGGCTTCCGCAGGCAAATTCTATTTTAAACTGGTTGCGTGGTGGGACATCGAGCCCCGATCTTCTGGCTGAGTGCCAGCCTTCCTGCATCAGATAACCACATAAAAGATTCTGCACCGACAATAAAACTTTGCCCACCCTGGGGCATTCGGACAGACAAAATCCTGGCGCCGGCAATCAGCAAGCATTCACTGCGCTCACCGGATGATAGTTAATATGCACATCTTGCTTTGAACAAAAGCCAACCATAAATCAAGAACGGCAAAGTGCGCTAATGTTACAGGCTGTTGTTATACACTATACCTGAAAAAAGACTTGAATACTTGACCTGAAATACGTATACTAAATAAATAGAATACGTATTTGAGGTAGGGCCATGAACTCAAAACTAACACTCAAGCTGGACAAGAAAATTATTGATCAGGCCAAATTGTTCGCGAAAATCAACAACACAAGCCTTTCATTTCTTGTCGAAACTTTTTTTGAAAGACTCATTGAGAAAGAGAAAGATGAGCATTTCAGGCTGTCTCCGACCGTCATGGAGCTTGCCGGTGTACTCAATATGAGAAATGAGTCCGATCCTGATGTTTACAAAGAACAATATTTGCTGGAGAAATACTTGCATGAATAAGGTATTCATTGATGCAGATATCATACTTGATTTGCTGCTCGATCGTGAGCCCTACTCCAGATCTTCATCAAAACTTTTTACGGCAATAGAAGAAAGAGAAGTGATTGCTTTTACGACTCCGGTGATTTTGGCAAACATTTACTATATCTCAGCAAAGATGGTTAACAGAAAAAGTGCGCTCGAATATATTCGCAAGCTGTTAACATTACTGAAAGTAACGGCAGTTGATGAAAAAACAATGCTTTTGGCAGCGAACGCCGACTTTAAGGATTTTGAAGATTCGATTCAGTATTACGCTGCCCAAAATGACGCAGTTGACTATCTAATAACCAGAAACAAGATCGATTATAAAATTACTGACCTGACTGTTTGTACTCCCGATGAATACTTAAGCGTCTATCACAAACCTTCCATAAATTAATCCCGCAATGATTTCTCCCGTTGACGCCAAGGCCTGTGCCTGAATTTGCCCATTATAGAAAATAAAAAGGCCAGTTAGCATTTGATCTAACTGGCCTTTTTATTTAACTTAGGAGTAGCGGCGGAGGAATTTGAACCCCCGACCTATGGATTATGATGCCACAGGTAATGGCATTTAAGTTTATTATTTACAATAGCCATTTGCGGATTTTATGTTATTTTTATGATATTTTACGTCGAGGTCAGAACGACCACAGCCCACCGGCTCAGGGCGAGCTCGGATGAGAGTTGCACACTTAACTTGACCTAAACAGTAAAACTGCCTTTCGACCTCGACTGTTCGCCATCCGTCCGATGGCAGCGATGGAAAGAAATTACTTCAGAACCAGAAATTTCTTTCGCTTACTAAAAGAACTGTTTCTAATTTCATAAAAATATACGCCCGAGCTCAGACCGTCTGCAGAGAGTACAATCTTATGCGACCCACAAGCCTGGTTTTCATTAATGGTTTTCACTTTCTGACCGAGAGCATTGTATAAAATTAACTCTACGTTTTCGGGAATCAATAGATCATATTCAATCATAGTATTCAAATTAAATGGATTAGGGTAATTCTGATACAGAATGAAAGCCGGCATCATTTTGGTTGTACGGGAGTTGACACCGTTTTCTAGATCATATTCAATTCCTTCGACCTTTGCATATTTTAGGCGCCATGTATAGTAAAAAGTCGCTTCTGGAGTTATAGCTCTTGCATTTATTAATCCTATGTGTTGAGCCAAAGAATATTCATAATCCCACAGAAGGTCATGGGCAACAAAGTGAAGAATAGGCACAGGTTTTTTGAAAAGGGTATCAATTTCATCTCTTTCCAGGCTAATTCTTGCTGGCTGCAAAACGAAACGAGAAAATCCAGAAAAACTATAATATAATGGTACATTCAAACTGTCAATTAAACGCTGTCTTGGCCATACACCGTCCGCATCAACGAAACGATAGATGCTCGCGGTAAGTGAGTCTATTCTTTCAAATATATACTCAATTTTGTTTTCATTTATATTGCATTTTTCGATGACTTTATAGACATGCGAATCCGGAAGCATGGTATCACCGATAACCTTATAATAATAATCCGTTCGGGAATGTTTGTCACGAATGGGATCGATTTTTTCTTCAATGTACTCCCAATAATTATCTTCATTAAGGGGATAGTATGCCAGCAATGAATCCAAGACCTGACATGACCCTGCAATCGAAGAGAATAGAAAGAAACAAATCAAGTATTTAAATACCATTTTCACATGCATGCTGAAAATATTCGCATATTTATTTTATCGTGAAAATTCTAACGGCTAACCGCTTACCCGTGGCACCCGAAAATAGAAATATGCGAAAGCGAAAACCCGTAAAACACTGATGGATTTTCGAGTGCAATTGACAGGTGTCGTCGGGTTTAGTGGTGGATTATGCCTCAACTTTTTGTTTCTTTGCCATTTGAATTTTATGCTTTTTGAGAGAAGCGGTCATTTCTTTCCAAAACTGCAATTCTTCTTCGGCGCTCAACTTGCCAATTTTCTTACGTATTCTGTCTGCACCTTTATGCTTCATCTCAACACAATCGAAAGCTTTATTCATATGAAATCACCTCCTGAGGAGAAAAGATCGAAATTGAATTATATCCATTTAACACGTTAACGGCGTTGTATAAAGATATTTTGTCAAAATGAACGATGTGCTTAAAGTTCCAGCTGACCAAGAGCTTGCATTCTGCCACGGTAGCCAAGGCTACATGTAGAGCATCTTCTGAATATCTTGCCGATAGTATATTGGCTCCCAGATAGGCATTGCGCAGTTTGAGTGCATTCTCGTTGACCTCGATTAGTTCAGCGAAGGGGATCATTTCATCAAAGAAATCAATGACCACTTGTGGCGCACCAATTATTTCTTGCTGAACTACGGCAGAGGTAACTAAAGTGTAAAGGCCACTCTTTATTTGTTCGAAAAGAACTCTTGAGGGCTTTATGAATTCTTCATCAAAAACGCCGCCGAATACTGATGTATCCAAATATATTCTGTACTTCATTATATACCCATTATTATTATATTATTCATTTATTTAATATCGCAAAAAATAGAGAGAATGTCAAGACGGATCATATTTAGGATTTTATCCGTAGTTGCGCCCCAAAAAAGCGACTGAAAGTGTCGCGACGGGGAATATTGCCTCCAACGGTAGCACTGATTTGCGTCAATCAAGCGCAATCGCGGATATAATCCAAGTTGAGCGAAACCGCGACACTACAGGACTATGGGTTATGATTGCATTGGAAAAGACTCGTAACTTCAATTATTTAGTAATTTTTTGACTGATTTTGGAACCATTTTGGAACGCGAACGACTGCTTCTGCTTGACTATTCAGTAGACTAAAAGCCGAACTGGTAGCAGAAACCCATATTCATAATGATATTTGTGCTGCTATACACTGGCTGCGCCGATATATTCATGTCGAAATGCAAATCCTTTATCACCGGGAAGGTAAATCCCAGACCCAAGCCTATATTGAAATCATTTTCATTGAATGTGGATGCATCTACCTCTGAAAGGCCATAATTGGGAGGGGAATCAGGAGGATTACTATAAGTAGTTACCCTGTGTTCAACTTTATTATTATCTTGGCCAACCAGGGTTTGAATATACGGCGTGACGGCAGATTTTGACAAAAAGCTGTATCGAATCCCCAACACGTAAGACGCTCGTTCATACACGAATTCGTCTGCTCTGCTTGGCGAACTGCGTTCCACCCCGCTAGTCCAGTTATGAAATGCAACCTTTGCGAACAGGTCCGTATTTTTTAATAATCTGGCTGTAGCAAAAAAGCTCGTGCCGTCGATATATTTATCGTTAGCACTATGAAGTAGACTAAATTGTGGTCCCACCTTGAAATCGACGGCCGCTGACAGTTGCGATACTACTACAAGAGAAAGGATAATGCTTAACATTAGTACTCTTCGCATAATGCCTCCTGCAGTTGGTTTTTACCGAATGTTAGGTTGGTTTTTGTATCTTTTACACTAACGAGTTATTTAATAGTTCCTCTATGAACCACGATTTTTGTGTTAGAGCAATGGTTAAAATTTGGGGAAGCTATAATTGTTAAGATAATCATAGTCGCTGTCGAACCTGACGATTCTTTTATCATCGTCCACATGCTCAAGAATAATTTTCAAATGGAAGAGAACTGAGGATTATGATTGCATTGGAAAAGACTCGTAACTTCAATTATTTTATTAACTGTTACCTGATTTTGGAACCATTTTGGAACTCGAACAATTGCTCACGGCATCGTCATTTCATTGGTAAGTTGAAGCCCTATAGGCATGTTCTCTTAAGAGCGCTAATGCAAAACTAAGCCATCGGTTGCGCTGCGGGCCTTTCGCTCATAACACAATTGAACCACCGGAGCAGCTGGTCGCTTTAACGACGGATTAAGATTTAGCCGTCCAACCCGGCGGGGGTTTGAGCCATTGGTTCTGATAGCACCGGCTTAGAATAAAGCTTGCCAGGTTGACGACGGCAATGGCGTGTCCATGCACCATCGAAACCCAGAATTCACGGTCCGGTTCCAATTCGCGCCAAAGCTCTTCGCGCTGCGGATCCGAGTGAAAGACGCCTGCGTTCACCACAATGTCGAACAAATCGTTTGCGTGCAGATGCTTCTCTCGAGGTGTCTCCGCATGGATTACCCAAGCAAGTGCCCCCGCTGGATTCGTGGTGATACGCTTCTTCAGGATCTTCAGAAGTTCGATGGTGTCGTCTGCAGAGTCGTAGCGTCCTACGATTGCCGCAAGTGAAAGAACGTGGGAAGGCTCCTTGTCCATTGTCATTTTTCGCACGATTGTCAGAAAGGAGCGGAAGTGATCCCAATCGTATTCTGGTGCGGTGATCTCATTAGCGGCGGCCGACCAAGAAATGGTTTGGGTCTTTCCATTCCACGTTTTTACAAACTGGCAATCTCGAACCTCTTGGCGGATTCGTTCAAGGATACGAAATCGGCTCCGCTCGTCCTCAGTTGGACCAGGTCGAGTTGCATCGGCCATAAAGATCCTCCGGTTCAGAATCCTAAAGATAGGCATGACTGGTGAAAACGTTTAAATGATTTCACATAAACGGAAGAAATTTAATAATTAAATTTTGCTTCCTCGAATTTGTTTGGCGTTTTCATCGAGTTGATGCCATGGTTATATCTCATGATTGATCTTGTGTAGAATTTTCTTGTTTACCTATTTTAAAAAGTAATGCTAGGCCCCAAATTGGCTGTTCAAAATTTATATTGCCGAACAGCCGTAGGCCAACACCGCATGAACCTGATGCATTCGAATTCAGTTGTAGTTCCATCGGAATCCCAATACTATAATATGCTAGTTTTTCACAACTGTAGGATTCAGAACCTATCGTTCCGAGCCATTTACCCCTATTAATACCAGCAATCACACCCAATCCAATAGTAAATGATAAATGAAGATGTTTATTATTAGAGGGTTTTCCATATAACAGAGCGACTTCATTCAAAGACTCGAGGGGGCTATGATATGGAGCGAATGGAGCGGGAACTTCAAAAGACCTGCTGAGTTGGAATGAAATAAAGTTATTAGAATTTCGCTGAAGAGAATAAGTATATCCGATTGTAAAACCGTGACCATTCGCACTTCTTTCATTTTTAAAATTATATGGATTCACACCAAATGAAATATGATGCCATGAGCATAATCTGTTGCCAGGCGAACTATAAACGGGCACGACAATGATTGCCAGGATAAAGAAGAATATGATTGTCGTGAAATACTTGGAAGATGATTTCATTTGTTACTCCCGAAGCGACTTCAGGCTTGATTCAAAAAGTAAGCAATACAATCGACCGGCGCCTCGCCGCCTATGGCAATAAGCGGTGGGGCTAACTATGTAATTTTCATTAGAAACTGAATTGTCTGCCAGCTAATAGGCCGTAAAACATTATTCTTGTTTGGTGTAATCCTCTTGAGAACCACCCATAAAAAAAGCGCAAGCCAATTCAAAAAATGAACTCGATTGCGCTTTGCTCATTATAGGACCCATCCCCAAGATTCGTCAACATACTTGCCAAATGATACGAAAAATGAAAAGGAAATACAAGACAAATGATATTATTTTGCCACCACTTGTTCTCCTATGTAACAGGCAGAGAATTAGTCGTGCAGTCCTCTATCCATCAATTAATTTGGCATAATCCCTTCATCAGCCATGCTAAAGTACTTGTCAAAACCGATAACCAAGTGGTCAAGGAGACGCAGGTCAAGATACCCAGCCCCGGTCGCTATTTTCTTGGTGATGTTTCTGTCTTCGACTGATGGTAAGGGATCTCCGCTGGGATGATTGTGGACCAGGATGAAGGCGCAAGCGCCCAGATCGAGTGCAGTTTTCAGGATGACTTTTGGATCGACAACAGACTCGGTTGTGCCACCGCTGAAAAGAACCGTCAGCGCCAGCACGTCGTGGCGGGCGTTCAGAAAAATGGTGACGAGCTTTTCTACTGCCTCATCCTGCAGGTCCTTAACCAGCTGATAAGCGTCCTGGGAGCTTTGAACGCGCAGCAGCTTTTCATTAAACTCGGGTTCCCGGACGATCCGCATCTCGATTCTCTGCAATTCGTAGGTTTTCATTTTAGTGCCCTTTCGCATTGTTAAGTAGTTTGTATATCCAATAATATCATAGTATTAACTACTTTTTAATGCAAGTAAATAGCTCATAACTCATTGTTTTTGCATAATATCTAAGAGTTAGTAGCTAATAGGGCGACGAAAAATATTTTCTTTTTCGGGCATCAAAAAACGCGGCTGATCGCTCAACCGCGCTTCGAGGATATTAACGCCTTGTGGAAGGCTGTTCAGGGAGGATTATTCAGGGATTGTCAGAGCGGAGGGGCGGCGGGTAGCATAAAAACGCCCTCGTTGGCCGTGTCCTCACAGGTTCCCTTGACCTCGGCCAGTGCCTGGTCATCGATGTCGTTGGGCGTAGAAGCGACAAAATCGTCTCCCCACTCATCGGCCAGATAGTAGAGCGTCCGGACTGCCTTTTTCAGGTCTTTGGTCAGAGCTTCCCCAGGAATCACCTGGTCCAGGACCTGGCGCAGCAGCTGCATCAGCAGCTTGATCAGCCAATCCAGGCTGACGCCGATCCCCATGACTTTTACTTTCACTGCTTCCATAGCCTTCTCCTTTCATGTTTTCTGGCTATTTCTTCAAACCACGCATTTTTTCCATCATGTGCTTCTCATTTTTCCAAACATCCCCGCCATGGGTCGCCCTGGCGAATTTATCCGTGATGCCATATACGATGACCATTACACCCGCGCTCATCACCGCATTGCCGGCAATCTCCCCGACTTTTGGGATGAAAGTCATCGCCGAGCCGATTAGAACGACTCCAATTCCTCCGATGGTTTTAGGGATGAACTTTAACGATTCAGGGATCTTCATGGCAATCACCTCTTGAATAATTGGAGGACCCATTTGTACCAGGGGACACGCGGCTCGGGCGGGTCAATAAAATCTATCGGCAGCAATGAATCCATACCGGCGCTTTCGTCCTTGCTAGGTGTTCTCCAGAGCTTTATTTCCTCCTCCCTCCTTTTCTGAAGTCCTTTGCTGACGTTCTCTTTGACATAGGCCCACAGCCTCATCTGCTCGGGGACTTTTTCATAGTTGCCCGAATTCAGCACCCGAAGCAGAGTGCTTTTCCGGAAATTCCCGCAACCGATGTTGAACACAAACGACACCAGGGCATCGAACTGGTTCTGGTTCAAGGGCACCATGACGGCTTCGTTGACGGTATTCACCGGCACAGCCAGGTCTTGAATTAGAAGCGCGACGCACTGCTGATCGGTCAGGCCCTGGTGGTAATAAACAGATTCGCCATTAATGTAGAGCTTGCCGGTCATGTTCTCGGTTCTGGTCAGCAGATGACCGATGCCAATGGTCGGATAGCCGCCCTCATCGTCGTAGACATATCTGCGACATCCTTCCAACACCTTAATCAGTTCGATGCCTGCCTGTGATATTTCTCTAATCTTTTTCATATCAAATCTTTGTCCAATCCCCAAACGCGCTCTTGACTTCTATCTGCCCGAAATTGCTGCGGATCCCGGCCTCCCTGTCGGTTAAGATCTCCGAGACCTTGAACACCGAAAAAGCATTATCGGTGTAGGCTGCGCTGGCAATGAAGATCTTGCCGTGCGCTGTGCCGACCGCCAGATTCGCCGCCCCCGTCAGGTAAAAGCTGCTCCCGAAAATCACATTGTCCCGCGTGAACTTTTCCTCGTCAATCGTCAGCTGGTTGATGGAATTGTCTGTGTAGGACGCGACCAGGACTGTGTCCGCATCGTATAAAGCCAACCCATAGGGCCGGTCACAGTATTTTGGCGCTCCCGCACCTTGAAAGACAGCTACCAGACGCGGCGCGTTTGTAGCATCGACCGCCGAAACGTCATAAAGCACCACGCAGTCATCGTTGCTGGAAGCTCCCAGCAGGTATTGATCATCAAGCAGGAGCAGGTCCCTGATGCCGTTCAGGTAATAAGGCTCTCCATTGCCGGTGACCGAGTTCAGATAGGCCGGTGCCGATTTTGTCGAGATATCCAGGACCGTGATCCTCGAACCACCGAAAGCAGCGACATAGGCTCTTGTACCGGCTGAATTGACCTGCACGGACATGGCCCCGTTGCAGTAGGTCGCATTGGTATAGACTCCTGCCAGCGTCGGGTTATTATCACCCGCGACATCGTTCAGGATCACCATCGCATTGTCACCGCCTGAAGCGACGTAGAGGTAGCTGCCGGATTTGAGGATGTGGTTTGGTTGGCTCAGATAGTTTGGACTCCCTGCTCCTGAAATCGATCCTCCGTTATAAATCGACGACTTGGTGGCGATGTTCAATTTAAGTATTCGGTTTGAATCCCTCGCGGCGACATAGCAGTAATTCCCGTCCACTTCAATTCGCACCGGCCCCATCATCCCCGCGTTGGTATAATATCCCACATAGGTCGTTTCCAGCCGCACTCCGTCCTCGGTTGTCCAGACCGTCAAAGCATCATCCGATTTGCGGCTTGAAACATAGACATAGGAATCATCCGCCGAAAGGCAAATTCCGTGCGCTCCCTCCAGATAGTAAGGATAGCCAATACCGGTTTTCCCTCCGATGCGGACCGGCGTGGCGGGTGTAGAGATGTCAAAGATCAGGAAAGCCGAGCTCCACCAACAAGCCACATAGACCAGATTCCCGTCGCTCGAAATACAGTTACCAACAGGCCCGTTGCAGTAATCGGCGGCTGTTCCAGCGTGGCTGATCTGCGTCGGCAATGTTGGGTCGGTCACGTCAATGAGGGTGATGCAGTCGTCGCTGAAAGACGAAACCACACAGATGTCGCCCCATTTTGAAACCCAATGCGCTTCTCCGAGGTAGATACCATTGGGATAGCTGCCAACCGTTGCCCCAGTTCCGCGTCCCGCAATGCAGCCCTTGAAAACTGGAGTGGCGGGATTGCTCACATCGAAAATGGTCAGAGATCCTATCGCAAGTCCTGAATCATAGGTTTGGATTGCCCTGTTCTGCCAGCGGGTCGAGATGTAAACCATGTTGGTCGTGTCAATCACGATCCCCGTCCCGCCCTCAAGCTCATAGGAACCAGTTTCATCATAGGGTGCGTCGCTTGAATAAACCGCCCCGACCAGACTCATGGTCGGCGGGTCGGTGATATCAAAACATTGCAGGCATCCGGCCTTGTCTACATCGGTCGGCGAGTCCAGATTCCCATCCTGTCTTGAACAGGTGAAAGCGTAGATATAGCTGCCAATCTGTTTGACGGCCACATCTGAAACGCCGTACAGATAAAGTCCGCCGGTTCCGTGCGCTCCGTGAAGTTCTCCCAGGCAGCCCATCCACGTATCTGAGGACGGATCACTGGCATCAAGGATTGAAAGCGAAGCATCCTCACCGGATACCACCACCAGCCAATCCTCGTAAAAAATCAGTGAATGAGGGCGGTTAAGATAATAGCCATCCTCCCCTGCGGTGCCGCGTGCTGTCCCGATGATCTTCGGAGCTGTCGGGTCTGAAACGTCTACGATATGGACCGCATTATCGGTATAGGCGGCATAGGCGACCCATTCTTTTGTCGGGTGGGTCCGGCAGACCACGCCGTCATCCATGAAATTTGGCGACCCCGATCCTCGCACCGCTCCCATAAATTTCGAATATCTGGCTTTCAGCAGTTCCCAGGCAGTTACCGCGTTGTCGGATCCTCGGCTCGATACCATCACATGATTGTCATTGGTAAAAGCGACATCATGCGCGTTCTGCAATAAAGTCCCCGAACCAGTGCCGGAAACCGATCCCATATAAGCAAGCTCATTTGCCTGAATAGGCGACCCAAATTGCAGCGTAATGATGGAGGAAAGAATGTCCTGATCCGCTCCCAGGATTACTTCCGTAGCCGACAGCGTAAGATCCGGCTCCCCCTCAACTGCCTTGATAGCCTCCGTGTCTTTATAGTCGGCATAGACGGTATGGCCGGCCGATTTTGCCTCGACCAGTTCCTTGTTGTCGTTCCGGAACCGGACCATCGGAACCGCGATGCGCGAAGCTCTGCCAAGCGATAATCTGCTCGAATCTCGCGAGGTTACCGTCGAGGTGGTTTTGCCTGTATTTTTTGTCAGCCCGAAAATCTTGCTGGCAAGGTCATCCCTCAACCTCAAGTCTGCACTCCCACGGTCTGATTAGGTTCCACGTTTTGCGCTTCGTGCGCACATACTTCACGTCAAAGCCCAACCCCGCGTCAATTACCTCCAGGTCGGTGCCTGGGGTGATTTGATGATAGGGATAGGTGACCCGATCCGCTTCAAAAAGATCGATGATTTCGAGGTTCATATCCTCTTTAGGTGTGGAGATCCTGTTTAGTTCAGCAACCGCTTTTTCCCAGAGGATGACCCGCGTGTCCCAGGCATAGAATACATCTTCTTCGGTGATGTACTCACTGCATTGCACCAGGGCTGAATCAAGGTAGAAAGTCACCGCGCCGCCCTCTGCAAGGATTTCAAGGTCATGAGTGCCAAAGCCAGAAAGAACACCGCCCTCGCAGATGATCTGCCGCCAGCCGGTTGTCGTGATATAAGCCTCGTCCAGACCGGTATCAGCGTTCCTCGGAAAATAATCGTCATCCTCCGCGCCTACTTTCAGCCGTGTTTTTAGCTTTGCGCCCTCGGCGATGGAGGAAACATAAACCCAGATATAAAAGGACGCGACTGTGGCGGTTCCACAATCCACGCTCCGTTTGACCCCCTCCCCGTCGGCGGCGACTACCTTCTGGCTTTTCGAGCCGGTACGAATCCAGGTTGTGGTGATATTTTCGCTAACTGTTGGCGAACCGACCGCCGTCCAGCCCTGGCACAGGCCAGTGGTGTAAGTGCCCGACAGGTCGCTATACCCTTCAGGCCCAGCGACATTCAAAATATCCGGCAAATCGTCACAGGTGAAAATCTGCTCGGTGCGGAGGTAGGTAGATTCAAGGGCGACGTTCGGCACATAGGATAAAGGCACAAGGGCGGTCTCAAAGATATAAGCCCTGCCGCCTGCGACAACATCCGGAGGCGCACTATCCAGTTGAATCTCATCTCCACCAGCGGATTTTCTGCTGTCAACGATTTCGACAGTCTCATCGGCCACGATTGCCCAGTATCCGTTCAAGGCATCATCAGCGGCCAACAAATTGGTGCTGGTTAGCTGGAGCCATTTTGTTATGGCGCTCCACGCTTTGACGATAAAGGCGGCTCCACCAACATCCATAACCCCAGGCTTTATTTTGTCAGTGGTGGCATAGTCAAGTTTGCGCTGTTCCATCAGTGCCGCGCCGCCACGGGGAACGAGCCGCGTCGCGAACTCAGAGCCAATCGAAGATTCATGCTTGATGCTCACCAGATTTGTGCCCAATGCAATTGTGACCGATTCACCGGTGCCCACTGTAGTAATATTCACGACTTTATAATCCGGTGCCACTCCAGCCAGCACCTCCCACTCGAAGCCGAGGGCCTCTGCCAGCCGGTTGATGGCGCTCGTGCAGGATTCGTAACTGATGTCAAAGTCGATCATAAACGCCATCGTGCATGTGCCTCTCGTGAAGGAATCCGAAAAACTCAAAATATAGTCCAGGACATCACGGGGATTTGCCTGCACAAAATGCTTTTCTTCGTTGATGATTCTGCCGGCAAGATCGTATTTCAGATGCTCACAATAGATCTCAGCCAGCAGTTTTTTTCTCTGCCGCCAGACCTTGACTGTTTTAATCCGGTAAACCACGTAAGTGCTGGCACCTGTGTCACAGAGCCGCACGACGTTGAATTCGACGAGGTGGGCAAAATTCGCATGGGTCCTGGGGATTTGAAAAGTCAGCGATTCCTCTCCGCAGACCTCTCCCACTACCTCGCCAGACAAAAAGTCCGCTCTGACGAATTCGCAGAGCTTTGAGCTGTTGGCCTGATTATAGACCTCCAGCTTGTAATTATAGGTTCCTAAAGCCATCGCTCTTGTGTCCTTTATGCTTCTGCTGCCCGTTCTGCAAAAACCAAAAAACCAACGGTTACCAGGGCCGCTGTCCCCTTTATTGCCGAACCTAAAAAACGCACGTTGAACGTCCCGTCATAAACAGCATCGTAGCAGAGGTTCAATTGATCTCCAAAGTATAACTCTTGTGCGGCGGTCAGGCTGTCGGCCAGCGTAGCTTTAATCTGCTCCAGCTTGGTTTTCAAGTCGCTCCTCGATGACCCCTTGACTACGCCGGTCACGGTGATATGCCACTCGCCCAGCTCACTGCCGAAAAAAACTGGGGTGTTGCTGGCCGGAGGCCATTCGATATCAAGCCGGATATCGCGCATCTGCTCGATGCCCTTGATGCCGTCCTTGACGACCGTGAAACCGAAATTCTTCCAGTCCTCACCGGCAAAAACTATTTCGAATAAAAGCGCCATTCTCGATCCTGGTCAAAAACAATTCGTCCAAACATCCTTTAACTTGCCACCCTATCGGAAAACTGGTCCTGATTACGCCAGAACCCGCACAGACTCATTTTACGCCTCGTGTCAGAATAATATTAATAGTGGTTTATGCCGACTGTCAAAAAGTGGGTGATGCCGCCACCGGCCAATGCTATGCGTGTCTTTAAATCGCGCAAGTTTACTATAAGTTATTTTTAATGAATTGATTAAGCCTTTTTTCTCGCCAATCATGTCACCCAGCGGTCTGCGATGACCAAAAACCCGACCGTGACGAGGGCGGTGTTGCCGGTCAGTGCCGATCCAATAAATTTCACGATAAACGTGCCGTCATAAATTGCTTGATAATACTGCACCGAGTCACCGAAAATCAATTGCTTTGCCGTTGCGATGGATGTTTCCAGATTCGCTTTCAGTGCTAAAAGTTGATCACGCAAATCGGACCGGTCATCAGCTCTCACCACTCCGGTCACGGTTATCCGTTTCTCGCCGAGAAATGAGCCGAAATAATACGGTTGGTCTCTCTCCGGAATCCATTCAATATCCATCCGCGACGGTCTCATCTCGTCCAGTCCCTGAACCCCGTCCCTGACCAGCCGGAAGCTAAAAGTAGCCCAATCCGTGCCGTTGAATTTTATTTCAAATGGTTCGTCAGCCATTGAGTCGTTCCTCTTATGTGGGCCAGGCTGTACCCTGACTTCTCAGGACGCGGTCCGACTCCTGGAAGATCAGACCGCCGTAGGTGTCAGGCACAAACGATGTCGCGCCGATGTAGACCTGGGCTTTGACGACATCGACCAGAGCATTTGAAGTGCTGACGTAACAGTTCGTCACATAGAGATTCAGCTTTGAGATGATCTCGGAAAAGTCCGGCCCCTGGTTTGCGGGGGTGGTAGTTGGCCCGGCCGGTTCCTCAGGAATAGTCATCGGTTGGCCGGCCAAACCGATACTCAGGGTTGAATAGATGTTCCTCACCAGGTCGTGAATCGACCACAGCGCAAGGGTCATCTCTTCAGCTTGCCGGTATGTGATTTGTTTTGTTCTGGAGAACGCAACCGATTCCTCATCGACTGTGGCCTCTGCCGCTGTCTCCTCTCGCCATTCCTTGATCTCCCCTAAAGAATCCTGATACAGCTCAATCAGTTCGCGCAGTTGCTCTGCCGTCATTTCACGCGGTAAAGCCATACCGAAAGCCGAACGCCAAGCATCTTCGATGCCGACTCCGGCTCCGAGGGATTCGATGAACATTTTAACCTTTGCCATGCCGTCCTCAACCTCGGTCGGCAAGTCGATACCCAGGTATTGCTTCGCATAGCGGACAAGCCGCTGGAATTTTTCAATTGGATCCTCGATATTCAGCACCTGTACTTCGTAGTTCCAGCGTTGAATCATGCCAGCGAAATCATCACCCCATTTGCCAAAATTATCAAGAGCCTCGTCAAGCTGTTTCCTCTGCTCATCGGTATATTGGCCTTTCGCATTTCTGGTAAAATTTCCATACCTGTCTACCAATGTAGTCCACATTTTTTGATAAAGGTCGGTGAGCTGCTGGAAAGTCATTTCCTCCAATCCTTCATTGAACTCCTCCATAGCCCTTGTCCATTTGTAGACGTTTTCAATCACTTCCTCGGAGGTATTCATAAAGCTGCTAAAAATATCTATAATACCAGAAATAACGCCGACTGGGTTCTTAGCATAAATGCCTTCAAACAAATCAATAGAGCCTCTGGTCGCTTGCTGCATTGCCTTGTCACCTTCAAATAGCGCGTCGGCAAGGTGATGCGCTGAGCTGGTCAAATTTTCTGCTGCATCTTCTCCGTAGAAAAATGTATCCCATAATTCCTTCAGTTTATTGTCATATACCCTCAGATTCGAGGTCTTTGGCATTGGCATAGCGCCATAGGGCAAGCCGCCTCCCCTGTCGGTCGTCTGAATTGCACTCTGTGGCATCCATTGGTAAATGTCCCATGCTTTTACCCTTTGCATCGCTTCAAGGGCCTTTAGCATCTTCAGGATTTCTGCATGTTCATCTTCTCTTGCCTCCTTCGCTTTATTGGCAATCGAAAGACGAATTCTTTCGAGCTCAACCAACTTTTCATCGCTGACCATCAGCCTGTTGGTATCGGCCAGCAGTTCAGTCTGGAGGTTCTTGACGTTATCTCCGGCGATTTCAAAAGCCTTGGTTAGTTGAATTTGTTCAGCGGCTCCCCTATTCATATCCATCAGGGCAATTCGTTTTTCAATCGTCCACGCCTTTTCTGTTTCTTTCAGGCGTTCAAGGATCCCGCTGAGTTTTTCGTATTCGGCGGTCATGCCGAGCTTCTTTGCCTGCTGCCGTGCTTGCTCGGTCTGCTGCTGATATTTCTGCAATTCTTTGACGGTAATGAGCCTCTGCCTCTCCTCAAGCCCGATTTTCTTCGATTCCTCGGCGGCTTTTTTCAGGTAGTCGATTTCAGTATGGAGGGCCGACAACAGGTCCACTGATGACGCTTCAAGGTCGCCTTGCACGGCTTTCGCCTCGGCAGTCAGGGCGGGATAGGCGTTGAACATCTCCTTAACCTTTGCCAGATTCTTTTCAACATCTGGCCCCGGCGTCAGCAGCAGAGTCACCGACTTTTGCAGTACATCAAGCCGCGTTGTAATGTCGGCCACGGTCGAGATCGTCGTAGCGACCCCTTGCCATTCTTTCTGAAGCCGCTCGGCTGCTGTGCTTCCAGCCAGCCCAACTTTCTGGAACAGATCGTTGATGATTTGCAGCCCGTCTTTAACAACCGGCAAAATCTTCTGGCCGAGTTCAGTAAAGGCGGCATTGAGGCGGTTTTTCTCCACCTTCCACTGCATCGCGACGTCATCCATGATTTTGTTCAGCGCCTGATCGGTAGCGCCAGCTGAGTTTTTAAGGTTGTCAAGGCTTCTGGCATAGGCATCCGCGCCGGTTCCGGCTATCACCGCCGCCGCACGAAAGGACCTGATCTCAGGCACTATACTTTGAAGGACCTCAATATTGTCACCGGCTTTTTCATTCAGGTCACGGATAAAATTCTCAAAGCCCCGCGCTTGCATCCCGGCCACAGACCATTCAATGCCCAACTCCTTCGCTGCCTTTTTTGCGTCGTCCTGCGTATCGACAATGGAAAGCAGGAAGCGGTTAATCGAGGTCGCGGACTCGTCAACAGAATAGCCCGACAGGGTCATCGCGACAATAGCCGCCAGCACTTCTTTCAGTTCGACTTTGGCTAGGGAGGCTGTGCCGACCACCGCGCCAATGGCGGGAGCCAGCTGCTCCATCGTCACCTTGCCGTCCCTGACGGCTGTGAAGAGTTCGTCTGAAATTCGTGCTGATTCCGATGACTCGATATTATAGGCATTGAGGATGTTGGTAATTGCATCGACGACGGTGAAGGTGGTCGTCAGCCCAGCCGTGGCCGCTTTTGACGACACTTCCAGAACATTGAGGGCTTTGGCGGTATCTGTGACACCCGCGGAAAGGATCTGGTAGTAGGCTTTTATAAGACCGACGGCACTCTCCGGCACCCGCTTCGATAAGTCCAGAATGTCGGCGGTGATCTTCTCCATCTGTTTTGCTGTTTTGTCGGTGATTGACCAGACCTCACCCATCGCCGCGTCAAGTTCAGCGGCCATCTTTGTCGCTTTGATGCCAATACCGGCAAGAGCAGACCCGATAGCCAAAATGCCGGCACCTTTCGCAAGAGCTGCCATTTTGCCGTCGAGCATACCGAGAAGGCCGTGGGCCTGCATTGCCCCGCTTTTCAGGCCGGAGGTATCAAGGCCGAGGGCGTAATGTAAACGGTCTATCAGCATTTCATAAGTTTCTCCCGAACCCGCCGGTGATTTTCAACTTTTGCGCCAGGACCGGAGTCATCCGGTTTCTCATCGATTCCACCGCGTAGCCAAGCACTGAATATCCTGGCTTTGTTTCGAGGGAGGCGCCGTATTCCATCCCTGCATACAGGATCCCTGTCAAAATATCTGTTTCGTTATATGCCGCCGTCCGGCCATGATGGTAGTTTTCCATCTTGACCTCGCGCGGCTTCAGCACGTCAATCATAATGCTGTCACGGAGGTTGCCGGTGCGGTCGCGCCATGCCCCAGGTCGGGATGGACTTTTCGCCACAGTCTGCATCACCGATAGCACGGCTTCGATGGCTTCAGGACTCAGATCTTCCTCGATGTACTCCATTACCTTGTCGAGCTTATGCCGCGCCATTGTGAGGTTGGCCCTTGCCCCCTTCATCCGCTCACCGTATTTGGCGCGGACCCTCGGCATGGAGGTTTTGCTGATCGAGCGATAGCGGCCGGTTTTAGCTGTTATTGGCATAGCTCATTCCTAATGATTCAAGCTGTGATGGTGAAAATTCGGAAATGTCCTTCGTGTTTTCTCCGTCCTTGTCGCTCGGTTTATAGACGGGCCAGAAGTCTATCAAGAGGAAAAACCATGCACAGGGCAACTCCCAAAGGATGTATTCCGGCTTCCAGCCCGTCTCTTTAATCAGCGCCGCGATGCCTGTAAAAATCTGCTCCTGGAATGGCTTCTCTTGATCTACTGCTGCTGCATCTGAGCCAGATTTACCATTTTTTTTTGAATGGCAAAACGCGGATTCCGCGCAATGAATTCATCAAAAATCTCGCCGAGCAAAAGCTCCGGCGCTGCCCATTGCAGTTCTTCCAGAGTGACGGGGTAGTCGGTCTTTTTCAGGTTGCCCTTCGTGCGCCGCCAAGTTTCCGCCGGAGTCAGGATTGCCTGAAATATCTCATAGTCGCGGACAATTGCCTCCTGAAGCCGTTTCTCAAATAGGTCATACAGTGATTCGACCTGGGACTCCTTCGTGGCCTCTTTCAGCATTTCAAGGTCGATTTTCTTGATCTTGTCCAGGATCCTCACAATGATCAGCGTCACCGCTCCTGGCGGCAACGCTTCAACGGTCACCGTCTTTTCACCGATCCTGAATTCCCGTGGCTGATTCAGCAGCCGTTCGATTTCTTCGCTCATAAATGGACCTCCTTTAGTCGTGGATGAAGCATTGCAGATAGCCCTTTTCCCGTGCCTCGCGATACATATCGGGGTGCTTCTCGTAGAGCAATCGCTCGGTCGCCATGTTCGGGCGGGTGTTGGAATAATTGGGATGGAATATCCTCGATTTCGGCTGGTAGATAATCAGCCCACCGGCCTCGATGATCGACCAGCCCAAATCCGTGTCCCCGCGCCAGTCGGTGAACCGCTCGTCAAAACCGCCGACCTTTTCGAGGGCTCCCTTCGTGTAGAAAATGCTGGTGGTCATAAAGCCCCACTCAAATACGCGGGTGATGTTTCCGTAGGTGTAGCACTCCACCCCCTCAGGATCGGCTTGGGCGAATATTTCAAGAGCCTTTTCCAGAGCGTCAGGCTCCGGCACTACATCGCTGTCGATCATCCAAATGATATCTCCCTCGGCTTTGCGCCATGCCCGATTTCGATTGATGTAGTGGTTCAAGCCTTCCTCGACAACGATTTCTCGCGGCTGCACGGTCTGCGCCAGCAGAGCCTCGGTCAGGCGTTTCATCTCCTCTGTCCGTCCAGGCCCCAGCGGGGTTGCGACCGAAACAGATTTGGCAAGCTCGGCAATTCTTGCATTGACCGCTTGCCCGTCCGTCTTTGCTCTTTTTGTGGTCATGTTCGGTTTTTCCTGTAAAGTGCAGACAAACAGTAACCCTCGAAGCGCAGCATCCAGCCTCGAAAGTCCTCGATTTTCCACTCCGATTTGTGCCTCTCGTGTTCGTTGCCGTGCATTGGCCCTTGCGGATAGGGTCCCGAAGGGGTTGAAACGATGACAGCGCGGGTGGCAATTTTCATGCACGCTCGCAGAATACTCTCTCCGACCGGTTTATCAAAATGCTCTATCACGTCACAGAGCAAGATCAGTTCGTAATTTCTCAGGTGCGGCAGAAACGCAACCACATCCTCGCAATAAATCCTGTCGTAGATTTGCCAAATCGGGTTATAGTAGGGGCTGTAAATTTCGATGCCGTCGATGGTCACCTTCCATTCGCTCCTCCGATACCGCCCAGCGCGGACATCGGTATATTCTCTGGCAAGGACACCGTATTTGCCGAAGCCTACCCCCACATCCAGAATTGATGCCGGTTGAATATCTGCAATCCAGCCGGTGATGGTGGAGATATTCGCGATTTGGCTGCTTGGCATAAGACACCTCCCGTCATCGAAAGCATCGGAAAACACGGCGATTAAAATCGCCATGAACAGAAAATTCATACAAGCGACTGCGGCTTACCCGTCAGGGTTCATAACTTTTCAGGATCTCTCGCAGCTGTTTTATTGGCCGTTGCCAGGTCCAGTTTTTATGAACAGCCTGAGCGAGACGTTGCCCTTTCTTCCGCACTTCATCCCTGTTCTTTGATGCCCACTCCATGATGCTGCACAGGTGGTCGAAATCCGGCGATGCATCAAAACCATAGTCACCGCCCAGGCTGTTAAAATAACTCGGCTTTGGCTGCCATTTGATGCCGGCCATGTTCGGCTTCAATTCATCAAGGTATTCCTGACAGCCGGAAAAATCAGTCGCCGCTACAAAAAGACCGGTTGCCGCGTGTTCCAGCGGAATAAGCCCAAATCCTTCGCCGGAGGTGGGATTGAGAGAAACATCGGCTTCCCGCAACAGCGCGAGCATCTGCTTCTGCGTGTACCAATCCCAAATCTCTTTCTCCCTCGGCCTTTCCATATAAAGACGCGGCGATTGGATGGGGACCGCCTTGACAATCAGCCGCGCATCAGGGAGTCGAAGTTTATAATAGGCTTGCCGAACAATCTCGCAACCTTTGCGGTCCTTTGGATTCACGCCCTGCCAGATAAAAGTCAGATATTTTCTATCCGCTGGACGAGCCAGCAGAGGGAACTCTTCCGGATCCACACCATGATGCAAAATGTGCCAGGGAACTTTCACCCCGCACTCCACAAACCAGCGGCCACACCACCGGCTTGGGGTCAAGAGTGCCTGGTGGTGGTTGATCGTCTCCACCCATCCGTCGGGGATGATCGTGCTTTCAAACATTGTATAGATCAGGTAGTTATCGCATCTTCGACGGCGCTGATAGGCCAGGCTTTTATCCCTGTACGGCTGTCCGTACCATAGCTGAACATCCGAGCGCAAAGGCTTTTTTGTCAGCGGAATGCCGGACTTTTCAAGTGCTGCTGCAAATCTGGTTGCCACTCGCCCGTATCCGCAAGCGGGATTATCAGCCGGTGATGTGAAGTAAAGAGCCATCATCACCCGATTGTTTTAGGACGACGCGTCAACGATAGTGCCGAAGGCGCTGTTGGTATCGCTCCACAGGCACTCGAATTCCACCGGAATCTGCGATTCTTTGTCCTTGAAATTCGGAATCGGGCCGGTCGCCATCGCAACGGCTGCGAAAAAGGTCGCCGTGCGGGTTACCGTGGTCCCAGGACCTTTGCCGACGAACACGACAGCCACCTCACCCTTTTCGCTGGAGTTCAGCGTCAAGGAGCTGGAGACCAGGGCCGTGTCTGCGAGGTTCCACGCCAGCCGCAGATTTTCAAGGGTCGCTTCGAGCATTGTCGTGCGGACCTTGCATGTCCGGGCGGTCAATTTCCGCAGGACTGGGGTCAAGCTCTGATCGGCGATAACATCGTAGTGCTCATCGGCAAGTTCCAGTTCCACGCCGCCAGCCGTATAGCCGACATCAGTCCCGCCAACTTTCAACTGCACGGAGGTTCCGCAGACAATGATGTTTGTTTTCGTTGGTGCCATTTCAACTCTCTCCTCTAATATGGATATTGGTTAGATCCCGCTTTCAGGCGCTTTGACATTGGACCCTGAGAGCTGTTGCGACATAATGCTCGTCAGGAAAATCAGGATCATAATAAGCCTCTCCGTGCGGGCTGGTGACATAGCAGTTGAAAAATCTCATCCCGGATGCGGCAGTCAAATTAGTATCATCGAGCAAGGTTTCCACCTGACCGGCAATCGCCGAAAGTCTGGTCAAATCCGCTGTTCCATTGGCCTTGTCCAGCGCATAACTGTTGATGTAGATCAAAGCGTCCTGCACTTTTCCTTCGGTGTTCATTGTAGCGCCGCCGATCTTCATCGCAATGCACGGAGCCGTCAATCCTTTCCTCCTTCTGGAGCCTTTCTCGATTCTGTCAGTCCCACCGAGGTAATTTGCTCCTTGCAGAGTTGCGTCAGCATCGAGCGTCTTAAAGAGCGCCGTCAGGATCGTATAGGCCGTTACCGCCATCTATAAAGCCCTCAACTGATATTCGTCATGCTCCTGCCAATCGGCTGGGACCAAAACCTCATATTCTTTGGAGCCGTGCTGAACAATATCCATCGCCTCGATACCGGATAAATTCTGCTGAAGAAACATCAGGTGCGTCGTCTCAGGGTTGAACCCGCTTTCAGTCCGCGCCAGCTTTCCACTCACAGGCTGAATGTCAGCCACGATATCGGAAAAGAGCGTTGTCGCGGTTGCGGTGCCATAGTCGCCATTGGCATCCTGCGATTGGCTTCTCCTGACCACCGTGACGCGAATGGCAGATATTCTGTCGATGTAGGTCATCTCTTTTTCAACCGCCGGTCCTGTAAACGAGCGGCGGCACCCATTCTCCAGGATCCGGCTTTTGTGGTGTAGTGAAAATCATCCCGCCGTCTTTCAAAGCCGCCAGCCATTCGGCAATGATGGAGTCATAAAGAGCCTTCATATTTTGACGGCCTGCGCCCGTTTCCTCAGAGACGTTGCCCCGCGTCCATTTGGCAGGGGTGAGATTGCCAAATTCGTCAAAGCCTTCCCGTGACATGAGCAGATAAAACTGGGCTTGAACATATTTTACAATCAAGTGCTCATCCTGATCTGGGATGGTGATAGTATCACTGTCGCCGGCAAAGTCGGCATGAGGCACTACGTAAAAGACCGTGAGTGTCCTGGACTCATTGGCAAAACAGCCCAGGTCGATTTTGTTCTGATGCCGGTCTGGGGCCCAACCGGTGATTGCATAGTCCTCTTGCGTGACGGCGCTGATGTAGCGGATTTCATCGATGCGATGTCCAGCGCGGAGATCCACTCCGGTCGGAGGATCATAATATCTGGTTCCGCTCACCGTTGCCAAAGAACCTGTGGACCTGTAAGGCCGGTATTTCGAATAAGCCGCAATCGCGGCGCTGATCAAGGCATTGTAGACGGAATCGGGCCAGATTGCAATCTGGTATGTGTCACCGGCTTCTACCGCCACTGAGAAAGCCATCTCCACCGTTAGAGTCTTGGTAGAATTGGCAAAATCAGCGACTTTACGGGCTTCTCCCTGCGGAGCCAGCCCGTCGGTTGCCGAGGTGATGTAGACCCTCCTGCCGTTCCAGTAATCATCTGCCTGAGTCAGAACGGCGGTATCAACGACAGTGGTTTTGGAGCCGTCTGTCGCTGTGCCGCTGATCCGAACCTCGTCTCCCAACTCCTGCCGAATCAGTTCCCGCAATTCAGCCCTGGTTTTGGTCATTTTTTCTTGCCTCCCACAATCTGCGATACCGGTGTGCCGTGGTCAATTTTGGTCTCTATCCGCACCACTCGTTGCAGAATTTCCAGAAGATAATCTTCGCAATTTTTAATCCGCCCCTGTGATTCTTTCACGAAATCGCATGGGGACGTGTGTCCGTTGCCGCGCCTCAAGAGCCAATTATAAACGATCTTGACGTTCAAACCTAAAAAGGCCGAGACAGCGGCGATAATGATTGTCAATAGAGTGTGATCCATTGAATGCCTTCTTTCAAAAAGCCAGCGGATCGTTGGTATTCTCGCCGTTGATGCGGACTTTGACAGTGGACTGTGACCAGAGGCGCCTGATCTCTTCTGTGCTGATGATCCGCTTCCAAATCCTTACGTCGTCAATTTCCCCGGTCAAATAATAGCCGCTCGATAGCCGGCCGATATAGCAGATTTCCGTATTGTCAACGCTCCCCCCGCCCTGTTGACCTTGTGTATTATTTTCACCGTCGAGGTAGAGCTTTAAACCTGTCGAGGCATCGCTCCGGTCAACGGTCATGACGAGCAAGTGCCAGTTTCCGTCTGAGATTACGCTTCCCAGCACCGATACATTGACCGAGGCATCCCGCACTTTTCCGTAGAATTTGCCGGTTGCGTCAATGCCGAGGAAATATCCCACCGTCCCGTACTTGCTGACCAGAATCGAAGCTGCTGCCGCGTCTACCTTCGCCCAAATCGCCACTGAAAAGTCATCTGTTCCCATATTCAGCGACGCGCTGCTGGCGACGGTGATTTCCTGCGTGGAGGCTGCGGAGAATTTTACTGCGCCTCCGTAATGACCTCTGCTCCAGGTCCCATCCAGCGTTCCCGCATTGCCGTTGCCGGAAAAGTCATTGATGGTTGTCCCTGCGCCTTCGTCAAACCGCCAGTGAACAGCCAGATTTGCATCCGAGATTCGAGGCGGTCCTTCGAGTCTGACCTGTGCAATGCAGAAACAGACCGCGATGAAAATTAAGAGTGCAGCCTTCTTTTTCATCATTTGCCTCGGATTATGCCGATGTCCGGTATCGTCGAGGTTCGTGCAAACAGCGTATCCGTAGCCGAATGTCGGATCGGGATGTAAATACTCCCACCTGAAAACAGGTAGACCCAGCCGGTGATTCGGTTTGTGCGAAATGCCAGGTTCTTGTTGGCGATAACCGTCAGCCCACGAGGATAATCGTTATTCAGAAGTACCTGAGTGGCAGCAGCCGTCAGTGTGACGACCGAATCCGATCGGGCGACATCCCAAAGGGCATCCTGCAACCCGCCGGTCGAGTCTGTTTTCACATTGACCAGATGGCTGTATTGCACCCGACTTCGATCTTCCGCTGTCAAAGTGGCGTTGAAAACGAGCCGGAAGTTGGAAATGATATCCGAGCGTGTCGAGCCCTGCTTGATGGAGCGGGTGAAATACCGCTGCCGTGCGACATCCATGAATCTTACGGATGCCCAGCCTGTGGTCGCGGATACGGAAACGACGGTGATCTCGTAGAGGAAATCCTCACTCGTCCCCGTCTGCACAGCCGAATCCACGGGAGTCCCGGTCAGGTGGGTTATGCGAATCACACCGAGATCTGACTTACCGAGCATAGCCGTCTGGCCATTGGTCATTGTCACCAACAGGCACAGGGAGGCCACGAAAAAAAGAGTCATCCTTTTCATAGCAGCCTCACAGGTTTGTCGGGTTGCCGGTGAGGGTCACAGCGAGGGTCGCGTGGCCGGTGCCGCCGGTCGTATCACCTGCCTGAATCATCAGGTATTTGCCGGTGATGCCGCGCAGCGGATGGCTGGCCATTTCGCCCTTGAGGACGACAAATTCAAGCGATGTACCGGCTTCTGCGGAGACATCCTGCAGGTTTGTGGTCGCGGTCGGTGCGGAGCCGGTATGAGCGATGAACACCTTGACCTTGGCCCCCTCGGTGGTTCCCGATTCGGTCAAGTGCAGAGTCAATTCGCTGTAACCATCAATGTTGATCGCGCTTCCCTTGTCGGCATAGGTGGTTGCGGAGAGCGCCGTCGCGGAAAGGACGGTCGCGGCTAGAGGCCGAACGACCTGACCGTTCAGGGTGGGCAGATTGCCGGTGACAAAGGCGGTGATCTCAGCCGAGGTCCCGGCGGCTCCCTTCGCGTACAGCAGCAGGTATTTGCCTGAGACGTTGTTCAAGGCAAAACTTCTCAGTTCGCTGGCCGCTACCACGAATTCGCTTTCCGCGCCGTTCGCGCTGACCAACTGATGCAGACCTGTGCTGGTTGTGGGTACGCTTCCGGAAGGGGCGATATAGGCCCGGACCTTTGCGCCTTCCACTCCGCCGGATTCGGCAATGTGGAGGGTCAGGTTGACCATCCCTTCGATGTTGATCGCGCTGCCGATTACGCCATAACTGGAACCCAATGCTGTCGCTGTGGCCAGGATGGATTTACGGACAGGCAATCGCAAGAGCTTTCCCATAGGTCATTTGCTCCTCTTTTTGTACTGCCGAGGCTTCGGCTCAAGCTTCTTTTTTGCTTTGGCTTCAGCAGCGGGTGATTCGTCGATGGTTGGCTTCCCGATGGAGCGGATGGTGACGGGTTCGGGTTTCGGCTCGGACTCGCCCGGATGAATAATGGCCCACTCCACCGCGTTCTTTTGAAAATATCCCTGCCAGATATCAGGAAAAGGCCCGACTTTCTGCTTCGGCTCAAGCGCCAAATGCATCGTGCCGCCGGCTGAATTTGAGATGATCAGGCTGTGAGGGACATCTTCTTTGTTCTCGATCCAGAACATTATCGTGCCCTTTATATTGTCCTGCGAGGCAGGGGGATATCCATGGTTCCCCCGCCTCACAAGAATTTGGCTAGCTGATGAACAGTTTGCCGAGGGTGCGGGGCTGAGTGACCTTGAAAGCGGCGCGATGGTGAACCATGACAGCTTTCACCTTCGTGTCCGGGACCCACTGCGGACCGAGGATCGTGAAGGGCACGTAGACGTAATAATGCACGCCGGCCTGATTGGTCCCGACAGCGACTCTGGAGCGACGGGCGTTCGGGGAGATGAACACCTCGCAGCCGGAGACGTTGCCGACCGCACGGCTGTTCAGGTGCATTTCATTGCGCCCGACGTTGTATTTGGTCCATCCTTCCGAGAGCCAATCCATAAAGCGGCTCCGGTCGGCGCGGCTCCAGACCATCCAGTTCGGTTCCATATTTCCAGCGAGGCTGGTTTCATCGACCACCAGATCGGTGTAGTACAGCAGCCGCTTGTTCCACTCGTTCTGGGTGTAGCCGCTGTCAGGGGTGGACTGAGCGAAGGTCTGGCTCCCGCCGGTCGCATCGTCAATCACCTCATACAGCACCTTGCGGTCGATCTGGTCAATGATTGCTTTCTTGAGGGTGGAGACGATCAGGGCCAGATAATCGAGGCCCCCGCCGCCGTCCTGCATCGCCATCTGCATATCTTCGATCAGTGCGATGTCAAGGCGAGCGCCGAGGTCGTAATCATCCGCCGTGGCCGTCTGCTTGGTGATGCCGAGGTAGGTCATGTCCTCAGCTGCGCCAGCGGTCGCGCCGGAGATCGGCTCTTCGACGAAAAAACCGGCCTGACCAGCGGTCAGAGTAGCGCCTTCAGCCACAGAGACACCGGTGACATCGGTGCATTTCTGGCCGACGTTGGTCGGGGTGCAGCGTTTGATGGTGCCAGCCGCATCGGTGGTGAGGAAAGTCACCGTCCAGGTCGCAACCGATCCGTTCTCATCGGTGCCGGTGATGGTGATGGCCATATCGGTTCCGGCCGGAACCTCGATTAGACGAGCATAGAGGTGATCGGCGTACTCATTGCTGGCTGCGGCCAGAGCGCCATCATCGACGAAATCGCCGTAGGTTGTGGGGCTGGCGGTTGTGGCGACAAGGGTCGTGGCGGCGTTCTCATCGACCCAGCCGAATTCATGCTGACCGCGTTTGAAAACATTGTCCCCGGTGGGATAGCCGACCTCGAAGATGTCTTTGGTCGAGGACCGCATATCGCCGGTCTTGCAGATCTGCATGGCAATGGTCTCAGGCCAAGCCGCGTAAATCAAGGCGGCGGCGACTTCGTGCGGGAGGTTGGTGCTGATTACGCCGGTGGTCGTGGCTTCGTTGGCCTCGGTCAAGAGCGGGGCCACCTGCCGCTGCATCTCCTCGGAGAGCAGCAGATTGTGGAGCTGACCGCCAATGGCCAGGAGGTCATTCTGGTTTCTGCCGACGTTGTCCATGTAGAATAGCTGTTTCTGAATCAGTGGCTTCAGCCGATCGTCCCAGGATTCGAGCAGGAATCTCCCGCCTTCATACATCGGGCGACCGAACACTTTGGCGAGAATGAGGTCACGGATCCTGGTCGAGCCGCCGGTGATCTCTTTGGTTAGGCCGACTTGACGGGCTTCGGTGGTCAGGGTGGAAATGACGTTCGGATCGGCAACAAACGCCTTCTGGTTCTGCATGGTGGTTTTAAAGGCCTCGGCGATTTCGGCTTTGCGGCGGTTGAAAGCATTGGTGATGGCTTCTTCCAGCTTCAGTTTGGCCACATCGTCGTTTTCCTGTTCGGCCATGATCCGATCCACGGCCACGGTGATTTCCTCAAGGACGTTCGCTTTGACGGTTTCGCCGAAGTCTTTGACTTTGGCAATCGCGGTGCGGACGTGCTCGATGAGGGATGTCCGGCGCTGCTTTGCGGCTTCCTCGGCCAGTTTGGTCTTGAGCCGCTCGACCTCTTCGGTCAGGGGCTTGGCCTTCGCTGCTTCGGTCTGCGCGGCTTCTGCCATGATTTTGGCATAAGCGGCCGGATCCTTTTCTTTCAAATCTTCGAGAGTCATAATCGTTGTCTCCTGTTTTTCCTCTAAATGGAATCCTTTTTTCACTTCATCAATGGGCATTGAGCCAACATCGGTGAAGTCGCAACCCATCAGCGCAAGCTGCCGGACATCGTGACCGCCTTTTTCGTTCGGAACGAAAAAACCTGGGCGCGGATACGCCCTGAGCGACACGCCGTCCACCATGCCTTCCTGAACCTGGACGGCCATCGTGCGACCGGCCTCGGTCCGTAGGGTCTCGAAATGAATTGAACCGATATCTCCTTCACGAGAGGCACCGATGATTTTCGCGGCCCGCAGCATGAAGTAGTCCGGATCTTTCGGATCAAGCGCGGGCCTGTGAGTCGGGTACATGTCCAACACCCGACGTTTGGGTCTTTCCTCGTTTAATGTTTTAATCTCTTCCGAGAGAGCATCCCAGCACTCTTCGAAATAGCGGTTGCCGTTGTCCGTGAAAGCGCCGAATTTGATCATTGGGACCTTTGCGCGGATCGTGCCCTCAGGGGAGCTTTTGCCCCTCTCTTCGAGCAGGATCGGCCCGGAGAGGCTGAGGATGACACCTGTTTCCGTCTCGGCTGCTTCTGTGACGGTTTCCTCAATGAGGAACTCAGCGGGGGGGGGTGCTGTTTGTCCAGCGGGTTTTTCCTCGGCTGTAACAGGTTCAATGACTTCATCTTTGGGGATTTCCTCAAAATCCAATTCGGGCTCGGCCTCTTCCTGTGATTCGGCGGTTTCTTCTTTCTTGACCTGGACCCATTTTCCGTCCGCCACTTTGAAGGACTTTTTGAAACGGCTGATTGCCGTGCCAGCCGCAGCACCCTTCTCCATCCCTTTGGCCACGAGCGCGTCGTAGATTTTGGCAATCCAGTTCACCTGGCCCAGGGTCAATGGCGTATCATCGAGCTTTTTCCAGGACGCTGGGGCATCGGCTAAATTGTTATATGGCATAATCCAGTTCTCCTTGATTATGTGAAGCGGGACGGGCTGGGCAAGTCCCGCCCCGCCTCATGGCAGGCGCGCTGGAGGTAGACGCGCCAGACCAGTATGGGCAAAAAAAAACGGAGTCTATGCTTTACCTCCATCCTCTTTTGCGAGAGGAAGAGTGCAAAACATAGGCTCCGTTTCCCGGCTACCTTGTTTAATATGTCAGTCTAAATTAAACCAAAATTAGTCTCATTGTCAACAAAAAAAGAAAGTCGGCGAGATTTTTATCGACTAATAAAGCGTTCAGCTTATTTGTGTATTACCAACTTTTTCCGTTCTACATAGTTGCCCGATTTAATTTCGTATATGTACACACCCGAACTTAAACCATGAGCTGACAAGTCAAGGTTATGAACTCCTGCATTCTGAAATTTATGAAGTGCTTTTATTTTTTGCCCTAGCATATTATATAGATTGAATTCAACTTCTCCGGCAGCGGTTATGGCATATAGTATTGTTGTACTTGGATTAAACGGATTTGGAAAATTCTGGAAAAGTCTATTGTCCATTGGTAATGATCTGCTTTCTACTTTAGATGTTGTGTCAGGATAGTGTTTGCCATTGACATTTGCCTCATATAATTCCATATATAAGTCAGTACTCCAATTTATTTTAACAACCCCTATATTATCCGCAAAAAAGAATTCAAACTCCTCGTCAATCCAGTCAGGTGAATCAAAGTAAAGACTCAAACAATTTAAAAATTTACCTGCCCGGTTCTTGACCGTTGTATTACGGTGAGTCGTGGTCACTTTATAGTAATAACCTCCATCTAAATCCACAAAATAACTATCACCTTCAGCTTTTGTGAAGTCAAACCATAAAATCTCCCTGTTATTAAGATACCTGTAAACATGGCCTATAGAATCAGAGCGATAGAAATAAGAATAATTGATAACGAAATATTTTCTGCCTTCAATGATTATGCTATCAGTAACAGAATCAAAACTAATGGGTCCTTCGGGATCACCCGATTGGATGCCGTAGTAGCTCCATTTATTATCGAGGGCCAGAGGGAAATATGATACTATCTTGGGGTTCCATTTTATTCTTACAAGCCCTGTCAAAGCATTAATAAAATATGTCAATTCAACATTAGAAAAGGCGGTTGATTCATAGACAATCTCCCATTCGCTTTTTCCCAAAGCAGAATCTTTACCAAGATTTGCCTCGATAGTGTGTTCTGGGAAACTTGCGCGGAATTCTTTGCCCCCATCTTTTTCAGCAATTGCCAAAGCCGAATCGCTATTTATCCATTCATTATCAATTTGCGAAGATCCCGTCCAAGGCGGACCAGTTTCATAAGATGCGCTATCAGTTGTAAAATGCATTGATATACATTGATCATTGTCTTGGAATGTGTACTGCCAATATTCTGACTTGCCATTGGAATCAACGGAATCACTTCGGAGAATTATCAAAAAGTATGGTTCAGCAAGTAAAGAATGAGCAATAGAGTCTGCTTTGTGATAATAGAAATTGGCAGTAACGCGATCAGCAGCATAAGCTGATTTTAAAAAAAGTATCACTACGGATAATAGTATTTTATAAAAGGTATTCATAATTCTCTAAAATGATGATGTTGCGCAATTATCGATCCTTTCTTGGCACCTCATAAATAAAAAAGGCAGAACAAGCCATCCTGTTGGATACTATGTTCTGCCTTTTATCATCATGGGGATCCCCATCTGATTATCCCACAAGCTATTATATAGTAATTTAATCATAAATAATCAATTCGCAAGCAAATTCAAATTGCCTACGATCGGCTATTATAGGGTTAAAATGATAATGCCCGTACCTCACCTTCTCTCTCATCTGAGAGAGCAAGCGAAACACGGGCTACCGTTCCCCGGCCTACCGGGATAAATATGTTGGCTAAATTAAATCAAATCTCACGCTATTGTCAAGAGAAAATTTGAGGGTATTTATCAAGATTTATCGCATCTTCGCGAGCACCCAAGTGCTGTAAGTAAAATGCCGTTTCTCAGGGGTATAGTTCGCACCCGCGTTACACGTCTATGTTACAGTGTCGGGGGAGAACACTTAGTTGTTACCCCGATTTTTGCGTTTAACGGTTTCCTTTCGCCCGATTGTGAGTGATGCAGAGCATCTGGCAGTTCATGGCAGAACTGTCGCCACTTTTGCTCCACGCGGAGACATGGTCGGCATCCATCTCGTCGAGCTTGTAGACCCTACCCTTGTTGGCGTTGTCGCCAACGGCGCACAACGGGCAGTTGGACTTGCCCTTGGCCTGCGCCTCCTGCGTCTGCTTGTTGTACGCGACCCGCTTGGTTTTCTCGTCGAACACCCGCACGGCCAGCAGCTTCTTGTCGGTAGAGCCGCCCAGGAGGTATTCGAAGATTCCTTTGCGATTCGTGACGTAGTCGTCAGCCGCGAGCTTCTGGACAACGACCGACATCTTCTTCGGGTCGAAATTCTTGCCGTGGTACGTTTGGTACAGCCTGCCCCACTCCAGGTCGCGCATCTCGGGGAGAACATCCGTGAACACGGTCGAAACCCAATCGATCACGGCATTGAAATAGGCCTTGAGTTCGTTGATGTTCTTATCATTGCGGTGCGCGCTCATGTAGCTGCCGATGTCGCCCTTGCTCACCCAATCCAGCGCCCGCTCCAGAAAATCCTGCCGGTTGGCGCTTCCCTTGATGTAGGCGCTCCACTTCTGAATGTTCGCGTTCTGGCTGTTGCTGAACTCTTCTTTGGCCTTGGTGACGAAAGGGCCGGAGTAGATAGCGTTCAAAAGCTCTTGCTCGTTGAGTGGCACGCCAGCGATGTTGACTGTTTCGAACCACTGCTTGATCTCGGACTCCGTCCCCTCGCACTCGTAGATCAGCAGCTTCGCGTCCTTGATTCGCTTCTGCTGATCAGCGGGGAGGCTGTCGAAGTACTGCGGGTTGGTGCCGTCCATGACGGCAAACTTGTTCGTGACGAACCGCCCGATGCTAGTAATGCGCTGCTGACCGTCGAGCACCTCGAACCTGTCCGCCGCGACCTTGTTGAAGTAGATCAACCCGAGCGGATACTCCTTAAGTAGCGAGTGGATGACCGCCTGTTCGCGCTTCCCGCCACCCTCGGCGTAGATATAATTCCGCTGGTACTCCGGCTGAATCGTGAGCTTCCCGCTAAGGCCGAACAGGCCCTTGCCTTCTAGCTGATTGTAGACAAAGCCGTTGCAGACGTCGGCGACAGTGAGGTCGGTGCGGAGCGTGGTTTTCACTTCTTGTTCCCCTTATGCCTTATGAAGATTCTCTTGTAAGCCATCTTCGCGACGCCATTGTCATAGTAGCCGGCCGTTGGATTGCCCCCTTTGTAAGCTCCAGTCCCGCCGGCTCGGTAGTAATCATCAACAAACCGCTGCGTCAATCCGCGTGTCGTTTTGAATTTGTCATCGACGATGCCGTTGTCGCTCGTTCCTATGATTTCGAACTGATCCGGGTTATATTTGTCCAGAAAAGTGATCGGGACGCCCATCAGTCCGTCGTAGTCAATAGGGATGGCGTCTGTGAACGGAACTTCGATCGCGTCGTAATTGTCGTACCGGTCGTAGGCGGCCTTGCCTTTGATTTCCTTATGCTTGCTGAACTTTAGGTTGTCCGCCATGGTCATGAGTGGCAACCTCTCGTGGCGACGCCCGTGGTCGAGGTTTGTGAACCAACCTACGTTGCGAAACTTTACGAGTCCCGTGCTCTCGTCGTAAACGCCGTCTGCGAACTCCCGACTGGCGTGCGAAGGAATACTGAAATATGCGTTCCCGTTAGCAAACCCTGACCCAAGCCATAGCTTCGTTTCTTTGATGAGTGGGAATATCTCTTTGTAGGTGATGGCGTTTTTCGGTCCGATGATGACGAACTTCTTTCCGTACTCCATGAGCTGTGCGACGTACTCGCGGAACAGCGAGAACGGCGGGTTCGTCACGACGATGTCGGCATCCTTGAGGAACGCGACGCACTCAGAGCTGCGGAAGTCTCCGCCCGGGTATTTCCCTTCGTCGCCTTTGAGGGCGATGCGGGCGGCCTTGTTGCGCTTGAGGAAGAGCTCAACGTCCGTCATATTAACGGCACCATCACTGTTCTCGTCCTTCACGTGGTCGAGGATGACGGCCAGGGACTTGGGCTTCTGCCGCCTACCGTTGCCTTCGTCGTATTCCGGGAACAGCGTCATCTGCCCGGCGATGGGGGAGCCGTCGTAGCTGGTGGTGATGAGCTTCTTGAGGCCGAGCTTGTTGAAGTTGGCGGCGAAGTACTTGAAGAAATTGCTCTCGAATGGGTCGTCGCAGTTGCAATAGACGACCTTGCCGCGGAAGGTTTCGGCGTCGAATTCGAGGTAGGCCTCCACCTCCTTCTGGATGTCAACGTACTGGGTATAGAACTCATCCTGCTTAGTCGCCTTAGCGGCATGCAGGCTTCGATTTAGCGACTTACTCGGCATTCTACGCGGTTCCTTTCGGTCGGTCTTTGTTTTCATGGGCTAATCGCGGCGCTGAGCTGTAGATCCCGAAAGGGGCGTATTAGTTCCAGTGCCTGGTTCAGCCTGAGTGGAGCGAAGGCCCAGGCACTCGTGTTTAGTGTCGCGATTAAGCCTTAGCAAAGCGAGAGCTAAAAGATTGAACTGTGCCGCCCGGCTTTATTGGTTGGCACTAGTGAACTATAACCGA